>PDWI01004155.1_pt1 | contig 28997 bp, 23 predicted proteins | sample 1430891 | NCBI WGS metagenome assembly PDWI01 (sample SAMN01162508, study PRJNA174530) | Oral metagenome, whole genome shotgun sequencing project. | biome: Marine environment; feature: Marine mammal; material: Swab sample of the gingival sulcus; isolation source: swab sample of gingival sulcus... | reverse complement strand
CTTTTTGCCGAGAACAAGGTGCAACCCTTTCTGCTCCCTGGGGCTGATCGTGCAGAGCTGTCCGCCAATGGCCGATAAACCGATACTGTCCGGTCGGCAGCGGCTGAGGAAGATCTGCGAGATCTGCTCCATACTCCAGATGGCCTTGGAGCCGATAAAGGTATCGGTGTGGACGGCAGCATCGACCAGGGCTATATCGAGCAGGGAACCTTCTGCATCAAGAATCTCAAAACAGGGGGAACGATAGCAGGCCTCTTCTGTTTTGACCTTGCCGGAGGCGATAATGCCTCCGGCAAGACCCGCGATGGTTGCCTCTATCATATAGGGAAAAACATTATTGGTACCGGTGGAAAGCGGTACAATTGGTACTGCCCCGCTCTCTTTTGCGACAACCCGGCTTGTCCCGTCTCCACCCAGAACAAAGATACAACTGGCACCGGCTTCGACCATAAGCCGGGCTGCCTTGCTTGAATCCTGCTGGTTGTTTTCTGCACGCATAGGTGTGGACTCCAGCTCAATCGGAGTGTCAACACCGCGGCAGGCCCGTGGCACGATGGCATAGTAATCCGGCATATAGATCACCCGCCTGACACCTGTTCTGGCGAGCCCTACAAGCAGGCGCCTGACAATGCGCACCTTTTCCTGATTGTCGAAAACACTGCCATGGGCAACGAGGCGTCGTATGTCCTTTCCTGAAACCGGGTTGGCGATGATACCGACTGTTGTCATGATAGCTTTCTCTATACTGTTTGTTGGCAACCCGGCCTGCAGACCGAAAGCTGCGGTCTCCAGGTTCCGGGTTGTATTCTCTGTCGTGGCTGGAAACTATCTGGTCCAGCCCTGCCGGTTTAAGATTGCATCTTCTCTACTGCGGCAACGATCTCTTCAGCCCCCGGGATAAACGCTTCTTCCAGAAGCGGAGAGAAGGGTACCGGGGTAAACGGCGCACCAATCCGCATAATGGGCCCATCGAGATAGTCAATCGCCTTCTCGGCAACCAGCGCGGCAATTTCTGCGCCTGCACCACCAGATTTAACAGCCTCATGGGCGACAACCAGATTATGGGTCTTTTTCACAGAACCGAGAACGGTATCGATATCAAGAGGTGCGATGGTACGCAGATCAATGACCTCAGCACTGATTCCCTTGCCTGCAAGGGTTTCGGCCGCCTCAAGGGCGCTATGCACCATCTGGGAATATGTCGCAATTGTCAAATCCGTTCCCTCCCGGCAGATATTTGCCTGGCCAAAGGGAACAGGCCCGGCATTCTCGGGTACCTCTCCTTCAACGCCATAGAGCATCTTGTGTTCGAGAAAAACAACCGGATTATCATCGCGGATAGCGGTGAGCAGCAATCCGTAGGCATCGGCAGGGGTGGCAGGGAGGGCTACCTTCAGCCCGGGCACGTGCATAAACCAAGCCTCCAGGGATTGTGAGTGCTGAGCGGCGGCTCCGATACCGGCTCCTTGAGGCGCCCTGAGCACCATCGGTATCTTGGCTTTGCCGCCAAACATGTAGCGCATTTTCGCTGCCTGATTGAAGATCTGATCCATGCAGACACCGATAAAGTCAACAAACATCAATTCGCATACAGGACGCAATCCTGTTGCCGCCGCACCTGTCGCTGCTCCAAGGATAGCACTTTCGGTAATCGGGGTGTCACGTACTCTCTTCTCTCCGAACTGCTCGTAAAGCCCCTTGGTTACACCAAAACATCCCCCAAACTGGCCGACGTCTTCACCAAAGATCAGTACATCAGGATCCCGCTCCATCTCTTCACGTAAGGCATCATTGAGGGCCTGCATATATGTTTTCTGAGCCATCTGTTTCCCTCCATCATTGGGTAATTAATTAATATTGCGTAAATATCAGATGTGTATGCTGTTCTAATTCACAGGTCAGGCATAGACGTCGATCAGTATATCTGCAGGTTGCGGTAACGGGCTTTCTTCTGCAAAACGAACCGCTTCTTCCAGCTCCGCCTCTATTTCCTTGTGCATCTTGTCGAGAGCCTTCTGGGTGATGAGCTTGTCCTTGAGCAGCTTTTTGGAAAAACCGGCGATCGGATCTTTTTTCATCCATTCGTCAACCTCTTCCTGCGTTCGATATACACACGCATCGCCCTCAAAATGACCGCGCCAGCGGTAGGTCTTGCACTCAATCAGAGATGGGCCATCCCCCTTACGCGCCCGTTTGACAGCAGCGCTTACCGCCTCGTAGACGGCGATAACGTCATTGCCATCGACGATCACACCCGGCATATCAAAGCTCGCTGCCCGGTCTGCGATATCGGTGATAGCCATCGATCTGCTGGTGTGACAGGATATCCCGTACCCATTGTTTTCATTGACAAATACAACGGGAAGCCGCCATACGCTCGCCAGGTTCATCGCCTCCTGCATGGCCCCCTCATTGGATGCCCCATCACCGAAAAAACAGGCGACAACCTGATCTCCCCCTTTGTACTGGATTGACAATCCGGCCCCGGCGGCGAGAGGACCACCACCGCCAACGATTCCGTTTGCCCCCAAAATGCCCAGATCGACATCGGCTATATGCATGGAACCGCCTTTCCCTTTGCAGTAACCGCTTATTTTCCCGAATATTTCTGCCATCATTATCTTGACATCTCCGCCCTTGGAAACCATCTGACCATGCCCCCGATGGGTGGCGGTGATATAGTCATCCTTGCGTAAAACGGAGCATGTGCCGGCAGCAACCGCCTCCTGGCCAATGCAGAGATGGACAAAACCCGGAATCTTGCCCGCGGCAAAAAACTCTGCCACCTTGGTCTCAAACTGACGGATCCGGTACATGGTCGCATACATTTGGATCATTTTTTCTTTGCTAATTGTCATTGCTTTCTCCTTGAATTGTTTCTGATTTTGAGTAGCAATCCGCAATCTGCCTGCATCACAGACAGGTTGAAAAACTTGCTGCTTTGCAAGGCAATTGCTCTTATTTCAGGGTGTCTTTAGAATGATCAACACTCATTCCATCTCCACGAAAACAGTAATTGCCGCATTGGCGGTGAGTATTGCCGAACAATCTTTCCCGAAGGCCTGAACACAGATCCCGTCGGCGATCATCCCTCCTTCAACCACACGGATACTCTGCCTGCCGACCGGAAGCTCGGCCAGGACAGCGGCCTGATCAACCTTGTCGGGAAAAGGGCATGCCAGCAGCACCTCAACATCTACGCCCTGGAAATCGTTACGACCGAGAATCTCTACCAGTCCGCACAAACAACTGCGACTGACAGCATCGCGCACCGCCCGGCATGCGGCCTTGGTGACATCCATGCCGTGGAGATCGGAGCCACAGCCCAGTTCGATAACAAAACGCTGTCTCTTCACTGGTCACCTCTTTACACAAGGATCATGGCTGGGTCTTCCAGGGAATCCGCCAAAGCCCGCAGGAAGGTTATCGCTGGAGCCCCGTCTGTTACCCGGTGGTCAAAGGTGAGGCTGAGCGTCATCATTGTGCGCTTGACGATCTTGCCGTCAGCATCTACGGCGGGGCGTTCAACGGCCCTGCCAACCCCGAGAATGCCGGTTTCAGGCGGGTTGAGAATGGGGGTAAAGCCATCGATACCGAGCATACTGACATTGGTGATGGTGAACGTACCGCCCTGCAGCTCATCCATTGTCAAGCCGCCTTTTCTTGCCTTCCCTGCAAGTTCACGGATTTCCTTTGCCAGTTCAATCAGGGTCTTTTTCTCTGCCTCCTTGACATGGGGGACAACCAGTCCGTTTTCCAGGGCGACAGCGATGCCGAGATGTACCTGCCTGTGCTGGACAATACCCTCATCGGTAAGCCAGGAGTTCATATACGGAAACTTCATAAGGGTTCGGCTGACCGCCAGGGCAATGATGTCGTTATAGGAAATGCGTGGAATATCTTCCTGTCTGGCGTATTTTGCCCTTACCTTGTCACGAAAGGCCACCATAGCCGTGACATCACACTCGACAAAGGCTGTCAGTTGTGCGGAGTTGTGCAGGCTGGCCATCATGTTGTCGGCGATGATTTTACGCATTCCAGACAATGGCGTAATTTCCGGTTCAGAGACCGCCTTTATCTCCTTTTTCTGCCCGGAAGAAGGTTGTATTGCCCGCAAGACGTCCACCTTGAGAATTTTTCCCCCTTCCCCGGAGCCTGTGATTTCTGAGAGATCGATGCCGGAGTTCCTGGCGAGTTCTATTGCCTGGGGCGCCGCGTTGTACGAGGCGTATTCGTCTGTTGGCGGAGTGTAGTTGAGGATATCTTTTTCGGTAATCCTGCCGCCCGTCCCGGTTCCGACCACCTCTGTCAGGTCTATACCTTTTTCTTTGGCCAGTCTGCGGGCAACCGGTGAGGCCTTTACAAATCCACCATTTCCGGACTTCTTGCCTCCAGCTTGTTGTGCTGCAGGCTGTTTTTCTGCGGGCCTCGGGCTGGCTGGCTCTCTGGGGGCCGGAGTCTCACCGGCGGCAGCCAGAACCCCAACCACTGTTTTTATCGGTACCGTCTCGCCTTCCTGGACGAGGATTTGAGCAAGTACACCATCTTGTCCGGCCTCTACCGTATTGGTGATCTTATCCGTTTCCACTTCAAAGAGGGCCTCGCCCGCCTTGACGTTATCCCCTTCTTTCTTTAACCATTTTGAAAGTTTTCCTTCCTTCATGGTCAGGCCCCATTTGGGCATGAGAATGTCTGTTGCCACTGTCTTTGCCTCCTTTTTCTGAGTCTGTTACATACCAATCAATGCAGGTCTGCTTCTCGCTGTCCTCCTTGGCCTGTTTGGGAACAGTCTTGTTTTTCAGTCAGCAAATAGCATACCGAACAGGCAGTTACGGCAATAAAACCTTTTCTTTTTGACGACAGATTCTGGTTTATGTCGGTATCCGGCGTAGGGGCCGGCGGAAAAACGGGAGGACTTTTTTGGGCGTTGTCGGAATGTTGCAAAAAGAGAGGGATAGCGATCTGAAGAAGAGGGACAAAAAAGGTAATTCTGTCCGGCCAATGCCGGGCAGTGGCGGCGTGACTGTTCAATATTGGAACATTGGGCCAATGGTTGGTCGAAAAAAGAACATAACTGTACAAAACGATCCACGGTGGCCTTTTCAGGACGATCCACGGCAGTCTTTTCAGGAACAGGCTTCCAGAGGCCTTTAGAGTAAATCCTGGATTGCTAGAAGTTTTTCAGCCCATTGTAGCAATATCCATTTTTTTGTGCTAGACTCTCAACCGCAGTCGTCTTCTCTCCTTTTGCTCTGAATACTTCCGTAAAAAGCACCTCATATCCGAGAGGAGGGGGCTGTTCCAGTTCTCGAGATGGTTCGGGATCTCTTTTCTTTTTTTTGCATTTTCCTGCACCTCGATAGAACAAAATACAATGGTCTTCAAAGGGCCTGTGTCGAATGATGGATCTGTTCTGCGGGCCTTTGCAACGCTTTCTGGCAAGGAAGCTTGTTTGTCGGAAGGGGGCATTTTCTCAGTGTTGTAACAACAGCTAAACCCTGCAAGTACACGAGAGGTGAGAATATGCATGAGCTTGTAAGGTACAAAAACAGATATTCAATAACCAGACCTTTCCACGACAGAGGAGCTTTAACGGACCAGCTCAGACTGGATTTTGAACCGGACAGGGAGAGCTGGCGGCGGTTTGTCAATGGTAAAGACAGCGGTCAAAGCAACATCAAGACAAGTATCAAGGAGTCCTGGCAGCGTTGTCTGCAGATGGGGGTTGACCCGGCTTTGCAGAGATGCAGAGATTTTTGCGAAGAAAAATCGCTTGGCAGTGAACATCAGTTCTTGCGTGAGGTTATTAAAAATACCACGTCCGAGCTTTCCGGTTATCTCAAAGAGAAAGAGTTGTTGTTCACCGCCTGTGACAGACACGGGTTTCTCACCGCATCTATTGGTTCGTATAAGGCCCTTCGACAGGCTGGTTCCATTCATTTCGGCCCCGGGGCAGACTGGACAGAAAAAAGTGTCGGCACAAACGCTATAGGCACCACCCTTGCCACCGGTTTGCCGCACCGTGTGGTTGGTCGTGAACATTACTGCGAGAGCAGCCAAAAATGGGTCTGTTCAGCGGCGCCAGTCTTTGGGTGTAATGGCAGTCTGTATGGTGTTGTCGATATTTCGGGCCCCACCCATGCCGACCATAGCCGCAGCCTGGAGTTGGCCATTTTTTATGCGCGGGCTATTGAGGCAATACTGTTGCAGAAGCAGTGTATGGGGCTGGTTGGCAAGGTGCTGAACAGCAGTGCCATCGGGCTGTTAACTTTAGATCCTTCTGGGAAGGTGCGCTACTCTAACAATGTCGCAGCGGAGTTACTCGCCAGCCGATCAGGCAGTCTTTGCGGTCAGGATGCATCAAGATGGTTCAATCTCTCGCCGCTTCTGAGTCGCCAGACACCGGGGAATTGCCCGGAAGCGGAGGAGATATTTGAACTGACTTGCCTGTACAATCCAACATGGAATATCTCTGCTGCTCCTCTTGTGACAAACTTCGGTCAGTTATACGGCTGGACGGTATGCGTCTATCCTTGTCGACCATCATTTCCTGAGAAGGTGGAAAAATCCTGCAAGGCAGATCCTTTTGCCGCGATGATCGGAGAAAGTCATTCCTTTAAGGTGCTGGTAGCCAAGGCGCGTCGGGTCGCTCTCACGAATAGTACGGTCCTTCTCTCTGGTCCGAGCGGTACTGGCAAGGAGGTTCTGGCCCGTAGCCTTCATCAAGCGGGTCCGCGGGCAAAGGGGCCCTTTGTTGCCGTGAATTGCGGTGCGATAGCTGCAGATCTGGTGCAAAGTGAACTGTTTGGTTATAGTGACGGGGCATTTACCGGTGCCAGACGGGGTGGACAGCCCGGCAAGTTTGAGCTGGCAGATAAGGGGACCTTGTTTCTTGATGAAATAGGGGAGATGTCTCTTGCCGCTCAGGTCAGCCTGTTGAGGGTTCTGGATGAGAAAAAGATCGTCAGAATTGGCGGTAAACGCCCGGTTTCGGTAGATGCACGGGTAATTGCCGCCACCAACAAGGATCTGGAAAAGATGGTCGCAGACGGGCGTTTTCGACAGGATCTGTACTATCGTCTGCATGTCGTTCATCTCACACTGCCGCCACTGTGTGAGCGGGAGGGGGATGTCCTGATTCTGGTAGAATTTTTCATCAGGGAATATGCTCGGAATTTAAAACGGAATATTCGCTATGTAGAGCCGGATTTTTTCAAAGCTCTCACTAGGTACTCCTGGCCGGGTAATATTCGTGAACTACGTCATACTGTTGAATCGGCAATTGTGTTGATGGAAGATGATGTGCTGCGTTGTTGTTCCCTGCCCGCGAAGTTGCGCGCAGCAACGAAGCTCTCGCAATCTTCCCGTTCAGGAGAAACTACGCATTTTACGTCATTGGATCTTAATGACATACAAAAACAGGCGCTGAAACAGGCTCTGCAAAAATACGAAGGCAATATCACCCAGGTGGCCAAGGCCCTGGGGATTGGCAGGAATACAACCTATAGCAAGCTGAAAAAGTTTCATCTGCTCGAGTGAGTTTTGAGGAAGGGTCCCTGTCGTCTGTTACACTTCGTTGAATAATTCATCAATACTGTCGGCTTGTTCGATGGGATATGCTCTTTGGCAATCATCGGACCTGGAGCCAATAAGGGCTGCATTCCAGCCGGCCTGCAATGCGCCCTGCACGTCTTCGGACAGACTGTCCCCCACATGGAGAATCTTTTTGGCGTCAACCCGGATACTCTCCTCGACACGTTTAAAGAGGAGGGGGGAGGGCTTTTCCGCCCCGAGTTCAGCGGAAACAAAGATTGTCTCAAAGTATCTGGCGATTCCCAGGCCGTCAAGAATAGCGTGCAGCCTCTCATCGTTGTTGGAGAGCACAAATAATCGCAGTTTCTTTGTTGACAGACGTTGTAAGGCCGGCAGAACACCGGGCAGGAGACGCCAGCGTTCAGCCCTGGTGAAAGCATTCCAGAGTATCTCAAACAGATTGTCAATATCATCCTCAGGCGTTAAATTCTGGAGAGTTGTGGAGACAATCTCCCGCCAGCTGTCACGATCGAGGAGCCTCCCCGGATAGTCTTTTTTAAACGCACGAAAGGAGAGGGAGAATCTCTCTTCAATGACATTGGGAGAGATATTGTGTCCCATCCTGGAGAGCTCTTCCGCATAGATTTCACCGACGGAGGGGTGGGGAACGATCAGGGTTCCCACGGCGTCAAAAGTGATAGCGTCAATTGCTGCAAGATGTATGTTCTGCATTTTTGTAAAAGATAGTCGTTGAAGTGGGCATGCATACGGCAACATCTCACCGACAAGAGGCGTTTCAGCTTTTGCACCATGAGACGAGAGAACAGAGATCGGGGTTTTGACGCTCGCCATGGCCCGCAAGTCCATTCATTTTTTATGTCCTCCGGCGAGCGGTTTCTCTCTCCACCTTTCACCCTTCCCATTAAAATTTATCGCAACTGCCTTTGTCAATACAAAAGGTAACTGCTTTGAAGGTGATCCAGATCTGAACAAGTAGGATTTTTTACTGTCTTAGCCTATGTGGGAAACCGTCATCATGCGAAGAGAGCCTCTGAGTAGTTTCCTAAAAAACAGCTATCTTGTCGCTTGTTGCGTCTTCATAAAAAGAACTTCCTTTTTGGGGAAAAGTTCCACTCAGGAGAAACTGAAAACATACGGAACGGTCTATTCTTTGCAAGAGCAGGGGAAGCGTTGTTCACATTGATGGCGATTGGAGGAAAAGTTGCTTTAGATTAACTTGCTTGAGAGGCAGAACATTGAAAGAGGACAACAGCTTTTGGACCGGCTTATCCCCCGATGAAGCACGAAAAGCACTTGTCAATAAAGACAAATCCATGCGCGACAAGACCATGAGCCTGAAGGAGGCAGTGGATACCTTTATCAAGGATGGGGACAATGTGGGCATTGGTGGTTTCGTTGATGTTCGGCAGCCCGTTGCCATCAGCCATGAGATGATCCGCCATGGTTTCAAAGGACTGACGCTCTCGTTCCAGTCAGCCGGAATGGCCCCAGATTATCTGGGCGGTGCAATGATGCTTGATCCTGATCACTTCTCGATAAAAGGTATCGAGTTCGCTTACTGGGCACATGAGGCCTTCGGTCTGTCTCCGATGTTCCGCTATCTCGCCGAACGGGGGATGATTGAACTGGAAGATTGGTCAAACGCCAACATGTCTGCACGCTTCAAGGCAGGGGCCATTGGCCTGCCCTTTTTGCCGACACGCAGCCCTCTGGCAGGTGATATATCCAGCCATAATCGCACAAAAATCATTGACTGCCTATGGCAACTGCGTAATTCGTGGTTCGGAGTGCACCTGTCCGGAGATCGCCATGGCCTCCGCACGCACAATTATTACCTGTGAGCAGCTTGTCTCCCATCAGCTGATCACCAGCTTGCCAAAGGATATTGCCATCCCGTTTCTCGCTGTCGATGCGGTGATTGAAGTGCCTTATGGCGCTTATCCTGCCGCCTGCCGCCGCCATTACTATTATAACAGGAATCATATCGCCGAGTTGCACAAATATGCAGCCTCTCTGGGCCGGGAAAAAGACACAGATGCCCTCAGGAGGTACTATGACACATATATTTTGGGCGTCGAGGATTTCAGCGGTTTTCTTGAACACGTTGGTGTTGCCAGATTGCTTGAGGCTAAAAAACGTGAAGCCGAAAATTGTGAGCGCTTGGCTTAGCCCGGATTGCTTCCAGGATGAAGGCTGCAAAAGCATAAAATTGTTTAGGGAGAAAGCCTATGAGTGTAGCAAGAGATTACAATGCCCAGGAGATCATTATTGTGGCGGGTTCGAGGATGCTTGAGGATAAAAAGGTGGTCTTTGTCGGAACCGGCCTTCCGATGGTGGCCTCTCTTCTCGCCAAGATGACGCATGCACCCAGCCTGATTCCGGTTTTTGAGGCGGGAGCGGTCGGGCCTCAGCTCAAGGTTGGACTGCCCGTCTCCGTCGGGGACTCTAAAACTTACACCTCCGCTTCCTATGTGAAAGGGCTGAACAGTGCTTTTGAGTTAACCCAGCGAGGCTTTGCCGATTACGGCTTTATCGGCGGTGCCGAGATCGACATGTACGGTAATCTTAATTCAACGATGATTGGCAGGTTTCCGCAAGACTACCAAAGGCCGAAGGTGCGCCTGCCCGGCTCTGGTGGTGCCAGCGACATGGCAGCTTCCTGCGAGAAGACCATTCTTATCGTCCCGCACGATAAGCGTAAATTTACCCCCAAACTGCAGTATTTTACCTCTCCCGGTCATATCGATGGAAGCAAGGATGCCCGCTGGAAGGCAGGGCTTCAGGGAGAAGGACCGTATCGGCTTATCACAACCAGGGGAATTTTTGACTTTGAAAAAGAGAGCAAACGGATGCGTCTGATTCAGACCTTTCCTGGAGAGACAAAGGAATCTATCCAGGCCGAGACGGGTTTTGAGCTGCTCTTTGCAGATCATGTCGAATCGTTCTCCCCTCCCTCCGAAGAGGAGCTTCGTATGATCCGTGAGGATATTGACCCCGGTCAGGTCTTCGTGAAACGGACATAAGTACCACTGGTTATTCTTTCATCTTCCGAAGCGTAAAACACAAAAGCTCCGCAAGGTACTCGACTCCTTTACAATGATTGCAGAGTACAGGAAGAACAAGCCTGTTTGTTGTAAGAGGATCGAATAATCCCGTTGATCGATCACAGGGGTGAATAGTCTTGTGGCATGGCTGGTGAAAAAATGCGCCGGTAAAAAAAGGCCTTACCCCTTGAAATCAAGAGATAAGGCCTTAACCTTTTGCTGGTGCCGAAGAGAAGACTCGAACTTCCACGAGGATACCCCCACCAGACCCTGAACCTGGCGCGTCTACCAATTCCGCCACTTCGGCAGTGACGATGAATATGGCTTTTGCCTGCTGTTTTGTCAAGTCTTTCTTGAGATAAATTGACGATGAGATGAAGAATATGAAGATTTTTCGTTCTATACATATGAATGATGCGGGTTTTTCTTATCCCTGTGTTACCATAGGCAATTTTGATGGGGTCCATCGGGGGCATCAACGGTTGTTTGCCTCTGTTGTAGAAAAAGCGAGGGTGCATAACGGTACCAGCATTGTGGTCACCTTTGATCCGCATCCGCTCCAGGTTCTCTTGCCCGAAGGGATCAAGCTGATATCCAGCTGTGAGCAGAAAATTGAACTGATAGAGGCGGCAGGCATAGATGTCTTGATCCTGCTGCCTTTTTCCGCCGAATTTGCCAAAACCGCGGCAGAAGAGTTTGTCAGCGACTTTCTGGTCGGCGAGCTTGGCATACAGGAGCTTGTTGTTGGCTATGATTACGCCTTTGGCAAGGGGCGACGGGGAGATATCCCTTTTTTACAACAACAGGGGCAGGTTTTTGGCTTTCCGGTAACGGTTATTGAGGGCTACCATGTCGCGGGACAGCTTGTCAGCTCTTCGAGAATCCGGGACCTGGTGCGTAATGGGGAAATGCGCAATGCCCGTCAGCTGCTCGGTCGGAGCTATCAGATCCGCGGAACTGTTCGCTTCGGCAGACAGCGGGGCGGCAGCCTCGTTGGTTTTCCGACCGCCAATCTGTTGTTCAACAGAGATGATCTGGTACCCAAACATGGTGTCTATGTCGTTGAGGTTCTGTACAGTGGAACCTGTTACGGTGGTATTCTGAACATTGGCTGCAATCCTACCTTTGGTGGGCAGGATCTCGTTGCAGAAACCCATATCTTTGATTTTAACCGTGATATCTATGATCAATCTCTGCGTATCAATCTTTTGCAATATCTGCGTGGTGAGCAGCGTTTTAACAGTGTCGCAGATTTGTCTGCGCAGATTGAAAAGGATGTCGTACAGGCAAAAAAGGTTTTGCATGATCACGCCTTGCGCTGCGATGATTTGCAGGATGGAACGAGATCTGCGGCCTGAGGATGCAAAGGCGCAGATTCTTGTGCATGACCGTGTCTGCTGAGCCAGGGGTGTGGTTTTCTTGTTGCAAGATCGCTGCGGGTGCCTATAGTGTATCGCCTGAGTTCTTGTCTTGGCCCGATAAACAGCATATCCAGGCTGTTGTTGGCGGGGCCATCGAAGCGACGTAAAGAGGCTGTTGTCTACGCACAGGGGAGGATGTATGGAAGAGAATGTAAAAGAGGATCTGCCGGCGGTTATCCGTGAACTCGAAGAAAAGGTCAAGGAGCACCCGAAATCGGTGATGGTTTACCACCATCTCGGTCTGGTGTATATGAAGGCCGGACGTATAGATGATGCGATTGAGATGCTGAAAAAAGCCATTGAGATCGACAACCAGTCGGTTGAGAGCCTGATCAATCTGGGCGCCATCTACTTTGGACAGGGTGATCTCGGGCGTGCCGAAGAGATGAACGAGAAGGCCCTGAAAGTAAACAAAGACAGCGCTCAGGCGCACGCCAATCTTGGCCTTATCTGGCAGCAGCGTAACGATCTTGATCGGGCGATCAGTGCCTACGAAAAGGCCATAGCCTGTGATCCGAAACTTGCCAGCACCTGGATGAATCTTACCGCGGTGTTGACGATGAAAGGCTATGACGATCGAGCCGTGGAGGCCGCCACGAAGGGTCTGGAACTTGATCCGGATTCTCCTCTTGGGCACAATAACCTTGCCGTTGCCCTCTACTTTTCCAATCGATTTAACGAGGCCTGGGGGCATCTTGAAAAGGCCCGTGAGCTGGGATATTCCGTCGATCAGAATTTTGTTGACAGATTGAAGGAAAAACTGGCCTGACAAAAGACACGGTGCGAGAAGCAAGCGGGTGAGCTATGGCGAAAGAGCAAGATACAGCAGTTCCGTGGTGTCCTTTTTGCGGACAGAACGTTGGTAAACCCTCCCATACTCCGGAGCGGAAAATGACCGAATTCCCGGTTGGCCGCTGTCTCTGCGGGGCTGTTTATGCCAGTGATGCAACCGGTCATAATGTCGGGGCGGCTATGGTGGAAACCCTTGTCTATGCCTGTGGGGATAATGCCGATTTTGCCTGGGAACTGCTCCCCGAAGATGATTATCTCACAGGAAGAATAGAAAATTACGACGAACAGCGGCACTCGGTTGTCGCCAAGAAAAATGTCGATGGTCGTGCCGTTCGCGGGGTTTTGTTTTTTGTGCGTCTGCATACCGACGTTCAGGACATTGCCGAACGCATCCGGGAAAGGAAGGAGGAAAATCAACAGCAGATAGCCGCAGCTATTCGGGAGCCGAGAACGGTTAGGGTAGAACCAGATCCGGAGGAGGGGCATGTCAGGCAAAAGGCGAATAAACGCCAGGTCAAACGCCTGATGGAATGTGGAGATATTGATGCCCTTGTACGCCTCTGCCTTGACGACAAAAAAACCCTGCGGCTTATGCAGCGTCTGCTCTATGATCCACAGGATGAAAAACGCTGGTACACTGCCTATATGATCGGTAAGGTCTGTGAAAGGGTGGCAACGCGCGAGCCCGGTTCGGTATCTGAGCTTTTACACCGGCTTTTTTACGCCTGCTCTGATTCGGCGGCGGCCCCCTGGGGAATGGTCGAGACAATCGGCTATATCATCAGCCTCAGGCCGGACGTTTTTGGTGCCTTTACCCGTCATCTGATCAACTATATCAGTGAGCCTTCAACAAGGGATCAGGTGATCTGGAGTCTTTCCGAAATTGCCGGTTCCCGGCCGGATCTTATCCGTAGTACACCTTTTTACAATCTCTTTCACTTTCTCAAACATCCTGAACCCCAGGTACGGGGGCTTGTTGCCCGCTTGTTGGGGCGGCTCAAGGCCTCAGAGGCGATGTTTCAGGTGATGGCGCTCAGTGACGATAATGAAGAATTCTGGTACTGTGTCGATGGTACCCTGGTGAAGACAACCGTGGCAGAGACAGCCAGGGCCGCGGTGCAGCAAATACAAGAGGGGCAGAATCATGGCAGATAACAAAGTGCAGCCGTTGGAGGAGATACGGCCTATCGCTGAAGCCGAGGTGGCAGAGACCAATGACGAGGCGAAAAAAGACTACGAGCGGGGAAAGCAGTTGTTCTCAAACGGGGACTATGCCGAAGCGGCCTTGGCCTTTCATAATGCCCTGGTTGGCTACGAAGAAAAAAGCAACCAGACAGGGATAGCCAATGCCAGCAATCAGCTGGGCCATGTCTGTTTTGCCAGAGAGGACTACGAGTCTGCCCTAAAACACTATCAGCGGGCCTGCGGGATATGCGAGAAATCAAACGACAGGATGAGTATACTCTCTGTCTGGTACAAGATGGTTGAGGCCAATACAAAGCTTGGACATTACGAGGAGGCGATCACCCTTTGTCTGGATTGTCTTGATATGCATCAGGACCATCGTGACCCCCAGGGTGCCGTGGCCATTCTTGAGGATATGGCCGAAATCTATACCTCGATGGGGCAGACGGCAAAGGCGGCTGATGCCTATCGTACCATCAGTTCGATCCATAGAAATTTTCGACATGATAAGATGGCCAAGCAGTATTTGGAAAAGGCAGAAAACTTGGAAAAATAGTGTCTTCAGGAGAGGACTCGTTTTCTTTGTGCCGGTTTTTGCTGGCAGGTCTTCCACGTAAAACTCAGGGCTCTTTCTCTTTGGGAGCCTGAAGGATATCCTTCACTATGTTTACAGGCATTATCGCAGGCAAGGGCAGGATTGTTCGCAAGGTAGGTGCTGGTGGTGGGCTTGCCTTTGAGGTGCTGGCCGATTTTGACCTTGTCGACCCCGAAGAAGGCGAGTCTATAGCGGTCTGCGGCGTTTGTCTGACCGCCTACGCAATCGATGGCAGACGCTTTCGTGCTGATGTCTCGCCTGAGACCCTGTCGAGAACGACGCTCGGCTCGCTGAGTGCCGGGGATGCTGTAAATCTGGAGAGGGCGCTGCGGCTCTCTGACAGACTGGGAGGGCATATCGTCTCCGGGCATGTGGATTGTCTGGCCGTGGTAGAACGCAGAGAAGTTGCCGGAGCCTACACCGTGTTTGATTTTTCCTTCCCCAGTCAATATGAAAAGTATGTCATCGAGAAGGGTTCAATCTGTATCGACGGGGTAAGTCTTACCGTCAATAGCTGTGGGCCGGCGCGCTTTTCTGTCTCGATTATCCCCCATACCCTGAAGATGACAAGCCTGGGAGGGCTCAAGGTTGGCAGCCGGGTCAATATAGAGCTGGATATTTTGGGAAAATATGTCGAAAAACTGCTTTCTCAGGGCTCGAGGATGGGCAAGGCGGATGGCAAGGGATCTGCCTTGAATCTTGGTTTACTGGCTGAAAATGGCTTTCTCTAGACAATCTGGACCTTGCTCTCCGTTGGTTGAGGATTGTTTTTTTTGCTTTTCTGCGGTATTCTCGGGTTGCTCACGGTAGGTTCAGATGTCGGCTGGATGGTACACATTTGGGGTTCTTTAAATACAATTGGTGTGACGTGTTATGGCAGTAAGTTCGATAGAAGAGGTTCTTGAAGATATCAGGGCCGGGAAGATGATCATCCTGGTTGATGACGAAGATCGCGAAAACGAAGGCGATCTCTATATGGCTGCAGAAGATGTCGACGCGGAGGCCGTGAATTTTATGGCAATGCATGGTCGAGGTCTCGTCTGTCTGACCCTGACCGGAGAGACGGTTGACCGTTTGCAGTTGCCGATGATGGTTTCGAAAAACACCTCGCCTTTCGGGACCGGTTTTACCATCAGTATTGAAGCAAAAACAGGCGTTTCAACCGGTATTTCGGCAGCAGACAGGGCGCGGACCATACAGGCGGCGGTTGCAAAAGATGCCACTCCTGATGATCTTGTCAGCCCCGGGCATATTTTTCCTCTTCGGGCACGGGACGGAGGGGTGCTTGTGCGTGCCGGACAGACCGAGGGCTCTGTTGATCTCTCCCGACTGGCCGGGAAACTGCCCGCTGGTGTTATCTGTGAGGTGATGAACGAAGATGGCAGTATGGCCCGTATGCCCGATCTTGAGATTTTTGCCAGAAAGCATAATCTGAAGATTGCCACCATTGCAGATCTTGTTGCCTACAGGCTGCGTGAAGATCTGCTGATACAGCGCGAGGCCGAGGCCAGACTGCCCACAGAGCATGCCGGAGAGTTCAGGGCCATTGCCTATACCAATTCGGTTGACCGGCTTGAACATGTGGCCCTGGTGAAGGGTGACATTCATCCAGATACTGTTGCCCTGGTTCGGGTGCATTCTGAATGTATGACCGGCGATGTCTTTGGCTCGGCCCGTTGTGATTGTGGTCTGCAGCTGCGTGCCGCGATGAAGATGATCGAAGAAAAGGGCAGCGGGATCGTGCTCTATATGCGGCAGGAAGGACGTGGCATCGGGCTTGTTAACAAGCTCAAGGCCTATTGTCTGCAGGATGAGGAGGGCGTGGATACCGTTGAGGCCAACCACCGCCTGGGGTTTAAGAGCGATCTTCGCGATTATGGTATCGGTGCCCAGATCTTACGGGATCTCGGTGTCCGCAGGATGTCAATTCTTACCAATAATCCCAAAAAGATCGTTGGCCTTGAGGGGTATGGAATTGAGGTCGTCGAACGCCTGCCTCTGGAGATGCCGGCAGGTAAGGAAAACAAGGAATATCTTCTCTGTAAACGGGATCGTATGGGGCATCTGATCGAGGTAAAGTGAGGTCTGAAAAGGCTTGCTCTTGCCTGAAAATCGAAGAAACCGGATCTGGTCCTGTCAAAAAACATGAGGTTGTGGTGAATCGGTATGGCAAAAATAATAGAAGGCGGCCTGAGGGCTGATGGTAAGAAATTTGCAATCGTTGCGGCGCGTTTTAACTCTTTTCTCGTCGATAAACTTCTGGAAGGGGCTCTCGACAGCCTTGCCCGTTCCGGTGCCAGCGAAGATGATATCGATGTGGTCAAGGTGCCCGGGGCCTTTGAGATCCCGCTGATTGCCAAAAAACTCGCCGGTTCTCAAAAATACAATGCCGTCATTGTCCTGGGGGCGGTTATTCGAGGGGCAACACCCCACTTTGATGTAGTCGTCAACGAGGTCTCAAAAGGCACGGCCCAGGTGAGTCTTGAGACCGGAGTTCCGGTTCTCTTTGGCGTTTTGACCACCGAGAACATTGAACAGGCGGTGGAGAGAAGCGGTACCAAGGCAGGCAACAAGGGCAGTGAGGTTGCGGTTGCGGCCATTGAGATGGCCAACCTCTTTGACAGCCTGGTCTGAAAATAATTCTTTCTGGTTTGCCCGTTGTCCGACAGTTTCCGGTGCCTTTCTTTTTGCCACCGGAAACGGGAAGACGGGTTTTTTTTGTCGTGGTTCGTTTTTTCTCAAAATAAAACGTTTCCCGGGACGATTGATTTCACGGATATCTGATGGCGAATTATACAACCGGAAAACTCACGAAAAATGCAGGTTGACAGCAATGGGTGTTCGTCGTTTATCACGGGAGGCTGCCCTCCAGTTCCTGTATCAGGAAGATTTTACCCTTGGAGAACAAGACTTTGGCTATGATCTTCAGGAGCGCTTTGAGCTTTTTTGTGCCCAGTTTCAGGTAAATAAAAGGGCACGCGCCTATGCTCTGGCACTCCTTGAGGGTATTTGCCGTGAAATCGGCTCCATTGACGCCGCCATAACCGGTGCGGCGGAGAACTGGAGGCTGTCCAGGCTTGCAGCCATAGACAGGAATCTGTTGCGTATTGCTGTTTATGAAATTCTCTATTCCGACGATATCCCACCTCAGGTGACGATTAATGAGGTCGTAGAGATCGCCAAAAAATTTGCCGGTGATGAGTCGCCAAAATTCATCAATGGGGTTGCGGATGCGGTCGTGGCTGCTCAAAAATGATAGCTTTTGGGGGGCTGATAGACACCCCGTCTTTGAACGATCACGATTCCCCGCATGGGCTCACTATAGCGCAACATCGTGCCTGTCTGAATCTTGGGTTTCTACAAGGCAGTTGCCGGTAAAAGTCTCGTAAAATCAATTTGTTTGTACAACTGCGAGTCGTTGCAATTTTGACTGTTTTTCTTCCCGCTTTACTGTTGATGGTATCGTCGACATCTTGGAGATACCGCCTGCAGCCAGGTCTTTGCTGGCAGCTTTTTCTCTGTTGTATTGCCTACAGGGCTGTTCTTTGGTAATTTTCTCGATAGCTGTTCGGCAGTCCCGTGCAGCCAGGCGGGCGGGTCTCTCTTTCTTTTAACTGGAGTTTGATAACGTGACTATGGGTGCAAAAGATACTAAGGCCGCAAGACCGGAAACGAAACAGGAAGTGCTGGCCGTTATCGGGATTTTCATTGCTCTCTTCCTCTTTCTCAGTTTGTTGGCTGATACATTTCATTTTGATGCCAATCTAACGGGCAAGGTGGGTTCTTTTATCGCCCGGGCGCTTTTCAGCTTTATCGGTTGGGGTGGATATCTGCTGCCAACCCTGTTGCTTGTGGCTTCTTTCTTTCTTTTCACCGGAGGTTTACGCATTCGGCATTTGCCTCGCGTTGTGGCAGGGCTTACCGGGGCGATCCTGTCTTTTTGTGGTTTTTTGTCTTCTTTGTCGATTCATGACCCTTCCCTGCTTGATTCAGGCGGCTTCCTGGGGGTGATGGAGTTCAGAGTGCTAGACTCTGTTGTCGGGCACGGAGGTGCTGTGCTTGTTTTTGTCATGGTCTTTCTCATCTCCCTGATGCTTTCAGCCCAGTTCTCACCCTACTTGCTGTTTGCCGGGATGCTTCGGGGGATCAAAAGTTTGCTGACTCCCCGTCCCAAGAGCCGGCAGAGTCCTGTTCGTCCGGCAACTCCGGAGCCGAAAAAAACAGTGATAGAACAGGCGGTGGAGTCCGGGCCTATTCCAATTGTCAAGAATCCGGTACGTACCGGGGGCGGTGAGGTTGACGAGGAGTTTGCGGCAATTCCCCTTGCCAGAGGCGACTGGAAGCTTCCTCCTTTATCCCTGCTTGAGGAGGGAGAGCATGACCAGGAATCGGTGAGCGAGGAGGTGTACTATCGTCTTTCACAAAAACTGGAACAGAAGTTAAAAAATTTTGGTGTCTCGGGACGGGTCGTAGGCATTTCGCCCGGTCCTGTGGTGACAACCTATGAGTACTCACCCGCGCCGGGGGTGAAGATCAACAGGATCAGCGGTCTCTCTGACGATCTTGCCCTCGGGCTGAAGGTGGGTTCTGTGCGTGTTGCCGGTTCCATTCCCGGAAAAGCGGCCCTTGGCATCGAGATTCCCAATGAACATCGTCAGCTGGTGCCTGTTCGCGATCTGATCGGCTCGGAGGAGTACCGCAGGCAGTCGGAACGGCAGAAACTGACAATGGCACTTGGTCTTGATGTGGCAGGAAATCTGGTGATGGCCAATCTCGCCAAGATGCCGCATCTGTTGATCGCCGGAGCCACCGGCGCCGGAAAATCTGTTGGAATCAATACCCTGATTACCTCGATCCTCTACAATGCCACACCCGAAGAGGTTCGTTTGTTGATGGTCGACCCCAAACGTATCGAGCTCTCCGGCTACGAGGGAATCCCCCATCTGCTCCACCCGGTGGTGGTCGAACCCAAGCTGGCTTCCCGGGCCCTGAACTGGGCGGTTCGTGAGATGGAGCGCCGCTATCGGCTGCTCGAAGAGGCAAAGGTGAAGAGTTTTGACTCTTATAACGAGCAAGGAGAAGAGAGGCTCCCCTATATTGTGGTGGTGGTCGATGAACTGGCCGATCTGATGATGGTCGCCTCCAAGGATGTGGAGGCCTCCATTGCCCGTTTGGCACAGATGGCGCGGGCGGCCGGAATGCATGTGATTCTCGCGACCCAGAGGCCCTCTGTTGATGTCCTGACCGGCCTGATCAAGGCAAATTTTCCGACCCGGATATCCTTTAAGGTTTCGTCAAAGGTTGATTCACGAACCATCCTTGACACCGGCGGTGCCGAGCATCTGCTGGGGATGGGAGATATGCTCTACCTGCCCAACGGTGGTTCCCTCTGCCGGGTGCATGGGGCCTATATCTCGGAGAAAGAGACCGAAGGTGTTGTTGATTTCTGGAAAGCCCAGGGAAGTTCTTCCTACGATGCAGCGATGATCGAAGAGATCGAAAAAGAAGAGCGCCTTGATATGGAAGGCGATAACGGGGAGCACGACGATCTCTACGATCAGGCGGTTGCTTTTGTTTCTGAGCAGGGGCAGGCCTCAATTTCTTCGGTACAACGCAAGTTTCGAGTCGGTTATAACCGGGCAGCGAGAATGATTGAGATTATGGAGAGAGAGGGGATCATCGGACCGGCCGATGGAGCCAAACCGAGAAAGGTAATTGTTAGGAGAGACTACAATAACGCCTGAATGTAAGGGCAATAAAATAGCTTGACAATGTATAGCCAACTGAATTATAAAAAAAGTCAGAAAAAAATGAATGCTCATTCAGAAAAAGCCGCTCTTGGAGGGTGAAAATAACGTTTTTTAAGCGACTTACTGTTTATTAATTTTGACTAAATTTTTATGAAGTTTTTAAAATATTTAGGGTGTAAGGAGTTGACACGTAGGTCCTGTTTCGACGGGATCACAACAGTTAAAACAAACTGAGGAGGTAGTTCGATGCCAAGTTATGTAGATCCTTCCAAATGTGATGGTTGCAAGGGTGGAGACAAGACTGCATGTATGTACATCTGTCCTAATGACCTGATGGTTCTGAATGTCGAGGAGATGCGTGCCTACAATCAGGAGCCTGATGCATGCTGGGAGTGCTATTCCTGCGTCAAGATTTGCCCTCAGGGTGCTATCTTTGTCCGCGGCTATGACGATTTCGTGCCGATGGGCGGTCAGGTACATCCGATGAGATCTTCCGATTCGATCATGTGGACTGTGAAGTTTCGTAACGGTAACATGAAGCGTTTCAAGTTCCCGATTCGCACCACGGCAGAAGGCGCTGCCAATGCCTATGTTGGCGAGAAAGGGGGCAGCCTCGACGACGAGTGCCTGTTGCTTGAATCAGATCTTCCAACCCCGAAGTAAGTGAGAAGTTCTTTCGTTTGAATAAGAGCCTTGGATCCCTGTTTTTCACGGATTCAGGATTCCTCTCTATCTTTATTGTAAGGAGATTTGAAAATGGCATTACCGAATAAACCCAAAGGTGAACTGGCAGCCGTCGTTAATCCCGAGGTCGTTGAACACGATGTCGACGCTCTGATTGTAGGCGGTGGTATGGCGGCCTGTGGAGCGGCTTTTGAAATCAAGAAATGGGCACCTGACGATATGAAGATTGTCCTCGTAGACAAGGCTTCTCTTGAGCGTTCCGGTGCTGTTGCTCAGGGTCTTTCAGCAATTAACACCTATATCGGTGAGAACCCGATTGAGAACTACGTAAAGATGGTTCGAAACGACCTGATGGGTGTTGTCCGTGAAGATCTTATCTATGACTGCGGTCGTCATGTTGACGAGTCTGTCAAGCTCTTTGAAGAGTGGGGGCTGCCGGTATGGAAAAAGGATGCCGATGGTGAAAACCTTGACGGTGCCAAACCTGCCCCAACCCTGCGTGAAGGTGGAACACCTGTACGGACGGGTAAATGGCAGATTATGATTAACGGTGAGTCCTATAAATGTATCGTTGCCGAGCCTGCAGCCACCGCGCTTGGTGCCGACAACATCATGGAGCGTGTTTTCATCGTCAAACTGCTTCTCGACAAAAACAAGCCGAACCAGATTGCCGGAGCAGCTGGTTTTTCTACCCGGGAGAACAAGGTACACATCTTCCGTTGCAAGACCGCTCTGGTTGCCTGCGGTGGTGCGGTAAATATCTTCCGCCCGCGTTCGACCGGTGAGGGGAAAGGTCGCGCCTGGTATCCGGTCTGGAACGCTGGTTCCACCTATACGATGTGTGCGCAGGTCGGCGCCACCCTGACCATGATGGAAAACCGTTTCACCCCGGCCCGATTCAAGGATGGATATGGTCCTGTTGGAGCCTGGTTCCTGCTGTTCAAGGCCAAGGTACAGAACGGTCTTGGTGAATTCTATGCAAACAGTGACGCCGTAAAAGAAGAGCTCGAAAAATTTATGCCCTACGGTTCTTCTCCGGTCACCCCGACCTGTCTGCGTAACCATCTGATGATCAATGAGATGAAAGAAGGTCGTGGTCCAATCTACATGGCCACCGATGTCGCCCTCAACGCCTTCTTGGATGAGCGTCGTGAGGCTGGAATGGATGATAGAAGCCTCAAAAAATTCTGGAAGCATCTTGAGTCTGAGGCCTGGGAAGATTTTCTTGATATGTCCGTTGGTCAGGCTGGTCTCTGGGCTGGTGCGAACATTGAGCCCGAGAAGGTTGGTTCTGAGATTATGCCCACCGAGCCCTATATGCTGGGTTCCCACTCTGGCTGTTGCGGGATCTGGACCTCCGGCCCGAACGAGGACTGGGTACCCGACGTACAGCACGAGTCCCGTGCCCATAAGTACAAGTGGGGATACAACCGTATGACCACTGTCGACGGTCTGTTCACCGCAGGTGACGGGGTTGGCGCCTCAGGGCATAAGTTCTCTTCAGGATCCCATGCCGAGGGTCGTATTGCGGCCAAGCAGATGGTCAAGTTCTGCCGTGATCATGCCGATTTTAAACCGGAGCTCAAGCAGACTGCGCAGGAGATTGCCGACGAGATCTATGCACCGGTGAAGCGCTATGAAGAGTTCAAGGACGCCTCTACAATGGCAGATGTCAACCCCAATTACTGCAAGCCTTCTGGTCTGATGATGCGGCTTATGAAGGCCACCGATGAGTATGGTGGCGGGGTTGCAACCTACTATATGACCTCTGGCAAGCTGCTCAATATCTGCCTTGACCTGCTTCGCCTGCTGCGCGAGGATGCCGAGAAGATGGCCGCTGGCGATCTGCACGAGCTGCTGCGCTGCTGGGAGAACTACCACCGTATCTGGTGTGTTGAGACCCATATCCGTCACATTGAGTTCCGTAAGGAGTCCCGTTATCCGGGATTCTATTACAGGTCCGATTATCCGACCTGTGATGATGAGAACTGGAAGTGTTTTGTCAATTCTACCTTTGATCCTGAAACCCAGGAGTGGAAGTGTGAAAAGGTTGAATGCCTGAACATCATTGAAACCGACCCCTGGATATAACATCGGGGAGGGTTGCTTGATGTGAGCTTCGTAATCTCCAGAAGTCTTTCGGCTTCTGGAGATTTTTTTGTCATGCAGTGCTGTTTTGCAGAAAGAATTGTTCTTCCCGTGAAATAGAGTATTCTATGCGGGGTATCTTTTCGTGTCAGTGAGGCATGGTTTTTTGAGGTGCAAGACAAAGGATACAATCCCTGGAGAGCAAACGGTTGCGACGGTGGTTATTTATCGAGACCTTGAGAGAAACAGCTTCTTTGCTAAGGGTATAATATTCTGGTTATTTATGGAGGTTAGGTATGGCTGACGAGCAAGGCACCTCGGGTGCGGTATTGGTCGTAGGCGGAGGTATCAGCGGCTTGACTGCTGCCTTGGAAACGGCTGAAGTCGGGAAGGATGTTTTTCTGGTAGAAAAAGAGGCGTCCCTGGGTGGACGTGTTGCCCAGCTCAATGAGTATTTCCCGAAAATGTGCCCCCCGAGTTGTGGGCTTGAGATCAACTTCAGGCGAATCAGGGACAATCGAAAAATTAGAACATATACCATGACCAAGGTGAAGTCGATCTCCGGTACACCGGGGAATTATGAGGTCGAGCTGGAGACGACGCCGCGCTATATCAACAGTAACTGCACTTCATGCGGGACCTGTGCCGACGCCTGTCCTGACGAGGTTGACAATGAGTTTAACTTTGGCATGGATAAACGCAAGGCGGTCTATTTGCCTCATATTATGGCCTTCCCCAGGCGCTATGTTATCGATAAAGACAATCTGAGTGCCAAGGGTGCCGATGTCATCAGGGCGGCCTGTAAACATGACGCCATCGATCTGGATATGGAGGTTGAAACCCGCACCATCCATGTTGGCTCGATTGTCTGGGCCACCGGCTGGCGGCCGTATGACGCGAGCAAAATGCAGAATCTGAAGTTTGGTCAGTCCCAGTCGATTGTCACCAATATGATGTTTGAACGGCTGGCCGCTCCCAGCGGTCCGACTAACGGCAAGATTCTGCGTCCGGGGGACAACAAGGAAATTGACTCAATAGCCTTTGTGCAATGTGCCGGGTCCCGTGATGAAAACCATCTCGAGTTCTGTTCGCATATCTGTTGTATGGCTACCCTCAAACAGATGACCTATGTACGCGAGCAATACCCGGAAGCAAAGATCTACGTCTTCTATATCGACCTGAGAACCCCTGGTAAGTACGAGAAGTTTAGAGAGGCCAGAATGCAGGACGAAAATGCGACTTTTGTCAAAGGAAAGGTCGCCGACATCGTCCCGGAGGCCGATGGCAGCGTCACCGTCATCGCCGAAAACGCGGTCACTGCCGAGAAATTGTCGCAAAGGGTTGATATGGCCGTTCTGGCAACGGGTATGGAGCCTTCGTTCAGTGGGCAGCAGGCCCCTGCCGAACTGGGAATTGATACCAACGGCTTTCTCATCTCCAATGTCCAGAAGGCGATGATATCTGCTGGTTGCGCCAAAAAGGCTGCAGATGTTGTTACCTGTACCCAATCCTCAACTGCTGCTGCATTAAAGGCAATTCAGACTTCCAGGAGGTAAGAATCGATGGATAAGAAATATTGCGCATATATTTGTGCTGGTTGTGGCATTAGTGACGCGCTTGATCTTGAGGCCCTCTCCGAGGTTGTCTCCGGCGAAATGTCTATGGAGTGTAAGGTCCACGATTCTTTTTGCGGTGCCGAAGGTCGGGCGGTCATTGAAGAGGATGTAAAGAACGGGGTAAATACGGTTGTTATCGGTGGTTGTTCGCCGCGCCTTTTGACAGAATGGTTTGATTTTGGCGACGATACCATTGTCGTACGTGCCAACCTCCGTGAACAGGTGGTCTGGGCCGAAGAAAAGCCGAAAGAGGGCGAAGAGCCGCATGCACAAGCCGCTGAGTTCCTCGCAGAAACCGCGGCCGATTATATGCGTATGGCCTGCACCCGGGCCCAGAAAACAGAGCCGGCCGAGCCCTATCAGCTTGAGGCGTTGAACAAGACCATTCTGGTTATGGGGGGCGGTCTGGCCGGGTTGACCGCGGCCAAGGAGGCGGCGCTTGCCGGGTATGATATTGTCCTCGTTGAAAGGGAAGAGCAGCTGGGCGGCAAGGCCCTTGGCTGGAGAAAGTCTTTTCCGACCCAGGCTCCCTGGACGGCACTTGAAACAAACCCGATTGAGTCGTTGATTGCCGAGGTTGTTGATAATCCCCGGATAACCGTAAAAACCGGGACAGAGGTTGCCCGGATTACCGGATCGCCAGGGGATTTTGGCATCTCTTTGAAAGAGGCCGGGACAAAAAACGAGTGGGATGCCCCTGCCAAGGTAGGTGTTGACGAGCAGGAACTGATCGACAAGGGCGAAAAGGAAGATCCCAATGCTGGTCTGCAAAAATATACAGAGATTAACCCTGATGCCATAAAGGTTGGCTCCGTCATCCTTGCCACCGGCTGGAAACCGGCCGATGTCTCCCAGTACACGCATCTTGGGCACGGAACCCTGGCCAACGTCGTCACCAACGCAGAGTTTGAACGACTTGCCAAGCAGGGCAAGGTGCCTGCAAATGTTGCCTTCGTTCAGAGCCCGGGAGGCAAGGAAAATGATCAGGACTTCCCCTACTGTAACTCTGTCACCTCGATGGTGACACTGAAGCAGGCCCAGTATGTCTGCGAAGACAATGAAGACGGCAGGGCGTATATTCTCTATCAGCATATGAGAACGCCTGGCTCTATGGAGCTGTTTTATAAAAATGTTCAGAACAACGACGGTGTTTTCCTGACCAAGGGCTGTGTCACTCAGGTCGAGGAAAAAGGTAATGGCCTTACTGTCTCCGTGTCAGATACCCTGCTCGGTGAAGATATCAGTATAGATGTCGATATGGTGGTGCTGGCCGCCGGTATGGAGCCGGTAACCCTCCATGAAAACTCGGTCAATCTTGCCTACCGTCAGGGTCCTCGCTTTAACGATCTTGATCTCTTTGACGGCTATGCCGATTCCCATTTTATCTGTTTCCCTTATGAAACAAGACGCACCGGGGTCTATGCCTGTGGCGGTGTCAGGAAGGCCGAAACCATGGAAGAGGCGGTCGATGACGCAACCGGAGCAGCGTTGAAGGCGATACAATGTATCGAGTCGGCGGATCGTGGCGTCTCGGTACACCCAAGGTCCGGGGATGCCACCTATCCTGAATTCTTTATGCAGCGCTGTACGCAGTGTAAACGTTGTACCGAAGAGTGCCCCTTTGGCGCCCTGGACGATGACGAAAAGGGAACCCCTCTGCCGAACCCGACACGCTGTCGGCGCTGTGGAACCTGTATGGGGGCCTGTCCGGAGCGGATTATCGGCTTCAAAGACTACAACATTGATCTGATTGGCTCTATGATCAAGTCGATCGAGGTTCCCGAGGACGATGAAGAGAGACTGCGTATTCTGGTCTTTGTCTGTGAGAACGATGCCTACCCTGCACTCGATATGGCCGGGATGAAACGGCATGGCCTGAACCATATGGTGCGCTTTATTCCGGTACGTTGTCTGGGCTCGGTGAATATGGCCTGGATACGTGATGCCCTGTCTGCGGGAATGGACGGCGCCATGCTGCTTGGCTGTTCCTACGGTGACGACTATCAGTGTCACTTTGTGAAGGGCTCGGAGATTGCTCACAAACGAATGGAAAATATCGGTGATACCTTGTCCACACTTGGACTTGAGCCGGAGAGATGCTCCGCTCAGCAAGTGGCTATAACAGATTACGATAAGATTCCTCAGATTATCAACGACTTTGTCGAGGAGATTGTAGAGATGGGCCCAAATCCGTTTAAAGGCTTCTAACCTGCTTTTATCAATAGGGCTGCCTGCTGTGCAGTCAGTTGACGGGTCTCGAATGAAAAGCTGCTGATGTGTAATCGTATTGATAATTGAACAGGAGAAAGAAATGAACGTTCAACCTGATTTAGAGTTTATCCGGATCTTGAAGGAGGCGGGTGGTGATACGCTGAAAAAGTGTTATCAGTGTGCGACCTGCTCTGTCATGTGTCCGCTTTCCAAGGAGGGCAAGCCCTTTCCGCGCAAGGAGATGATCTGGGCAGGCTGGGGGATGAAGGATAAACTTGTCACCGATCCGGATGTCTTTTTATGCCATCAATGTGGGGATTGTACCGCGAATTGTCCTCGTGGAGCCAAGCCCGGTGATGTGCTGAGCGCGATACGTTCCTATGCGTACACCTTCTATGGATGGCCTCAACCTCTGGCAAAACTGGCCGCAAACGCCAAGGGCTTGCCGATGTTGATTGGTATCCCGATGGTTATTATGCTTGTCATGTGGTTCTTGTCCGGGGCCATGCATATCCCCTCGAAGGAATACTTTGCCCAGTACGGTTACACGCATTTCTTTGGCCATTGGGACTTTAAATGGTATGCAAAAAATATTTTCTTTATCGTTTCCATTATGCTGCCGTCGCTCGGTCTGGCACTTTTTTCCGCAGGAATGGGGATTGTAAAGATGTGGAAAGTCATGGCCAAGAATGCCGGAGTCAATGAGCAGTTCAGGCCGTCTATACTGAGATTTCTCGTTGATTTTGTATGGCCTTCGGTGCTGGAAATCTTACGACACGACCGTTTCAAGGAGTGTGGCGATCAGTCAGATCGCGTGCGTGGCCACCTGCCGCTGATGTTTGCCTTTATCGGCCTGTTTATTGTCACCTGCTGGTCTCTGTTAAAGCAGGATATCCTCGGGCTTATCTGGCCTTCGCTGCACGGGCCGCTGCCGTTGTCTGATCCGTTCAAGATCCTGGCAAATGTCAGTGCCGTAGCCCTGGTGTTTGGCATTGCCGTTCTGTGGGCCAACAGAAAGAGATCGGAAAGGGAGGCCAATACCCAGCCAACCTTCTACGACTGGTTTTTGATCTGGGAGATTACCGCAGTTGGGGTCACAGGTATCGGGGCACAGCTTCTTCGCTGGTCCGGCATGCCGACCTTTGGCTATATTGTCTACTTCCTGCATCTTGTATCGGTGATGATGCTTTTCCTCTACCTGCCGTACACAAAGCTTGCGCATCTGTTCTATCGGACAACCGCCTATACCTTTGAAAAATACCACAACAGCGTATACGCCGGCGGCAAGCAGGAAGAGTAAGCAGTGATTGGGGCAGGAATCCGGTCTGAGATCCCGGTTCCTGCCCTTTACCGGTTGGTTTGCAAACCCAAAGGCTGGGGGTGGTGACTGTTGCCGGAAAAGTTATGACACTCCAAAATATATCTTGCACTCTCCCGGTCAAGAGAGTATATTCTCTCACCTTATAAGCTGGCGTAGCTCAATTGGTAGAGCATCTCACTTGTAATGAGGCGGTTGTGGGTTCAAGTCCTATCGCCAGCTCCAAAAGAAACTTTACAAAGTGATTGTAGCTACATACTAGTGTTCTGTCTTTTATAGACAGCTCTCTGGAGGGGTTCCCGAGCGGTCAAAGGGAACAGACTGTAAATCTGTCGGCTCAGCCTTCGGAGGTTCGAATCCTCCCCCCTCCACCATTTCTATTACATCTTTGTAGAGATTAAGATAGTCGAGCGGGAATAGCTCAATTGGTAGAGCATCAGCCTTCCAAGCTGAGGGTCGCGAGTTCGATTCTCGTTTCCCGCTCCATTTTTTTTTGGTTGCAGCGGGTCGCCCACGTAGCTCAGTCGGTAGAGCGCATCCTTGGTAAGGATGAGGTCACCGGTTCAAATCCGGTCGTGGGCTCCGGTCAAACATCTAATAATCTTCGAGTAAACTTTCAACGGTTTGAGGAGACAGAGAAATGTCAAAGGAAAAATTTGAAAGGACAAAGCCGCATGTCAACGTAGGTACAGTCGGTCATATCGACCACGGCAAGACGACCCTGACCGCTGCAATAACC
>PDWI01003939.1_pt1 | contig 29013 bp, 29 predicted proteins | sample 1430891 | NCBI WGS metagenome assembly PDWI01 (sample SAMN01162508, study PRJNA174530) | Oral metagenome, whole genome shotgun sequencing project. | biome: Marine environment; feature: Marine mammal; material: Swab sample of the gingival sulcus; isolation source: swab sample of gingival sulcus... | reverse complement strand
AATGGATTATTGCGAACATACCGCAGAACAAGCGGAGCAATGTGCAATGTTGGTGCATTATACGGGAAAATGTGTCGTAAAAACAGGCGAATACAAAGATCTTGAACCTCGATGTACGGCTCTTTTGAATAAGGGGTTGACTGCGGAGTTAGTGTAATATTTGACAAACCATAAAAAACAATACAAATGACTGAAAAAATACTTGAAAAACTAAAAACCATTAAGATAATTCACTTTGCTATTTGCATTGGAGTAATCATTGCTTATTTTATAGTAGGAAATATAACATCGCTTGAAAGTTTGAAAATACCTTCGATTGATTCATCGTCAATGGTCTATGTGCTAATCGTTGTTTCATCTGTTTTTTTGAGTAATTTCTTGTACAAATCGCAAGTCAATAATGTTGACAAGAAGTTAAAACTTGAAGAAAAAATACCTTTTTATCAGACTGCTACGATTATTCGTTTAGCCATTCTTGAGGGAGTTGCTTTTGTGATTTTATTTTTAAAACCTGATTTTTTATTATTAGGATTCTTAATCATACTCTATATGATTTATTTAAGACCTACTGAAAGTCAATTTAGAAGTGATTTTGGAGGTTATTAAATTATGATAAATGCTTGTTAAAAACTGTCAACAATGAAAAAAATGATCATAGCAAGTACTTCTACCGTTTATGGAGGTACTTATTTGGAGTATATTTTACCTGAGTTAGAAGTATTATTTGAAGGGATTTCAGAGATTTTATTTGTTCCTTATGCGCGACCAAGCGGTATGACACACAACGAATATACCGAAGTAGCGAGTAAAGGTTTTGCTAAAATAGGTAAGCAAGTAAAGGGCGTTCACCAATTTGAAAATCCAGTAGAGGCAGTGAAAAACGCCAAAGGAATTTTTGTTGGAGGAGGAAATACTTTTTTGTTGGTTAAGCAACTGTATGATCATAAGTTGTTGGAAGAAATAAAAACAGTTGTTGAAAATGGAGTGCCATATTTCGGTACGAGTGCAGGAAGTAATATTACAGGACTTACAATGCAGAATACCAACGATATGCCTATTACATATCCGCCAAGTTTTGATACCTTGGGGTTGATTCCTTTTAACATCAATCCACATTATTTAGATCCTATCGAAGGATTAAAACATATGGGGGAAACAAGAGAAACAAGAATCAAAGAATATCATAAAATCAATACGACACCTGTTTTAGGTATCAGAGAAGGTGGTTGGTTAGAAGTAAAAGGTGACCAAATTACCCTAAAAGGTGATTTTTCAGCGCGTTGGTTCGAGAGCGGAAAAGAGCCTGTAGAAATAGCATCGGGAACGGTGCTGTAGAAAAATAAATATTTTTGTGGTATCTAAAACAAAATAGTACCTTTGCAAACATCTAAAAAAATAAAGTTCTTTAAATGATTAATAGAAGACATATTAGAATCAAAGTAATGCAGTCGGTGTATGCGATGTTGCAATCTGGTAGTGACCAACTTGATAGAGAAGAAAAGTTTTTAAAGAAAAGTATCGAAAGCGTATATGATTTATATGTTTTGGTATTGCAGTTACTTGTTGAGGTTAAGAAGTTGGAAAATCAGCGCTTGGAGGCGTTTAAAAAGAAACGATTAGCAACGGCGGAAGATAAAAATCCTAACCGAAAATTAGCAGATAACGAATTGTTGTCTATTCTTGAAAATAGTACTGCATTAGTCACTTATTTAGAGGACAAAGATTTAAGAAAATACTGGTATTTAGACGAAAAATATGTAGAAAATATTTGGAATGCCATTCGTGAAAGTGAGCTTTATGCCAATTATATTTCTACAAAAAGTACTTCTTTTGAGGAGGATAAGAAGTTTGTGATTCAAATGTTTAAAGAAGTCATCGCTCCAAATGATGCTATTTTTGAATATTTTGAAGATAAGAATATAAGTTGGACAGATGATATTCCTTTTGTGAATACTTTCGTGGTTAAAACTCTGAACGCTATAAATCAAGGTGATATATTTGTCTTAGAGAGTTTGTACAAAGACGAAGATGATGAGCGATTTGCTACCGATTTATTCCGAAAAACGATGTTACATCAACATACTTATGAGGAATATATAGATGGGAAAACACCTAATTGGGATACCGACCGAATTGCTGGAATAGATATGGTAATGATTAAAATGGCAATTTGTGAGTTTTTACAATTTCCATCGATACCAACGAGAGTTTCTATCAATGAGTATATTGAAATTTCTAAAGACTATTCAACGGAAAGAAGTGGCTATTTTATCAATGGAGTTTTAGATAAATTATCCAAAGAATTTGAAAAGGAAGGGAAATTAAACAAAATAGGTAGAGGATTATTATAATTTTAAAATTTACATAAAAATGAAAAAGTTATCATTATTAATTCTAAGTCTCGTTGTAGTGTCATTTGTAAGCTGTAAAGGAGATGCTACGGCAAAAATTGACAAAGAAAAATTAGAAAAGGCAATCAAGAGAGACAAAAGTTTGTCAGAACCACCTGTTATTGAATTTGATAAAACAGAATTTGATTTTGGTACGGTTACGGACGGAGAGAAAGTAAAGGGTACATTCAAATTGACCAATAAAGGAACATCAAGATTGATTATCTTTAAAGCAACAGGAAGTTGTGGTTGTACTGTTCCAGAATGGCCAAAGAAACCAATATTGCCAGGGGAGACAGGAGAAGTTAAATTTACATTTAACTCAAAAGGTAGAGTAGGAAATCAATCGAAAACAATTACATTAAAAACAAATACGAAAAAGGGCAACGAAAGACTTAGAATAAAAGGTATGGTTGCTAAAAAAAAGTAAAATTATGAATATAATAGCATTACAAGCTTCAGGAGGAGGAATGGGAAATATCATTATGTTAGTTGCAATGTTTGCAATTATCTATTTCTTTATGATTAGACCACAAATGACTCGTCAGAAGAAAGAAAAAGCATTCCAAGCTGGAATTAAAAAAGGAATGAAAGTGGTTACTACAAGTGGTATTCACGGAAAAGTAGTAGATATTAGTACTACAGATACTACAGTAATGATAGAAACAAACGCAGGAAAAATCAGATTTGAGCGTTCTGCTATTTCTATGGAAATGACTAATAAGTATCAAAAACAATAATGAGTTCAGAGTTAGGGATTGAAAATTTGTTTTTATTCTCTAACTACGAATCATATAATTTTAATGTTGAGTCGTTTAATCGTTTAGTTGAGTAACAACTCCACAAATCAACGGCTAAACGCCTCAACATTTATAGTTAGCCATTTATCACTAAAAGAGGATGTTTTCTAAATTAAAAGAGAAAAATATAAAGGTATTCTTTTTGTTTCTTCTCTTATCTTTTTTCATTTGGTTACTTGTGGAATTTTCTAAAGAGGCAGTTTCACAGGTTGTATTTGAGGTAGAATATGTAAATATGCCTACTGATAAAATGTTTAAAGATAAGCCGATAGAGGAAGTACAAGCTACCGTAAAAGGTACAGGATTTTCCTTGTTGGATTACAAGTCAAATAGAAAAAAATTAAAGATTGATTTGTCTAAGATTGAGGTGAAAAATAATCAAATCAATCCTAATCAATATTTGACGGAATTTAACTCACAGTTTCCTAATAATATCCGAATATTAAATATTATTCCTGACGAAATTCCGTTTGTTTTTGATAATAGAATGGTGAAAAAAGTGCCTGTTAGACTTCGGCATAACATCAAATATCGGTTAGGCTATCATTTAGTTGGGAATTTTATCATTTCTCCTGATAGTATTACTGTTTCTGGAGTAGACAGCGATATATCTGCAATCACAGAAGTTACCACTGATTTATTGGAAAAAAATAATGTGTATCAAAACATTAAAGAGAAAGTAACTATAGATAAGGAAACTGAAAACAGAGCTTATTCTCACGCTGAAGTGATTGTTAAGGGAATGGTAGATAAGACTACGGAGGGAAAGGTAAAAGTTCCTGTAAGATTTATCAATGTTCCTGATGGGGTAAAAATAATTCCTTTTCCGAAAGAGGTACTTGTAACTTACCAAACGAACCTTTCTAATTTTAAGAAAGTAACCCCTCAAAGTTTCCAAATAGCATATGACTACGATAATTATGTAAAGGATACTTTGTTAAAGTATATTCGTCCTGTGGTTCTGAAAAAGAGCAAATGGATTTCTTCTTTAAAAATTACGCCTTCTGAAATTGAATTTTTAATTCAAAAATGACAAAAATAGTAGGACTTACTGGGGGGATAGGAAGTGGTAAAAGCACTGTGTTAAACCTATTTAGAAAAAGGGGAGTAGCTGTATATGTTGCAGACATCGGGGCGAAAAAATTGATGAATGAACACTCTCAATTAAAAAAAGAAATTATTAATTTGTTGGGGAAAAAGTCTTATTCAGATGGGGTGTTAAACCGAAAATGGATTGCCCGACAAGTGTTTAATAATCCTCATAAATTAAAAGAATTAAATCATTTGGTTCATCCTAGGGTTAGGGAGGACTTTTTGTCGTTTGTTAAAAAAAGTACGAATGATATTGTCATATATGAGGCCGCTATTCTTTTTGAAAGTGGTTCAGATACTTTGTGTGATTTTGTGATTACAGTAACCGCTAGTGAGGAAGAACGTATTAAAAGAGTCGTAAAGCGAGATAATTGTACTGAAGAAGAGGTTCGGAAACGTATTAAAAATCAGATGTCTGATGAGGAGAGAATTAAAAAATCAGACTTTGTGATTTACAATGATGATATAGCACTTTTAGAAGAAAGAGTTGAGCAGATTTTAAGAATTTTGGAACAGAGATAGTTTCTCTCTCTCTTTTATCTAAAATGTTTAATTTTAAATACTTTTCCTCGCTCCCAAATTTGTCAAATAAACTCCCAATAAAATCACACCTCCAGCTATAAATTGCGAAAGTGTAATTTGTTCGCCGTCTAATATACCAAAAGTAAGAGCTACTAAAGGAATGAGGTAGGTTACTGAAGAAGAAAAAATAGGTGTGGATATTTGAATCAACTTATTGAACAATATTTTTGCAATTGCAGTACACAAAACACTTAAAATAAGCACATAAAATATCGATTGCATTTGTTCTTCACTTCCGCTGAAAGAGTTTATGAAATCAGTGTTTAGTAACACAATTCCTGCTGGAATAAATATGATTAAAAAATTACTTGTAGTGATTGCTAATGACGAAAGATCAGAAAGGTGCTTTTTGATGATATTAACATTAAAAGCGTGTCCAACAGAGGAAATAATGATAAGCAAAGCGTACCAATAATTTTGTTCAGGATGTATGGTTGAACCCTCTAAAATGAGATATAAGGCCCCAAGTAAACCAATAATTAAACCGAACACTTGACGTTTGTAAAAGGCGAATCCAAATACAAAAAAGCCTACGATAAGTGTGTTTATAGGTGTTAGAGAGTTTAGGACTGCGGCTATAGAACTGTCAATTTTAGAAATGGCAATTGCAAATAAAAAAGGAGGAAAAAAATTTCCTAATACAGAGTTTAGAACCAAATATTTCCAATGTCTTCGGCGTATTTTTTTAAGAGAATGACCTCCTATGATAGCAAGAACAATTGCTGTGAATAAAATCCTCAATGCCCCTATTTCTATTCCAGTTAGGGATATCAATGATTTTTTCATCAATATGAACGAACTCCCCCAAATAAGGGAGAGTACGATTAAATAAAGCCACTTTATTTGTTGCGACATTACTCTGTTTTATAGCATTTTTAATGAATTAACTTCTAATTCGGTAAGGTGTCTCCAGTGTCCGCGAGGTAGGTTCTTTTTGGTTAGATTAGCAAAAATCACACGGTCTAATTTGATTACCTCATAGTTAAAGTGTTCAAAAATCCTGCGAACAATACGATTTCTACCTGAGTGAATTTTAACGCCAATTTCTGTTTTGGATTCTCCTGAAATGTATGAAATCTCATCAACTTGTACTGGTTTTCCGTCCAAAACAAAACCGTTTGCTATTTTTTGTAAATCACTCATAGATAGTTTTCTGTTAAGTGATGCGTGGTATATTTTGTGGATATTGTGTTTAGGGTGCGTTAATTTTTTCGCTAATTCACCATCATTAGTAAATAGTAATAAACCTGTAGTGTTTCTATCTAATCGTCCAACAGGGTATAGGCGTTCTTTAGTCGCATTTGCTACCAAATCCATTACTGTTTTACGTCCTCGCTCGTCGCTTGTAGTAGTGATGAAGTTTTTAGGTTTGTTTAATAAAACATAACGTTTTGCCTCCAATGAAATAGTTTCGCCGTCAAACTTAACGATGTCATCTGGTTGTACTTGATAACCCATTTCCATAATGGTTTTCCCATTAACAGCCACGTTTCCAGATTTGATAAAAACATCGGCTTCTCTACGAGAGCAAATTCCTGCATTGGCAATGTATTTGTTTAATCGGATTCCCTTTTTGTCGGAAGTAATTGGTTTCTTGTTAGAAGTTGGCTTTCTTCTCTTTGAAGAAAATTTTTGTTGATTTGATTTTTTATCTCGTCCTCTCGACGATTGCTTTTGAAAACTCATTCTTTTAAATTTTGTGCAAAAATACACTTATTTAATGGAATGAGAAAGGAAAATGTATTGAGGAGTGTTTTGTCTATTCACTTTTTCATCAATGGAAAAAGTAAAAGTATGTTTTATCATAAAAAATAAATTCAAAATTATACCGTACATTTGTTGCTCATAACTTCTATGCTGAAAAAATGAATGCTTTTTTACTTATTAACGGAGAATGTCCTGAAAAGTTCCCAAATATGGAAAACTATGATATTGTGTGTGCAACGGACGGTGCATATAAGCATTTGTTAGAAAGAAATATTGCTCCTGATTGGGTTTCAGGTGATTTTGATTCGTTAAAAGAACGTCCGAAAGATGTGGAACTCATCGATACTCCTGACCAAAACGCCACAGACTTTGAAAAAGCATTGAAAATTTTAGAGGAAAAGGGTTGTGTTTCTGTTGATGTTTATGGAGCAAGTGGAAAAGAGCAAGATCATTTTTTAGGAAATATCAGTGCCGTGATTCAATGGAATGAAAAAATGAAAATTACATTTTATGACGACTATGGATATTACTTTATTGCGGAGAAAAAAACGGTGTTGAATGACGTTTTGGGTAAAACAATTTCCTTACTTCCATTGCCAGTCGCTCAAAAAATAACCACATCGGGATTGCAATATCCTTTAAAGGGAGAGGAACTTTGTTTTGGAAGACGAATTGGAACAAGAAATAAGGCAGTGTCTCATCAGGTTACAATAAACTATTCAGAGGGAATGTTGCTCGTTTTTGTAAATGAGACAGCCTCTGAAAAATCTCAATAATTCATAAAAAAGTTGTATATTTGCGATAGTTTTAAGGCAAATAATTTTTGCAATTAAAAATTAAGTAATATGCAATCAGAAAAAGTATCAGATAAAACTCGACAACTTTCTTTCGAGGATTTTAAAAAGGAAGTATTAAACGATTATAAAGTAGCACTTTCGAGCAGAGAGTGTAGTCTTTTGGGTAGGAGAGAAGTACTTACTGGAAAGGCAAAGTTTGGTATTTTTGGGGATGGAAAAGAAGTCCCGCAGTTGGCAATGGCAAAAGCATTTCAACGAGGAGATTTCCGTTCAGGATATTATCGAGATCAAACTTTTATGATGGCATTGGGAGAGTTGACACCACAGCAATTTTTTGCGGGGTTGTATGCTCATCCAAGTATTGAGGCTGACCCAATGTCTGCAGGACGACAGATGGGAGGACACTTTTCAACACACAGTTTGGATCAAGATGGTTATTTTAAGGATTTAACCGCACAATACAATTCCAGTAGTGATATTTCGCCAACGGCTGGGCAAATGCCAAGATTATTAGGCTTGGCTCAAGCGTCTAAATTATATAGAGAAGAGCCTGACTTTAAGGATGCAAAATTTTCTAATAACGGTAATGAGGTTGCTTGGGGAACTATAGGAAATGCGAGTACATCTGAGGGATTGTTTTTTGAAACATTCAACGCAGCGGGAGTATTGCAAGTGCCTATGGTTATCAGTGTTTGGGACGATGATTACGGTATTTCAGTTCACGCCAAATACCAAACAACTAAAGAAAATATTTCTGAAATCTTAAAAGGATTTCAACGTGACGAAAACGGAAAAGGTTATGAAATATTTAAGGTGAAAGGTTGGGATTATGCAAAATTGATAGAAGTATACTATAAAGCGGCGCAAGTGGCTAGAGAAGAACACGTTCCAGTATTGATACACGTTACGGAAGTAACTCAACCACAAGGGCATTCAACTTCAGGATCTCACGAGCGATACAAGTCTAAAGAGCGACTGACTTGGGAGCGACAGCACGATTGTATTGCTAAAATGCGAGATTGGATTTTGGAGTTTGAATTAGAAGATACTGATGGGAATAAATTAAAATTTGTCGAAGATGAGGAGGCTCTAATCACGATAGAAAAACAGGTTAAAAAAGAAGTTAATTTAGCCAAAAGAAGAGCGTGGGAAGATTTTTTAAATCCGATAAAAGAGGCTAAACGTGAGGTAATAGCATTATTAGATAAATTAGCCGAAACGAGTAATAATAAGCCTTTTATTCTCAAATTAAAAGAAGATTTAAAACACGTTACCAATCCATTGCGTAGAGACGTTTTGACTTGTGCAAGAAAAGCATTAGTGCAAGTAGCAAAAGAAGATAGTCCAGCAAAAAAGGCGTTGCAACAGTGGATTAACAATTCTTTATCTGTAGAACAGCCGAAATATAGTTCGCACCTTTATAGTGAAAGCGACCGAAAAGTGGCTCATATCAAGAGAATTGAACCAAAATATGACAAAGATGCAGAGTTGGTAGATGCACGTTTGGTGTTAAGAGATAATTTTGATGTACTGTTTGATAAATACAAAAATGTATTGATTTTTGGTGAAGATTCAGGAAAAATAGGAGGGGTAAACCAAGGATTGGCAGGATTACAGGAGAAATATGGAGAACACCGAGTAGCGGATACAGGAATTAGAGAGGCAACGATTTTGGGGCAAGGAATAGGTTTGGCAATGAGAGGTTTACGCCCGATTGCTGAAATACAATATTTAGACTATTTGATGTATGCTTTGCAGATAATGAGTGATGATTTAGCAACATTGTACTACCGAACTTATGGAAAGCAAAAAGCACCGTTGATTGTTCGAACTCGAGGACATCGTTTAGAAGGAATTTGGCATTCTGGTTCGCCAATGGGAGCGTTGATCCATTTATTGAGAGGAATTAATATTTTAGTGCCTCGAAATATGACCAAAGCCGCAGGATTTTACAACACGTTATTAGATTCTGACGAACCAGCATTGGTTATCGAGAACTTAAACGGTTACCGATTAAAAGAAAAAATGCCATCTAATTTAGGACTCTTTACGACTCCAATAGGAGAGGTGGAAGTGCTAAAAGAAGGTAAAGATATTACGGTATTGTCGTATGGTTCTACTTTGAAAATTGTACAAGATACCTTGGCAGATTTACAACAAGTAGGAATTGATGTTGAGTTGATAGATGCACAAAGTTTATTACCTTTCGATATTAAACACGAGGTAGTAGAAAGTATCAAAAAGACCAATCGTTTAATTGTTATAGACGAAGACGTTCCTGGAGGAGGTTCTGCTTATTTATTACAGGAGTTGATCGAAAAGCAAGGAGCTTATTTTTATTTAGATAGTCAGCCTAAAACATTGACTGCTAAGGCTCACAGATGTGCATATGCCTCTGATGGAGATTACTTTTCAAAACCAAATACGAATGATGTGTTTGAGGCTATTTACGAAATAATGAATGAGGTAAACCCTACGAAATATCCGAAGTTACGGTAGTTTTTGAGGTTCTCAATATTACAATATAATTTAATTAAATTAAAAATGAAATATATTAAAACAGCAGTATTGTTAGTGTTGATTTTAGCACTAAATGCGTGTAAAACAGAAAAAAAAGAAGAAGTAAAGGCTCAAGGGATTGAGTTAGAAAACATGGATACTTCGGTAAAACCATCAGAAGATTTTTACCGTTATGTAAACGGAAAATGGTTGGATAAAACTGAAATTCCAGCCGATAGAACATCTTGGGGAAGTTTTGATTTACTACGCAAGAAAACCGACAAAGATATGTTGGCTATCTTGGACAACGCTATTAAAAACAACGACTACAAAGCGGGTAGTGATCAAGAAAAAGCGGTAAACTTTTACGAAAGTATTATGGACACGGAGGCTCGTGATAAGCAAGGTTTGGAGCCGTTAAAACCATATTTGGCTAAAATTGATGCGATTAAAACTAAGGCAGATGTTGAGAATTATATCAATGAAATGGCAGATGTAGGAAATGGAAATCCATTTTTTGGTTTTGGTGTTTATAATGATTTGAAAAATAGTAAAATGAATGCGGGTTATTTAGGCTCAGGAGGATTGGGGTTACCACGTGATTACTATGTTGATGAAGATAAAGACACTAAAGAAAAGCGTCAAAAATACGAGGAATTTGTAGCGAGTTTATTTGAAGTATTAGGTGATAATGCTAATGTGGCAAAGAAAAATGCAACAACAGTTTTGGCTTTTGAAACGAGTTTAGCAAAGCCAAGAATGACTAAGGAAGAAAGTCGTGATGCGAGAAAACAATACAATCCTATGACGGTTGCTGAATTGCAAAAATTAGCTCCAGTGGTGAATTGGAACAAACATTTTAAGGCTATTGGCGTTGATAAAATTGATAAAGTTATTGTAACTGACCCTAATTATTTTAAGGCGATGAACAAAATTTTAAAAACACGTTCTGTAGCAGATATGAAAACTTTATTCCGTTGGGATATTATTAATACAGCAGCAGGTTTACTAACAACCGATTTAGAGAAAAAGAATTGGGAATTTTATAGCAAAACGTTACGTGGAGCAAAAGAGCAACGTCCACTTAATGAGAGAGCATTGGCTACTGTAAACGGAAGTATTGGTGAGGCATTAGGACAATTATATGTTTCTAAAAAGTTTCCTCCAGAGGCAAAAGCAAAGGCAAAGGAGATGATTGCAAATGTACGTTTAGGATTTAAAAAGCGTATCGCTGAATTGCCTTGGATGAGTGAAGGTACAAAGAAAAAAGCCATTGAAAAATTGAATAAATTAACTGTTAAAATCGCGTATCCTGACAAGTGGAAAGATTATTCTAAATTGACTATTAAAAGTATGAAAAATGGTGGAAGTTATTTTGAAAACACAATGAATGTTGCCAAATGGTCGCACCATAAGAACATTGCCAAATTAGGTAAGCCAGTAGATAGAACAGAGTGGGGGATGTCACCACAAACGGTAAATGCGTATTTTAATCCTGTGAATAATGAAATTGTATTTCCAGCGGCTATTTTACAACCTCCTTTCTATAATTATAAGGCTGATGAAGCTGTGAATTATGGTGGAATTGGTGCAGTAATCGGACACGAAATCTCACATAGTTTTGATGATTCAGGAGCAAGATTTGATGGCGATGGAAACTTAAATAATTGGTGGACAAAAGAAGATGCTGAAAAATTTGTAGTAGCAGGAAAGGCTTTAATTAAGCAATTTGATGACTTGGTAGCAATAGATGATATTCACGTAAATGGAACATTCACATTGGGTGAAAATATCGGTGATTTAGGAGGAATCAAGGCGTCTTATGAAGGATTTAAAATCTTTTTGGCAAACCAAAAAGAAAAACTTGCAAAAATTGACGGATTTACTCCTGAACAACGATTCTTCTTGTCTTGGGCAACAGTTTGGCGTACGAAAATACGTCCTGATGCTCTTAAAAATAGAATTAAAACCGACCCTCACGCACCTGGATTTTTCCGTGCATATATTCCATTGAAAAATGTTGATGCATTCTACAAGGCATTTGATATTAAAGAAGGAGATAAAATGTACTTAAAGCCAGAGGATAGGGTTAAAATTTGGTAATTGCCATCTAGTTTTTAAAAAGTAAAAAAATCAGAGTTGTACAACTCTGATTTTTTTATTATATTTGTTCATATAACTTATAAATACTATCACTATGAAAGAGTATGTTAGAATTTTTACAGGGACATCTATTTTGGTACATCGATTAGCTCAGTTATTAGATGAGGAGAGCATTCCAACGATTATTAAAGACGCTCAAGAATCAGGGCGTTTGGCAGGTTTTGGAACTACGGGTGATGCTGTAGAATTGCTGATTTTTAACTCAGATTTAGACAAAGCCACCCCTATCATTGAGGCGTTTAAAAAAGAGATTTCGGAATAGTAATATAAAATACTATCTCATTTCTTACACAAAAAATAAATCAGAGGCAATACCGTCTGCTAAAAAGGTTCCGTTTGGAGTAGTGGTTAGTTTGTTGTCTTTTAGCTGTAATAAATCTCTGTCGATGTATTTCTTAGAAGAGTGTACTAAATATTCTAGAAATCGGTTTCCAAAATCGGTTTCTACTTTGCTTAAAGAAACACCCCAAATAGTTCTCAATCCAGTCATAATGTATTCATTATATTGATTTTCTATGCTGAGATGTTCTACTTCACAAGGTAAAATTCCTTTGTTAATAGCATTTACATATTTGATATTACTCGAAACATTCCAACTCCGATGTGTCCTGTTGAAAGAGTGAGCCGAAGGGCCAATTCCCAAATATTTTTTACCTAGCCAATAGGAAGTATTGTGTTTGGAGTAATAGTTTGGTTTTCCGAAATTAGAGGTTTCATATTGAACCATTCCGTTTTTCTGAGTTTCTTCTACCAAAATATCAAAATGTTCTTTTGAAACAGCATCGTTGGTATTCGGATATTTTCCTTTTTCGATATAGACTTGGAGTACTGTTTTGGGCTCTATCGTCAAAGCATAACTCGAAATATGAGGAATGTTAAAGTCAAAAACAGTTTGCAGATTTTCTTTCCACTGTTCGTGGCTCATATTCGGAATACCGTATATTAAATCTACGGTAATATTATCAAAATACTGAGTAGCAATGGTCAGGCAACTTTTAGCCTCTTTTGAATTATGAGCCCTATTCATCATCTTTAGATCTTTGTCAAAAAATGATTGAATACCGATGCTTAATCGATTAATTTCGGTATTTGCTAACTCTTGTATTTTTGTTTTGTTGAGATCGTCAGGATTTGCCTCTAAAGTAATTTCTAAATGCTCGGCAAGGTGATAGTTTTGCCGTATGATTTGCAAGAAAAATGTAATTTCTTCCGAAGATAAAATACTCGGTGTTCCTCCGCCAAAATAAATTGTTTCTATAATTTCTCCGTTGAGTTCATTTTTTCTCATTTGGAGTTCCTTGGCAATGGATGCTAACATTTCTTTTTTTCTCCGCAAGGAAGTAGAAAAATGAAAATCACAGTAAAAACAGGACTGTTTGCAAAAAGGAATATGTATGTAAATACCTGCCATTAGGTTATATAATTAGAAAAGAAATTATTTCAAAAATCCTTTCTTTTCCAACTTTTTATACAACCAAAAAATGATTTTAAAGGAAACAAAAATCATTAATGGCCAACTAATAAACTGTATAATTTCTTTGATATACATTTTTGTATGTTTAAACGATTAAATGCAAATATACGTTATACCATTTATTATTTGAAATTATCGCAAAAGAAAATGGTAATTTTTTTATTCAAATTAAATTCGCAAAAATCTTTTAAGGATAAAAAGTAATATGGAGGCGTAAAGAACGCCAAATAGTATTCCTGTTATAATATCCAAAGGATAGTGTACACCAAGATAAATTCGACTATAAGAAACAACTAAAGCCCAAATTAGTAATATAGGAGTAAGGTATTTTATTTTTCTAGATAAAAGTCTGCCAAAGAAAATAGCAATTGCTATTGAATTAGCAGCGTGTGCTGAAAAATAAGAGTATTTTCCTCCGCAGTAAGAAGTCCCTAAACGCATTAAGTGATTGATATTGTCATTATGACAAGGGCGAAGTCTTTTAAAGGAATATTTAAAAAGCTGGCTAGTTTGGTCACAGAAAACAATTAATAAGATAACTGTTAGTAAAATCCAAAGTGTTTTTTTAAGTCCAAACTTTCTGTAAGTGAAAAACAATAGCAAAGCATACAATGGGATGCTAGTGAACTTATTGGTTATAAAAGCCCAAAAAACGTCCCATTGTGTACTTCCTAAATTGTGTAGGTATAGGAATAATTCCGTATCGCTATTGATGATATTATCTATAATACTAGTTTCCAACACCTGTAAGTTCTATTTCAAAAATTAAATCAGAATTAGGTGGAATAGTGGCTCCTGCACCTCTTGCTCCATAACCTAACTTTGAAGGGATAAACAAAAATGCTCTGTCACCAAGACGCAATTTTTGTAATCCTTCTTTAAATCCAGCAATAAGTCTTGCTTCATCGCTATATACAGTTGTGAAAGGCTGATAACCACCTTTTCTATCTCTATTAGCATTATAAACTTGGTATTTCTTAGCAATACCAATCATATTAGAGTCAAATAACTTTCCATTTGTAAAATATCCAGCATAACTAACCTTTACTTTATCACCTTTTTTAGGACGAGCTCCTGTACCTTTGTTGATAATGTAATAGGCTAATCCTGACGGTAATTTAGTGGCTTTTTCTTTAGCAGTTTCAAACGCTTTTTTAGTTTCTGCTATAGTGTTTTTCAAAGCCTCTTTTTTGTCTTTATCTGCTTTTAGGTAAGCCTTATACTTTTCAGTGAAAATTTCTTCAGCATTAAACTTTTTAGCTTTTTTACCTACCTTGATGATATCAATTTTGTAGATAGTATCATTTTTAACGATAGTATCTACTACGTTTTGACCTTTTACCACACTTCCGAAAACAGTGTGTTTTCCATCTAACCAAGGAGTGTCTTTATGTGTGATAAAAAACTGACTTCCATTGGTAGTAGGTCCTGAATTTGCCATTGATAAAATTCCTGCTTTATCGTGTTTCAAAAGTAGTTTTCCGTTTTTATCCTCTGGAAATTCATCAGGAAAACGATAGCCAGGCTCTCCATTTCCAGTTGCAGTAGGGTCACCACCTTGTATCATAAAATCTTTGATTACTCGGTGGAAAGTCACACCGTTGTAATAAGGTTTTCCTTTGTATTCTTTCTTTACATAAGGATTAGTTCCTTCTACCAAAGAAACAAAGTTACTTACAGTAAAAGGTGTTTTTTGATATTCTAATTTTAATAAAATATCTCCTTTGTTAGTCTGCATATCTGCGTAAAGTCCGTCAGATAAATCAGTATATTTAGTTGGAGTACAACTAAATAAAACGAACAAAGGAGTTACTATTAAAAATAATTTAAGATGTTTCATTTATTATGATTTATGCTATAAGCAATAAGCATTTTGCCTATTGCATATTTTTTTATAATTATTTTTTCTTTTTATCTTCTTTAGGCTTTACAATTTCAAGTAATTCTACTTCAAAAATAAGAGGCATAAAAGGCTTGATTTTTCCACCTCCTCTTGGGAAAGCTCCGTACGCTAATTCTTGAGGAATGTAGAACATATATTTAGAGCCTACAGGCATTAATTGCAATCCTTCTGTCCAACCTTTAATTACTTGATTAGCCAAGAAAGTAGCAGGTTCTTTACGCTTGTATGAACTATCAAACTCTTCTCCGTTGATAAGAGTTCCTTTGTAGTGAACTTTTACTTTAGAAGTTGCTGTTGGTTTTTCGCCTTTTCCTTGCTTGATTACTTTGTATTGCAATCCACTTTTAGTAGTTACAATTCCCTGTTTTTTAGCGTTTTCTTTTAGGAATTCTTCTCCCTCTTTTTTCTCTTTTGCATACTTTTTTTCAGCCTGTTTCAAAGCCTCTTCTTGACGTTTCTTCATATCTCTTTCACGCTTTTTTTGGAAATATTTAGTAATTACTTGCTTTACTTCCATATCATTCATCAACGCATTTGCAGAATCTTTGTGATTTTTAATGGCTCTTATGAATATATCAACATTTACATCAGGAATATTTGTGCTTAAATTTTTAGCCAAATCCAAACCAATGGCATAACTTACAGAGTCAACCTCTGTTTTTAAGTCTGCTTTAGTTACTTTTTGTGATTGAGTGTTACACGAAATCACACCAAATGATAGCACTCCCGCTACCAACATCATTTTAATTGTTTTCATATTTTATTGATTTTTAATAATTTTACATTATAGATTAGGGGTTGGTTGTACCCAATTTTATTACCATCTCCAGCGTAACCGAAAGCTTTATAAGACGGAAATAAAAACGTAAATTCATCTCCTTCATTCATCAGTTTTAAGCCCTCTTGTAAACCAGTAATAATATCCTGTTTATCTACCTTGTATTGTTGTTTTCCAACTTCAGAGAAAGAGTAAATAACGTTGTTATTAAGGTCTTTAATCTGGTAGGCAAATATAACAATATCATTGGTTTTTGCCTTATTTTTTTCATTTTTTTTGGTAGAAGTTATAGCATACCAAAAGCCATTTTCTGAATTATGATACTTCGTAAGAGAATCACGTTGTCGGTATTTTTTTAAAAGTAATTCTTCTATTTGATTCCTATTTTGATTTTGTATTACAGAATGCTCTATAGAATTTCCTGTTACCAGAATAGGTCTTCTTGCCTTGGGGTTACAAGATACTAGGATGACAAGTAGTAATAAAATAATGCTTTTTTTCATATTTTTTTGTTTACATTTTAAGAGGAAAGTTAAAAGTTTATGAGAGTATTTCTATTATTTTTAGTTGAAATATAATTCCTAATTCAGAACTTTCAACTCCGATTCATACTCAGGTAACAATCCAATAAATTTTTCTACCGTTTCGGATAGAGTTAGTTCACTTCTTGCTCCTGATGCATTATGATGTCCTCCTCCGTTAAAGTGGTTTCGTGCAAATTCACTTACCGAAAAATCTCCTTCCGAACGGAAAGACATTTTGATAATATCTTGTTCCTTATCTTCAATGAAGATAACTGCGAAAATGATTCCTTTCAATGAAAGGGCATAGTTAACAATACCTTCAGTATCGCCTTTTTGGTATTTGAACTCGTTCAGTTCTTTTTGCGATAATGTAATGTAGGCAGTTCTGTATTTTGGAATGACTTTCATATTGGATAAAGCCCTTCCTAATAACTGTAATTTGTTATATGAATTATTGTTGAAAACAGCCTCTTGAATGTCCGAACCAATTGCTCCTTTATCCATTAAATCCGCGACAACTCGATGTGTAGTCGCAGTAGTTGATGCAAATTTGAATGAGCCTGTATCCGTCATAATTCCAGTGTATAAACAAGTAGCAATGGTTGGTGTGATAGCATTGACATCGTCTAATTTTTCAAAAAAATGATAAACCATTTCGCAAGTAGCGCAAATCGAAGTATCGGAGTACATATATTTAGTAATTGGATCAGGTTCTTGGTGATGGTCAATCATCACAAATGTACCTTTGTAGTTCTCTAATGCAGTTTTCATTTCGTTTCCTGTACGATGAAAAGCATTGAAATCTAGTAAAAACACCACGTCTGCTTTTTGCAATTTTTGAGTAGTTTTTTCAACGTCTTTTTCAAAAATAGCAATGGTTTCCACTTCAGGCATCCACTTTAAAAAATCAGGTAGTGGATTAGGAGAAATAACCTTGCAAGAATGTCCTTTTTCTGTCAGATAGTGGTACATCGCTAAGCAAGAGCCGATTGCATCACCGTCTGGGTTTCTGTGAGGAACGAGAACAATGTTTTTAGGTTTTTCTAATATGTTTTTTAACTCCAATAAATCCGTTTTGTTCATATTTTGAATGTATTTTATAAAAAGCGAATTTCTTTAATCACTTCTTTTTCTAACGCTTCGTTGAGCATTGTTATTATTTTTTGCTTGCCGTAACTCAATTCTTGTCGGAGGACAGAAGATGATAGCCTAACAAATAGTACATCTTTTCGCAACTCAATATTTTGAGTGTAAGACGCTATACCACTTCCCATCAAATCGTTCCATAAATCCTTGACTTTGAGTTGTAACATTCCCTTAGAGAGGTTGTTTTTTTCCAAAACCTCCGCCATTAAATCCTGAATCGAAAAAGTATCGTTATTTCTTTTAGAGTGAGTTGATTTCGAATATTTCATAATTCTGCTGGGTTTGTTTTACGATTTCTTCTGTTCGTTCTTTGTGAGTGTCGGTGATGAAAATTTGTCCGAATTGATGCTGGTTCACTAACTGAATGAGTTGTGTTACCCTCGAATCGTCCAATTTATCAAAAATATCGTCTAAAAGTAGGATAGGAGGTGTTTTTGTTCGCTGTTGGATTACATCAAATTGAGCTAATTTTAAAGCAATTAAAAAGGATTTTTGTTGTCCTTGTGAGCCAAATTTTTTGATAGGATGACCATTGATTGTAAATACCAAATCATCTTTGTGAACTCCGCAAGTGGTGTATTGCACCATTAGGTCTTTTTTAATACTTTCTTGCAGTAAAGTTTTTAAATTATCCGTTTCCAAATGCGATTTATAGGTAATTCCCACTTCTTCTTTTTGGTTAGAAATTTCTTGGTATCGTTGTTTAAAAATCGGTATTAATTCCTCTAAAAACTCTTTTCTCTGCTTGAAAATTTCCGTTCCAAATTGTTGCAACTGTTCGTTGTAAACGCTAATGTTCAATTCGTCAAAAGTATGATTTACAGCAAAATATTTGAGTAATGAATTTCGTTGCGACAATACTTTTTGATAATTGATTAACTGTTGCAAATAGGTCTTGTTAGACTGTGAAATTACTTCATCAATGAACTTTCGACGAATGCTACTTCCTTCAATAATCAAATCTCTATCTGCTGGAGAAATAATCACCAACGGTAATAGACCGATGTGTTCTGAAAATTTCTCGTAGGCTTTTCCGTTTTTCTTAACGACTTTTTTATGACCTTTTTTAAGGCTACAAGTAATATTATTAACTTCGTCGTCAATTAAAAAGTTACCCTCTACCACAAAAAAATCTTGTTCGTGTCGAATACTTTGTGAGGCAACAGGGTTGAAATAACTTTTAGTGTAAGATAGGTAATGTATCGCATCTAATATATTGGTTTTTCCCACACCATTATTTCCTGTAAAACAGTTGATTTTACAGTCAAATGAAAAACTTTGTTGTTCAAAATTTTTGAAATTTACTAATGTAAGTTGTTGTAAATACATATTTTTTTCCTATCCTAAAAAACAGACAGCAAACCTACTACATTTTTTTTAGAAATGCTATGATTTACGGAAGTTTTGAATACTTTTTTGTCCTATAATGACGACTTTTAGGGTTTTATGAAATAGTACTTTTCAAATAGTTTTTTAAACTCCAAAAAAAAGTGGTAGTTTTGGCGAAATAGATAATTTTTAAATAAAAATGATGATAGACACGACTCCTTTAATTACAAAAGACGCCATTGCATTCGGTATATTGATGTTTAGTTTAGGCTTTGTATTTTATACTTCTTCAAAAGAGAGTGGCTTTTTTAAGAAGTTTTATAAAATTGTACCAGCATTATTAATGGCGTATTTAATTCCTGCTATATTTACCTCAATGGGAGTAATAGCACCAGAATGGGAAACAACAAATGAATTAGGGGAAGTTGTACATCATAAATCACAATTATATTATGTGGCGAGTCGTTTTTTACTGCCAGCGTCGTTGGTTTTAATGACGTTAAGTATCGATTTAAAAGCTGTTTTTAACTTAGGACCTAAGGCATTGATTATGTTCCTTACAGGAACTGTTGGTATTATTATCGGAGGACCTTTGGCGGTATTGCTTGTTTCTCTTGTTTCTCCTGAAACAGTTGGAGGAGCTGGAATTGATGCCGTGTGGCGAGGTTTGGCGACGCTTGCTGGAAGTTGGATTGGAGGAGGAGCTAATCAGGCGGCGATGCTTGAAATTTACGAATATAATCCGAAAAAATACGGAGGAATGGTGTTGGTAGATATCGTTGTTGCTAACCTTTGGATGGCAGTACTATTGATAGGAATTGGAAAATCAAAAAAGATAGACAAATGGCTCAAAGCGGACACTTCTGCCATTGAGAAATTAAAACATAAAGTCTCTGATTATACCTCAAGTATCCGAAGAATGCCAACGCTTACAGATTACATTGTTATTTTAGCCATTGCTTTTACTGTTGTAGGATTTTCGCATTTTGGAGCAGATAGTATTTCGGAATTTTTAAAAAATAATTTTGAATCGGTAAGAGATAAAAAATCAGTATTATCCTCTTTTGGTTCACAGTTTTGAGGGAGCAGGAGCAAGTCAAATAGGTAGCGTTTTTATCTATATTTTAGTCGCTACGATTGGTATGAAAATGGACTTGACGAGAATTTTGGACAATCCAGGATTGATTGTCGTAGGATTGGTATGGATGTGTGTACACGTTATTTTATTATTGGGTGTAGCTAAACTCATCAAGGCACCGTATTTTTTCGTAGCCGTTGGAAGTCAGGCAAATATCGGAGGAGCCGCCTCAGCACCTGTGGTAGCATCTGCATTTCACCCGTCTTTGGCTACGGTTGGAGTATTGTTGGCGGTATTTGGTTATGTAGTGGGGACTTACGGAGCGATGCTTACTGCTGAATTGATGCGAATTATGGCTACGGCAGGGTAGTGGCCTAATAGTATTTTAAGTAGTAGGTATTTTTGTAATTGTGAAAATTATAAACTAAGATTTTATTTAAACACAAGAGAATAATGTATAAAATAAATATCTTTTACGTATTACTTATTGTATTGCTGTGTTCTTGTACGGAAAACAGCCAGTTTGTAGAACATTCTAATTCAGACATCTCATATTCTGGTAGAGTGCATTCTAAAGAGAAATTTACAGATTTGTATTGGTCAGGTTCTTCTGTGAAAATGAATTTTGAGGGGGAAGAAGTTGCCATTTCACTCAAAGATGAAAAAGGTGAAAATTATTACAATGTCATCATTGATAACCAATTGGTAAAAATTCTGAACCCTAAAAGTGTCAAAAAATCATATGTACTCGCTACCGATTTACCTAAAGGCAAACACCATATCGAAGTATTTAAAAGGACGGAATGGGTTAAAGGTAGTACCTCGTTTTACGGATTTACGATAAAAAACGGAAAATTACTTCCTAAAAGTCCTGCTTTAAAAAGAAAAATGGAGTTTTACGGTAATTCCATAACGGCGGGATATGCTGTAGATGATACTTCTGGTAGGGATTTACACGATAGTATTTATACGAATAATTACAAGAGTTATGCTGCGATAACTGCTCGGCATTTCAACGCTGAATATCGTTGTATTTGTAGGAGCGGTATTGGAGTTACGATTAGTTGGTTTCCGATGACGATGCCTCAAATGTATGATAGATGCGTACCGACAGATGCAAATAGTAAATGGGATTTTTCGTTATACACACCTGATATTGTTGTTATTAATTTATTTCAAAATGATTCTTGGTTAGTAAAACGTCCAAATAGAGCCGAATTTATTGCTACTTTTGGTAAAAAAGCTCCTAATGATAACTATTTTGTGAATGCTTATCTAAAATTTGTTGCTCAAATTAGAAAGCATTATCCTAACGCAAAAATTATCTGTACTTTGGGAAATATGGATGCGAGTAAACCGAATTCAAAATGGCCACAATACATCACTAAAGCCGTTCAGCAATTGAATGATAAGAATGTATACACTCATTTTTATCCTTTTAAGAATACCAAAGGACACCCTTCCGAAAAAGAGCAACAAGAAATGGCTAAAAGTCTTATTCAATTTATTGATGAGCATATTGTTTGGTAGTTATATGAAAAGTAAGGGCATAAAAAAACTACCTAAAAATAGCTTTTAGGTAGTTTTTTATTTTAATATGTTGTTATAAAACTATTTATCGTTTTTCAACATCAACAAAAGATCTGTGAGTTTCTCCTACATAAAGTTGGCGAGGACGACCTATTGGCTCGTTGTTTTTACGCATTTCTAACCATTGTGCAATCCAGCCTGGAAGACGACCTAAACAGAATAGTACTGTAAACATCTCCGTAGGGAAACCTAAGGCTCTGTAAATAATTCCTGAGTAGAAATCAACATTTGGATATAATTTTCTTTTGATGAAATATTCGTCTTTTAAGGCTACTTCTTCTAATTTTTTCGCTATATCTAACACAGGATCTTCCATCTTCAAATCCTCGAATAATTCATCTGCTGCTTGCTTGATGATTCGTGCTCTTGGATCAAAGTTTTTATATACTCTGTGTCCGAATCCCATCAATCTGAAAGGATCATTCTTGTCTTTTGCTTTAGCAATGTATTTTTCAACATCTCCACCATCTTCTTTAATGGCTTCTAACATCTCTAAAACGGCTTGGTTAGCACCTCCGTGCAATCTTCCCCAAAGGGCAGAAACTCCTGATGAAATAGAGGCGAAAAGACCTGCTTCTGATGAACCTACGATACGAACCGTAGAAGTAGAACAGTTTTGCTCGTGATCTACGTGTAATATCAATAACTCATCTAATGCTTGTACGGCATAAGGGTTTAATTTGTATTCTTCCGTAGGCAATCTAAACATCAATTGCATAATATTAGAAATGTAATCCAATGAGTTATCAGCATAATTCAATGGAAGTCCCATACGCTCACGTAGTGCCCACGATGCTAAAACAGGGAATTTACCCATAATTTTTACTACTGAATTATATACTTGTTCGTCGTTCGTAATATCAACAATACTTGGGTTAAAAGCAGTCAAAGCACTTGTTAAGGAACTCAAAACTCCCATTGGGTGTGCAGACGTAGGGAATGCATCTACAATCTTCTTCATTTCCTCATCTACGATAGATTCCCTTTTGATGTCTTTTTTGAATTTTTCTAACTGCTCTTTTGTTGGAAGTTCTCCAAAGATAGTCAAATAAGCAACTTCAATAAAGCAGGCTTTTTTGGTTAATTCTTCTAAGGCGTATCCTCTGTATCTCAAAACTCCTTTTTCTCCATCTAAAAAGGTAATTTTACTGGTACAAGAGCCTGTATTTTTAAATCCTGGGTCAAGTGTGATGATACCTCCGGTAGCACTTCTTAAAGTTTTGATATCGATGGCTACTTCGCCCTCGCTTCCTTTTACTAAAGGGAATTCATATTTTTTTCCGTCTATTTCTAAAATTGCTTTTTCTGACATAATGTTTATATATTTTAATAATCTGTTATTCGCAAAAATAGGATTTTTTAAAGGACTTTCCAAAATTTCATAGGAAAAATGACCGTAAAAACGGAGTGATTATGATTATACTAAATAAGCAATATATTTATTTGTAATATCGTAAATTCGGATTGTTAAAATTACTTTTCAATATGAACTTTTGTCATTACTTGATTCCCTTTTTCATCTACAGCAGTGATGAAGTGCTCTCCGATAGAAGGATGGATGGCAATTTGATGAAATGTTTCCGTAGTTGTAATGTAAGTTTCATCAATGTACCAATGTACTTTTAATTGAGGGTTTCTATGAGCAATTTTACAGATAAGAGGATTGATTTCTTCGTTTTCGTTTTTTGTTAAAATAATTTTAGAATGATTATTTGGAAAGATAAAATCCATTTCGTTGATAATTTCTCCTTTACAATCTGAGTGAAAATTGGGCAATGTTCTGTAATTAGCGTGTGTTTTTTTATAATACCATTCTTGTAAAGGAGGTAAGGTAAACCATGATTTTGTATGGATATTTTGAAGATCTTCACAAGAAGCGTTTACACGATATTTTTCATCTTTTGTCAAATGAACCAAATGATGATAAGGGCAACTTTTAAAGCGTTCTGCCACTAAAGGGGCCAATTCCTTTTTGGATTCACAAATAGGCGTTGCCAAATAGCCACTCTGACTGCAAACGTTGATTTCTTCTAATTCGTTTAACGGTTTTTCAAACCATTGAGATTTTGGAAAAGCACTAAAGACATCAAACATTACAGGGGCTGCATTATTAATTCCTGTCAAATTAGGACGACCCTCGCCGTCAGCGTTTCCTACCCAAACTCCTACGACAATATTTTGAGTTACGCCAATCGCCCAAGCGTCTTTATTACCATAACTCGTTCCTGTTTTCCACGCTATCTGTTGCGAAGAATCATAAAATTTCCACGCTCCGTCGGATTCTGGTCTGTTGACTTCTTTCATCGCCTCAAAGCCTAAATAAATACTTCCAGCATCAAAAACAGACTTTTCATAAACCAAATCGCCTAATTCTAATTTCGAATCTTTTAAAAAACTTGGTTTTTGAAATTCACGAGTGTAATATTTTCCTTGATGATTGATATTGTGTTTGACAACTCCCGCTAAGTTCATATAAGCACTGCTTAAGTCCCAAAGTGTGCTTTCTGCTCCCCCCAATATAAAAGTCAAACCGTAGTAATCAGCCCCTTTGTTGATAGAATGAAATTTAAAAGGACTCAATTCATCATAAAATCGTTTTAAACCGTAGTCGTGTAACATTCGTACCGCAGGAATATTTAACGACCTTGCCAATGCAACACTCGCTCTAGTGGCTCCTGTGTATTTTGAATCAAAATTCTCAGGTCGATAACCTCTTATACTTGTAGGGATATCCTCTACGAGTGTATTTGGCAATAATTCGCCTTTATCTAGCATTGCCATATATAAAAAGGGCTTTAAAACACTTCCTGTACTCCTTGGAGCAACGACAATATCCACATATTTTTGATGTTTTTTGCTCGTTGGAGTGTTTCCAACATAGGCTAACACTTTTTTGGTGTTTACGTCCAAAACCAATACAGCCATATTTTGTATGCCGTTACCTTTGAAACTGTTGTAATGTTTCTCAACGATACGATTTACAACCTTTTGTTGAAATAAAGAAATAGAAGTTTTGATACGTTTTCCTTGATATTTTTTAGTAACTCTTTGCAATAAATGAGGGGCTATTTGCGGTAAAGCATAGGGTTTTTGTGGTAATTTTTCCTCTAAAGCTAATCTATAAGTCAGCGAATCAATGATATTTTCGGTATAGATTTTTTTTAACAAACGGTTTCTTTTTTGCAGCAATTTTTGCTGGTTTTTCCCTGGGTAAATTAAACTTGGAGCATTGGGTAATACTGCTAAAGTGGCTGTTTCTGCCCACGAGAGTTGATAAGGTTTTACCCCAAAATACCGCCAAGAGGCAACCTCTAAACCGACGACATTTCCGCCATACGGAGCGTGAGAGGCATATAGGTTTAAAATTTCGTCTTTGGAATATCTGATTTCCAACCGAGTGGCTAAAATCAGTTCATACAGTTTTTCTAAATAGGTTCGTTTTTGACCTTTTCGAGCCAGTCGTATGACTTGTTGCGTAAGCGTACTTCCTCCTCTAACGATTTTACGATGTTTAAGGTTTTGATACATCGCCTTTGCAATAGAAACAGGATTAAACCCAATGTGTTTGTAAAAATAAGCGTCCTCAAACTGAACAATACATTGTTTAAACTTATAAGGCACGGAATCCTGCTCTGGAAAACGCCATTGTCCGTCCGTAGCCACTTGTGCTCCCAATAAATGTCCTTCCTTACTCTCAATAACCGTAGCGTAAGGGGTTTTAAATAATTGATTTGGTAAACAAAAAATATAGGCTATTAGTAAGACTAATAGCACGATGCTTTTTTTGGGGTGTTTTTTAAGTAGGGTTTGTATTTTTTTTAGGAGTTTTTTCATTGTGGATTATGATAGGTTTTGTACCAAAACCTCTTTTCTAATATGGAAAGTAACCTTTCTTCAAAATTTTATAAATCTTTTTATTTTGACTGTAGGTAAAAGTTCTTGACACTATTAAAAGTGGTTAGAAAAAGTTAGATTTATCAATAATATAACTCTCAATATCCTCTATATTCACTTCTTTATCATATACTTTATTCAAAAATGTGGGTATGTTTTTTACAAAAGGTCTAAAAACCTTTTTGTACTGATATTCTTCTTCAACAACTACACCTTCATTGTAATAATTATGATTTTTAAGTTCTTCTATTGCTTGAATACGAAGATTTTCTACATAGGATTTATTGAACTCTATTAATTCATCATTATATATTTTTTTTATTTCTGATATATTTTGATTTATAATTTCAATAGTGCTTTTGCAAAAGTTTAAAGTTTCGTCTTTGGTAGGATAATACCCTTTGTGTACAACTTTATTCCTTAGTTCAACCATTTTTTGTTCAAGCAGTTTAGGTTTACTTTTAATTTTATCAAAATAAAGAATTATAAATGCACCTAATTGTCTTTCCGATTGTCTAGATATTTCTTTCCATATACGTTCTGTCTTTTTACCGTCATTACCCTGTAGTAATACTCTAATACAATATTCATAAAATCTTTCAATAGAAGTTGTAAATGAACTAATTGCTTCTCTATAATATTTGTCTTGGTAAGCCCTAAAACCTGATTCAAATAACAGTTCAAATTTTTGATTTGATATACATTGTATTGAACAGTGAAATTTTCCTTTTCCTCCTTCGTAGCAATCTATAATATGTGTTTGCTTATTATTAATTGGTATATGAAATCCACCTGTGAATCGTTTTGCTCCACTCCAAACTTGATATAACCTACAAACAGGACATTCTATTAATAATTCCATATTACTTAAGTTTATTTTAATAATTTTATCTAACGGCTTAGTGATGTATGAATAGTAGCGGGTAAAACGTCTAAAACTTTAATTTTAGTACCAATACGCTATTTGGGTGCAGGTTTTTTTTCGGTACAGGCATCTATGAAAAGTTCTCCTAATTCAGTTAGAATATAGTTTTCCTCAAAATCAACATCAATATCAAAATCGACAGATAAATAATCATCATCTTTACTATTTGGAATTTCCAATGATTGATAACCACTAAATGCTTCTTGAACGTACTTTATTAGCCCCAATCTAATTAGATTAGATATTTCGAATTCTTTTAAGTTGTCTGTTGGTACATTTTCAGGTTCATTAATTTCTCTAATTAAAGACTTCTCTGTATAAGGCAAATGTCTTAATTCATTTTCAAGAGATGATTTCTCTCGTTGTAATTTCCATAATTTGTCTGAAAAACCATATTTGGAAGAATTACTTTCTATTTCAATTTCTTTTTTCTTTTCCTCTATTTTTTCTTTTAGGCTAATTTCTCTTTGTAGTCTTTCTTTTTGAAATAAGTGTAATAGTTCAGTTTTTTTAATTACATTTTTCTTTCGTTCAGCAACAACCTTTTCAAGGTTGAAAAATTCATTGATTGAAATTTGCCCAAGAATATAAGGAAAAACGTGATTTTCAACATTTTGTTCTGAATCAACCATATTTGATAAAAGAATAGCCCATTTATCTTGTAAAACTTCGTCTTCTTCCAAAGCAGAAGTTTCCAATAGAGGAACAAGTAATTTGAATGATATTGTTTTAGGATTAATTCCATGTTTTTCACAATAATCTTTTGCTTTATTTAAGACTTTGACTTGATTTTTAAATTTCCAGTATGTTACTTTTTCTTTTATTAAAAGCCCTGTTTCCTCAATTGCAGGCATTATTAATTTATCTAAAAAATCCTTTGCAAGTTCAATCCCTTTTTCAATTGTAGAAGACTTTATGTTTAAATCATTTTTCATAGTTTCATTTAAATTGTACCCCAACAGTTGTGTACACGCAACAAAGCCTACCACTTAAAGCATACACCCACAAAGTTACAAAATATCCACAAAAAAACCTAAAAGATTTAAAAAAATCTCTTAGGTTTTCTAAAATCACTCTACAACCTCAACCCATTGACCTTTCGTACGCATCAAATAGTTATGGTCATACATCGCCTCACATTGCAATCCTGGTAAATAGTAACTACCTAAATAGGATGCATTCAGTAAAATACGAATGGTTTTAGATTGACGAGGACTCAATTTAAAGTAAAAATGAGAACGGTCATCTCTGATGTCTTCGTAAGTTATTAGGCGATTTTCAGGAAACGCTTTAAAGTTGGTGAAACGAGTATTTACGATTTCCCAACCAGACGGAATGATATTCGTCAAAGCCAAATTCTTTACCGTTTCGTTTGTTAGGTTCGAAATCGTAATTTCAGCCACAAAATCCGTCGATTGTTTTAAACGAGTTATATCAATGGTATTACCGTTTGTGTCTTTGTAATTAATGTATCCTGTTAATCCTTTTTGAGCTACTTTTTCTTGTCCGATAGGTAATACGCCACAATTCACGATACTTACATAAATCTTATTATCACCTGTGTTTTTGATTTCGATATTGTTTTCTCCATTTTTAGGCAATAATTTACGGCTCATCATTGTTTTTTCAGTATTGAAACGCTGACGTTCGCCATTAAGAGCCAAAGTAGCACTCAATCCTTTTCCTCCGATATAATTTGATAATTTTGCCATTGCCATTAAACTATATGCCGTTGTTTGCGTACTCATATAGGTGTTGCTCGAAAGTTCAGTAGCAATCATTTCTCCTATTTCTTTTGCTTTGGTGGCATTATTAATCAAAATCATCGTTTCTAATATCATTGCTTGATTTCTGATTTTAGAACCAAAGGAATATCTATCATATTTTGAATTGGAAACGGCTATATTTGTAGTGTTTACGAGTGTTTTCGCTACTTGTGTTTTTCCAATCAAAGCGTAGGCGCCTGCCAATCTTAATTTTGCATTAGCAGAAATTCCAGCCGTTTCTCTTAATCGGTTCATCGACGATAAATCAGGGTGTTGAGCCAATGCTAATGTGTACAATCGATAGGCTTGTGCGAATCCGTCGCTATTGTTGCCCGCTCTCCATTGTTTCGCCGTTTGCGTTTGGAACTGTACCCATTTATTTTTAAACGAATTAGGCAAAACATAGCCTTTTTTCTTAGCCTCGATAAAGAAATGTCCTACATAACTCGACACCCAATCATTTGTGGTACTTTGTCCTTGCCAATAAGAAAAACCTCCGTTTGGTTTTTGGAAACGAGCCAATTTATGAATGGCTGTTTGAATATTTTTCTTAATCTGTTGTTTTTTAACTGCTGA
>PDWI01002422.1_pt1 | contig 29018 bp, 22 predicted proteins | sample 1430891 | NCBI WGS metagenome assembly PDWI01 (sample SAMN01162508, study PRJNA174530) | Oral metagenome, whole genome shotgun sequencing project. | biome: Marine environment; feature: Marine mammal; material: Swab sample of the gingival sulcus; isolation source: swab sample of gingival sulcus... | reverse complement strand
CGGCACCTGCGATGCCCCATTTTACCGGGATATGCACGTCGCAGTTGTTGGCGGTGGAGATACTGCAATAGAAGAGGCCTGTTATCTCACCCGGTTTGCTTCAAAGGTAACCGTCATTCATCGCCGCGATGAACTTCGTGCCACCAAGATTCTCCAGGAAACGGCCTTTGCCAATGATAAAATCGAATTCTGCTGGAACTCAATTCCCGTCGCCATCGAAGGAGGCCAGGAAGTAGAACGAATACTCCTCAAAGATAAAGAAGGAAATAGCTCCTCGCTTGACGTTGAAGGTGTATTCATCTTTATAGGAATCACTCCCAACAACAGCGGTCTGCCCCTTGAAGAACTCAACGCAGACAAATGGGGATTCATTCCCACCGATACAGAATGTTGTACCGCAGTTCCCGGAATTTTCGCCGCCGGCGATATTCGCGTAAAAAAAACACGCCAGGTGGTCAACGCCGCTGGCGAGGGTGCTGTAGCAGTACTTGCAGCCGAGGCCTATCTCAATAATATGAAAGAAAAAATAGGTTGATCATGTACAAACAACCACTCGCCCTCATCCTGTTAGGGGCCTTATTCCTTGGTGGATGCCGTGTTAGTTTCCCGAATCTTCCCAGTTTCCTGGGTGGCAGCGAGACAAATCTTCAGACTTCTTCACGAAATCTGGCAACCAAAGCCATGGACGATTATACTGTCGGTAAGTATTTCTCCGCTCTTGAATATTTCGAAGAAATTCTCAATAAATACCCTTTCAGCAGTGAAGCAATTCTTGCAGAACTCAAGGCCGCCGACTGTAATTATTATATGGGCCACTACCCTGAAGCCCTGATCCAATATCGTACCTTTGAAGAACGACATCCGACCAACGAAGCCATCCCTTATGTACTTTTTCAACAGGGAATGGCACATTACCAGGGAATAGACAGGATTGACAGAGACACCAGCGGAGCAGAAGAGGCTATCAAGTTGTTTAGCAGGCTGCTACGAGGTTATCCCCAGTCACCCTATGCAACCGAAGCCAATGCCCGTATCCGAGCCGCCAGGGAATTTCTTGCCAATCATGAATTTTTTGTAGCCCAATATTACATCCGCACCGAAAAACTCCCTGAGGCAACAGCACGATTAAAATACCTGCTTGCCATGTACCCGGAAGCAGAGATCGCTTCCCAGGCCACCGATATTCTGGCACGTATTGAATCAGACAACCCTCCACCGGCCGGATGGTCAGCATGGTTCAAACAGCTTTCACTTCCAAACTGGGCAAAATTTGGAAAAAAAGAAAAAACAGCGGCTCCTGCGGGATCCTGAGGTTTCCTCAACAGGATTTTCAAACCCACTCTTGCAAAAAGTACCCGGCAAAAAAAACCATTCTACAAAAGCCGTCATCACAGCTTGCAGATACTGTGATGACGGCTTGAACATGTCGCTCTGATTTTCCACTTTAACCTCTCATGTATCGCAACAATGTCTTTTTTTATCGGTAAACGCTGAATTATTCCACCCTAAACCTTGCAAGAATCAGCCATTCCGTTATACTCCCGGAGTTCATGTCCGCTCCAGCGAAACAGGAAGCTGCTGCTCATGAACTCTTTTTGTCAGAAACACATCAAGACATTTTGAATATCCTTGTATTTTCTCATATTCAAAATGTCCATTATAAGACATTACGACAATCTACACGAAGCAATGACAACATCACTAAAACTCAAACTAGGGCTGCTTATCACGCTGGTAACTCTATCCATCATTACCATCGTACCATCATTTTACTCTTCGACACCCGACTGGTGGAAAAAATACCTGGCCCCCGAAGGGCTACGACTCGGCCTTGACCTCCAGGGCGGGATGCATCTGGTATTGAAGGTTAATCTTGAAAAGGCCCAGGAAAATACCCTGGCTTTCGCAGCAAATGACATCAAGGACACCCTTGCTGAACAGGGAATCAGTGCAGTACAAACTCCTTCAGCCAAAAAGGGCATGGTGATTTTCACTCTTCCCAACAGCAATGCCCTGGGCAAAATACAAACACTGGTCAGCGAAGACTTCCCGGATATAGAACTTGATGTTGAAAACAAAGAAGGCAGCTTTCCTCGTATTTTCATCCAGCTCAAACAGAGCAAAATAGATTTCATCAAAACCCATGCAGTCGATCAATCTTTAGAAATTATCCGTAACAGGATTGACCAATTTGGTGTTGCCGAGCCAATCATCATCCGCCAGGGTGCCGATGAAATTGTCGTACAGCTCCCCGGAGTGAAAGATCCGGAACGGGCGATGAAACTGCTCGGAGATACTGCCCAGCTAGAATTTAAAATGGTCAACGATACCCAGGCAGTTGATCTCACCGGCCTGATACAGCAAGCAAAAGAAGCTGGCCAATGGCAAGACGACGGAGACATAAACGATCTCAATGCGGCCCTTGCCCCATTCCTTCCTGAAGGTACCCGAGTCTATTTTGAAAAAGAACAGGACAAGACAACCGGCGCAACAACTCTGCAGCCTCTCCTCCTGGAAAACAAGGTATTGATGACCGGTGATATGGTCAAGGATGCCAGCGTACGGATTGGTGGCACATTCAACGAGCCTTATGTCAGCCTTGATCTCACCGGCCATGGCGGCAAGGTCTTTGCCCATATCACCGAAAAAAATGTTGGTCGCAGGATGGCCATTGTCCTCGATGATGTGGTACGTTCCGCCCCAGTAATCCGGGAACGCATTTTAGGTGGTTCCGCCCAGATCAGCGGCAGTTTTACTCACGAAGAGGCTTCTGACCTCGCCATTGTTCTTCGGGTTGGTGCCTTACCCGCTCCAGTGGACATTATCAGTAATCTGACCGTTGGGGCAAGCCTGGGTCAGGATTCCATCAACAAAGGGCTGATCTCCGGTATTTTTGGGGCGATCATGGTACTTGGTTTCATGCTCATCTATTACCGGCTTTCTGGCCTTATCGCCAACGCGGCTTTGGTATTAAACATCCTGTTTCTCTTTACCGGTCTCGCCATACTCAATGCAACGCTCACCCTGCCAGGCATTGCCGGTATTATTCTTTCGATAGGTATGGCAGTGGATGCCAACGTTCTGATCTTCGAGCGGATGCGCGAAGAATACAAGCTGGGCAAATCAACCCGATCTTCGATTGATGCCGGTTTTGCGAAGGCCTTCTGGACAATCGTGGACTCTCAGGTAACCACACTCATCACCGCGACGGCATTGTTTATGTTTGGTACTGGACCAATCAAAGGCTTTGCGGTAACCCTTTCCCTGGGTATCATTTTTAACCTGTTTACCGCATTGTTCTTTTCACGGCTGATGTTTGACCTGCGTAACGCGAAAACTTCAATGAAACGTCTTACTTTCATGCAGCTGGTGAAAAATCCCCAAATTGATTTTATGAAAGTAAAGAAGATCTCCTTTACGGTGTCTGCCGTTTTAGTCGTCGTAGGCCTCTTTGCCTTCATCCAGATAGCTCGAGGTACCGCAAATCTTGGTGTCGATTTTTCCGGCGGGTCATTACTGCAATATAAGGCAGAACAACCGTTTACGATGAAAGAGGTTCGAGATGCTTTTGACAAAGGAAAACTCGAAGGCATCAACCTCCAAGAAGTCGAAAACGAAAACCGGCTCATCGTCAAAATCAAGAAATCGGCAAAAGTAGTTGCCAACCTCAACGATGAAGTCAGTGCGATCTTTGCCGCCGAACTTCCAGAGAAAAAATTTATGCTTGAAAGTCAGTCCGAAATTGGCTCTTCGGTAAGTGCGGTTCTCAGAAACAAGGCAATCCAGGCTATTTTTATCTCCCTTGCCGGGGTCATTTTATATCTGGCAATGCGCTTTGATATCCGCTTTGGTCTGGCTGCAGCAGCAGCCACCTTTCACGATGTCATCGTGGTCTTAGGTATATGCTATTTGCTCAACGTCGAGATCACCCTGCTCATCGTCACCGCATTACTGACTCTTGCCGGCTATTCCCTGAACGACTCTGTCGTTGTTTTTGACCGAATTCGTGAGAATATGCATAAAACAGAAGAGCATACCCTGGCTACTTCGGTCATCAATAATAGTGTCAATCAGGTTATCAGCCGTACCGTAGTCACTTCACTCACTTCAGCTCTGGTACTCCTCGCTCTGTTTCTCTGGGGTGGTTCGGTTATTCATGATTTCTCGTTTGCACTTCTTGCCGGCGTTATTGTTGGAACATACTCATCAATATTCATTGCCAGCCCAATACTCACTCTCTGGACACCCAAGAAGGCATAACAGTCCAGTCATTGCTTAGACCTGGAGGTCGGCATCGTACCTAGAAAAACTTACGATGCCGACTTCCTCATAAAAAATATATTATGACCCAAAGGCCCAGTTTCCCGGAATCAGTTGCGCAGATCGCACCGGAACAGGCTTTTTGTTTTTCCTGCCATCCCGGTCTGGTCTGTTTTACAGAATGCTGCCGCATGTTAGAATTACCACTTACCCCGTACGATGTATTACGTTTGCGGCACGCCACAGGACTGAGTTCACAACAGCTCCACGACCAGTACATCATCGAAGAGCAGGAAAAAGAAGATATTTTTCCCCGCTACTATCTCACCATGATAGACGATGGCCGGGCCAGCTGTGTCTTTGTTGATCCCGAAAAAGGCTGCCAGGTTTACCCCCACCGCCCTGGAGCTTGCCGCGCCTACCCTTTGGGCCGTGCTGCGATACGCCACAGCAATGGTTCGATAGAAGAACATCATGTGCAGATCAAAGAATCCCACTGCCATGGTTTTTTAGAAAAAAAGAGCCAAACCGTCGTCGAATACTATCACGAACAGGGGCTTGAAGACTACAACCGTTTCAACGATGCTCTAATACCACTTACCCAGCACGAGAATATCAGAAACGGCAGTTTTATTCCGACAACCAGACAACAACAACTTTACAGACTGGTTCTCTATAATATTGATACATTCCGGGCCATTTTAAAAAAAGAAACAGCAGGACTACCCAATTGCCCGCCAGACGTTATTAACAATGATGAACGCCTATTACTTTTTGGCATCAATCTGTTAATCAACCGCTTTTTTAGATTTGAAAATAACGAGAAATCATAATGCTGAAGACATTGATCTTTGACTGCGACGGAGTAATGTTCCAATCTAGAGGAGCCAACAAGGCCTATTACAACAATCTGCTTGAGGCCTTTGGCTATCCCCCGATGAACGAAGACGAACTGGAATTTGTTCACGTCCATAAAGTTGCCGATTCCATCGCCCATATCTTTAGAAATCACCAGAATACTTCACTTGAAGAGGTTCGTCTCTTTTGTAAAACAACGAGTTATACTCCATTTTTAAAGTATATGGAGATAGAACCAGATCTCATTCCATTTCTTGAAACGACACAATCACGCTATAATCTCGCCATTGCGACCAACCGAACCAACACCATGCACGACCTGCTCACCACCTTTTCTCTGAACAATTATTTCGGTAAGGTGATGACAGCAGCCAACTCAAAAAAAACCAAACCCGCCCCCGATCCTTTACTTGAAATCATTGCTTATTTTAACTGCGAAATCACAGAAGCCGTGTTTATCGGTGATTCCACAATAGATGAAGAGACCGCAAAAAACTGCGGCATGCGATTTATCTCTTTTAGAAACAAGGCACTTCGTGCAGATCTCCATATAAATAATTTTATGGAATTACAAAAACATCTCCCTTCTTTTGATAGATGAGAACAAAAAAGACAAACAACGAAATACAGCACAACCTGAAAACGAGCCAAGCCTCATCATAAAGCATACCAGACAATATCCACGACAACGCTCTCAAAAAAAATTCCAAACACAAAAAAATCACTCACATATTTGAAAGTAACGACCGAAAAAGAATTATATTCTCACACCTGTTATACCCGAAAATTAAAAAACAGACGGAATTATACAAGAAAAAACAACTTTCTAATTTTTTTATTTTGAAGTACCCTAGCAGACTCGCTGCATTTGCTAGAGCTTTTCAAAAACTACCACAGTACAAAGAATTATGAACACAGAAACCGAAGGATTTGGGGCAATTTATGCTGAAATTCAAAAAGAATTTGCCAATGACCCTGATATCACAGTCAAACCAACTGCAGGTGATCCTCCTAACCAATATGAGGTGACATACGCTATCCCTTCCACCATCAAAGATCCTGAAGGAAATGTGATCATAGGAAACCAGCATACCATCTCCATAATCATTCCTTTTGGCTTTCCACATTTTTCCCCAAGCTGTAAACCCTTGTCACCAATCTTTCACCCAGACGTAGACAGTGCTGCGATCTGTCTTGGCAACTATTGGAATCGGGAACGTTCCCTTCCAGAGTTGATCCGTTACATTAAAACAATGCTCGCCGGAGAAATTTTCTCGACCGAAAACGCCTTCAACCAGGAGGCGGTCACCTGGTTCGAGGACCATCAAGATGAGCTCCCTTTTTATACAGCTTATACCGCTGAAAACGAAACAAACGAACAATCCCGCAATACCTTCGAAGAGAACCTTAAAGAAATACCACAAGAAAAACTCTCCGAAGAACAAACTCTGAAAAACTTTAACATAGCACCATTGTTGCAGCTCTTTAAACAAAAACAACTCTGGCAGCTTGATACAACACTCAACCAACTGGAGGAGTCTTCGATAACTTTTCCAGAAAAAGAAGAACTTGCCGCCAATGTATTAAAAATACTTAATAAAGCCAATAAGCTTTTTCTCCATGCTGAACAATGCGAAGAAAACGGCAATTCTCAGGAAGCCATGAAAAGCTTTCTTGAAATACAACAAATGGTCGTTGATTATCCGGGAATTGATGACCATATCCAACGAACAAAACTTTCAGCAGAAATACTTCAAAGTATCAATGACGATATTGCCGAAAAAACCAAACAGTCTGAAGACAAAGAAACAACCTCAGAACCACCTTCTGAAGAAACATCCTCTCAAAAAGAGAATGCTCTCTTTTTTCTAAAAAAACTACAAAAGAAGTTTTTTTCAAAAAAAGAAACCCCGAAAAAACAAGTCCATATATTTGAAGAAAAAACTCAAAAATCTTTTAATATTCTTCCTTTACTCATCTTAGGCAGCATCTGCTGTCTCGGAGGTATCCTGGCATTTTACTATTCCTCACTCACAGAAAAATTGACCACAGCACAGCAGCTCTATAAAGATTGTAGAGCGCAATTCTCAAAAAAAGACTTCCATGCTGCTGAAAAATCATGTTTAAATTCCCTGGAAATCACTTCTTCAATATTTTTATTTCATGAAACAGAAAAAAATATTCTCCAAATCTCAAACCGTAAAATTCTTAACTCTGAAGAACTCCAACAGGGTCTCTTAGGTAACATACTGTATAAAGGACATTATATCTCAAGCTCTTTACTTGAGGCTCATAAGTCTTTTTTTGCCTCCAAAGAGAACGGCGACAATTTTTTTGCACAGCAACAGTGGGAAGAAGCAACATCCAGTTACCATAAGGCTCTGCAAATCGCCCGCAACACCGAGGAGATTCCTGCAACCGAATTAGTTGTGATTAAAAAGAACCTTGAAAATGCAGCTATTCAAATCACGCTCAAAAGCGTAGAAACAGTAATCAACGAGCATCAATGGAATCGGGCCATTAAAATACTCACCAGCCTTGAAGACAAGCTATCAACCCTCGAAGCAAAGGACAGTAACCCAGAACTACAAAAGAAAATAAGAAAATTACTCGCGGAAGGGCGTTTCGTAGAGTTAAAAAAACAGGCAGACATGTTGTTCTCTCAATCCGATTGGGACGGCGCTTTCGAAATGTTTCAACAGGCCATTGCCGCAGGCCACGCACTCTCAGGAATCAATCAGGAAGAAACCATTGACTCCCTCCAGAAAAATGCGGCAAGAGCAGAACTCTATGCAACCATCAATACCGGCAACACGGCCTTTACTTCCGGTGAATGGGATAATGCCATAGCCCATTATCAAAAGGCCAAAAAGCTCCTCACCACAAACCCTATACTCAAAAAACTTGAGGACAACTCCAACCGCCAACACCAGATCGCACGGATCATTCTACAGGCAGCATTGCTCCGGGAACGACAGGCAGCGGATCAGCACAAGCAAAACGGAAATTACAAGGCAGCACTGAGAAATCTACAGGGTATGATACATCTCATTGCATACAGCGACTTTAATAACGACCCGGAATTTATAAAAACCCGCAAGCAAATTGAGCGCAGTCAGAAAACACTGCGCAATGAAATATTCATCACAGAATTACAACAACATCTTACAGATAATTATATTTCTTTATTTATTGAAAACTATCCAGCAGCAAGTCCCAACACCCTCACTACCCCTGAAGCCATTTTCGTAAAACGGCTTAAAGACAAATATCTTTTCAAACTACAGTGTACTGAAACAGGAAGAGGACGTCCATTAACACTCATTATGTTTTACACCTACGACCCTGCGAATGATAGTTGGCAATTTTACAGCACGAAAGGATAGCTCTTGGCAATTTTACCTAACGACAAAAACCAGATTGCATAAAATGCAGTAGTTCCATCGCAAGATGTCCGCCTTTTCCCCAGGTGGCGGCATCTGCTATTAATTCAGAAATTCCTGTTTTCCCGACACGATTTCGTATAGTTTCACCACGCTGAAAGGTTTCTTTTTCATTCACTTGCCGTAAAATAGCAAGAACAGCCTCATCACCAATACCGTTCAGCGACAGCTTTAATTACAGGAGCAATAACAGCGGCTTCAATTACCCACTTGTTTATCCGGCTCAACTCACATGCTTCATCTTGTTTTGGCATTGTTTCTTCCTCTTACGGGTATTTTGCATAATACGATCTTGCAATCAAGATCAAGGATACAAAAAATTACCTTTCAGCCGTGGCAGTCAAGACGTTGTGCGGAAACAACAACACCTTTGGCAAGACTCGTCTGGCCTTCGGGAATACGCACAATAGCCTGCGCCTCGCTCATAGCACGCAACCGGCTTTTGGTGCATACTTCCTGAAAAACAGCATACCCAGTATCCTCCCGTTCATCAAGAATCCCATAATAAAATTGGGTCCAATCTGCAGAACGGGTCGTTATCTCTTCGGAAATAATGACCTGACATTCAGGAAGTCCCAGGCTCCCCTGGCCACAAAGCCTTTGTAATCCCGGCAGGGCTATTTGTAAAAAGCCCATAAGATTTGCAGACGGAGCACCGGGCAAAATGAAAACCGGTGTTTGCTCGAGTAAACCAAAACCCACGCCCTTACCCGGAACAATTCTGATCTGATGAAAAATCTTTTGCCACCCCAGACTGCCCAAAGCTCTTGCAACCAAATCCCTCTCTCCCGTCCAGGCACCACCACTGGTAATGATTGCATCATGACTTGTTTGCAGAACACGTATCGCCTCGACAATGCTTTGCTGGTCATCGGGAACCAAAGTTGTTGTCACCGGAAACCCGTAAAGCCGACACCATCCAGCCAGTGTAGTAATATTCGACGCATAGAGCTTTCCTGCAGCCAAAGGTAAACCGGGAGCCACCACCTCATTGCCCGTCGCAATACAAGCCACTCGAGGCTGAGAAACCACCTCTACCTCGCTATGCCCTGCCGCAGCAAGCAGACCAAGCAATCCAGGAGTAAGACGTGACCCAGAACAGGCGAGCAGTGCTCCCTTTTTAACATCACTGCCTTGAGCCAAGATATTTTGCCCCGATTCTGCATTGCCAAAAACCTGAATGGCAGTATCAGAAACAGCAACAAACTCTTCGGCCAGCACCACATCACTGCCATCAGGAATTGGAGCCCCAGTAAGTACCCGTACCGCTTTCTGACTGCCGCCCTGCACCTGACAATCATCTCCTGCGGCAACATCACCAACCAAAGGGAGCTCCACAGGATTTTCGGCAGTCGCAAAACGAATATCTTCTGCGACAACAGCATACCCATCTCTTAGCGACCCATCTATCGAAGGAGAATCCACCAAAGCAACAAGATCCTCAGCGAGGACATTTCCCACAGCATCACAGAGAGCAACCCTCTGTGATGCTAATGGAGCGATATTATCAAGAGTCATGGTGAGGGCTTCGTTAAAACCCAGAATACATTTTTGCTCTTTTTCTCGGTTCATAATTACACCACAGCATCATGTACACGTCCATCACAGGATTCCACACGCAAAACACTTTAAAGAAAATTCAAAATACTCTGATTTTATAAATGAAGCCAAAAAGAAATTTACCACAGATATATGATAGAATACGTTAAGAATACTCTTTCGACGATAATGCAGAAGACACAGGATTAAGGAGTCCTAAGATATTGCGCTACAGAACCTAACCCTTTATAATGTCAAAAAGGTGCCAGTAATAACTGGCATATTGTAAATCTTAAAAAAGATCTCCAAAAGAATGGTTTCTCGAATCAATTTGGGTACTCCACCGCTTTCCCGTAAGAAATACACTGCGATTTTTGGTCAAAGTATCACCGCCACAGGTGAACCATCCGCAGAAATTTTCGAAATTCTCACCGTTCTTGTCCCGCATTCTACACAACGCTTTCTCAGCCAGATTCATAACGACGTTGCTGAAATATTCTACGGAAGAAATGACACTTTTCTTAACAATTGTTCAAGATATCATGATTTTGAGCATACCATAGACGTCACTTTAGCGGTCGCACGCTTTCTCCACGGCCTCTATCTCAAAGGAGTGACCTTCCCTCAAGATATCATCGAACTCTGTCTGCTTACCAGCTATTTCCACGATATAGGTCTCTTGCTAACCAAAAAAGAGGTCGAAAAAAAAGATACCGCCTGTCTCAAACATCATGAACAACGCTCTATCCATTTTCTTCATGAATATATGGAAAAGAACAACTGCCTCCTGCAGCATAAAAACGACTGTGCCGCAATCATCAACTGCACCAACCTTTCCATTGATCCAACAACTCTTTGTTTTTCTTCTCCTGAAACACAACTGGCTGGCTATATTCTCGGATCTGCCGACCTCCTGGCACAAATGGCAAGCCGCTATTATCTCGAATCTCTTGATCTCCTGTATCAGGAACAACGAGAGAAAAATATTGCAATCCACAGATCTTCGCTTGAGCTACTGCGCCAGACAACCCGGTTTTACAACAGGGTGGTCCTCCCCAGACTCGATAAATCCTTTAACAATATCTGCAACGCTGTTCGCAACCACTTTCAACATCGGTGGGATATAGACAGCAATCTCTACCTTGAACTCGTCGCAAGAAACATTGCCTATCTGGAATACGTCGTTCGCACCCACGACGGAGGAAAAAAAGAATTCCAGGAATTATTATGCCGCAAACGACCGTCCTCCAGTGTACCAGGAATCATAAAAAATCAGCGACACGATGCAACTCTCTGCGACAACGAAAGCTCTACGCTATGATATAAAACTATCCAGATACAGCTATTTTTTTCGGGGATCCCGCCCCGTCTCAAACATCTCAAAAAGCTCATAGAAGGTTTTGGCCACAGTACTATAATGGGTTACTGAACCTGAACTGACATAGGCTTTGGTCAACTCCATCGCCTTGAGAAAGGCCTCGCTACTCTCTGTTGGTTGCGAACTTTTCAAAACCTGGACAAGTCTGTCTGCAATTTCTGTCACGGTTTCATTCTCCTTAATTTTGGGTATACAGGAAACTTCGCTGTTTTTCTACCACCTGTCGATAAGAGCGGCGATACCTCTTTGTTCCGCCTTGCTATACAATCTCTGCAACTCTCCATCAAGATGAACCACCTGAACTGTAGTGATCTCCATCGCTCGTTTCACCTCACAAATCTGCCACCCATTACGACTCACCCAACGGCTCGCTCTGGCCTGACCCTGTTCGCCATTTTCCGCAAAAACAATAACCGTAGCAATAGCTCCGCTGCAATTTCCACAGGCTGGATTTTGTGCGGATGGCTGGACAGCATATTGAAAAAAATACGGTTGAATCATCAATACAATCTTTTCGTAACCAGAAGCAGGCCTGAATACTTTATTCCTCTGCCCGGCCTATTTTATTCAATTCTTCAAAAACAAGCTCTGCAAAACGCTGTCGCACCGCCATATCCGGGCTGCCGTTCTCAGTAACCTTCTTGAAAAAGGAACGGGCAATACGCAATTGCGACGGCGACCAGGAGGCAGTAACATTAACCGTCTCAGACACGGTTCGATCAGGAAGCAGCTCATAGTTTCGACAACCATGAGCCCAATTTATAGTATGTTTATAATAGAGCAGGGCCCGATTCAGTAAAACAAACAGTAAGTTAATCTCTTTTGTCGGCCCGACTGTACACTGTTCGCCGCCAAGCCACAGCCCCATAACTTTTTGCCTGGCAATCCTGCGGCTCCCCCACAATGCACCCAGGGTGCCAGCAGCCCCTGAAATACCAGTGACCAAGCCAAGAGCGGCCCCACCAAGAGCAAGATCAACACCTGCACCAAGAGCAGCACCGCCAATCCCACCCATAATCGCGACCTGAGTTTTGGAAAGCCCAAACAACTTCCAGGTCTGCTCACTGAATAGATCCTGGTGCAAAAACGATTCTTCGGGAAGTACAGCACGGAAAATATTATGTTTGAACAACCTTCTCATGCGATTATGGGCATCTTGTTCCTTGTATTGCACATCTCGATAATAGCGGGAAACAAGCCCGGTGCGCAATGCCTCGTGGTCATCACCGTGGCTGACTTTTGCTGAAATACTATAACCAAGACAATCTGTAACAAGATCAAGAATGATATCCACCGTCTGCCGGGTGCGAGCCTCCCAGTCTGTCTTGACCGCAATCAAGACCTCTTCAAGAATTGGCTGCCAATCCTGATCGACCGACTGCAAGGTTTCAAGTAGAGATATCCGCTCTGCATAGGTCGCCCGATGCGCGTTAAACAACCTGTTGGCATTGAAATTTCTGCGAAATTCTTTTTTCCAGTCCTCAAGATAGTCAAAGGCATCATTTTTACAATTGACAATAGCCATACGGGGCCGACCAGATAAACGCAAAATTTCAATTTCTGCCTTATCCACATTGCGCACTGGCCGAGATCCATCTACCACATAAACGATACCGGCACCTCGAGCCACCGGAGCAAGCAATTCAATATCATCAGCCAAATCAGGATCGTTGCGAAACTTCTCTCTAAAGCGAACAATACAGTCACCAGGTTCCTCGGCCAGTCGGCCAAGCTCGGTAACAACCCGAAATGGATTCTGGAAACCAGGGGTATCGGTAAAACGAAGCACCTCACGACCATCTATTATCACCGGGAAACTACGGCAAACCACTGTCTCTCCAGGAAAGGCACTAACGCGTACCGAATCATCTTCGGCCAACGTAGAAAGTACCGAAGATTTCCCTTCGTTGGGATGACCAAGAATCGCAATTTCGGGGACATCATGAAACTGTTTCATATTGTTTCCCCCACAGTAGTTATCTCAAGATACGGATCACCAAGACTCTCCAGTTTTTGTCGCCAGATACGCTCTTCTACAGAAGAAGCAGGAACCGGTGTAAAAATCGTGGTCGCATCAGGTCTTCCCAAAAGAGTTACTCGAAGCATCGCCCGAGGAGGCAACGCAGTACGTAGCTGGGTTAAAAAAATCAAAAAATCCCGCAATGGCGGCATCCATACCTCCATGAAAACAATGCATCCAGAAAAGTGCTGCTCACCGGCCATCGTCTCCAGAATCTTTTGGTCATGTTCATATCCAACGAGAAAACGATATATTGTCGTAACTTCAAAATTTTGATGTGCCAGAAAGGAGGCAACTTCCTGCTCAGAGCAGCGCTGCAAACATTCATCGGGCAACAGAACCATAACCGTTGTCGCAGCATCAGAAACAGCCATCTCCGGCACATCGGCTTTCGATTCCTGATATGGTGTTGCCGAGACATCCCGACTGCCAGAAGTGCTGAGATATGGTGTTTCCATACGCCGCAAAATAGCGCGAACCGTAGAGCTATCTGGAATGAAGGCAGCGACAAATCTATGCTGTCTGTATTTCCCGTAGAAAAAAAGAAGCAGCCTGGGCAATAAGCCATAACACAGCAAAGACATAATCAAAAATGGCCACCAGGAAACCATATTGCCGGTGGCAAGATCGGCAATACCCTCTTTTAAGATAATTCGGCTTCCTTCGACCGCTTCAAGCGTCGGAAAACCAATTCCTTCACCCAGAAACCAGGACCAGGGAAAACTCAACCCGCGAACCAGTTCGTACAAGGATTGTGCAGAAAATTGCAAGGTAGACTGCCAGCCAAAGGCCAGATCACTGACTGTCACCTGCGCGAAAAAGGCCAGAAACAGTCCCAGATTAAAAACAATTCCAGCCCGTTGAAACAAAAGAAAAATAGGCCAATAAAAAAACGCGCCATAAGAACTTTCCCGCTGGCGTATTTTTCCCCAAATAGCCTGCAAAACAAGGAACTGCTCTGCAGAAATTTTCTGCCCCGCCCGTTTTGCAAGCCAGCGACATAATTTCTTTATCAGTGCCGTTATCAGCAACACTCCCGGAGAAGAGATCGCAGTTTTCGCAAGAGTCCAATCAAAACAGTGCCGCAAAGACACCAGGGTCACAAAAAAGAACTGTGAGGCAACAAAAATGGCCAGGAAAGGCAAGATATTTATCGGTGTTTTCCCAGAATAATTACAGAAAACCAAAGCACTTGCAACACCACTGGCAAAGGCAATCAACAAGAAAAACACACTGGCAAGCACAAAGGCCTCCCGAAAGACAGCACCAGGCAGAGGCCGTTCCTGAAACTCTTTAGTTCGTGCCGCAAGCCACAACCACAAAAGACGGTTCCTCTCCCCACTACTCTCTTGTGATTCAAGAAAAAACTGCCGGTCTCTTTGCTGGAGCTCAGCATCGGAAATGCCCGAATCTTTTGTAATAAAAAACTCAAGATCAATGATCCTGCTATAATCCCATATTGTTTTCATACGTTGACCATACTCATTTTCAAAGAAAAAATAAAACCACAGAAATACCCTAACAGGCTCCCTGCATTATTTCTATGACCACGACAATTAAGAGTTTCCCTGACAGGTTAAATTGGGTAATCTTGTCGCAACTGGTTTTGGGTGTTTCCTGTTATACTTCAAGTCATACAAAGACACCAGCCAGACTTTCACAGCATACGGCCTGAACATAAAGTATTCTCCGTTGACGTATACGTTATTTTAGAGGCGAAGACAAACGGTGTTCCTATAACTATGGATTCAACATTCCCAGACACTTCTTCAGAATTTTTTTGTATCTTCGAAAGATCCCCTGCCGGACTCATTTTCGAAAAAAACGGCATTATTATCCGTCTCAACAAGGCGGCGAGGCAGCTCCTTGGATATTCCCGTAAAGAGATCGAAGGCCTCTCCTCCCGCACGTTTAAGGAAATGATCCTTGCCAACAACGACGACAGACATCCTGGGGCTTCAGACGACACCTTTTCTGTAAGGAAAAAATGTGGCCACCATTTCTGGGCATCCATAAAAACCAATTTTTTCATCCCCAAGGAAGGGGGCTTGGCAACAGTATGGACCCTGGAAGACGTCAGCAAATGCAAAGAAACCGAACTCAAGCTGCATCAAATGTCACTGGCTGTTGATCAAAGTTCCAATTCTGTTGTCGTTACCGATAGCAACGGCATCATTACCTATGCCAACTCGACTTTTACCAAGATCACTGGATATTCAGCCAACGAAATCATTGGAAAAAAACCTTCGATCCTGCAATCAGGAAAGACACCTCCACACCTCTACACCGAAATGTGGCAGACCATCACCCGTGGCGAACAGTGGCAAGGCCAATTTATTAACAAAAAAAAGAACGGCGAAATTTACGAAGAGTATGTCAGCGTTGCACCGATCAAAAACGAACAAAACCGTATCATTGGTTTTATTGCGACAAAAGAGAACATCACTGAACTCAAAAAAGCCCGGGCACGTGCTGAAAAAATGAGCAGGGCTAAAGGAGAATTTCTGGCGTATATGAGCCATGAGATCCGTACACCACTCAACGTCATAACAGGAATGAGCGAGCTGCTTCTTGAATCTCCTCTTGAAACGAAGCAACAAAAATTCCTGGAACGGATCCAGAGCTCTGCCCAAAATCTCCTTTATATTGTTAACGACCTTCTTGATCTTTCCAAAATAGAAGCGGGAAGACTCCTCATCGAACATCAGCCCTTCTCTCTTGACGAACTTCTCAAAAACATTGATGACAGCCTCTCCTTTTTGGCCGAAGAAAAAAAGATAACTTTCACCGTACAAAAAACAAAGCTGCCCGCCTTGCTCGCAGGCGACCGCCTTCGTCTCCACCAAATCCTCTACAACCTGGTCAACAATGCAATCAAATTCACCAAGGAAGGCAAAGTCGAGCTATCAGTTGCTACAAAAAAGCAACGAGATGGCAAATATCTGGTGACCTTTTGGGTCAAAGACTCCGGAATCGGTATTCCAAAGGAGAAACTCCAGAAAATTTTTGAAGATTTTGTCCAGGCAGAACCAGAGATCACCAGAAATTTTGGGGGGACGGGCCTGGGGCTTTCCATCAGCCAGCAACTGGTAAGCCTGATGGGAGGCACCCTGGACGTACAAAGTGTTCCCGGCCTGGGAAGCACGTTCTCCTTTGCAATCCTTCTCCCAGAAGCATCTCATCCCCATCTGCCACAAGCAGAAGAAGAAATACCAGAAGATATCTGTTACGAAACACGCCATATCCTCCTGGTAGAAGACAACAAGGGGAACCAGGAACTCGCCGCAGCTATCCTCAAGAACGCAGGACATCGTGTAACTGTTGCAGAACACGGCCTCGAAGCTTTAGAACTCCTCAGTCAAGACGGGAGTTTTGACATCATTTTAATGGATATACAGATGCCCCGGCTTGATGGCCTGGCAACAACAATATGCATCAGAAAGGTGGAACAAGGAGAAGCCACAGGGCTCTCTGCATGCAAAACCATTGAGAAACAGCTCGCCGCCCAGCTCTGCGGGAAACACATATATATCGTTGCAATGACTGCCAATACGATGCTCAGCGACAAGAAGCGTTGCCAAGATGCAGGTATCGACGCTTTTCTGCCCAAACCCTATACCAGAAAAAAACTCTTATCGCTTTTGCACAATTATCCAGCAGTCACTAAAAAAAATGACAAAAAAATCAGCAATTCAGGCACCTCCGACAACGCTCCGACAGAGCACACGCCCCTGGATATTTACAAGAGATGTCACCAACACCTCTTGGAAAATTTTGCCCTCAACGATGAAAATGCCACCTATGTTCTTCAATCTTTTATTACCACTCTCAAAGAAAATATCGAACAGCTTAATAACTCGATACTTGCGGCAAATCGTAACGATATTTATCTCTACTCCCACAAAATGAAAGGCGCTCTATATACTATTAACTTTACAGAAGCAGCAAGGCTCGCAGAAGATATCGAAAAGAAATCCCATCATCAAGATATTAAAGCTCTCCAGGACACCGCGGCCCAAATAGCAGCGAGGCTCCAGCCCTTACTCACCCGCGAAACTGAAAGTATCTGCATACCAACATCATAGACAAAAAGATGAACAGAGCCCTCTGAAGGTTCTAACATACAAATTCTTTACTCAGCAAAAACGACCTATGAACATTATCTTTTGTGAAGAATGCGGCAGCCGTAATACCATTGAAGATGAAGTGTTACGCGATATAGAACACAACAAAATATCGTGCCAGGTTTGTAACTTTCCCATCTCCTCACAGCACCTTATCGATCATACCGGAAGCAAAAGACTTATTGACACCTCCAGTTACAAACTATTGTTCATTGACGATGATACAGCCCACCTCACCTTGCTCCAGACGGCTCTGGAAAAAGAATACACTATCTATACCGCAACCTCTGGGGCTGAAGGCCTGGAAATGGCTGTCAGCAAAAAACCTGATATCATTCTGCTTGATGTCGAGATGCCTGTCATGAACGGTTATGACGTCTGCACCACGTTGAAAAATAACAAAGAAACCCGTCATATTCCTATTATATTTATCACCGCAAAAACTGAAGGAGATAAAATATACAAAGGGTTGTCCATGGGTGCTGTCGATTACATCGTCAAACCATGCAATATAAAAATTCTCAACGCCAAAATAGCCTCGCATCTCAGATTCACAGCAATGCGTAACGAACTTCAAAAAAAAATAAAAACGCACCAGAACTACATAGAAATTCTCAAAGAAGACATAGAAAATGACGAACTCACCCTCCAGGAAACAGACAAGACGCAACAAGAAAAGGGCAATATTGCCAAAGCATATAGTGACATGGAAAAACGGCACCTCATTGACATTGTCAACACCCTCAGTGATTTCGTTTCCATCCAGGACATAGACGGTAAAATTCTCTGGGCAAACACTTCGGTAATGCGAGCCTTTGGAGTCGTTTTCTTTGAGCTGCAAAACAAAAAATGCTATAATACGTACTGGAACAGAACGACTCCCTGTGATGGCTGTATATGTAATGATACCACCCTCGACAGCCCGACAGCATCAGAAGAGAGATTCAACACCACCCTGGGACAGACACTCCTGCAAACCCGCCTGGCCCTCCATGATAACAATAAAAATATTGTCGCCATTGCCTGTCTTGCACAACCGTTACTCGACCAAAATGCAAATGAAAATCCTCTTCCCAAACTCCTCCCTGAAGTTGATGAGGAACTCCCGGCGATACCCATCGGCGAATTCAATGATGCAATCTCAACTTTATTGATAAGCTCCGACACTATGTGCAACATGTATAAACACGACGAGAACCTTGCCCGCATTAACCAATATATCAACGATGCAAGCAACACGCTTCGAACCCTGGTTGCGGAGCTTGGAAAACATACTCAAAAAAAGGGGATATAATTTATCATTTGCTCGTATTCCCCCTTTTCTGTAAATTTAAAAAGAGGTTGAATAAAACTCGGTTCTAGTTGATGTGGTTCTCAAGACTACAAGAAACAAACCCCGAAGACTCGACCTCAACAACCTCGTTATCACCCAGCACTGCACTGGAATCTTGAAGGAAACAAAAGATTAAGAAAATTTACAGAAAAGATGTTGCTTTATCTGTCATTTATTTCTAAAAAATAAAAGGGTTTCTGTGTTATCCGTTTATAATCCCAAAACAAGGATATACATAAATCTTTTGTGCCCCTGAACATGACACATATGCCTATGCGATACGACTGCCCCAAAATGTTCGTACAAGCTTGCGCATACCAAGCTTAGGCTTAGACAAACAAGGAGATTACAATGCTGAGAAGTGAAAGACTTAAAGAAACCCTGAACAGTTTGCAATCAACTTCCGCAGATATTGAAGGCTGTGCAGTCGTTTCTGAAGATGGCCTCATTATCGCCAGCTCTCTGCAACAATCCATGGAAGAAGATCATGTTGCCGCGATGAGTGCAGTTATGCTTTCCATGGGAAACAGAATCGTGCGGGAGTTACATCGAGGAGATCTGGAACAACTTTTCGTCAAAGGAAAAGAAGGCTATGTGATCATGGCCAATGCAGGCCCCCATGCAATGCTCGTCGCTATAACTCGTCAGGAAGCAAAGCTTGGCCTCATTTTTCTCGACGTGTCACGAACCGCCAAGGCACTTGCCGAAATTCTGTCATAATTCTCACGAAAGTAACAGCAGAGCATATAATTCGCAATCATCAGGACTCTATCCAGCCAGGGAGAACAAACATGTTTGAGATATTTGCCGATGAATCGCATAAAAACGTCTGTTTGCACGATTTATCCGAAGGTCATATGGTGGAAACCAACCAGCACATTATAGTCCATGGAGACCAGATGGTATGCCTCGATCCCGGCGGGCACAAGGTTTTTAACAAACTCTTCAAGCAGATGAGCAATATTGCCCCGCTGCGTAATTTAAAATACATCTTTTTTTCCCACCAGGATCCTGACATCGTTGCTGCAGCAAACGGCTGGCTGATGGCAACCGATGCCAAAGGATTTCTTCCTGCAGTATGGATGAAGTTTATAACCCATTTTGGTGTCGATACCATGGTTATCGACCGGATAACCCCGATCGAGGATGAAGGTATGATTCTTGATCTTAATGGCTGTCCCTTAAAAATAATTCCCGCACATTTTCTTCATTCACCCGGGAATTATCAAGTCTATGATCCAATAGCCAAAATCCTCTATTCTGGAGATCTTGGAGCCTCTATCAATGCTGAAATCGTCGTGGTCGAAGATTTCGACCATCACATACAGTATATGGAAGGCTTTCATAAACGATACATGCCATCAGCAAAAGCCCTGAAAATGTGGGTGAATACAGCACGAGAGCTGGATATCGAAACAATTGCTCCGCAGCACGGCTCGTTGTTTAAAGGCAGAGAAATGGTCAACCGGTTCATCGACTGGATAGACAGCCTGGAATGTGGTCTGGATCTTATGGAAGATCGTTTTTCCATTCCAAAATGACGCAAAATGAAGTTTCATTAAGAAAAATTCAAAAAAGCCATATTGAAAAAACATTTAGCTTGATGTTATTTTGCATGATGCCAGCAATCAATTCAGCGACCTATGGATCACCCTGACAAAAAAAAAGTCATTATTTGCATTGATGACGACAAAAGCATGCACGTCCTCCTGAAATCACAGTTGACGGGGCATGGCGGCTACAAAAGCCTGCACGCAATGAGCGGAGAAGAGGCTCTCTCCACTCTAAAAAAATTTCCGGTTGACCTCATCATTCTTGATCTCAATATGCCGGGAATGGATGGATTCCAGATTCTTGACCATTTAAAAAGAAACGAATCAACCCGAAAAACCCCTATCATTGTCCTCAGCAGCTTAAACCGTGAGAACCTCAAAGTAAAAGCCCTGGAACGTGGCGCAGAGGACTTCATCGTCAAACCTTTCACCGGACCCGAACTGTCAGCACGCATCAAGGTAGTACTCCGCAGAAACATCCCCGAAAAACAGGAAATCTCCAGCGATGTTCACGGCAAACTCCAGGAAGTCGGCCTCTTTGATCTCTTACATATGTTCTCTTTCAGCCAAAAAAGTGGCCGGATAACTTTTCCTCAAATGAACGGCGAAATAATACTTGCATCAGGCAATATCCTGTCAGTACAACAAGAGACCTGGCACGGCAAGGAGGCATTGCTTCGACTTTTTTTCCTTGAAAAAGGTACTTTCAACATCCACTATGGCGTCCACACAGGCAAAGGTATAGGCACTATAGAGTCACTGCTTCTTTTTACAGGAAACTCTCTTGATGAATTATACGACAATATAGCTTATAACCCACAAATCTACCTCCTTGCAGAAGACGAAGATTTTCCAGAAATCACAAAAATTAAAGAAAAATTACCGCTTTCCCTGTACGACCTTATTTCCTCTATGCAGGGAGAGCTCAAAACAAATCTTGATATTGTCGACAAAGCACTGCAAAATGGGAAACTTACCATTAATAAACCATAAGGGAGACCGTACCTGTTCTCGAGGTATCAAAGGTGGAACCAGAGTCTGGAATATACACAACAAAAAATCAAAGGTGAAAACAGGAGCTGATCTTGAACGCAATAGTCTCCATTACCTCCCATAAGGGCGGTGTCGGCAAAACCACGACAGCCTTAAACCTTGGCGTCAATCTGGCTCAAGCTGGTCACAAGATACTGTTAATTGACGGAGATCCACAAGGGGGGTTGTCTACAGCGGTCGGGATGCAGAAAAAAAGCAAAGCAGGTTTATATCAGGTACTGCACGAAAAAGCACAACAACAGGACGTCATCATTAACGCAAAACATTTGCCTCTTTCCATGGTGCATCTCGGCATAGACTCTCCCCAGGCAGTGTTTAACCTGTCTCATGGAACCAGGGTAAACCAATTAAAGAAACTGGCCCGCCTTACCCGCACCCTTACCCGCAGCTTCGATATAACCCTCATTGATGCCGCAAATAACATCGGCTCTCTCAATACGGTACTTCTAGGATGTTCCGATTATGTTATTCTTCCGATAACATGTAAAAAAAATGCCGTTCGTTCGCTCCCTCTCATGCTACAATTACTGGCTCGAATCAAAGAGAGAATGAACGCCAACTTATCAGTTCTTGGTCTGGTATTATCTATGTTTGATGTAAACAATCCTTACGAACTCGAAGTGCTGACAAACCTTAGAGAAACCTTTCCGAAAAGTGCTTTCTTCTCGACACTGATTCCGTTTACCAGACTCATCGAAAAAGCAGAAATTAAAGAATCGCCGATCAGCTTTCTTGCAGAGGCTAAAGAAGTAAAAGAGGCTTATGACAAACTCTCATTCGAAGTAGTGCAGCGCCTTGAATATACCATCAAAGGAGAAAGACATGACCACCATTCTGAAAAACTCTTCTGAACTTACAAAGGCCGCTGCGTTGCTCAAGGAGCTTCTGCTTCCTCTCCCCGAATCCTTGCAGTACGAGGTGTTCCACAATTTCACCCTGCCTGACCATCATCCCATAACAGATACAGATGTTTCTCTTTTCAATGAAGAACACCCCCTTCAGGAAACACCTCAAAAACAACTCCCACAACAAAAAAACAGAGTCTCGGAACCCATTATTTTTCCCCAGAATGAGGAAAGTACGAAATCCACATTCACCAGTGATAAACTAGAAGAACTGCTTGCGAATCTCTGCCACCAAAGCGGGTTCCAAAGTGCCGTTGTTGCCGATGAAAAAGGGCTTCCCATTGGCGGGATCAACACGCCGGCCTCCATAGACGTTCTCGCAGCATTCAGTGCGATGCTGGGCGATGTTCTTGACAGGGTCCCACATTTTCTTGACCAGTACGAATCTGGAAACATCTCTCTTGATATCAACTATGTTGACAAAGTGGTGGTACAAAAATTCCTTATCGACGAGGAACATTTTTACCTGCTGATTATCTGTTCTCAAGATATTGATGAACGGGCCTATATCGAATTGTTTAGCGAACAAATCTCAAGAATTCTGCAAAATAACCTAAGCACAGCTCTCCATCAGTCTGGGTTATAAGACTCTTCTCATAAAAATTTACCTCCCAGAGGCCTTTTTCACGACCATACAGCCAGGACCGAACAAAAGACTGCGGCCTCCAGAACCCGGTACTATCTCGATTTGGGTGCGGATACGTTCTTTCAGTGCCGGAACATGGGAAATAATGCCGATCAACTTGCCAGCCTGCTGGAGGCTGGCAAGGGTTTCCAGGGCGGTCTCCAGGGCATCATCATCCAGAGTCCCAAAGCCCTCATCGAGAAACAACGAGTCCACCCGAACTTTACGGCTGGCCATTTGTGACAGTCCTAAGGCCAGAGTCAGGCTGACAATAAAACTTTCCCCGCCAGATAAATTCTTTACCGAACGAACTTCACCGGCCTGGTACTGATCCATAACATTGAGTTCCAGAGGCTGTAGATCATCACGAATCAACAAATAACGGTCGGTCATTTTTGCAAGCTGCCGGTTTGCCTGAGCCACCATCAACTCAAAAGTCAGACCTTGGGCAAAATTCCGATATTTCTTGCCATCCGCAGACCCAATAAGATTGTGAAGTCTCTCCCAACGCTGCCATTCTTTTTTCTGGGCAGAGATTATCTTTTCTTTATCTCGTAACCGCTCTTTAGCCGCAATATTCTCGGCCAACTGATACTTCAAAGAAATAATACCATCTCGTAATTCCTGCAAAGAATCACCATGTTCTTTGAGTTGCAAGGACAACTCCTCAACGGGCCTTTCGGTAAGTTTTTTAGCACGTTCCTCAGCCAATCGGGTCTCTCGATCTTTTTGTCTGGCAACAAGCCGGATCCTGGCATCATCCAGGGCTTTTGCCCGAGCAGATAACCTTTCCCGTTCCTTATGAGTCAATCTTGCGTCAAGAAAAGACTGTTCTTTGCCAAATTCTTCGCCAGCAAGTTCTTTTGCAAAATCGGCCTCGGCAGTGAGCAGTGCTGGGGCTCTTTGCTCAATACCCTTTTTAAGAGATGCAACATGGCTTTTCACCGTTGTCAATTTCTGTTGCACCTCACCGTGCCGGGTTCTGACTTGCTTTTCCTTTTCTTCAGCCACCTCAATGGCCTGCTGCAAACGCTTTTCTTCAATATCAGGTTTTTTCTCGCCATATTCCTGGCTGCGTTGCCCTGTTGCTGCAACCAAATCTTTTTTCAGCCCTTCAAGATGCTGCTGTTTTTCTTCTAAGACCTTCATTTGGGCAACAAGTAATGCATCTCGACGTTGTATGTTCCCAGCAATAACTACAAGCTGTTTCTCAAGCTGGGTCTTTTGCGCCACCTGGTTTTGCCATTTTTTAATTTTAGATTGTAAATAGAGAATTGCAGATTCTGGATCAGTGATATCAACAACATAACCCAAAGATTCAAGTTTATCGGCAATGCCCTGTTGCTGCTGGTTACAATTTTTTTGAAGACTCGTGAGCGTTTGCCTTAGTTCAGCAGATGTTTTTTCAGCAACCTTCTTGTGATAGGCAGCATCAACTTCCAGCTTCTCACTGTCATGCACCATGTTTTGCCTCTGAATTTCCACCTGCTCCAGCTTTTTATTGGCTGCTTCCTGCTGCTCTGCCTGGGCAATTAAATGGGTCAGACGTTCAACTTCGCGTTCAATTTTATCGGGAACCGGAACATTAGCGACAGCAAAGGGATGCTCGGTGGCACCACAGAGTGGGCAGGGCTCGCCATCCTGCAATCTATTACGCTGCTCTTCAAGCTCTTCAATCCTACGAATAAGAGCCATTTCACGGAGCAGCGCATCTTTTTCATTCCGGTATTCCCGAAGAAGTTTACCGTCCAATAATTTATTGAGGGCGTCTTTGCCCTGCTGCAGTTTTTTTCTGGCTGCCTCCAGCTGTTGCTTTTGATGCAAACAGTTCTTTATCACCTGTTCCTGGCCTTTTACCGCCTCGACAACAACACTATCAGCTTTTTTAAGATCTGCTTCTCGTGCTGCAATCTCCTGCTTTTTATGAAGTAGAGCCGCAAACTGTTCTTCAATCGCAGCAAGACCGCCAACTAACCATTCATCCTGAGAGTTTTCCTTGAGATAACCCTGTAGCTCTTCCAAAGTCTTCTGGGTGACTTCCTGTTTTTCCAACTCTTTTACGCGAAGCTCTTCGTCCGTCTCAATCGCTGCGACATACTGCCTACAAACTTTCTCAGCCTCCGCCAGAACTCGGCTCAGCTCAGCAATTTTCTGATCAAGAAGGCGGATTTTCTGAAGCAACGGGGCAGATGCCTGCAACGCCTCCCGAGATTTCAAGACATCCCGCTCAGCAGTCTTCAGGGTTTCCATATGAAGGTTTACAGAAGTTATGAGGTCGGGAAGCAACATTTCCTGAATTGCATAAGCTTTCTGATCATCCGCCTGTTGTTTGCGAAGAGCAACGAGCGTTGCATACTGCCCATCAAGAGACGCGGCTTTCATTGCCTGCTCAAGCCGAACTCGTTCTGGCTCAAAAGCTTCATTTTCAGCCTTGAGTTTTGTCATTGCATCAGTAAAACCCGCAATTTCCTTCTCTAGATCAGTGATAGTCGTCAGCCAGGTAAGAGCCTGCGAGATTTTGTTTACCCTATCACTCAACGCAGCTTCCGTTTTCTTCTTGACGGCAAGCTCTTCTTGAAGTTCCCGTTCCCGCTCTGGCTCGAAAATAACAATACCCGAAATCTCAGCACGCAGCAGATGCAATTTTTCCCGTTCATCACGCTGTCGTTCATGAACCCGCCGTGAAATTTCCGAATAAATTGCTGTACCGGTAATCTGTTCAAGGATTTTTGATTTTTGCTCAACATCAGCCTTCAAAAAGGTATCAAAGCCACCCTGGGCCAACAAAATCGAACGGGTAAAGCGATCAAAATCCATTCCGGTTCGTTGTTCGATCGCCGCAGCGACCAGACTCTTCTTGGTCTCAATGGGTTTGCCAGTCAAATCATCAATAATTTGATGCTCTTGATCCTGTAATCGGCCACCAGGTTTCTTCCGGGCTCGGCGTTGTTCCCAGTGGCAACGGAACTGTCCCGCCTCAGAGGCAAAAACCACCTCAGCATAGCATTCCCCGGTCTGGCGAGACATAATCTCATTTTCTTTTTTGGTAATTTTGCCAAGCCGAGGCGTGGCTCCATAAAGAGCCAGACAGATCGCATCAAGGATGGTGGACTTCCCCGCTCCCGTTGGACCGGTCAGGGCAAAAATCCCTCCGGTCACATATTCAGGATCGGTGAAATCTATGACCCATTCACCATATAGAGAGTTGAGGTTTTTGAAACGGAGTTCAAGAATCTTCATGATTTTTGAATTCCGATTTTTGATTTTTGATTGCGTTGCGAAGTCTTTATAGAAGAGACGAATATTGCTGTTAATTCATTCGCTTCTTTGAGTAAAGGTCGCACCCTATTTTCAGGCAGCAAATTCCCTTCAATAATAAGTTCCAGCCAAAAACAGGTTTCATCAGCTTCTTCAACAACAATGCCCAACTTGGCAATGAATTCTGCTTTTGATCTTCCTCGACATGCAGCACGATAATTAGCACCAACAGACATTCCAGAACGAACAATCTGTTTCCCAATAGCAATGGCAGATATCGTTTTTGGTAATGCATCCACCAGGCTCATAATATCCAAAGCAAATCGCTTAGATCTAAGCTTTAACTCTTGCTCCATAGCCCCACATTTCCTTAATCTCAAATCATCATTCAAAATTCTACAATCACAAATCCTCAATCAAAAATCAAACTTCATAAATGTCTCTTATAATTTCCTGATACGAAGTAATCAATTCTTCACGTTCTTCATCAGGCACCTCAAAGGCATCAAGACAGCGGGAAAACACATCATTCACATCAAGATCATCAAGCGTTTCCTCCTCATTTGCGCGATGAATTACCCGATCCATAACCTGACGATTTTTTATGCGCCGAATCTCCAAACCAGAGCCAGCTATGGCCTCATCGAGCATCTCACGCAAAGAAGCAACACCGTCACGGCCAGTATATTCAATCTCAAGCCAGGCAGAGCTTTGTTCTTTTTTCAAATCCGTAATCTTTGCCAGAATATCATCCAACGACCCCACAATACGAAGCAGTTCTTGAAAACAAGGCACTGTAATTTCCTGAATATCAGGTCTGTTTCCGTCAAAGGTGACTATCACAACCTTCTTCTCCTGCCCGGCTTCGCCATAGCCCATCGGGATTGGCGAACCGCTGTAACGAATATGTTCCACACCACCCACTACCTGGGGAACATGGAGATGCCCCAAGGCCACATAATCAACAGCAGCCGGGAAAATATCCACCCCGACATGGGCCAGCGACCCCACATAAAGCTCCCTGACACCGTCATCAACAACGGTCTTGCCCCCAGAGGTAAACAGATGCCCCATTGCAATTATTGGAACCGAAGAATTTTTGATTTTTGATTGCAGATTTTTGATTGCAGATTTTTGATCGCTACTGGCTCGTTTCTGCTCGGCAAGAGCAACGACATCCTGATAATGTTTTCTGATTCCCGCGACCAATTTTTCATTCTTGGTATCAATGGTCTCGCCGGGTTCCACAGTACGAATATCTTTATCCCGCAGGTAGGGAACCGCACAGACAATCGCAGATTTCGCTACGTTTATTTCAGCCCCTTCACAATCTAAAATTTCTATGACTTCATTTTCCAAAGCGCTGTCCATGCTACCAACCACATGAACATTCAAGGCCCGTAGCAATTCCTTTGGAGCATTCAAAAACGACGGGGAATCATGGTTCCCGGCAATGACCACCACATGGCGGCAACAGGAAGAGGCAACCCGGCATAAAAAACGGTAATATAATTCCTGGGCTCGATTACTCGGCGTCCCGATATCCTCATAGCGTTTCCGGCCATACAAGGAACGACCCAAATGCCAGTCTGAGGTATGGAGAATTTTCATCGGTTCATCATATTTTCTCAATAAATAAGAAACAACAATACAATGCAGGCTCACCCAAAAAAGATTTACGATAAGAGAAAGGTAAGCAACTTGGTACAAAGAATCATGCCTACGAGAGCCACCGGATACACAGTAGCATAAGCCGAAGAGGCGTAGTGGGTCGCAGAAAGCTCTGTGACAGCGGCAAGACCAGGCGTACTGGTCATAGAACCTGCCATCACTCCAAGAACCCGGAGAAACGGCAGTTTCAAGACATACCAACAGAGCAGTAACGCAACCAAAAGTGGCACCACGGTCACCACCATCCCGGCAAAAAACAACACCAGCCCCTGATTGGCAAGAGTTACAAGAATGGTCGCTCCGGTACTGGTTCCCACCGTGGCCATGAACAAAATAAGCCCCAAATCACGGAGAAAGGCATTCACATGGGAAGGGATCTCCCAGATAAACGGCCCCGTTTTATAAAGATTACTGAGCAAGATACCTGCCGCCAAAACACCTCCGGTCGTTCCCAACGTAAACTTCCCTGCAAAAGGAAAATACAGAGGGATTTTTCCCAGTAAAAAACCAAGAAGCAATCCTATAAAAATAGAAAGCGGATTAACCCGATAGGTTTCTTTGACGTTATCACCAAAAATTCTGGCAATATTGGCCAGAGAACGGCTATCACCCACGGCATGAACAACATCTCCAAGATGAAGACGCAGATTAGGCGTTGCCGGTAGATCAATACCATTACGGGTAACCCGTGAGACCTGGACATTAAAAACCTCTCGACAATTAAGCTGGGAAAGGTTCACCCCAGTAATACTAGATTGAGAAATAACAATACGCTTATGCTCAAGTACCCGGTCAAATTCTATCTCGCTCTCAATACGATGACCGAGAAACGGCCCAATCTGTTCAAGATCTTTTTCTCGCCCGGCAATACGAAGGTGGTCTCCTTCTTTGAGCAAAGTCTCCCCCCGTACCAACTCTGGCTCCGTAGCATTGCGCCGCAGTAATCGGGTAAAAACAACCGGAGCAACATCATCTAAACCAAGATCTTTAACTTTCTT
>PDWI01002291.1_pt1 | contig 29018 bp, 26 predicted proteins | sample 1430891 | NCBI WGS metagenome assembly PDWI01 (sample SAMN01162508, study PRJNA174530) | Oral metagenome, whole genome shotgun sequencing project. | biome: Marine environment; feature: Marine mammal; material: Swab sample of the gingival sulcus; isolation source: swab sample of gingival sulcus... | reverse complement strand
ATAGTTTTATACGAAGTGTAGCTTCATAAAACTACGAAGCTTAATTAACGATTGTTGATAAAAGCGACTGTCCAAAAAGCATCTTGATGTTTAACCAATACACTTTTTGAACAGCTACTTTAGTTTATTGTTATGATAACTTGTCAAAAACGATTTTAGTCAGTTTTTCTTCTACAGCCATCGTTTCATCATAAATAGTTTTGGCTTTATCCAACAAACGAGCTGCAACCTCTTTATCTTTAAGGTCTTTAGCATTGATTTTCACGTTAAAATAAGCGCCTACAACTGCTGTTTTGGCACATAACACGCCAACACCTGCATCACTCAGTGAGTTTTGCAAACCTTTGTCTATCATTTCTGCCATGACTTCAATAGAATTGAAAGCAGTTTCCATCACTTGTAAAGGTATTTCAGTGGCATATTGTGTAGCATCCTGAACCGCCTGACTACGTCTTTTCTTTTCTTCATCTGTTCCTTTGGGCAATCTGAATGCATCGATAATTTTATTGAAAGCATTGGTATCCTCATCGACTAAAAACAATAACTTTTCTTTCAAAGCTTGTCCTTTTTCTGCCCATTCAGAGTAATACTCCCATTGGTCATCCCAACCCGGTTTATGGGCTGATAAATTAGCCACCATTGTACCTAGAGATACGCCGAGTGAACCTACCAATGCAGAAATAGAACCACCACCGGGTGCCATACTTTCTGAGGCTGTTTCATCAGCAAAATCTCTGACGGTCATATCTATAAGACCTTTACTCTGACCTTTCATTACATATTCAATAATGCTTTTTTGCGGGTCAAAAGGTTTTAAATCATCCAAGCCTAAAGACTTAACAGCTATTTTAATTTTTTCAGCTTCAGAGATACCACGTGAACGGCCTTGTTTAGTTAAGAAATAATCGGCAGCATCCAGCATAGCCTGAAGTGGCACCAGACCTACCAATTCTGAACCGGTTACCCGAATACCCCTTTCAGTAGCAGATTGCACACTTGCGTCAAAGGCTTCATGCATTGATGTAATAGTAATATTGGTCAGGTTGTAAGAGACCTGCGCAATACCGTATTCTTCAATATACCAACCTATACCTTTGACAGCTTTAAGTTTTCCGGGAACTCTCACCGGTTTACCGTTTTCATCTAATACTTTTTTACCGGTAATAGGATTACCCTCACGTTTGATACGACCTTGTTCACGGACATCAAAAGCAATGGCATTAGCACGTCTTGTGGAAGTTGTGTTAAGGTTAACATTATAAGCAATCAGAAAATCTCTGGCAGAAATAGCAATAGCACCTGTTTTAGCAATATTATCATTGTATGGGTGCGGACCTTCATCCGGTAACCATTCCGGATTGGATAATTTTTTGACTAATCCTTCATATTCACCGGAACGGCAAGAGGCTAAATTACGACGTTTGGGCTCGGTTGCGGCATTTTCGTAAAAATATACCGGAATACCAAGTTCATCACCTACGCGTTTACCCAATTTATGGGCATAAGCCACTGTTTCTTCCATGGTAATGCCTGAAATAGGAATAAGCGGACAAACATCTGTAGCTCCGAAACGGGGATGCTCACCTTCATGCTGACGCATATCAATAAGTTCTGAGGCTTTTTTGATTAATAAAAAAGCTGCTTCTATCACAACATCAGGATGCCCAACAAAAGTGATTACCGTGCGGTTGGTTGCTTTTCCGGGATCAACATCCAGCAAGCTGACACCTTCTACAGTTTTGACAACTTCACTAACCGCTTTTATGATATCAGGACGACGTCCTTCACTAATATTAGGTACACATTCTATAATAGGTTGGTTCATATTTAATCAGTTTTTAAATTTAATTTTAAGAAATGACAAATTTATAAATTTTGGTCAGACAAAACGCCATAGAATGTATTAAATGATTGGAATCTGATTTTTGAGTATTGTGTATGCAATTGCCACCCGATTAAGCATGAAAAGACAAGAATTAACAGGCTTAAATTAAATCTTTTAACACAAAAATAATCACTACATACTGCACACTGCTAACTGCATACTACAAACTGCACACTACCACTCCATCATCCCTTCTTACTCCTGATCATCATCTCCAGCATATCCCACATCTCTTTAGGGACTTGTTCTAAATCATTCATCTCACCGGCACCTTTTAACCACTCGCCACCATCTATAGTTACTACTTCTCCATTGATATAATCAGAGAAATCACTCATAAGATAGGCCGCAAGATTGGCCAATTCCTGATGTTCTCCTACCCTGCACACAGGTACGCGTTTGGCCGGATCCAGCTTGTCTTTCAGCTCGCCGGGCAACAATCTGTCCCAGGCACCTTTAGTAGGAAATGGTCCGGGTGCAATAGCTTTAAACCGAATACCGTATTTTGCCCATTCTACAGCCAGAGATCTGGTCATGGCAAGTACACCGGCTTTTGCAGTAGCTGATGGGACCACGTAAGCTGAACCTGTAGAAGCATAAGTCGTCACAATATTGAGTACCGTAGCTTTTGGCTGTTTAACTTTTATCCAGTGTTTCCCAAGAGCCAATGTACAGTTCTTGGTTCCTTTAAGCACAATATCAATGATAACATCAAAGGCATTGGCAGATAAACGTTCTGTAGGACTGATAAAGTTTCCTGCAGCATTGTTGAGTAACCCATCTACCCTTCCCCAGCGGTCAAGTACAACTTGCAACATCGTTTCTACCTGATCATACTCACGCACATCACAAGCTACAGTCAAGACCTCTCCACCGGTCTCATTTTTCAATTCTTCAGCTGCTGCATTGAGTTTATCAATATTTCTGGAAGTAATAGCCACTTTAGCCCCTAATTCGAGGAAATATTTGGTCATGGATTTTCCTAATCCGCTACCACCACCTGTTACAATTATTATTTTATCCTTGAGTGCGCCTTCACGCAACATGGGTTCATTATAATTCATATATATATGTTTTAATTTGTTCAAATGTAAGGATATTTTTAGCTCTCCTTAAAAAAAATCTATAAAATTTTGTGTGTAAATTATGCCCAAACAACAATGTATTTATAAAAAAATCATGTATTTTTGTCTCATTAATAGACTATTTATGCACTATTATACTTTTTCACTGAAATACGTTTATATGTTTATCAAACGGCCATTATCTGAAATGCCCGTCTAAGTATAACCGGAGTGCTTTCCGGTTGTACGGAATATTCGTATTTTTAAACATCTTACAATCTTATTAATTTTAATCATAAAAATTTACTGTCATGGAAATTCCTTATGCAGAACCCTATAAAATAAAAGTCGTAGAACAACTTTACCGCAGCACAATGGCCGAAAGAAAACAATGGCTTGAAGATGCACATTACAATTTATTCAATCTTAAATCTCATCAGGTATTTATAGACCTGCTCACCGATTCAGGTACAGGTTCTATGAGTGATCGCCAGTGGGCAGAAATGATGGTTGGTGATGAAAGTTATGCCGGATCACGCTCATTTGACAAACTCAAATCTACCGTTCAACGCATTACCGGATTTAAGTATTTTTTACCCACTCACCAAGGACGTGCAGCAGAAAATGTTTTGTTTTCTACGCTTGTCAAAGCCGGTGATGTCGTTCCCGGAAACTCACATTTTGACACCACCAAAGGCCATATAGAATTCAGAAAAGCACACGCCATTGATTGTACAATAGATGAAGCTTTTGACACAAGTATTTTTCATCCGTTCAAGGGTAATATAGATCTTGAAAAATTAGAATTGGTATTTAAAAACCATCCTAAAGAGAAAATACCATTTGTCGTTCTTACCATCACTTGTAATACAGCCGGCGGACAGCCTGTTTCTATGGCTAATGTTAAAGAAGTATCTGCTTTATGTAAACAATACGGTATCCCTTTGATTTTTGACTCTGCCCGTTTTGCGGAAAACGCTTATTTTATCAAAAAACGAGAAGAAGGTTATGCTGATAAGTCTATCAAAGAAATTGCTTTAGAGTTATTCTCTTATGGCGACGGCATGACTATGAGTGCCAAAAAAGACGGTTTAGTCAACATGGGTGGCTTTATAGCTCTAAACGATGAAAAAATCTTTAAACAAGCTACTGTTTTCAATATCATGTATGAAGGATTCATCACCTATGGCGGTATGAATGGTCGTGATATGGGCGCTCTTGCCATAGGACTTGATGACGCTACTGAATTTGATTATTTGGAAAGCCGTATAGAACAAGTAGCTTATTTGGGCAAAAAACTTGTTGACTACGGGGTGCCTGTTCAACAGCCTTTTGGAGGACATGCTATTTTCGTAGATGCCAATAAATTCGTTCCTAATATCCCCAGAGAGGAATTCAGAGCCTGGGCGTTGGCGATGGAGTTATATATCGTGGGTGGTATTCGCGGCGTTGAAATAGGTGCTGTTCTCGCTGACCGTGACCCTGAAACCAGAGAAAACCGTTTTTCTCCACTGGAATTGGTAAGACTGGCAATCCCCAGACGAACCTACACCAATAATCATATGGATTTTATTGCGGCCACACTAAAAAATATTTATGACACCCGTAATGAAGCTAAACACGGTTACCGCATTGTGGATGAAGCCCCAATCATGCGACACTTTACAGTAAAAATGGACAAAATATAAGTCACCGTTTTGTCAACGGACTTATATAAGCCCTTCCACAAAGCACTAAATCATTTTACAAACAATGATTTAGTGCTTTTTTTAGTCACTGTCTCTAATAATCAGAAAACACCACTTAATTACCACTTACAAAAACGCATTAACAATTAATATAAGCTATTGTTATTCAAACCTCTATAACTTCTTTACAACTGACAATAGAAAATCTGTTGTAAAATTTTCGGATAGTTGTAATCCATCATATCAATTCTAAATGTTATTTTTGCCCTATGACAATAGGTTACGACGCTAAACGAATTTTTCATAACACCACGGGTCTGGGCAACTACAGCAGGGATTTAGTGCGCTTGTTAGCACAGTTTTATCCCGACCACACCTATATGTTATACAATCCCAAACCCGGGAAAGTCAACCGGTTAAAACCCGATGGTCAACGTCTTGTTGAACGCTTACCGGATACCACATTAGACAGGATGTTTTCATCGCTATGGCGTAGTAAAGGAATTGTCAAGCAATTAGCTAAAGATCAGATCAACTTATACCATGGTCTAACCGGAGAGCTACCTGTAGGTATTGAAAAAACGAGAATTAAAACTGTAGTAACCATTCACGACCTTATTTTTATCCGTTATCCTGAGTTATACAAAGCTATAGACCGAAAAATCTACACCCGGAAATTCAAGCATGCTGCTAAAATAGCGGATGTAGTCGTGGCTATAAGCGAACAAACCAAACAAGATATTATTGATTTTTTAGACATTGAACCGGAAAAAATCAAAGTACTCTACCAAGGCTGTCATCCTGTATTTAAGGAAGCTTTGTCAGATAATTTCATAGAGGCCACCCTCAAAAAACACCGTATTCCTGAAGACTATTTATTCTATGTAGGAAGTCTTATCGAACGAAAAAACGCTTTATCAGCTGTCAAAGCCATCGAAAAAACCGGTGATCATCTGGTTCTTTTAGGGCAAGGTAGCACCTATTACAACAAGGTAAAACAATATGTCGATACCCACCATCTGAACAATAAAGTCATTTTTCTCAATGGTTTGAGCATGGAAGAGATTGCTGTATTATATCAGAAAGCCAACATCTTTATCTATCCCAGTAGTTTTGAAGGGTTTGGAATTCCTATTATAGAAGCTCTATACAGTAAAACCCCCGTCATTACCGGTAAAGGCAGTTGTTTTCCGGAAGCCGGCGGTCCTGATACCTGCTATGTCAACCCACATGATATAGACCAAATAGTCCATGCCATCCAAAAGATCAAACAAGACCACATCTACAGACAAAACATGATTGACAAAGGATTTGATTATGTGCAACGTTTTAATGATGAAGTTATCGCAAAAAAAATGATGACCCTCTATTCAAGTATATTATGAGCTCAAAACCAAAAATAATTGTTGATATAGAACGCATGAAATATCCTTTTACAGGATTATTCTATTTCTGTCAGGATTTGGCGCTCAGCCTTGATAAATATTACAAGGACACCTATGATTTTTATTTTTTTTCATATCCCAATGCTCAGGTTCCCGGTCATTTAAAGCTCATCAAAAGAAAACTCCTTGATAAGGTATTTATATATCCATCCAAAAAATATCAGATATGGCATATCACCTGGCAAGACACTAAATATATGCCTAAAAATGATATCAAAATTGTTTATACCATTCATGATTTAAACTTTTTATACACCGATAAACCCAAACACAAAAAGAAAGCACTCTTAGAAGCTGTTCAAAATAAAGTAAACAGAGCCGATGTTATAACTGTAATATCAAATTTTGTCAAAAATGATGTGATTAAAAATCTGGACGTCAAAGGTAAAGAAATACATGTCATTTATAATGGTGTGGATTTAAAAGAATACCCTGCATTCGACCAACCCAAATACAGACCTGAGAAAAAATTCTTCTTTACCATAGGAACCGTTTTACCTAAAAAGAATTTTCACGTATTACCATCACTTATTTCTGATAGTGATTACGAGCTTATCATTGCCGGTATTCATATGAGCTCTGATTATGTCAACACAATAATGAAAGAGGCAGAAGCTCACCAGGTACAAGACCGTGTACACCTTATTGATTCTGTTTCTGATGAGGAAAAATACTGGTATATGAAAAACTGTGAGGCATTTCTTTTCCCCTCTTTATCAGAAGGTTTTGGCTTACCGCCTATTGAGGCCATGCGTTTGGGCAAACCAGTGTTTTTATCCACATGTACCAGCCTTCCGGAAATAGGAGGCGAACATGCTTATTACTTCGAATCCTTTGAACCAAAAGCCATGAAAAAAGTGCTGGAAGAAGGTCTCAAAGACTATAAGGACAATAAGAAAAAAAAAGCCATCAAAGCCTGGTCTGAGCAGTTTTCATGGCAAAGAACAGCCGAAGCCTATACAGAGGTTTACAACCGTCTGTTAAATATTCCTAAGACGGTCAAACAAACTACGGGAATTACCGCTATTATCCCTACGTTTAATGAAGAAATACATATAAAGTCTGTCATAGAATCTGTATTATTTGCTGATGAAATTATCATCATTGATTCTTTCAGTACAGATGACACCTTAAAGATTGCTCAGAATTATCCTGTTAAAATATTACAGCGACCTTTTGACAATTTTTCAGCTCAAAAAAATTACGCCTTACAACATGCAAGCAATGACTGGGTACTGTTCTTAGACGCTGACGAACAACTCTCACCAACCTTACAGCATGAAATTTCTGAATTGGTGCAGAACAACCCCAAATATGTAGCTTTTGAATTTGATTTGAACTATTACTTTTTAAACCAGCTTATGCGTTACGGTAGTTTTCAAACCAAAAAGGTCATCAGACTGTTTAATAAAAACTACTGTTCATATAATGGAAAGTATGTGCATGAAACACTGAATATTTCAGGAGACACCGGAACCGTTTCAGAACCTATTACCCACAAAAACATCTACAACAGATCACATTTCATCAATAAGCAAAGGCATTATGCCAAGCTCAAAGCCCGTCAGACTTTTAAGCTAAAAACCGGTAAATCCACGTTTTGGAAATACATAAAAGCAGCGTACCGGTTTGTTATGCACTATATCATCCGTTTAGGTTTTCTGGATGGCAAAGCCGGATTTGAATTTGCTAAAATACAAGCCCAAGGCATTTTGATGCGGTATGAATACTTAGACCATTACAGAAATATGAGTAACGACCTCATTCATGCCCTCAAACACCTGAAATCATCCGGAACAATCCTTTACCCTACAGATACTGTATGGGGTATTGGTTGTGATGCTACTGATGAAAAAGCCGTCCGGAAAATATTTGACCTCAAACAACGTCATGAATCAAAAAGCATGGTCATACTGGTTGATTCTATAGCGATGTTACAAACCATTATAGACGATATTCCTCAGAAAGTATTTGAACTGTTAGCTCAGAATGAAACACCTACAAGTATTATTTACAACAACCCCAAAGGACTTGCTTCGGGTGTCGTTGCTCAGGATAATACCGTAGCTATTCGTCTGGTGAATGATGACTTCTGTCAACTATTGATTCAACAATTGGGCAGACCCATAGTCTCTACATCGGCAAATATCAGTGAACACCCCACGCCAAAGAGCTTTTCTGATATTTCTGATGCTATTAAAAACAAAGTCGATTATACTGTGACGTGGAGACAGGATGAAAACAGCCAAAACAAAGCATCCGGAATAATTAGAATAAACCCCGACGGCTCTATTGATACCATCAGATAGACCTGTATGATAATATATGAATTTAAACAAAGCCATAGCACTACCCGTTTTTGAACCAGTAATTAAAGCTGCCGAAAACCTCAATATTTCAACCTACGTCATAGGCGGTTATGTGAGAGATTTTATACTGGAAAGAGGTAACAATACCGATATTGATATCGTTTGTGTAGGTGATGGTATAGCATTAGCTCATGAAGTCGCCAAACAAATCCCTTCACACCCCAAAGTACAGTTTTTCAAAACTTATGGAACTGCCATGTTAAAAGAACGTGGTATTCAATTGGAATTTGTAGGCGCCAGACGAGAATCTTATGTCAAAGACTCCAGAAATCCCAAGGTAAAACCGGGGACATTAGAAGACGATCAAAACCGTAGAGATTTCACCATCAACGCATTAGCTATCAGCCTAAACAAACATGATTTTGGCACACTGTTAGATCCCTTTGACGGACTCAGCGATTTAGAGCATAAAATCATCCGCACACCTTTAAATCCCGACATCACATTTTCTGATGATCCTTTACGTATGCTACGGGCTATAAGGTTTGCAACTCAATTGAACTTTAGCATTGAATCCCAAACTTTAAATGCTATTAAGTCTAATGCAGAACGCATCAAAATCATTACTAAAGAGCGAATCACGACTGAAATCAACAAGATTTTGATGAGTGATCAACCATCGACTGGGCTTAAACTTCTGGAAAAAACAGGATTGTTACAATATATCATACCGGAATTGGTAGCCTTAAAAGGGGTGGAAGAAATAGAAGGAGAAACCCATAAAGACAATTTTTACCACACACTTGAAGTGGTCGATAATATTGTTCCTAACACCGATAATGTATGGTTACGCTGGGCTGCTTTACTCCACGATATAGGTAAAGCACCTACTAAAAAATACAATCCTAAACTGGGATGGACTTTTCACGGTCATGAGTTTGTAGGTTCAAAGATGGTTTACAAATTATTCAAACGTTTAAAACTACCTTTAAACGAGACAGTAAAATATGTTCAAAAAATGGTTCGTATGAGCTCCAGGCCTATCGCCATCGTTGGTGAGGTAACAGATTCTGCTGTCAGACGACTGGTTTTTGATGCCGGCGATGATTTAGATGATTTGATGACCTTATGCGACGCTGATATTACGACAAAAAACCCGAAACGCTTTAAAAAGTACCGGAATAACTTTCAAATCGTCCGTCAAAAAGTTATAGAAGTAGAAGAAAGAGATCGGATTAAAAATTTTCAACCGCCCATTTCCGGTGAACTGATTATGCAAACCCTTAATCTGCCACCGGGAAAAGAAATAGGTATAATCAAAGAAGCTATCAAAGAAGCTATTTTGGAAGGTGATATTCCCAATAATTATGAAGAAAGCTATGAATTTATGCTTAGAAAAGCGCGGGACATGGGGTTAATAAGTTAAAAATTGGTCTTTCAACCAACCAAAACGCAAACTTACCCTGAAATTTATTTGTCAATCCAAAATAAAATCCTATTTTTGCACACTCTAATAATAAAAGGTCAAAAAAATGTCAAGAGTATGTGATTTATCGGGTAAAAAAGCCATGACCGGAAACAACGTATCGTTCTCCCTAAACAGAACTAAACGTAAGTTTGATGTCAATTTGGTTAAAAAGCGTTTTTACATCCCCGAAGAAGATCGTTGGGTAACTTTAAAAGTTTCTACACGAACACTTAAAAACATCAATAAAAAAGGAATCAGTGCCGTCATGAAAGAGGCCAGAGCAAAGGGTTTAATAAAATAATACAGAGACATGGCAAAGAAATCAAAAGATGCACGTATCCAAGTGATACTAGAATGTACTGAGCACAAGAAATCCGGAAAACCCGGAACTTCACGCTACATTACAACCAAGAATAAAAAGAATACACCGGATAGATTGGAACTTAAAAAATTCAATCCTATTCTGAATAAAGTAACCATTCATAAAGAAATCAAGTAATCATGGCTAAGAAATCAGTTGCAACCTTACAAACAGGAACAAAACGCTTAACCAAAGCTGTAAAAATGGTTAGATCACCCAAGACAGGAGCTTATACATTTGTAGAACAAGTAATGGATCCTGATTTGGTCAATGATTGGTTAAAGAAATAAATTAACCAACAGAACTTTTTAACGAAAGCTGCTTTTCCTTGAGAGAAGTAGCTTTTTTGTGATTCTATATTCTTCCCTTATTGTTCTTTTCCTTGAGAAGCCTATACCTTAAAATTAACACGTAAATGTACGCTCCATCACTCCCGTGCGGTTAAAAGCTAAAAACAACCTTACAGACCACCTGACTTACAACATAACTGACATTGAAAAAACACCCCCTGAAAGACTATACAATATAGTTTACGCACTTCAAACAGTTGCATAAGATATACCACAACACTTCAGGGTACAAAAAAAGGGTCAACAAATGACCCTTACATGATTTTTATGTTTTCCTATTGATTAATCAAATAAGAAACTTCTACGACTTTTCACATCTTTATTAGTCTCTACAACTTCTTCTTTCACAAAGATACCTGAATCATTTTTCTTACCGATGTAATCTAATTCGTTTAACTTTTTAAATAGTGAAAGCATTAGTTTAGTAAATGAGGCTGTTTTTTCCAGCGCACTATTAATATCGTTATGCAAATAGTTGACGTCTATCATATCAATGAGTACATTCTCAAAAGCACCCTGATTCAAATCACACCAATCCGTTAAGTAGTTTAATAGAATCTCTTTACCGGTTCCTACATAAACATCTATACCACTCTTAATGGTTCTGGCTAAATTAACTTGTTTGGTAATCATTACCACAGGCGACTCGTGTTTATCTACCAACCTGAATTCCGCAATGGATGTGTTGAGATAATTCATTGTTTTTTCACACAAATGCTGCACCATATGAGCCAGATCATTTGTCTGTCTTTTCTGATGTATTTTTTGAATGATATGCATACAGAATGATTCCATCTGATTAAAGAAATAACCTAACTCTGTATAAGCAAATTTTAAATCCTCATGACTCTGTACGGACGTACAAGGAGGTACAAAATTCTCGTACAATTGAGGCATATCATCTACAAGAATAATTTTACCAATAGTAATATGGGACAAGCCAACTTCTGTATTAGCTATAGCAGATTTTGGTAAGACATTAATCTTGTATTCCGGTAATGTAAATGGTTGTCTTGGGGGTTCTTCGTCAGGTGAAGATGCGCCTACCGGAATTAATTTATATGGATTTACAGACACCACCACATACCATTCATCTTCTTCTTTATCAAACGTATATTGATGTTTCAGAATATACGCAGACTGTTCCAGTAATTCTTTTGTTTCCGGAGTAATATAAATCAAGCTTCCACCTAAAGTTATAGCAATACATGAATTCAGTACAACCTCAATAGAATCCTGACCATCCAAAGATATAGAAACGTCAAGAGGTTTTACATCATCCTTATATACGGGTAAAATACCGAAGTTAACGGGTGTTAAACTGTTTTTTGCTGTTCTTTCAATGAGTGAAACCAATGCGTTTTCAGTATCAATAAAATTATTCTTATTGATACTCATCCCATCAGTCCAGTTAACTCTGTGTTTGATATTGTATATATCCATTCTCGTTTGATTTAGAGTATATATTTACTTCGTTTGATTGTAATATTTGTAATGCAATTATCCTTGCTCCTGTATAATTTTACTTCCTTAATTTTTAGCTTTTTAGTTGTAATCAACTCACAAAACTCCAAAAAGGTGGTTGTTTCTCCATTTACAATTATACTTTTATTCAAATCACCACAGAGATAACGCTTAAATACTTCAGCAGATAATTTCTTTCTGGCAACTAAATTCAATTTATTTTTAAACTCACTTGCCGAGATAAAAGGTACTATATCCGGATCGTCATTTTCTGCAATACCGGAATTAGTATTTTTATGACCCAGTGGATTGATTGTCGGATTTTCTTTAATCCTGCTGGAACTGACTGTTCTTGTTACAGCGTTAATTTGATTAATCTCATCCCTCTCTTTTTTGAGCGGCAAAACTTCTATTTGTTTATTTCTGGCGTGATTAAGGTCACCATTAACAACTAACGATACTGTTTTTAAGCCCGGTGTTTGATACACATATGTTGCTCTTTTTGTTGTAGCGTTTACACCTGCAGTCTCTCCAAAACGCCATTCCCAGGTAGAAGCATTTTTAGTCTTATCAATAACTTTCAATTGATCGCCAACCCTTACTGTAGCAGGCAATTTAAAAATAGGCAACTTAGTAGAATCAATGACAAAAGGTTTTTTCTTGATTACAACTCTCTTGACATCTTTACATATACCATTGACCATCAAACTAACGTTATATTCTCCGGGTTTGTTAAAAACATGTAATGCACTTCTATCTTTTATAACTTCAGTGCTATCGCCAAAATCCCACTCCCATGAGGTAGCATTGGCTGTATTATCCACAAACTTGATAAGTTTACCTTGCACCAATTCTTTAGTTTTAATTTCAAAATTTATACCTCTACACGGTGTATATTTAACTACCTTATACACTAAAACAAATGCGGCTATAAAAAAGACAACTAAAAACAAACGCAACACCATGTTATCTATATGACTAGATAATTTTTCACTCATTTTTTATATTATTTTTATTTAAAAATCAATTCTATCTGTATTGAGAGCTTCAGATAAAGAAATCGTGTAAAAATAGTAATTAATCTTATACACGCAAAATTTATTTTGGCGTTCACGCCTGATTAAAACAATTATAACAAAGCCTTAACTTTTTATCAATCAAACATTAAAAATCAATGACTTAAACCTTAGTAACATAAGCCTAAAGCACGCCATTCAAACACAGTTTTATTAAACACAACAAAGCATTAAAAGCTATTGTTTTTGCATCTGTTAAACTCTGATTATGCTTTAAACAATCCATGACGCCATCAAATTATTTCAAAACAAGTCACTTCGTTTATTGATAAAGCTCCATCATATCGAGGCTATGCTTTCATGTGAAAAATTCTTTTTTTTATTGCAATCTGAATGAACATTGCGAAGTTCTGACACACAATTCGGGTTAAAGAAAAATTGAGTTATATTATAATGTCGTAAAACATCTCATACGCATGATTAGTTTATAATACATTGTTTAGCATTTCAACAAATCCACCTAAACACTGATATTCAAATCATTATAGATATTATGATGTTAAAAAAATTTATTTATATTTACACAAAATTTCAAAAACAGTTATTTTATGAGCAATAGTATTTACGGATTAGGAGGTACTGAGGTAAGAAATGATGCATCTGAAGCGATTCAGGAAATACCTCAAAACAGGACTTTATTGGTAGAAAAACTAACAGAGTTTCCTCCTGTAAAACCTAAGATGGTAAAAAATATCAAAACAGTAGAGGAAGCTTTTGAGCATTTCAATCCTCGCGTGGACATGACTTTTACTGATGATGAAGGTATGCAAACCAAAGAAACGTTAAGTTTTAAAAACGTTGGCGATTTTGGAAAAAATGGAATTACTAACCAGAGTGAGTTCCTTAAAGACTTAGACACGGAGAAAGAACAATATTTGAAAATTGTTAAACAATTGAAAACAAATAAGATTCTTCGTTTAGCATTGGCAGATCCTGATGCCAAACAAGCTTTACTAGAAACTATTGGAGGTTTACTCGAAGAACTTAACGACAAAAAATAGACATAATGGCAAACGCACAACAAAAGCAAGAAGCAAGAAAAGTTGCCGAAAAGGTACTGGAGAGCAGTGAAAAATTAGCAAAATTTGGAGGCTTTGATCTTATAGAAGCAACGATTGACGGTTCGCAAAACCTGAATCCTGAAAGAAAAGCCAGAAAGACCATATTTCTAACTGAGAGTTCTAAAAAAGGAGAACGCAAAACCGTTAGAAAAACTTTGGAAATCTGGAAAAACATTCTTGAAGGAAGCAGTGATGATATTGCTGAAATGATTGAGAATGCCCAAAAAAAATCTCAAATTGCTAACGAAACATTAGAAAGAAATGTGGGTGAAGCTATAGAGAGAACAAGAGATCTTGAACGTTCTTACCGTTCTTTGGCACTCTTCTATAAAAACACTGAATCTGATAAGATAAAAAATCTTACCATTCTCAATGCAGATCCTGAACAAGTAAGAGACCTTGACAACACCAGATTTATAGATGCTGTTGCAGAGGAGTTAAAAGATAATTTTGACCGTTTGGATTTAAGAGACAACTATGCCATTCTAGTCATCCCCGGTTATTTAGAAAACAATGCTATCCTTGAAAAATGGGCAAAAATCGCCTATGAGAACAAAGTTATGTTAATCACTGACTTTGAACATTTGGATGAACCGGATGATGTGATGGAAATGTTTGAAGCTGCAAACTTAACAGGTGGTGATGCCTACAGATCTAATGTTATGATGACTTGTAACTGGTTGGTCGGTAGAGGCAAATTTGATGAAGTCGGTGAAGAAGAAGATTTATTTGTTCCACCATCATCAGCATTGGCAGGTAAAGTGTATAAAACATTGATGTCTCAGGTAACTGCCGGTAAAAAACACGGTGGATTAAATGAAATATCCGGTGTTAAGTTTGATTTGAAAAAATCTGAGGTTTCTCAACTCGAAAAAATGGGATTGATTCCTATGGTCAATGAATATGGTAAAGTTATGGCTTTCTCTGCCAAAACCTTATTCAACGGGGATAACCTCGGACTACAAACTTATTCTGTAGTAAGGGTATTTGATTACGTTACAAAAGTGTTGATGGACTTCTTAAACCGTAGAGCATTTGAAAACTTCAATGCCAAAACGAGAAAAGAACTCATGAACCAGATTGTCAGATTCTTGGATAATATCACAGGACCGGACAAATTGATTGAAGATTTCTCTATTAAGAGATTTGAACAAGATCCTGTTCAAAAAGACAGAGTTTATTTAGATATTCACATGAAACCTTATTTCCCGGCTAAAAACTTCTTGATCAAAATGGATGGTCAAAAAGGTGACGACGGTGCAGAATGGGATGCTGAATACGAGCAACAATAAACACTCATAAATACTTTATTTTAAAACACTATTTCTTTATAGAGATAGTGTTTTTTTATGCTTTGAAATGAAGTGTAATAACTGAGATTAGTTATAACTGACGTTGTTTTTATATAGATTTATAATCTGTCGTTTAAAGATTGTATTCAATGGTGATTGGCATAAAATAACTGAACAACCCCTAATGATAAAAAACTATAAGGCATTGTCTAAAACCAACAGTTCCGCCGGTGATTTTCCGGCGGAACTGAAAGACCGGTGAACACACCGGTTAAATATGGAATAAACAGCTGATAAGGTTTTACTGAAATTAGTATTTCCAGACCAGATTATTCTTTTTGTCAATATCTAATTTGATATCACAACCCTTTTTGATTTCTCCTGAAATGATTTTCTTAGACAGTGGAGTACGGATATCATTTCTGATGACATTTCTCAAAGGACGCGCCCCATATTTGGGTGTAAATCCTTTATTGGCTAAAAACTCAATGGCTTTATCAGAAATCTTCAAGGTCATATCCTGCTTAGCTAAAGCTTGATATAAGCTCTTGATTTGAATGTTGAATATTTTGGTGATATTTTCTTCAGTAATAGGTGCAAACGGGACAATTTCAGTCAATCGTCCTAAGAATTCAGGTCTGAAATGATTGCCCATACGCTCCAATAAGTCACTTGACTTAGGAATGATTCCTTTACCAAAAGAGTCTACAATATGAGAACTACCAATATTTGATGTAAATAAAATCACGGCATTTGAGAAATCGCCTTCTTTACCCAATCTGTCGTGTAATTTACCTTCATCTAAGATTTGTAAAAACGTATCAAAAACAGACGGATGCGCTTTTTCTATTTCATCAAACAACACAATAGAATAAGGTTTCTGTCTTATTTTGTTCACCAATACCCCACCTTCTTCGTAGCCAACATAGCCCGGAGGCGCTCCGTACAATAAGGCTGCGGAGTGTTCTTCTTTAAACTCAGACATATCAAACCTGATAATAGAGGTTTCGGTTTGGAATAAAAACTCTGCTAAGGCTTTGGCCAATTCTGTTTTACCGGTTCCGGTAGGTCCGGAGAAAAAGAATGAACCGATTGGTAAGTTAGGCTTGCTCAATCCTGAACGGGATTCTAAGATGGCATCCGTGATCACGCGAATAGCATGGTCCTGCCCTACTACCCTTTTGCGTAAGGCATCATCCATAGTCAATAAACGTTCTTTTTCATCCGATTGTAACTTTCCTACAGGAATACCTGTTTTATTGGCAATGGTTAAAGCAATATCATTTTTACTGATCTCTTCTTTGGGTTTGGAAGCTATGGTCGAAAGACTTTTCAGAATGTCATTCAATTTTTTATAACCTTCTTTGGCCTTTTTTACATGTTTATAATGATCATCCTCACTCAATTCGCCGAACAATAAGTAACTCAATCTGTTTTTAATCTGCAAAAACAACCACAATTGTTCGTCTAAAGCCTTGGCTTCTTCTAATTTTTTAGCCTCTAAGTCTTTGACTTCTTTCTTTAAGTTTTCTATCTGAGCCGATGAGGTTTCTATCATAAACTTGGTCGCAGACATGGTACGGTCAATCAAATCAATAGCTGAATCCGGCAGACTACGCTCTTTGTTGTAACGCTTGGCCAGACGAATGGCTTCTTTGATACTCGGGTCATTCACTTTCAACTGATGATAATCAGTATAGTAGTTGATGGTATTCTTTATCATTCTGAAAGCCTCATCTTCACTAGGTTCCTGCAGACGTACGATTTCAAATTGTCTTGACAGCGTTTCATCTACTTCTATATGCTTTCTAAAAGAATCATTGGTAGCCGTAGCAATAATGGTTATGTCTCCTTTGACCAATTCTGATTTTAAAATATTGACAATACCTTCATTACCACTATTTTTATTAGTCAAATTATTCAACTGGTCGATGAGCAATACCGGTTTCTCATATGTTTTTATGGCATCGATGACTTTTTTCAACCGGTCTTCTACTTCCCCTTTATAACTCGCCCCGGAAGTCAGATTGATAAAATCTAACTCAAAGACGTGAGCATTTTTAAAATGACTGGGTGCCGTATTACTCAGCGTAGTGTAAGTCAAGGCATTTAAAATAACCGTTTTACCAACGCCCGGATCTCCCAATATCAACACATTGGGTTTAGAGCGACGACCCAGTATTTCGGTAATTGTTTTCAACTCAACATCTCTACCATAAATCTTTTCAAGTTCGTTATTTGTGGCCTTTTCAGTTTTGTTGATACAGTATAAGTCTAATACTTTTGTCGCTTCATTGGCCTTCATGGCCGAAGTATTTGCTTTTATAGCACCATCTATGGTTTTGTTGGAATTTGTAGTAGTATTTGCGATGAGCTCATTGGGCGTCAGTGGAAATGTTTTCAATTGTTCATAAGTAAAACCTACGCCGGGTGTACTTAAAGCTATCAATACTGACAACACATCCAATTCTTCTGTACCGATTTTTAAGGCAATATCTTCTGCTTCATTAAAAACAGCTTCTACAGAATCATCCGGAGATATATCCTCAGATAATTTTGATGATTTTGGAAGTGTTTCAATACGTACTTCTGCCCATTCTTCCACATAATAAGCATCTTGCCCGATGCTTTCTATGTATTTCATCATACCGATGTTTTTATGCAGTAACGCTTTTAATAAATGGGCGGATGAATAGTCTTTATGGTTATGTTCTTTGGCTATTGATTTAGCAATATGAATGGCTTCTTCTAATTGGGTTGAAAAAATCATAGTTGTTTGTTAGTTATATATTTTTTTAAGGGCTGAAAAATACAAAAAAATATACCATCTCTTCTTTTTTATGACGATTTTTTTTACAATATATTTTATCTCTGTTTTACCCTACCCTGATCTTTACAATACAATGCATATCCTAAAGGTTTTAGTCATAAAACATACACGATGACAGAAGGTTGTCAGCTCTACTTTTTTGATGTTCAATCAGTATACCGCCACCGGTGGTTAATAAATGGTATTATTGGCACAACAGCTAAAGTACAAGATTACAAAATCAAATTTAACCCGCTGATATTATGATGTTTAAAAAACACAAAAAATCTATTTTATCTTTAGCTGTTAATAACTGCTAAAAACTTTATTTGCACAAAACTCCGTGTCTTAACTACTTTTGCTCAGTCTTAAATATTGAAGATGACTCCTGTTTTAGTCGTCTTAAAAAATGGAAAATCATGAATAATTCATGAACTGTTGAGCAACTGAAATCAACGTTATCAATAAGCCGGCAGACCTTCCTTTAATATGTTAAAGATTTATTTTCACATAAAAATCAAATGAGTCGTGACATAGTTCTCGTCATCCGAGTTGCACTTGTTTTTTATGTTATAGTATTAACCATATAACCCTAGAAGTATGAGCATTTTTGACAAACGCATTAACTACAAACCTTTTGAATATCCCGAAGTCTTGCAATTTACAGATTTGATTAACAAGTCATTTTGGGTACATTCTGAACTGGATTTTACGGCAGATGTACAAGACTTTCATTCGCATTTGAACTCCAATGAAAAGGAAGCCATTAAAAAAAGTTTGTTAGCTATTGCTCAGGTTGAAGTTGCGGTCAAATCATTCTGGGGGAATCTATACCATCATTTACCAAAACCCGAATTCAATGGTTTGGGCAGTACTTTTGCCGAGTGTGAATTCCGGCATTCTGAAGCCTATTCCAGACTACTGACTGTTTTAGGGTACGATGAAGAATTTCAAAATTTGGTCGATGAACCCACCATCAGAAAAAGAATTGATTACCTGGAAGAAGCTTTAGCCTTTGCACATTCTGAAGAACCCAAAAAGTACGTGTTTTCGTTAATTTTATTCTCTATTTTAATTGAAAATGTGTCTTTATTCAGTCAATTTGCCATTGTTTTATCGTTTACGAGGTTTAAAGGATTGATGAAAAACGTCAGCAATATTATTGCATGGACATCCGTAGATGAACAAGTTCACGCTAATGCCGGTGTTTATATCATTAACCAGATAAAAGCTGAATTTCCCGAGTTTTTTGATGACGAAACCAAAGAGAATATTCGTATGATTGTCAAAAAATCTATCGAAGTAGAAGGTGAAATCCTGGATTGGATTTTCGCTGAAGGAGAAATTGAAAACATCAGCAAAGCAGATTTGTTGAACTTTATGAAATTCAGGGCTGATGAGAGTATCGCTGAGGTTGGTTTAGACAAATTATTCAATATCACAAACGAAGAATACAGACCCATGGCATGGTTTGAAGAAGAAGTTTTTGCCAACTCATTAGATGACTTTTTTGCTAAAAGACCTGTAGAATACACCAAACACGACAAGAGTATAACGGCAGCTGATTTATTTTAATACTGATTACAATTTATTATGGAAAGATTATGGTGGCTTAACCAAGAGAGTGAGCAAATACTAAACCGGGGTTATTTATTGAAAGGGGAAACCGTTCAGGGAGCCATAGAACGTATTGCTACAGCAGCATCCAAACGCCTGTACAAACCAGAACTCAAAGAACCATTTATTGAGTTAATCGAGAAAGGCTGGATGAGTTTAAGCTCACCTATCTGGGCTAATATGGGTACAGAAAGAGGGCTGCCTATTTCTTGTTTTAATGTTCACGTACCGGATTATATAGAAGGAATCACGCACAAATTAGGCGAAGTGATTATGCAAACCAAAATAGGTGGTGGTACCTCGGGTTACTTTGGGGCATTGAGAGGTCGCGGAAGTGCCGTAACAGATAATGGTAGAAGTAGCGGAGCGGTTTCGTTTATGAAACTATTTGATACGGCGATGGACACCATTTCTCAAGGTGGGGTAAGACGTGGCGCTTTTGCCGCTTATTTAGACATTGACCATCCTGATATTTTGGAGTTTTTAACCATTAAGAGTATAGGAAGTCCGTTGCAGAATTTGTTTTTCGGAGTCAATGTCTCTGATTACTGGATGCAAGAAATGATCGATGGTGATATCGAAAAGAGGGAAATATGGGCTAAAGTATTGGAATCCCGTCAGGAAAAAGGCTTACCTTATATTTTCTTTACAGACAATGTCAACCGTAACAAACCTCAGGTCTATAAAGACAAAGAACTACAAATCCATTCGAGTAATTTGTGCTCGGAAATCATGTTACCTTCCACTTTTGAAGAGTCTTTTATCTGTTGTCTGTCTTCTATGAATCTGGAATTATTTGACGAATGGAAAGACACCAATGCCGTACAATTAGCCATTTTCTTTTTAGATGCGGTACTTCAGGAGTTTATCGTTAAAACAGAAGGAAACTATTACCTGAGATCAGCCCATTTGTTTGCTAAAAACCACAGAGCCTTAGGTTTAGGTGCTTTAGGGTGGCATTCGTATTTACAGAAAAACATGATTCCTTTTGAAAGTTTAGAGGCCAAACAATTGACTACCAGAATATTTAAACATATCCAATCTGAAGCTGAAAAAGGAAGTGTGGAATTAGCCAATATTTACGGCGAGCCCAAAATTTTAAAAGACTACGGCCGAAGAAACACAACCCTATTAGCCATTGCCCCTACCACCTCGTCATCGGCGATTTTAGGTCAGACATCACCGGGTATAGAGCCGTTTAGTAGCAACTATTATAAAGTTGGTTTGTCCAAAGGAAACTTTATGCGTAAAAACAAGTATCTCAAAGCATTGCTCAAAGACAAGGGAATTGACAATGAGGATACCTGGCGTAGTATCATGCTGAATCACGGTAGTGTGCAACACTTGAATGAACTGACAACTATGGAAAAACAAGTCTTTAAGACCTTTAAGGAAATCAGCCAGTTAGAGATTATCCAACAAGCGTCTATACGGCAAAAATACATTGACCAATCTCAGAGTTTAAACCTTAATATCCCTTCTGATTTACCGATCAAAGAGGTGAACAAACTGCTTATTGAAGCGTGGAAATTGGGTATTAAAACACTGTATTATCAGCGCAGTCAAAGTGTGTCTAAAGAGTTTATAACCAATATTGTGAATTGTAGTAGTTGTGAAGCGTAAGATATTGCGTTTTCAGGATATATAACTACTTTAAAATCAACGCTTAAATCAGATTCATTATACTAAGTAACGTATAAATGAAGTCACATTTGAGCCTAACTGTTTTAAAAGACACAACGGCACTACAAAGAATTATAAACAGTCTCTATCAGGAACAGTGACATACAAAGAACCTCTACGCTCCAGAAAGCTTAAATCAATGATATAATTATATCGTTGGTCTATTTTCTCAACAAAAACAGTTGTTTTCTTTTTAAGATAAAACTTCATCCTCACTGTAGTATCTTCAATAGGTAATTGAATTTTGGCTGTGTGATCTACGCCATTATAGGGAAATGTAATAAAAATACGCGAAGAGAATTTGGTTACACGCTTGTCTTTATGGTATCTGTTACGAAAACCATGAAAACCTGATGTTCTATAAAAGCGATCACTATTAGGATCTAATTCAGTACCATAAACATCTGTAGGCACCACTTCAGACCAATGCGTTCCCTCTACTTCGGCTGTCTCTAAATCAATTTCAAACTGTTCAAGCGTTTGCAGATAAGCTTTGAGCTTTTTTTCCTCCTTTTTATCATTTAGCCTCGCAAAAATATTAACGAGATATATAATGACACTTAAAATTACAGCTATTGTTAATTTTACCATGTTACAGGAACGGTTATACGCTCACCCAGTTTTTTACCGTCTAAAAACTGAATAGAAATACTATCGTTTTTAGTTAATTTTTCAAATAATTCCTTGTGCTTTTGTTTAAACTCCTCTACTGTCCCTATATGTAAAGTATCTTTATTTTCTGCTAGCATTTTTGCAATATAAGGTTTAAATTGTTGTTGGGTTGTTTTAGTTGTATCTAATCTATACCAGGAGTAAACTATATAGCGTTTATTTTTAAATGAACTTAATCGTTTTTTACTATTATTTTTTATTATCACTAAATTGTCATCAACTATTTCATACAGATCTTCACCAAGTCCTTCAGAACTAGGCGAATAACTATAATCAATTTTTAAAAAATATTCAGTTTGAGGTGTATTGTTTTCTAATTTTACAAGTACGGGCAAATTTACTCTATAAATAAAATTATATTTTGTATTAAATCTAATAATAACTGGTAAATCTGTACTATCTAATGTAACTATTTTTTTTGTATTTGAACACCCTGATAAGAGTATTAGTAAAATAAAAATCAAAACTCTATTCATTGATAAAAATTGTTTCAATTATAAAAATAGATTCTTCTCTATTTGAGTTATAAACCTCTCTGTAAAGCACTTCTATATTCGAAAAACCCATATCTTCTAAATCAACACGACTACAAGCTTCCAACTCTTCAAAAGTTATAAACTCTCCTGCCAATAACTTATTAGCTGTTTCTTTAGAAACGGGTAATAAACCCCATTGAGATGCTTTTGAAAGTTACCACTTTACAGGAACAGTTATACGCTCACCCAATTTTTTACCGTCTAAAAACTGAATAGAAATACTATCTCCTTTTGTTAGTTTTTCAAATAATTCCTCGTGCTTTTGTTTAAATTCTGATACCGTGCCAATATGTAAAGTATCTTTATCTAATCCTAGCATTTTTTCTACATAAGGCTTGAATTGTTTTTGAGTTGATTTGGTTGAATCCACAAAATGTCTTGAATAAAAAACAAAATTTAAACTATCTTTTGAAGGAATAATTTTCTTTTTATTATTTCTTACTCTCATCAATGTTCCGTTTTTACGTGTATACAATCCTAAATTTAAATTTCTATTGGACGGAATATTATTATATATATAATTAATAGTTAATAAATCACGTTTTCTTAATGAATTGTTTTTCAAAATTATTTCATTAGGAAATTGTATTCTTATTATACTGTTTTTATTATCACTCGCTGTTCTTATAATTACCTTTTGGCTTACTTTTCTTTGAGTAATGCTGACTTTATGATTTACACTTTTGCATTGTACAAGAATAAAAAGTGATAATAGTAAAAACTTGATTAAAAATTTATTCATTTATAAAAATTGTTTCAATTACATAAACATCTTCTTCTCTATTGTTATTTCTTACTTTACGATACAAAATTTCAATTTTTATCGTTTCAGGTTCATTTTCAATATTAAATTCGTAAAGTTCCTCAAAAGTCTTAAATTCTCCTGCCAATAACTTATTAGCTGTTTCTTGAGAAATAGCTAATAAGTCCCATTGATAGTCTTCGTTATGGTTCCAAGACTCTACAGCTTTTCTAGTGGCTTCAAGTCCTTGCAGTTTGGCAATATTTATATCCATTTGTGCCACTTCATCTACAAACATATCCATTTTCGCTTTTTGTTCTTGTACCAAGAGACCCGTTACTGCTGCAATGGGGGTTAAAGCCCCTAATTGTACAGGTAGCGTTTCATTCATAGGGTCTTCACTGGTTGAAAATCTAAAAATATCAAAAAAATCATAAACTTCTCCCGCTGTTTTTAACAATCCGAGCAACTTAACTCTTTTACCGTTTTGTGTAAAAAAGTCGTATTGACTGATTCCTTTGGTCGTTACTACACCATCACCTTGGTTATAGCCAAAATTTTTACCCATTCTAACATTCTCCAATAGTTCTCCGGAGTTAGTATATAATTTTTTATATTCATAAATCAATCGTTCTCCCGTATATACTTTACCATTGTTATCTGCCATAAAACCTTTTCCTAATTTGGCAAGAGCTATTTTGCTAATCTGTTTATCTATTACGCTACCACTTGCATCAACCAATTTGTCAAATACTAGACCTCCTGAAATTTTCAGAGGTAAAATAGGATCTCCTTCATAACTTATGAGTTCAGGGAAATGATAGCTAGGTGTTGGTGTTTTAAAGTAGAGTGTTCTGTCAGAAAAACCAACACGCAGATAGTCATCGTCTTTGGTAGGGAGTTCTTTTTTTCGTTTGCCGTAAGATACTTTCCAGTAGAGTTCTAAAGTAGCATCCAAAAAAATGGTATCATCTGCATCATCTTTAAGCATTGATTCCCAACTTTCATCTAAAACAAGTTCGACAGTTGCTTTATCATTTTTGATAAAAGCCGTTTCCACAACTTCTCTATCAGGAAACTTTGAGTCATCTGGATTTGCCCAATCGACAAACAATATATCCTGATCTCGTAGTTTCAGGGTTATTTTTTGATGATTGGCTATACCTTTTGTGTGAATTTGAAAATACACTGTATCGCCTAATTTAGCTTCTTTGATAATGGTACTACCTTCTTTATCAATTGTCCAATAACCCTCTATTAATTCGGGTTCTAATATATTGATAGTGCAAGATTTACTTTCACCTGTTTCGTTAATTGTTGCAGTAATTGTGTTCTTTCCCATGCTCTTAGTTTTGTTGGTCTATTACTTCGAGTTCTAATTGTTCCATGTCACTATGTATTGGGTAATCTTTTAAAGTGTCATTTTGTAAAATTAGACCGTTATATTTAAAATCGTGTGTTTTATCGTTTAAAGAGAATGTTATTGTTTTTCCGATTGTGTTTTTAGTTTCAATATTTAGCTTAATTCTATCTCCTGTTTTATAATTGTCTATTTCGTTATTTTCTAAATCTGTGATAAAATAACGAACAAATTCAGGAGAGTTATCTAAAACTGTAGGCTCAATAGCTTCATCACCAAACGTTTTTCGCCATTTCGCCGAATACACGCCTGCAGAATGCGTGTCTTCTACGCCGGCTGCGGTAATATACAGGGTTTCAGACATGGGTCGGTTATCGACAGCAGAAAAATTGGTCTTCCAGGTGACCAAATGCGCATCGTATAGTTTTATTCTGCGGGATCTGCCACCTTCAACTACGGGTTTAAGCTGTATTTCTATTTGTTTCGCCAGATAGTCAGCTACTGCCCACGTGCCAAGATCCAGTTTTTTATTGACCTCAACGGTTAGCGACAGTCCCAAAAACAAGGGTCTTTGAGAAGGTTTGCCGTTTTCACTCGCCCTTTGGTCAAAGCTTATATGATAATGTAAGATATTTACTTCGATATCGTCTATAATTAGTTTTGCTGTAAAGCTCATCGTTTTAGTTTAAATGATTAAAACTTAAAGATTCGATTGTTTTATGATTAAAAAGTATATCTTTTGGAATGATTTACATAGTTTTTTAATGCTTGTTGCCATGGATAAAGCCATAAAGACTTTAAAATATCATTACAATGCAAATATACAGTTATTATCTACATAAGCAAAAAGCTGTTTTTATGTAAATACATGGGCGCTAATCAACTACACAACTAAAAAATCAATAGTAGTTAAACTCAGCGTCTCAATACATCAGTACATTTTTTATCGATAAAAAACAAACCGTATCACATCAAGACTGATCATATTTGTTTTTCCAACGTTCAAACTTAAACGCCCAATAAAATGCCGAGGGAAAGCTTAAAGCCGTGATTACCACACCTATCAATGTCCATAACAACATCTGCACCGGCGTCATTGGAATAACCTCCATAAAGACGGTAAATGTATAGATACAATAAGGTAAGGTTAAAAAAGAGGTGATAATTACAGGAACATATTTTTTGTAGATCAGCCATTGTGCGATGTGTACGAAAAGGTGTAACGTGTAAACAGCAAAAGCCCCGAACCACCAATAGTAAGCATTGTACCATAGCGACAACACGGTGACCAAAGTGATTAAAATAAACTCGTGTAAGACAGCTACTGCAAAAGCCGATGTAGAGAGGTTAAAATAGTTTCTTTTGGCCAAAAAACCTTCAAACTTTGGGAAACGCCTTTTTAACTCTGCCCTATTACGCTTCAACCAGGGTTTAAACATGATGATTTCTTCAAAATCATGAATCATAAACACTACAGGTAACAATGCAATTAACAAATGTATTTTTTCCATGACAATAGACGTTATGTTCTGGACTTAAGGCTAATGTTAGTAACCGAATGGCTATGAGCCTGTAACATCAAACACAATAACTTAAGCCTCTCTTATTTACGATTCAGCTTATCTACAAAATCACTGAGGACAAAGGTATGGTTACCTTTAGACGAAATTTTAGTGATGGTCTCCATAAACTGGATAAACCTGATATTGTCATCGTCTTTCATCAAATCTGAAGCATTTTTTAAGGCTCTTGCCGTTGCCACAGCCGAACGGGCGTTTTCCAGATCCGCTTGTGCCCGTATTTTGGCTTCGAGTTTTTTGGCAAACAGATTTTGAATAGACTTGGGAAACGTTACATCTTTTAACAATTCATTACTGATTTCGATGCCGTATGCTGCCAATTCAGCTTTCAGTTTTTCCGGAACTTTATTGAGCAATTCCCCTTTTTTCTCGTTTAATTCTTCACTTGAAATTTTTGCAATCTCTTCTCTGATGTATATCTGACTGTAATTATGAACAATGATTTCTGCCTGATTGATGGGGTCAAAGTGCGGCTGAAGTATGTCAAATCTTTCCACAAATTTATCAGGATTAGAGATTGAATATTCCACCACAAAAGAAAACCTGAGCGCAATATTATCTTTGGTCAGTACTTCCTGATTGTAAATATTGGCCAAACTTGTTGTCGTAGGAATGGCAACCAATTGGTAATACTTTTTCCGGTCTGACAATTCATAAATACCGGGTTCAAGTGTTTTTTCGAGTTTATTTTTCTTATAGAGGTAGCCTGTATTATTTGGCTTTACCGAAAATCGTCGTTTAAATAGCATAATTCAAATGTTTTAAAAAAGGAAAAAGCACAGAAAATTGGGGGAATTGAATTGAGGAATCGGTAAACCGTTTCCGGTATCCTTCAATTCGCAGACCGCCTTTCCGTTTACACTCGTCGTGCTGCCTTTTCCTGTAAATTAGAGGATTAACTGTCCATTGCAACCAAAATGCAAAATGGGATTCGAACCCTGAGCTTGAACCCGCAATAGTACCATTCCATTTTTTCAAGCTCGATTTGAATGGTTGGCGGTTATCTTTATGTCTTATATATCGTGTCAAAAATCTATATTTTATGCAAATCCTCAATGTCTTTTCCAATAAGTATGCCAACGCCAAAACGGCCACTAATCGGGGATTGCAGAATCACAAAATTAGATAAAATTAAGAACTAATCAAACACAGATTCCGGACATTGCAAAGCACTAGGTACGACTTAGCTGTTGAAAGAAGAAAATAATTATTTTTTGAATTTTATTTTAGGGATCAGAAAAGGTACATTTTCTTTATATCTGATATAATCCTCACCAAATCTACGTTCCAATTCTTTTTCCTCAACAAACTTATGGTAACAGCTTCCGATGACCAATGCTAAAAAAAGACACACCAATCCGACTGTATAAGAAACCGTAATAGTTCCTAATCCAAAGTAATAAAAAAGTGCTCCGAATTCTATGGGATTTCTCATCAATTTGTATGGTCCTGCCACCACTAATTTCTGCGTAGGCGCAACAGGAGCAGGTGTGCCTTTGCCTATTTTTAATTGTGTATATGTTGACCATAAAAGAAAAAACAATCCAATGGCAATACTCACAACAGCGATAGAAACCTTTATGGTTTTTGATCCATTAATCGAAAAATACTGATCTACAAAGCTACCAATCCAAATCAGAAGTGAAGGAATAATCACCAAAAACACAAACGCCCCTACGGCCAGAGACACAAACTTATAAAGTGTCGAATTTTTCCTGTGATGAAATTTTAAAATAAACCGTATAAACTTTTCTCTCATATCTAATATATTCAGAATTACACCATACATCTAATACGCGCCTCGTCCAATATGAACATTCAGCAATTATTCTATGCTGATTGCAATAGTTTAACAGACTTTTCTCAAATACCAGTAACCGGACTTAGATTCCGGTATATAACTGTTTTAAAAACTACAAGATCGAGAAGGCTATCGGTTTAAAAGTACAATTTTTTGCGCAAAACATTACTTCTTATGTTTTCGGATGATGACTTTTTGCAAGGTTATAGGCTTTGGCAATCTTTTTTCTTACCACAATATTAAGTCCCAGATTAACCAATAATAAAATCAATAACAAACTTAAATTCCCCTGCACAACACTGATAGTTTCCTTATTAATAAGCTTATTGATATAAATTGATAAATAAGACCAAGCAGTCACTATAAAGAAATAAAGAAAAACAATTAACACTATATGATTCGTTTTATAGTTAATGACTCCTAATTGCACACTCATTATAAAAAGTAATAGAAGAGGTATTGGGGTGAAAAACATTTGCCAAATCAATTGATTTCCCTTTTTCAATTGATTTTTAAAATATTTGACATCACTTTTTGTGTTCAATATTTTTCCTCTCAAAAATATTGCGGGATACTCCTGACCATTCCACTGATGACAAGACCAATCCTGTTATGAAACATTTCGCTTATGTTTTTTTATTTTTTTGATGGCCCAGTCATAATGGCTTGAAGTTGCCGATATACAATAACTCCCGACGCTTGTGGTTCCCGTCCACGGAAAATATTTGTTGGTAAACAAAGCCTCATTTGTAAAA
>PDWI01002459.1_pt1 | contig 29024 bp, 20 predicted proteins | sample 1430891 | NCBI WGS metagenome assembly PDWI01 (sample SAMN01162508, study PRJNA174530) | Oral metagenome, whole genome shotgun sequencing project. | biome: Marine environment; feature: Marine mammal; material: Swab sample of the gingival sulcus; isolation source: swab sample of gingival sulcus... | reverse complement strand
GTCCTGAATATTACTATGGACTACCGGGTTTGATTATGAAAGTAAAAAACGATGATGTCACCATTCAAGCAGAAAAAATAATACCTTTAAAAGACAATATAAAAATAGATATACCGGATAAAGGAAAAAAAATAAGCAGAAAAAAATACAACAAGATAATTGAGAAAAAACAAAAACACAACAAAAAAAATAATTCAGGAACTACCATTACCTACGAAATCATACACTAATGAGATACTTTAGTTTATTGGTTATTTTATGGATAAGTGCCACTAATCTTTTGGCACAAGTCAAAGTAAGCGGTTCTGTTATATCTTCTGAAGAAAAAACAGCCTTAGCTTTTGCTAATATTATCGTGTATGATAGTCAAGAACGCGATATGATAACTTACACCACTAGCGATAAAGAAGGTAAATATCAATTAGAAGTAAAAAAAGGAAGCTATATTTTAAAAGTCAGTTATTTAGGATATAAGAAACTTTCCTTAAGAAGAAACTTTTCCGAAAACACGACTTTAAACTTTACCTTAAAACCTCAAAACACAGAACTAAAAGAGGTGGTTATTGAAGCCAAATCGGTTGATATTATCATTAAAAACGATACGCTTAGATATAACTTAAAAGCGCTAACATCAGGAAAAGAAGAAGACCTAAAAGAAGTCTTGAAAAAGCTGCCGGGAGTAGAAATAGACGACAACGGAAAAATAAAAGCCAACGGCAAGCCTATAGATAAGCTGTTGATTGACGGAAAAGAATTTTTTGGAAACCAACATCAATTGGCAACAGAAAACATTTCTTCGGAAATGATAAAAGGCATTAGTTTATTAAATAATTACAAAGATTTCAACGACATTGACCCCGATAAAAGAACGAATAAAACGGCAATGAATATAGAAATAAAAGACGAATATAAGGGGTTGGTAAAAGGAAATATTTATGCCTTAGGCGGTTACTCAAAGAAATATGAACTAAAGGCTAATTTATTCACATTCAACACTAAAGTTAATGCTTTCCTTATACTTGGTGGCAATAATATAGGAGAAAGTACATTTTCTTTTGAAGATTATATTAACTTTAGAGGCGGTTTTGACGCCTTAATAACAGGAAGACATTCTAAAAAAGGTCGTTTATCAAGTAACTCTATCCCCTCTTTTGTGTTCTCGGGAAGAAACTTAAAAAGCAAAAACGAGCAACTTGGGGCTTTAAATTGTTCTTACCAAAATGGTAATAAATTCAAAGTCAATAGTTATTTTATTTTTGACCGAATGAATACTGTAGAAGAGCGTTTAATCAAACAAACTTATATTGAAAAATATAAAGGAACAATACGCAACCTAAACCACACATCTGATAACCGTATTTGGCTCAATAATTCTTTTTTTGATATTCATTTTAAACCCGGAAAATATTCTTCTGTAAAATATTCAGCCAATTTTTCTCCTCAAAAGAACGATAGGCTGAAAACCGATACATTAAAAACACAATACTTTAACACTGAAAAAGATGAACTGAATTATGGTTTTAGTCAGAACTTAAAATACAATCAAAAAATAGAAAAATTCTTTTTTAATGCCAATCTATATCATCAAATTAAACGCCAAGATGATAACCTCAATATTCTATCAGACAGTGTTTTCTTAGGACTCCATTTTGACAATCAAATTTATTCTGCAAATCAAAACTTAAATCAAAAAATCAACAGCTTTGGGTTAAATACTTCTTTATCAAGAAAAATAATCAAGAATATTTCAGCTGTATTAAGTTATAATATATCAAAGAATCAAGAACATTTCAAAACCCTTATTTATAACACTCAATTAAACAATGACATTCGTTTAAACACTTGGGAACATAATATAGGACTTGGCTTGAATAACGGCTCTAAATCATTCATTATCTATGATATAGGCGTAGATTACAATGTATTGAAAATCAATAATAAAAAAGTAAAAGCCATTTTACCCTATGCTGATGTTCAATTGATATTTTCATCATCACACAATTTAAAATTTTATTATAATAAATCCTTGGGTGTACCCGATGCAAAAGATATAATATACGCTCCTTATATTTCTGATTTTAGGACATTTATAAACAATAGCAATGTACTAAACAATAGTACTTCTACTAAGCACGAAATAGGAACTTCTTATCAGATTTACGACCAATTTTCAGGAACATCTTTTAACGCTTCCGGTAGTTATTCAATAGGAAAAAACGATATAACCAACAAAAGTGTCAGCCAAAGAAACTACCTTACGAATTACCACACTTTACAAGACCATTATTCTGCTTGGCGTGTCTTTGCTTACTTTAGTAAAAAATTCGATATTCCTTTAATAATCAGACTAAGCTCCCATTACAGCAACTCTGAAAAAAGCCGTTTTATTGAGGATAAATCTTTCAACTTCAACTATCAATCCTTGAGCAACAGCATTCGTGTTAGGTCTAATTTTGATACTATATTTAACTTTTCTTTAGGTTATAGAATCACTTACAGCAAAACCAAAGGAACACGTATCCCTACCGAAATGTTTAAACATAAACCTTTTCTAAAATTAATGTTTGATTATAAACAATGGCATTTAAGCATTAATACGGCTTATGAAGATTATCAAAGTAATTTATTAGAACGTCATTTCGTTAGAATAGACCCTACTCTACGTTTTAAAACAAAAAATAAAAAGTGGAATTTCTACATTAAAGCCAAAGATATTCTGCAAATGAACAAAAATGAGATTATCAAAACATCACTATATGATAATTATTTTGAAGAACAATCTGTTATGGTAATGGGCGGTTATGTAATTCTAGGTATGAAGTATAAATTTTAAACTCACTCCCTAATGAAGCTATAAATTACAAAGGCTATTTTTATTTAACAAGACAAGGAATAAACACCTAATAAATAAACAATTACACAAACAAAACATTATATCAAATTTACCTTGTTTATTCAAGAATTACTATCTCTTAGCATAAGAAATACAACATTAACAACAGGGCAAACTCACACTTTTAAACTTAATTAATAAGTCTCTTATTTTAAGACATTTAGTTTCAAAATAAGACTTCAAAGGTCTTTGAGACCTTTAAACTGTTATAATAAATTGATTCTAAAACGATTACTACTAAAATGTATTTTCTAGATAGAAAGTATCAGTTTGCCCTGACATTAACAAAGCTTTTTTCTTTCATTAAAATTGAAATGTTTACTTTTGTAGCATTATTTTTTTAAATTATATTATGAATCATAAAGCCGGTTTTGTAAATATCATTGGAAATCCAAACGTTGGTAAATCCACCTTAATGAATGTTTTAGTAGGAGAAAAACTCTCTATTATCACATCTAAATCACAAACCACACGTCACCGTATTTTGGGCATTGTTAATGGCGGTGACTTTCAAATTGTGTATTCTGATACACCGGGAGTCGTTAAACCGGCATATAAGCTACAAGAAAGTATGTTGAACTTCTCGAAATCAGCACTTTCTGACGCTGACATTCTGATATACGTTACTGACATTTACGAAAAAGTAGATAAAAATTCTGATTTTCTTCAAATGGTAAAAGAAAGTCAAGTTCCTGTTTTATTGATTATTAACAAAGTAGATGAAAGTAACGAAGAAGACTTAGACCATTTGGTTGATTTTTGGCACGAAAGTTTTCCAAAAGCAGAAATTATTCCTGCCAGTGCTTTAATGAAGTTTAACACTTCCAATATTTTTAATAAAATAATAGAGTTATTGCCTGAAAGCGAAGCTTTTTACCCCAAAGATGCTCTTACAGATAAAACAGAACGCTTTTTTGTACAAGAGATTATACGAGAAAAAATTCTTAAATTCTACAAAAAGGAAATTCCCTATTCTGTTGAAATAGAGGTAGAAGAATTTAAAGAAAGTGATAAAATAATCCGTATAAAAGCTATTATTTATGTAGAAAGAAATAGCCAAAAAGGTATTATTATAGGTCATAAAGGAGTAGCTATTAAAAAAGTAGGCGTAGAATCCAGAAAAGATTTAGAACGCTTTTTCGACAAACAAGTTCATTTAGAATTGTTTGTAAAAGTCAAGAAAAATTGGCGCAATACAGATGATGACCTAAAACACTTTGGTTACTAGAACAATGAATAAAAAAATAATTATTCTTACCTTAATCAGCTTACTGTGTACTTTTAATGCCATATCTCAAAACTATTTTGGGGGAATTGGTGTTAAGACAGGACTTAATATATCAGATTTAACATCCGAAAAATCAGACTCTAAGTTGATTAGTTTTAATGCAGGAATATTTGCTGAATTAAATGTATCACAATATGTATCCATACAACCTGAAATTCTTTTTTCAAGGCAAGGAGCCCAATACGAAGGAATCAACAAAACAATTGAAAAACATTTTGATTATGTTACCTTCCCCTTGCTTATAAAACTAAAAGTAAAAAACTTTTCTTTAGAAGCCGGTGGACAAATTGGTATTCTTACTTCAGCAAAAGTAGAAAATCTTGATGTAAAAAAACTAACTAAACCTTTAGACAAAGGCTTACTACTCGGTTTAGGCTATCGTTTTTCGCATATATATATTCAAGCCAGATATTATTGGGGACTAGACAATATCAGCAAAGATAATATCTCTAAAATTAAAGTCTCCCAAACAGAACTCAAAAACAGGGTATTTCAAATTTCAATAGGCTATTACATATTTTAGAAATAACACACTGATTACAATATAAATAACAAGAATCTACACCAACAACATCAGTAAACTACACCTTGATTACAAAATGCTATAATGATAATAAAGCAAAATTATTCTGAAAATTTAACATAATTATATAGCTAATTCAAAATTAAATAACTAAATTGCAAAAGTAGATATTAAGGGGATAAGAGAAGTTTGTTAAAAACACAACAATCTTATTACCATATATTTAAAGCATACTTTTATCATCTAAAAAAGTAAAGACTTTGCAATTTAAAAAGCGCTTACATATTGCTCTTTTTGACTACCGATTTATCATCGTCCTTTTTTTGTGCGCTTTAAACTTAAATACCCAAGCTCAAAAACCCGCTTTCGTTGAAAATAAAGGACAGTGGGATTCTTCTGTAAAATATCGACACGACAACACGTATCGACAAATCTTCTTAGAGCAAAATGCCATTCGTTTTAATTTAATTGATGCCGAATCATACGACGCTTTATTAAGCCACCCTCCTCAAGCTACTCACTTTAAATACATCAAAGCACACTCCTATTTGATGCAATTTGAAAACGCCAACCCCAACTGTACATTAAAAGCTGAAGGAAGTCTAGAACATTACAATAACTATTTCATAGGCAAGAATCCTGAACATTGGGCTAAGTTTGTAAAATCTTACGAAACAGTAAGGTATGAAGATTTATACCCCCATACTGATATGCAGATTTATTTCTCGCCAACAGGTATTAAGTATGATATTATCATAAAAAAAGGAGGTGACTACCGAAGTATAAAAGTAAATTATCAGGGTGTTTCTTCAATGCGAATTAAAAAGAATGGTAATCTTATCGTTAAAACCTCTGTGGGAAAAATAATAGAGCAAGCCCCTATCGTTTATCAAATTATCAATGGAGAAAAGCACTATATAAAATCTGCTTACCTACTAAAAAACAAAACAGTAAGCTATCAATTAGAAGAGCGTTTCAATCCCGATTATGACCTAATAATAGATCCTAACCTTATTTTTTCTACTTACAGCGGTTCGACTTCTAACAACTGGGGCTTTACAGCCACTTCTGACCAATTGGATAATGTATATCAAGGCGGTATCATTTTCAATACCGGTTATCCCTCAACTTTAGGAGCTTATCAATATAGTTTTGCGGGAGGCGAAAACATACCCAATACCAATTTTTTGGGTTGCGATATGGTATTTTCAAAATACAGTGATGATGGAAGTAACTTATTATGGGCAACCTATTTAGGAGGAAGCGCAAGCGAAGAGTTACCTAATAGTATGGTGGTAAACGAATTTAACGAATTACTCATAATGGGAACAACAGGTTCTTTCGACTACCCTACTACACCCAACGCTTACGACAATTATTTTAATGGGGGCACTCCCGTTAGCTATATGGATATTATTCGTTTTTCGCAGGGCACAGACTTGGTGGTTAGCCGATTAAGTGAAGACGGCTCAGAGCTATTGGCCTCTACTTTTATTGGAGGGTATAAAAATGATGGTTTAAATTGGCGAAATGGGTATAATATTTTTTCGGGTAATCACAAGCTATACAACAATTACGGAGATGCGTCAAGGGGTGAGATTATTTGCACCAAAAACTCAGAGGTTTGGGTGGCTTCAACCACTTTTTCAAATAACTTTCCGATAGTCAATGGTTTTCAAACCTCTTTTGGTGGTATGCAAGATGGTATTGTATTCCAATTATCTCGTAACTTAGAACACCTAACCTACAGTTCCTTTTTGGGAGGAAGCAAAGACGATGCTGCTTTTTCTTTAGATTTAGACAGCAACGAAGATGTTTATTTATGTGGAGGAACCCTATCCCCCAACTTCCCTTGTTCTGAAAATGCCTATCAAAACAACTTAAACGGAGATAGTATAGACGCTTTTGTAACTCATATTTCACAATATTCTAATCAAATTTTACACTCCACCCTCTTCGGAAGCGAGAATTACGACCAAGCCTATTTCGTTCGTCTTAATCGTTATGACGAAGTATATATTATGGGACAAACTTATGCTACAGACACTACACTTATTTATAATGCAGACTATAATACCCGTAACAGCGGGCAATTCATTGCTAAATTTCAAACTAATTTAGATACTTTAATTTGGTCAACTGTTTTTGGAACAGGTAGCGGAAAACCCAATATCTCCCCTACAGCTTTTGCCGTAGATAAATGCGATCGTCTTTACACATCAGGTTGGGGACGTGATTTTATAGGCTTTGAAGGCAATTCTTTTGGCGATATTTTAGGCACTAAAAATATGGAAATAACAGCAGATGCCATACAAGACACCACCGACGGACAAGACTTTTATATTATGCAACTAGCCGGAGATGCATCACAATTGCTTTACGCCACTTACTTTGGAGAAATACATTATGGTTTGGGTGAGTCTTGCGGAAAAGACCATGTAGATGGCGGAACAAGTCGTTTTGACAAAAAAGGAGATATCTACCAGTCAGTATGCGCCAGCTGTGGAAGTCCCAACCCTGGTGCAAACACTCCTTGTAATGCTTTTCCGACAACCCCCAATGCCTACTCCCCTAACTCCGGTTCTTTATTTTCAGGTTCTTCGGGTTGTAACAATGCCGTTTTTAAAATATCTTTTGCCTCCGATTTGACTGTTGCTGATTTTTCAACGGAAACATACATTTGCATCAGCGATACCGCTTATTTTCAAAACACAAGTAACGGCAATAGTTTCCACTGGAATTTTAATGATAATGGAGCTACATCTGACAGCATTAACCCCAAACATTTATTTTCTATTCCGGGAAATCATACCGTAGAGCTAATTGCTATAGACAGCAGTACTTGTAATATATCTGATACAATTAGAAAAACCATTCATGTTCTTTTCCCAAGAAACAGGCAACTTGACAGCTTAAGCACTTGTCTAAACGATTCTATTTTGATTGGTTTTCCTCCTATGAATGAGCATACATACACTTGGATACCGGAAACAGGACTATCTGATAGTCATATTTCTAACCCAATGGCATTACCTGATAGTTCTCAAAATTACCTTATCATTGATACAAAAGTATGCCCTGATACCGTTTCTCAATTTATTGAAGTAAGAGGAACAGACCATATACTAAGTATTAATAACGACACAATTATCTGCCCCAATCAAAACATTTTATTGGAAGCCAACACCTCTATACCTGTCGATAGTATTTTATGGTCAGAAAGTCCTGATTTCAGCACTTTACTGAATACAGATTTATCCGAAAGCATACTTGTTACACCTTTAGAAACAACCACTTATTATTGCAAAAGCATTACTACTGAATGCCAAATAGAACATATAGATTCTGTAAAGGTAGAAATTGATTTTTTCCAAACTAATGTAATAGGCAATACCTCAATTTGCCAAGGAGATTCTTCACTATTAGAGCTTGAAATAGACAATAATAGACCTTTTGAAGTAATTTGGACTCCGGCTTCAGCTTTTTCAGGCTCCAATACACAAACTCCTGTTATATTTTCCGCCTTAAATAACACAACTGTTCATCTGCGTGTAACTGACGATATAGGTTGTATAGTAGAAGATGAATTAGAAATGACTGTATTTCCTTTTGAACCGGAAATGATAGTAGAAAATAATCTTTGCTTCGGAGGTTGTCAAGGCAATGCTAAGGTGATTGTAAACGGAACACCTCCTTATATTTACAATTGGAATAACGGAGAAAGCACTGACTCTTTAAGTCACTTATGCACGGGGATTTACAGTGTGATAGTAAGCGATGATAATGAGTGTACTGACACTTTAACTGCCATTATTAACTCTCCTGAAGAAATAAGTATTAATTACACCATTACACCAACATCTTGCGACAAAGACACAGCTATAGGTGCCATTGACGTAAATGTAACAGGAGGAACTCCTCCTTACCAATACTATTGGTCAAATGGAGATACTACTGCTAGTATCAATGAATTAACTTACGGCAACTATACTCTTACAGTAATAGATTCTAATACTTGTTCTAAAACATTCTACTTTAAAGTAAATGATGATTCTGATTTACAAATTGGATTAGGCGCTAACGATATTCTATGTAATGGCGATTGCAATGGGAAATTATGGGTTGCCATTATTAATGGAGGACAAGCCCCCTACTCTTTCCAATGGAACACCGGAGACACCACGGCAGAAATAACAGACTTATGCGAAGGGATTTACCACCTCACCGTAATGGACTCAATGGGCTGTTTAAGAAGAATAGGAGATACTTTATTAGCCCCTCCCTCTTTATATACTGAATTAGTAACACAACAAGCTATTTGTCATCACGATACGACTTGGGTAGCCCCCAATGTACAAGGAGGAAGTCCACCCTATCAGTACACTTGGGACGACAGTAGTACAGCTTATGCCAAAGGATATATAGAAGGACAACATTATGTTGTCATCACAGATAGCCACTTATGTAGCGACACTGTTTTTTTCGCAGTAAGCAGTCCCGATTCAATCATCTATGAACTAGAAATAACAGAAGCTATTTGCCCGACTTCTTGTACCGGAGAAATTGATATTCAATCAGAAGGAGGCGTACTTCCTCATTATTATTATTTAGATAATCAAAAAACAAACCTTCAAAATATCAAAAATATTTGTCCGGGAGAACACCTTTTAGAAATTGTTGACCACTTAGGCTGTGTTATTAAGCTAGTAGTAGATATTCCTGCCGGAGAAGTTCTTTTACCTTTAAGCATTGAAGCTTCCCCCGAAAAAGCATATCAAGGAGAAGAAATTCAACTAACAGCTACCTACTACGATAAAGCCTCCTATTATTGGCAACCGGAAAATCTAATTATTGATGATGCCCATATTTACAACCCTAAAGCTAGAATCAATACAAACACAGCTTTTGAAGTCCTTTTAGTGGATTCGCTTAACTGTGAACATAAGGCTGAAATAATGCTTAAATTGAAAGAAGTAATTTGTGATGAACCTTATATTGATATACCTAACGCTTTTTCTCCTAACAATGATTTGGTAAATGATACGTATAGAGTAAAAGGTGCTTTAATAGAGGATATTGAAATGAATATTTACAATCGTTGGGGCGAAATGGTTTATCAAATTAATCAAGTTACAGATAGTTGGGACGGAACTTTTAAAGGTAAAGAAGTAGATAGTGGCGTTTTTGTCTATCAGTTAAGAATAACTTGTATTGACGGTAAAGAATTTAAAAAGTCAGGCAATATCACTGTGATTCGTTAATAATCAGCAATGAAAAAGGCACTTGAAAATATCATAAACAAACGTAACCAACTGTGGTTGTTATTACAGTTAGGTGTTTTTTTATGCTTACTTACAGGTACTTTTTCATCACAAGCACAGGATATTCATTTTTCTCAAACCTCCTTTTCTCCTCTTAATTTAAACCCTGCTGAAACGGGTATGTTTAAAGGAAATAAACGTGCTTTTTTAAATTACCGAAACCAATGGGCTACTGTTAGTGTTCCTTTTAAAACCTATTCTGCCTCTTACGAACAGAATTTTTATTTACCCTTTTCGTGGGCTGGTTTATTGGGAGTGGGCGCAGTCATTAACGCTGATGTTGCGGGAGATGCCAATTTTGGAATTAAACAAGCCAAACTTTCACTGGCTTATCATCGGTTTAACTTCATAGAAAACCATTTTGATGTAAGTTTAGGAATGAATATAGGCTTCAACCAATACAGTCTAGACTACTCTAAATTACGCTTCTCCCAAGATGATATGAGTTCCTGCCTATCCGCCAATTTCAACTCTTTGGAAACCAATATCAATCCACAATTTTCTTTTCTTGACTTTAGCTTCGGAAGTAGAATGCAGTACCATTGGGAAGGCATTTCTTTTTGCTTTGGAGTCGCTTTTTCTCATATTAACAACTCTAAGAAAAGCTTTTATAAACGAGTGCAAGACCCCATTCACTCAAAATTCAATAGTTATCTGGAAAGCAAAATACCTATTGATTCCAAGTGGCTTATTCAACCGGCAATATATTACTTTCATCAAGCTAAAGCCCAATCAATTAACATAGGCGCTCTAGCACAGAAAAAAACTGAGCATCCCGACTTTAAATATTACTTTTTCGGACTATTTAACCGACATAATGATGCTGTTTGTTTTATTATTGGCACCAATTATAAAGGGCTACAAGTCGGTTTATCTTACGACTTAACCTATTCCTCTTTAAATAGTTACAAAAAAAATGTTGGAGCTTTAGAAATTTCTTTACATTACTTATTTCATAAGAAAGTAAATAAAAAAGAACTTCAAATACACCCCCAGTGCCCTATATTTATTTAAGTTGAATCAAATTTGATTGACACAATAACACACTAATAATCAATAAAAAAGTTATTACAAAAGGGACAGAAGACCGAAGTCGGAAGACCAAAGACAGAAGACCGAAGTCGGAAGACCGAAGACCGAAGATAGAACTTACACACTTTATGAGATACTACCACACTTTTTGGGATACTACTACTTTAATGAGATACTACCTTTGATAGTGTCGTATCAAAAGTGCCCATCACTTCACACTCCCCAATATCACATCCCACATTATCACATTCCCACATTATCGCATCCCCCATTATCACATTCTCAAATTATCACATTTCCTCATTATCATATTCCCACATTATCACATTCCCACATTATCACATTCCCACATTATCGCATTCCCACATTATCACATTCCCTCATTATCACATCCCACATTATCACATTCCCACATTATCGCATTCCCACATTAACAAATTATCACATTAACAAATTATCACATTAACAAACTCTCCTTTTCGCCTAAAAAAATATAGCATATTTTAATGAAAATACGCCTTAATTATGTACTTTGCGTTTTTGCTTCTATTTAAGTAAAAAGTGTAAAAGCCTTAAGGGGAAATTCGGTTATTTTTAATCTACAAAACTGATGATGAGGAAGATTCCTTGTTTAGAACGAAAGAAAAAGTAAAACATTTAAAATAGATTAAAAAAGAAAAAGTATTTTTCCAAAAGACTGAAAACCAATATATACCCTGTTTAGAAGAGAAATAAACAGGTCATGTGAAAACATTTTAGAAAAGACAAATGAACATTGAAAAAGACCATAACAGAGGTTATTATTATATACAAGAAGAAAATATAGAAAAAGAGCCGATTCAGCCACACAACCGTTTATTAGACGATGTATATAACGGCGTGGGTTGTAATAAATTAAATGTTTACGACTGGTTATCTCCCGTTAAAGATGAAAAGGAAACCGGAGACAATTTGGTTGAAGTGCGTTTTAAAAACACGCATAAGGGCATTTTTAATAACGATACCGGACTGATACTTAAACAAGGTGATTTAGTGGCAGTAGAAGCCTCTCCGGGACACGATATAGGTGTGGTTTCCTTAGTTGGTGGCTTGGTTAAGAAACAATGCTGTAAGTATAAGGATACCAATTACAAAAAAATATACAGAAAAGCCCGCCCTACGGATATAGAAAAATGGAAAGAAGCGCGTAGATTGGAGTATCCAACTATGCTTAAAGCTCGTGTTTTAGCTCGAGAATTAAACCTTAATATGAAAATTGGGGATGTTGAATATCAGGGCGATAAAACAAAAGCTATTTTCTATTATATTGCTGATGAGAGAGTTGATTTTCGTCAATTAATAAAAAGAATGGCGGAAGAATTCAAAATCAGAATAGAAATGCGCCAAATTGGAGCAAGACAAGAGGCTGGAGCCATTGGAGGAATAGGTCCTTGTGGTAAAGCTTTATGTTGCTCAAAATGGCTTTCTAATTTTACTTCTGTAAGTACAAATACTGCACGATTACAAGAATTATCTTTAAATCCGCAAAAATTGGCTGGACAATGCGGGAAGCTAAAATGCTGTTTAAATTTTGAAGCTAAAGTATATGAAGATGCCAGAAAGAAACTTCCTGATAGACGTGTGGTTTTAGAAACAGAAGATGGTTTTGCCTATTACCAAAAATCGGATATTTTAAGCGGGGTTTATTGGTATTCCTCAGAGCCTCATTCAACAGTGAATATGGTGCCTATAAAGGTTGATAGAGTAAAAGAAATCATCAGTTTAAATAAAAAAGGTGTGAAAGCAGATTCGCTTATAGAAGATATAAGTGCACCGCTTGAAGATTTCTCACCTATTGTGGGACAAGATAGCTTAACGCGTTTTGATAAGCCTAAGAAATCTAAGAAAAATGCGGCTAAGCGAAAAAGAAACACCAAACCTGAGGGCAATAAAAATGGAGCTAATTCAAATAGGAACAAGTCTAACTCTAATGAACAGAAGGCTAATCAAGGACGAAAATTCAATAATGAAAAGAAAAGACATAACCACTCCAACAGTTCCAATAAATCAAATCAGAAGCCGACCAATAAATCGGTAAATAAACCTAATAGAAAAGCGGAGGACAAACCAAAATCTAATTCTTCCCAAAGCGAAAATAAATAAATGAGAAATAAGAATTGGTATATTGGAATATTGGCTGTATTGTTTTTAATGAGTAGCTTTTCTGCTTGTAGTGATGCTTCTGTTTATCAACACAAGTATATTTTGAACAATCAAACTTGGACATACGACAAGCCTTTTCAGTTTGATTTTGACATACAAGATACCATAAGCGGATATGATTTGATTATTAATTTATCTCATAAAAAACAGTATGCTTATAGTAATTTATACTTATTTGTGGATGTAGAAGACCCTAATAAAAAGACATATAGAGATACTATTAATTGCTTTTTGTGCGATTATGCCGGTCGTTTTTATGGAGATGTTTCCGGCGAAGATGTTGAGTTGGATTTATTATACAAGCAAAGGATATCCTTTCCTGATTTGGGAACATATACCATTCGTTTAGAACAAGCTATGCGAGACAGTTCGTTGCAAAATATCAATTCTGTAGGTTTAACCATTAAAGCTTATCAACCGTAAAAATTATGGCGAAAAATAAATTACAGCGATTTAAAGAAAATGCTGAATTTCAGCACGTTTTTGAGCCCAATTATGCAACAATAGAGCAAGATAATTTTGAGCAGAAAGGGCAATGGAGTGCCTTTTTTGGTAACGACAATGCTTTAACTGTAGAATTGGGATGCGGAAAAGGAGAATATACGGTTGCTTTAGCAGAGATGTACCCTGACAGAAACTTTATAGGAATTGATTTAAAAGGAGCCAGACTTTGGGTAGGAGCGAAATATGCTAAGGAAAAAGGCTTGAAAAATGTCGCTTTTATACGCTCAAGAGTAGATTTTGTAGAAGCTTTATTTTCCCCTGAAGAAATAAGTGAAATATGGATTACCTTTCCTGACCCTCAAAATAAAAAACGAAGAAAACGACTAACAGCACCGCCTTTTCTAAACCGATACAGAAAACTGCTTAAAGCAAAAGGCATATTGAATTTAAAAACAGATTCTGAAAAATTATTTCGATATACATTGGCTGTTTTAGAAGCTAATAACTTGAAGACAATTAGTGTTCAAGAAGATATTCATCATCAAGACAAAAGCTTTAACAAAGAAGAATTGCAAATTAAGACCTTTTATGAATCCTTGTTTGTAGCTGAGGATAAACCTATTTATTACTTATCTACATTCTTAGAAAATAAAGACTTAATAGATGCTGAATTTGATGAAACACTTTACGAAAATGCACGTGCTATAATTCCACATAATAGAAAACCTGATACTTCTAAATTAACATTTTAAAATGATGACAAAAAACAAAAAAACAACACTTTTACCTTTGTTGATAATAGGTTCTTTATTCTTTATTTTAGGTTTTATAACCTGGTTAAACGGGATGTTAATTCCCACTTTAAAGACAGCTTGTCAGTTAAGTAACTTTGCTGCTCTGTTTGTTGCTTTTGCTTTTTATATTAGTTATACCATAATGGCATTACCGGCAGCGGCTATACTAAAACGTACCGGATTTAAAAAAGGAATGAGCTTAGGGCTTTGGATTATGAGTCTGGGTGCGCTTATTTTTATTCCTGCGGCTTATACTCGTATTTACTTTTTGTTTTTGTTAGGTTTATTTGTGTTAGGAACAGGAATGTCCTTACTGCAAACAGCCGTTAATCCTTATGTAACCGTAATTGGTTCTATAGAATCGGCTGCGAAACGGATTAGTTTTATGGGAATTGCCAATAAAATAGCAGGGGCTTTAGCACCTATGGTATTAGGCTTTTTTGTGGTTAAACAAGGCGATGAAGATATGGTCAGCCGTTTGGCTCAAATGGATTTAGATCAAAAAAATCTTTTTCTTGACGATATGGCATTACGAGTGGTACTTCCTTATTTAGCTATGGCTTTAGTACTTTTCTTGGTAGGTGTGGGTTTGCGATTTGCTAATTTGCCCAATATAGAAGAAGAGGATGTTGATGATACTCCGGAAGAAACACCTTCTAACTTTAATCATCAACATATTTTACAATATCCACAGTTGGTTTTAGGAGCCATTGCTTTGTTCTTCTACGTTGGTGTAGAGGTGATTGCAGGTGATACTATTATTAATTATGGTCTTTCTTTGGATATCCCTATAGAAACAGCTAAAAACTTTACATCTTACACAATGGTCTGTATGCTGTTAGGTTATGTTATAGGTATTTTTACTATTCCTAAATATATTCAACAGAAAACGGCTTTGGCTATTTCTGCCATTTTAGGAATTGCTTTTAGTTTAGCAGTAGTGATGACCAGTGGTGTCAGTTCTGTATATTTTGTCGCTATATTAGGCTTTGCTAATGCCTTAGTTTGGCCGGCTATTTGGCCTTTGGCAATACAAGGTTTGGGCAAACACATTAAAACCGGTTCTGCTATTCTAATAATGGCAATTTCCGGAGGAGCTATTTTACCACTATTATGGGGAAAAGTAAGTGACCATTTAGGCAGTCAAACAGCTTACTGGGTATTGATTCCAGGTTATGTTATTATTTTATTCTATGCCCTTTACGGACATAAATTACGTAAGTGGTAAACTATAAAAGCTAAGAAAATGAGGCTGTGGCATCAAGATTTAATTTCTGTTTTACCTCGTCAGCAACTTTTAGGGCAACATAGAGAGTGTTGTGCTTTAAGAGGAAATGGTTGGGCTAAAAAGCATGCTACGGTACAATATGTTTTTGATTATTCTCCTTATTTATTGTTTCAATATCATTTATTAATAATGAATGAAATGAAAACAAGAGGGTATTTACCCGATGCTTTATGGGAAGAAGCTGTGTATAGAGGAAAAATATGTGAACCTTACCAAGAGCTTAAACCTGTTAGAATAAATACGCCTATTTACAAGGAACATAATGCTGATTATTTACAAGAATGTATAGATAATTTGAAAGAAAAAGGCATTTTAATAGAGTACTAATAACAACAGATAATAATATTCAAAATAGAGCTTTTGCTCTTATGATGTAATTAAAAAATAAACACAAAAAATGATACAAGTAGAGCAGTTGAACGATTTAGAAGAACGCTGTGTTGCGTTAAGGAGGTATCTTTGACATTGATAGCCGAAAAATAAGAGTAGAAGAAGCGGAGATGAAGTCGCAAGCCCCCGATTTTTGGGACGATGCTAAGGAAGCTGAAATAAAAATGAGGGAAATAGCATCAGAAAAAGCTTGGTTGATAGATTATGAAAATTTAAAAAACACCTTTGAAGAACTTCAAATTTATTATGAATACTTTAAAGAGGGGGAATTAAGTGAGCAAGAATTAGATAATTTCTACCAAAAGTTACTATCTCAATTGGAAGACTTGGAGTTAAAGAATATGCTGAGTTCTTCTGATGATAAGTTGTCTGCTCTTTTAAAAATCAATCCCGGAGCAGGCGGAACGGAAAGTCAAGATTGGGCAGAAATGTTGATGCGTATGTACACGCGTTGGGGCGAGAGCAATGGCTTTAAAGTTAAAATTCTGGATTATCTTGAGGGAGAAAAAGCCGGTTTAAAATCTGTTACCTTAGAATTTACAGGCGATTTTGCTTACGGTTATTTAAAGAGCGAAAGCGGTGTTCATCGTTTGGTGCGCATTTCTCCTTTTGACTCACAGGGCAAGCGACACACTTCTTTTGCATCAGTATTTGTATCACCTATAGTTGATGATAGTATAGAAATTACTATTAATCCTGCGGATATCACTTGGGAAACTTTTCGTTCAGGAGGAGCCGGAGGACAGAATGTAAACAAAGTAGAAACCGGAGCAAGAGTTCGGCATGCGCCTACAGGTATTATTGTTCAGAATACAGAAACACGCTCTCAATTACATAATAAAGAAAACTGTTTGCGCATTTTAAAATCGCATTTATACGAATTGGAATTAAGAAAGCGTAATGAGGAGAAAGCCGCTGTAGAGGGAGATAAAATGAAAATAGAATGGGGATCTCAAATTCGCTCTTATGTGATGCAACCCTATAAATTGGTTAAAGATTTACGAACCTCCTTTGAAAGCTCAAATGTTCAAGCCGTTTTAGACGGAGATATTGGCGATTTTATTAAAGCCTTTTTAATGCAATACGGAGAAGCCAATAAAAATAAGGATTAAAAAGTGTGTTTCATTCTTTTATTAAAAAATTAAAATAGAAAAGATTACTAGATCTTATTTTTATTTGAAAAAAAGTAGTCTAATCAATTCTGTATTAAGTATTAAAAGCACAATATTTTTATTATTCAAAATTTCAATAACAAAAACAAACAACTCCCCCTTTATCGGTACGATTATTGAATAAAGGACAATGAAATACTAGCTATAACATAAAGAATTATAGCATTTTTTATACTTTTGCAAAAAGAAACAATTAGCTAGCTGATAACAAAGCACAATAGCTTTAGAGCACTGACACACTGTAATGACAGAAGAAAAAAAAACAATTGTAAAACAGAAAAAAAGCAGAAAAAAAAGGGTTTTTACTATTCTGTTTTTTGCGTTTTTATTGTTTTGTTTTAGCTTCTTAAGTGTCAAGGTGCAAACCTTTTGGGTTAATAAAATCATCAAATACTGGACAGATGAAGTAGGTGGAGAAATCTCCTTTTCTCAGTTTTACGTTTCGCCTTTAAGTGGATTAAAATTTGACCACCTTCTGATTAAAGACTTACAAAAAGACACTCTTTTCTTTGCCGAACAGTGTCGTATCAAAGGCTCCATACTCAACTATACTAAAGAGCGGATTTATTTATCTAACATCCATTTAAAGAACGCCTATTATAACCTTTATAGCATTAATAAAGAGGATAATACCAATATGTCTTTTATCATAAACGCTTTATCTTCCCCCTCTGACACCACCGAAGAAAGCTCTGATTTTAAATTATTTGCAGGACAATTAAATATAGAAAACGGTCGATTCCGTTATCAAGATTTTGCTTCTGACAGCAACACAACTAAAGTGATAGAATGGGGCTCTATTCATCTTTCACAATTCAACCTTAAGGCAGAAAATATCAACTTGATAAACGATTCTATAATAGCTGATTTACAACATTTATCATTACGAGAAGGTAGCGGTTTTCAAATCGATAAACTTGCAGGAGCCTTAAAGCTATCTTCCTCACTTACCCAATTGGATAATGCCACTTTGGAAACCCCTTTATCTAAAGTAAAAATGAAGTATTATTCAATGAAATATCGGGAATGGGGCGATTATGCCGATTTTATTGAAAAAGTAAAACTAAAAGCAGACTTCAAGCCCTCCTTATTGAGTATGAAAGACATTGCTTTTTTTACCTCTACAATGCAAGGTATTGATATTGCTTATAGGGTATCTGGCAAAGCTTGGGGAACTATTAACAATTTGAAATCGAAAAACTTACAATTAGAATGGGGCAATAAATTCAAATTAAATACAGGAGTGGCTATTTCCGGTATTCCGGAACCTAACGAAATATATTTGGATTTGAAAATTAAAAATATGGAAGTTGATTTTAACTATGCTGACCAAGTTTTTAAGGCTTCCCCCACTCTTTCCAATCTATCTATCCCCAAACGCATCAAAAATTTTGAGCGATTACAATACAAAGGTAGAATAACCGGATTTATTAACGATTTAGTAGCTTACGGAACGTTTTCTACAGATAATTCTACCATAAAAACAGATGTTAGATACTTGTATGAACCTCAAACAACACTCCACCACATCAGCGGTCAAGTTGAGGCAGACAGTTTAAATTTAAGCCGTTTATATCCTGAAGAAAAATGGTTTGGTTTAACAAGTCTAAAAGCTCAAATGCAACTAAGTATAGACACTAACAGCAATATGAACGGCAATATAAAAGCCTATGTTCCTTGGACTCAAATCAACCATTATACGTACCAGAATCTGAATTTATCAACATTAATAGAAAATAACGTTCTAAAAAGTCAATTTGAAATAAAAGACCCGATGTTAAGCACACATCTAAACTTCAATTTAGACTTTAATGCTGAGCCCATTATTGATTTAACAGCTCAAATAAACAAGGTCAATTTATCGCGTTTACATTGGATTCCAAGAGACTCGTCTTCTTTATTATCCTTATCTGCTCAAGCCCATTTTGTCAGCACTGACTTTGACAAAATTCAAGGAAACATATTTTTAGATAACATTTATTACTCCGAACAAGGCGAACATTTACTAGTAGATAGCCTATATTTACAAAGTGTTAAAAAAGACGGCATCAGAGATATACAATTGCATTCTGATTTGTTTGATGCTCACTTAAAAGGCGCTTTTCTTTTTAAACATTTACCGGCTCTTTTTTATTCATTTTTAAACCGCTATTTACCCTCTGCTGACTTCACTAAAAAAGAAAAGAAATCAAATGATAATCAGTCTATAAACCTTGATGTTAATTTAAAAAACACCAAAGATTTTTTCAATATCTTCTATAAAGACTTAGCCTTGTCTGAAAATACAAGAATGAAAGGCCATTTTGACAGCCAAAATAACACCTTAAATCTATCGCTTAAATCCAATAAAATTCATTACAAAGGAGCTGATTATCATTCTTTAAATTATCAAATTCACAACCAAAAAGACAGCTTATTTTCAAGTTTAAACCTGAATAATATTACATTTAGTAAAGACCTCTACTTAAACAAAGTCTCTATTCAACAAAGTCTAAAAGAAGACAGTTTAGAAACCTTTATTCAGTGGCAAGACACTATCAACAACACGGCTCGCGCTTCTATTCTAAATCAACTTGTGTTTTATAAAATTAATTCTGATTCTTTATTCTTAAACAGTCATTTCTTCCCTTCTTTCTTTTATGTTGAAAACAATAAATGGAACATTGAATCTTCTGATATTGGTTTACTTAATGAAGATATTTCTTTACATCATTTCGCTGTTACACATAATAAACAATACCTCAAATTAGACGGAACTTTAAGTAAAACACAAAATACATCTATTAAAATACAATCAAAAGATGTTCATTTATCACTATTTCCTTACCTTAAAAACCTCTTACATATTGATTTAGACGGACAGTTAAATACTGATTTAGAATTGCTTTATCAGGATAATATTCCTGTAATCCATGGTATGCTCAATATTGACCAACTAAAAATAAACAATCAACTGTTTGGCAACTTATCATCAAATACTGAGTGGATTAGTAAAAGCAACAAGTTAATGATAGACTTGGAAAACAAATTGGGAAAAAAGCAATTTACCAACTTAAAAGCCAAAGGTTTTATAGACTTTAAACATAGTAAAATTGAGCTCAACACCACACTTAATAAACAAAAAATATCCTCTATCACCCCCTTTGTTGATGAATATTTAGACCACATTGATGGTGTTGTTTCCGGAAATATTAATGTAAAAGGTAAATTTAACCAACTAGATTATAACGGATATTTAGACTTTAGTAGAGCTAAGTTTCGTATTTTATACTTAGGAACAGAATATAATTTCACTGACAAAGTTTATTTAAACAAAAATAAAATTCTATTTAAAAACATAGCAGTACGAGAGTCTAACGGTTGGGGAGATTCTGCGACTCTAAGTGGTTATATTACACACCATAATTTCCTAGATATGAATTATTTCATTAATATCAACAAAAAGAATTTTATGGTGCTAAACACCGATATTATAGACAATAATTTATTTTATGGTCAAGTATTTATGTCGGGAATAACCGATATAACAGGCGATAATGACAATCTTAAAATAAATATTGTAGGTCAAACAGAAAAAAATACCCGATTTAATATTCCTTTAGACGAAAGCGAAGAAGCCTCAAGTAGCCAATTTATAAAGTTTGTAAGCGCTAAGGGTCAGAAAGATATAGAGAAAAATAAATACAAAGTCGATTTATCTGATATTTTGCTGAATTTTGATTTAAAAGTAACTCCTGATGCCGAATTAAAGCTAATATTTAACAGTCAATTAGGTGATGTTGTAGAAGCCAGAGGTGAGGGAAATCTAAATCTGGAAATCAATACATTGGGTAATTTCAAGATGTATGGTGCTTATACCATAAAAAAAGGAGCTTACCTGTTTACCCTACAAAATATTATTAATAAGAGATTTGATATAGAACAAGGCAGTTACATTAAATGGAATGGCGACCCTTATATGGCTTATGTTAATATCAATGCCATCTATAAGCTTAAAGCATCACTCTACGAACTTACTATGAATGAAAAAGATAAGAGTAGGATTCCTGTTAATTGTTACTTAAAAATGGAAAACGATTTGACGCAACCTGATATTAAATTTGATATTCGTTTTCCAAGCTCAGGAGATGAGGCCAATTACCTAATAAAAGCGATGAGCCAAGACGAAAGAAATAAGCAATTACTATCTCTTTTGGTACTCAATCAATTTGACACTCCCAGTTACCTAAAAGGGGGAGCTGTGGACAACATTTCATCAGGCAATACAGTCGGTAAAACAGCCAGTGAATTACTTTCTAATCAAGTAAGTACATGGTTATCTCAAATTAGTGATGATTTTGATATTGGTCTCAATTATCGTCCGGCTGACGAAATAAACGATTCAGAAGTTGAATTAGCCCTTTCTACCCAACTGTTTAACAATAGAGTTGAGATAGACGGAAATGTGGGCGTTGGAACTTATCATCAAACCAACAGTAATGTAGTGGGAAGTTTCAATATTGATGTAAAATTAAATAGAAAAGGTAATATTCGTTTTAAAGGCTTCAATAGAGTAAACGATAATTATTTAGAATACAACTCACTATACACACAAGGTATAGGTTTGTACTATAAAGAAGAGTTCGATACTTTCGGTCAGTTACTGAAAAAATATTGGAAATTTATTACTTTTCAAAAACTACCACAAGAAGAAGAATAACAACTGCCAGTAAAAGTTTACAGCAGAAATACTTTTTAAAATAAATATTAACCATTTCTTAATAAGCCTCTTTTTAACGAATACTATAAAACTATTTATACATCAAAAGAAAAAAAGAAACTCTTGAGTAAAAATAATTGATGCTACAAATATTTGCTTTTTTCAATAATATTAAATAAATTGCAAGCCTATTTAAAAACAAACAGAAACAAGTTAAAACATTATTAATTAAAATTATAGCAAGCTATGAAAAGCGAAAAAACATTAGATATTTTAAAAACAGCTATTCTTTTAGAGCGTAAAGGAAAAGCTTTTTACACTCACGTTGCCAAACAAGCAACTGACCCTGATGTAAAAGAATTTTTTCAGATTATGGCAGATGAAGAGGACGAGCATATTGAGTTTTTAACAAAACAATATGAGAGTTTTACTAAAAATGAGTCTTTTACTAAAATAGATTTCAAACATACTGACCATACAGATGATGATATTTTAACTCAAAAAGTAAAAACTAAAATTCAAGATGCCAGTTTTGAAGCAGCAGCTATTTCTTCTGCTATCGATATGGAAAACAGAGCTGTAAAAGTATATTCAGAAAGAGCTGAAACAGCTGAAACAGAAGAAGAAAGAGAATTCTACAAATGGTTAGCTGACTGGGAAAGTGGTCATAATAAAATTCTACACGAAATAGAAAAATCTCTTAGAGAAAGAGTTTGGAACGACAATAGCTTCTGGCCTTTCTAGAAAAAGTATAGTAAAAAAGAACACAAAGACCTCAAAGATTTTAAAGAACTTTGGGGTCTTTCTTTTAAATAGATTTTTCGTAATGGATTATTCTACCATTACGCAACTTCAGTCTTCTGACCTGCTTCACAATGATTAGTTTAGTTATTAAACCGAAATCTCATTAAGCAACACCAATCATACTTTACTATAACCAACTTTTCACCAAAGCAAACAGTTCTTTATCGGGATTTTTTATCTGATAATGAGATTGTTTGTAAAATATCTCCCTTTCCTGCAATTGCTGTTGAAGTTTTGCTCTTAAACTAACAGACTTATTCAACAAAGGACGCTTGTTATCATCATTTTCTAAATGCTGTAACAATTCCTCTACGGTTCGTTCCAAATAAATAACATAACCGCTATTTTTTAGGACTTCTATATTATCAAAAAAACAAGGTAGCCCCCCTCCTGTTGCCACTACCACATTATTGGTTTTATTAGAAGAAGCTATCTCCATAATAGCCTGTTGTTCCTTTTTTCTAAACACATCTTCGCCCAAAGCAAATAAGTCTTTAACAGATTGCTGATGTCTTTGTTCAATCCAAGCATCAGTATCTATAAAATCGAAATCTAATAATTTGGCCAAGCTTTGTCCCCAAGTCGTTTTCCCACAAGCAGGCATTCCTATTAAGTAAATAAGCATACACTTCTTTTTTGTTTTTTCAAAAATAAGTATTTAATTTGAACCTTTCAAAAATATATTACACTACTACCTATGTTATACTATTCCAATATAAAAATCAATTTAGGGCTACACATCACAGAAAAAAGAGCTGACGGCTTCCACAATATAGAATCTGTGTTCTACCCTATTAATTGGTATGATGCCTTAGAATGCCACCCCTCAAAAACAACTTCTATAGAAAATTCAGGTCTAACGATTGACGGAGCTCCCGAAAACAATTTAATACTAAAAGCTTACCGACTATTAAGCCAAGACCACCATATTCCACCTACCTCTTTTTATATCCAAAAAAACATACCTATGGGAGCCGGATTGGGTGGAGGTTCTGCCAACGCCGCTTATACCCTAAAAGCACTTAACCAATTATACGAACTTAATTTAAACCCAAAGCAACTCCTCGAATACGCTCGACAATTAGGAAGCGACTGTGCTTTTTTTATTCATAACCAACCTATTTTAGCCACAGAAAAAGGCGATGTTTTTTCTCCTTGCTCTCTCAATTTATCAAAATACTATATTCTATTAATCTACCCCAATATTGCCATTTCAACCCCTCAAGCTTATGCTAAGGTAAAACCCAGAAAAGAAAGCAAGAATATTTTGAATATCCTTTCTCAGCCTATAGAGAACTGGAAAAATGAACTTAAAAACCATTTTGAAGATGCCTTGTTTAAAGATATTCCAGTCCTAAAACAAATAAAAGAACAGTTATACCAAAATGGCGCTATTTACGCCTCTATGTCAGGCAGCGGTTCTACAATGTATGGTATTTTCAAAAACAAGCCTTGTGTTGAAAAATTTAAATCGTATCAAACTTGGAGTGGAAAATTAGAATTAAAATGAAAAAAATATTATTCTTAGGTGTATTTGTAATTGGTTTTAGCCCTCTTCTTTGGTCACAAAACACAGCAGAAAAAGAAGAAAAGCATTCTAAAAACCCTCGAGTCCAAATGCCATGGGGTGTTAACCTTAGTTATTCAGGAATGATAGTTGGTTGTGAGGTAGAAACAATTGGTGTGAGTTACTTTATTTTACCACAGATTGAACTAGATGCTGATTTAGGTACAGTCGATTATAAACAAGCGATTTTTACAGTTGGAACCAAAATTCACGCCAATAGAAATCGGAGTAAATGTGGTTTGACTCCTTTTTCCGGTCTCACTTTAGGTATATTCCAAAATGAAGGAGGAATTCTAAAAGTACCTGTTGGACTGAATTATCTATCGAAGTTTGGTCTCAATATGTCATCTAGTTTGGGCGTCATATTTGCTACTTCAGGCTATGGAGATATATTCTTAGAATTCAAATTAGGGTGGCGTTTTTAGAGAAAGAAAATGCACTCAAAAATACTTTACTCAAAGTATAAAAATCCGCTTGCAAAAAACACATAAATCTTCCCGTCTAAAAATAGCATTCACTAATGGAACTTACCTATCGGCATCCATTCAAGTTAGGTATAACTTCAAATTACAAATGCTATAACAAAAATTTTCTATTACCAAAAAAAATAAATATATTTGCGAAGAACATTTTAAAATTTATTAAATAATGAAGACACAAGATTATATATCTAGAGAGGATAAATATGGTGCACATAATTATCACCCACTACCTGTAGTTTTAGAAAAAGGTAAAGACATTTTTGTATGGGATGTAGAAGGTAAAAAATATTATGATTTCTTATCGGCTTATTCAGCTGTTAATCAAGGACACTGCCACCCTAAAATTGTAGAAGCTTTAACTAAGCAAGCCGAAACATTAACATTAACATCAAGAGCTTTTTACAATAGTACTTTAGGAGAATACGAAGAGTATATCACCAAGACATTTGGTTATGACAAAGTATTACCTATGAACTCCGGTGCAGAAGCTGACGAAACAGCTATCAAATTAGCCAGAAGATGGGGATATGATGTAAAAGGTATTCCTGAAGGAGAAGCTAAAATAATAGTAGCATCTGACAATTTCCACGGAAGAACTGTTACCATTATTTCTATGTCCACTGACCCTGATTCTTACAAAGGTTTTGGTCCTTATACTCCGGGATTTATTACTGTTCCTTATAACGATACAGAAGCTTTAGCTAAAGCATTAGAAGATCCTAATGTAGCTGCTTTCTTAGTAGAGCCTATTCAAGGTGAAGCCGGTGTATATGTTCCTGATGATGGTTATTTGAAAAAAGCTTACGATTTATGTAAAGCTAAAAATGTATTATTTATGGCTGACGAGGTACAAACAGGAATTGCTCGTACCGGAAAAATGTTAGCTGTTGATCACGAAGGCGTGCGCCCTGATGTATTGATATTAGGAAAGGCACTTTCAGGTGGAGCTTACCCTATTTCTGCTGTATTAGCTGACGATGATATTATGTTAGTGATTAAGCCGGGCGAACATGGTTCTACTTTTGGTGGTAACCCAATTGCTGCTAAAGTAGCCATAGCTGCTTTAGAGGTAATTAAAAATGAAAAATTAGCTGAAAACGCTGAGAAAATGGGTCAAATTTTCCGCGAAGAAGTTAAGAAAATCGATTCTGAAATGATAGAGCTTGTAAGAGGTAAAGGTTTATTAAACGCCGTTATCATCAAGCCTAAAAACGGAAAAGAAGCTTGGGATGTTTGTGTACAAATGAAAGAAAACGGTTTGATTGCAAAACCTACTCACGGACACATTATCCGATTCGCTCCTCCTTTAACTATCACTGAAAAAGATATTAAAGAAGCGGTTAAGATTATAGAAAAATCAATCAAAGAGATTGAAAATATGTAATAACATCATTTTAATGAGTAGAAAAAAAGCTGTTCAAGATTTTGAACAGCTTTTTTTGAAGTTTTATATTGTGGATTAATGTGTAATTTCCACTTTCTTAGTCGCTCCCATTGTTGTATTACGAATAGTTATTTGTTTAATAACATTCTCTGCTAAATCTTTAAACACCTTCCCCATAATACTATCTGTTTGTAAAGCCACCGGCTTACCGGTATCTCCCCCTTCTCTTATAGACTGAACAATTGGTATTTGCGCTAAAAGTTCTGTATTATATTGTTCTGCTAATCGTTTACAACCTTCCTTACCAAATATATAATATTTATTATCCGGCAATTCTTCAGGAGTAAACCATGACATATTTTCAACTAAGCCCAACAAAGGCACATTAATAGCATCTTTCTTAAACATATTAATTCCTTTCACGGCATCTACTAAAGCCACATCCTGAGGCGTACTTACAACAATAGATGCTGTAACAGGCAGTCCCTGAACCATGGTTAGGTGAATATCGCCTGTTCCCGGAGGTAAATCAAAAATTAAATAATCTAATTCTCCCCAAACGACATCTGTAATAAACTGTTTAAGGGCATTAGTAGCCATAGAACCTCTCCAAATAAGCGGTTCTTCCTTATTCACAAAAAAGCCTACCGATAATATTTTAACACCATATTTTTCTATAGGAATAATATAATCTTTACCGTCTATTTGCTCTATAAAAGGTTTTTCATCCTCAGCATCAAACATTTTGGGAACAGAAGGTCCATAAATATCAGCATCTAAAAGAGCTACTTTAGCCCCTGTTTGTGCCAAAGCCACCGCTAAATTAGCCGAAACAGTAGATTTACCAACCCCTCCTTTTCCTGAAGACACTGCTATAATATTTTTAACCTTTTCTAAAGAATTAAATGTCGCAGATGGAGGTGGTGTAGCTACCACTGTTTTAGATGACACCTCTACTTGAAGACTACTGTCTATCAACTTAACAGTAGATTCTACGGCTTTCTTAAGAGAATTTTCAAAAGGATTCTTTTTCTCCGTAAAAGTCAATTCCACCTTAACTAAATGCTCCTCAATATGCACATCAGAAACGACATTCAAACTGACAATATCACTATCCTTTCCCGGATATCTTATAGTACCTAAGCGCTCTAATATTTGTTCTCTATTTATCTTCATTTTATAAATCTTATCTAATTATTCACTCATTACCAAACATCTAAACACAAGCACAGTTTGAAAACATTTATGTCATCAATCCATAGCTTGCATTTCGTTGATTTGGCAAAGGTAATAAAGTATTAAGAATAAGCCATAATAATGTTGTACGTCCCTGAAATAGGTTGACCGTTAAAAACAATTTAAGAAATAATGAAAACAGCGGTTCAGCGTATTAAAAAACAACGTAAATTTACCGAAGATTTTAAGAAATCTCTTGTTCATGATTATGAAAGCGGTCAGTATAGTGTTTTAGATTTGTGTAAGTTGCACAATATAGCAGGGACACAAATTTACAATTGGATATATAAATATTCCACAGTTAATAAGAAAGGTTATAGAGTTGTAGAGATGAAAGAAAGTAGTGATTTAAAGGTTAAATCCTTAGAACAGAAGATAAAAGAATTAGAAAGTATAGTAGGTAGAAAACAAATAGAGATAGATTTTTTGGAAAAAATGATAGATATTGCCAAAGAAGATTTGAATATCGATATTAAAAAAAACTATTCCACCCCACCATCAGCTGGTTCAGAGCGAACTGTAAAAAAGTAACTTATTCAATGAATGACTTATATAAAACATTAGGAATAAGCAAACAAGCGGTTCATCGTTATGCTCAGAGGAGATCAATATTTGAGCAGAAATTGGAGGTTCTTTTAAGGGAAGCCGAAGATTTAAGAGCAGAACATCCTGGTTGTGGGGTAGAAAAAATGTATTATAGTTTACAGCCTGATTTTATAGGTAGAGATAGGTTTATAGAAATATTTATGGATTTAGGTTTTCGGTTAAAAAAGCGCCCTAACTATCGTAAAACAACTCATGCTTCAAAGATGTATTATCCAAATATAATCAAGGGTTTAGAAGTTAAGTCTCCCAATATAATATGGCAATCCGATATTACTTATATTGAAGTAGGAGGAAGGTTCTATTACGCTGTGTTTATCATAGATATTTATAGCAAAGAGATAGTTGGTTACAGCGTCTCTGACCATATGAGAGCTACAGCTAACCTTCATGCTTTAAGACAAGCTATTAAGGCGTTTGGTGTTCCTAGCATTCACCATTCAGATCGAGGTAGCCAATATATTTACAAGGATTACATTGCTTTGTTAAAACATAATAATGTACAGATTAGCATGGGTTTAACAGCGCAAGACAATGCTTTTGCCGAGCGTATAAATAAAACTATAAAAGAAGAATATTTAGCACATTGGGATATTAATAGTTTTGCAGGACTTAAACGAAAAGTCAAACAGGCGGTAGAGCATTATAATAGCAAACGGATACATAATAACATTAAGCGAATGAGTCCGCAAAGATTTAGAAAATATGTATTATCTTTGCCTGAGCAAGACCGACCGATAGTGAAGGTTTATACCGAGGTCGAAAATAAAATCGAAGGGACTTCGAGTCCCCTCGATTTTAAGCAAGACCTCTCTCAAGTTCAGGATTGCCCGATGTCTAAAAAGAAAATAGTAAATGAATGTCTAACTTAAAAAACGGTCAACCTTATTTAGGGATGTTCA
>PDWI01002739.1_pt1 | contig 29032 bp, 24 predicted proteins | sample 1430891 | NCBI WGS metagenome assembly PDWI01 (sample SAMN01162508, study PRJNA174530) | Oral metagenome, whole genome shotgun sequencing project. | biome: Marine environment; feature: Marine mammal; material: Swab sample of the gingival sulcus; isolation source: swab sample of gingival sulcus... | reverse complement strand
CTACCGCGATATTCTCGGCTATTCGCCGAAAAATGACAGCCAATTAAAAATAATGCTGCAGCATATTGACTGGCCTGTCCCGGAAGGCCCACGCCTATACCACAGCGAACCGCTGACACGTTTGGTTTTCCGGGAAAACGGGCAAGTACAAATTAAAAGGGCCACGGCAATTGAGGGAAAAATTCCCGAAGGCTCACCACCATGGCGGCACAGTTATAAAAACGGACACTACCGTATTACCAATGGTATTATTACGGTAACCTTTGACGGTAAAACCGTTAGCGGTGAACTCAGTGAACACGGTACATTGATTTTTCCGGAAGCAAGGGAAAGAGGTGTTTTACCTGCTAATGTTTATTTTTTTGAATGGGTTAAATGCCCTGCATAATTTTACGATGGTGAGTTTATTGGCTAAAAACAATCAAAAATCACCTGTTTAACCAAATCAGCATTAATACTTTTATTTATTCACAGGAGAAAAAGATGCAATGGTATTTTATGATTAATAATCAACAACAAGGCCCTTTTGACGACACTGCCGCCCAACAAGTGGCGGCTAAAAACCCCCAAGCCGTGTGCTGGCGTGAAGGACTTGCCGAATGGTTACCGGTTTCCAGTGTCGATGAACTCTACAATGCCGATAAGATTGCACCGCCACCACCACCCAGAGGATTTGGTGGCGGCGGCAAAGTCGCCGATGAAGTCGATTACATTATTTACGGCGAAGATATGCAGTTTGTCGAGGTTGAACTCGACCCGCAGGAAAGCGCCATTGCCGAAGCCGGGGCAATGATGTACAAAGACCCTGATATCAGTATGGACACCGTTTTTGGTGACGGCTCGAAAAATGATCATATCGGCGGCTTTATGGGTAAACTGGTGGGAGCCGGCAAGCGTTTGGTCACCGGGGAAAGTCTGTTTACTACGGTCTTTACTCATCAGGGGCTGGGCAAGGCTCGCGTTGCTTTTGGTGCGCCGTTTCCGGGTACTATCGTGCCGCTGTCTCTGGATAACTACGGTGGCCGTATTATCTGTCAAAAAGACAGTTTTTTAGCTGGTGCCCGCGGTGTATCAATCGGCATTCATTTTCAGAAAAAGATTCTGACGGGGCTGTTTGGCGGTGAGGGTTTTATCATGCAAAAACTCGAAGGTGACGGGCTGGTTTTTATCCACGCCGGCGGTACCTTAAAAGAATTTGACCTGCAAGCCGGACAAACGTTACACGTTGATACCGGGTGTTTGGTGGCTTTGACCGATAGCGTTCACTACGATGTCGAACAGGTCGGCGGCATTAAGTCAATGCTGTTCGGCGGTGAAGGGGTTTTTTATGCCCGCTTGCAAGGACCGGGAAGAGTGTGGCTACAATCCTTACCCTTTTCACGTCTTGCCGGCCGTATGTTACAGGCTTCCAGCAGTATTGGTGGTAAGGGTGAAGGCTCCGCCCTTAACTTTTTAGGTGGTGTTGGTGATTTATTGGATGGTGATTGAATAGGGTTTGCTTTATTTGTTTAACTCGACCATTCGAGAGTGGCTGGGATTCTTGTCATTTTTGCTCATCTCAATGATGGGTCAAAAATGACTTGTGTTGCCCCAAAATGGTTTTTGCTTGCTTTTTGGAAGCCAATATTTATAAATGATAATTTTACATTCGCAATATGATAACCACTTATGAGATAAAGTGTTATCAGATAAGGCTATGATTTTTTTATACGCCAGAACGGATCTTCACAGTTTGTTTTTTTCTGTTAATCGTTTTAATGTTATAATTATCGCCTATTTACTTAGAAAATAACGGAAAGACAATGAACACAGATATTTTAACCCCCGATTTGGGTAGCGATGACGCTTTCCCCGTTGTTGAAATCCTTGCCAATATTGGTGATGAATTACAAATTGATGATCCGATTGTTTTACTGGAATCGGATAAAGCCACTATGGAAGTGCCTGCCACTGCAGCGGGTAAACTAACTGAAATTAGCGTCAAAGTGGGCGATAAAATAAAAACCGGTGATGTGGTGGCAAAAATGGCAGTCAGTGAAAATGCCAAGGTTGAGAAACCGGCCGAGCAAGCCAAGCAACCCCAGCAAAAACAGTCACCACCTGAAAGCAAGACGACAACACGGGAGACAACAAAATCGGCAGCAGCGATTCCCGCTGTTGATATCAGCCAAATTGAGGCTGATGTTCACTGTGAGATGTTGGTGCTGGGTTCAGGCCCGGGGGGTTATTCGGCCGCTTTTCGCAGTGCCGACCTGGGAATGGACACCGTACTAGTGGAAAAATATGATACCTTGGGCGGTGTTTGTTTAAATGTCGGTTGTATTCCTTCCAAAGCCCTGCTGCACACTGCCCACGTTATTGAAGATGCAGCAGCGATGGCAGTGCACGGGGTGGCCTTTGATAAACCGAAAATTGACTTGGATAAAGTGCGTGCCCATAAAGACAAAGTGGTCGGCAGGTTAACCCAAGGCATTGCAGGCATGGCAAAAACCCGTAAAGTTAAGGTTGTACAAGGTTATGGGAAATTTGCCTCGGCAAATACCGTTATTGTTGAAAAAGAGGGTAAAACACAAACGATTGCTTTTGCAAAAGCCATTATTGCTTGTGGGTCGCGCGTTATTAAATTGCCGTTTATGCCGGATGACCCCCGCGTGCTTGACTCTACTGGCGCATTACAATTGGCCGATGTGCCGGAACATCTGTTGGTTATCGGCGGTGGTATTATCGGTATGGAAATGGCAACCGTTTATTCGACCTTAGGGGCAAAAATTACCGTGGTGGAGTTATCGCCGTCATTAATGCCGGGGGCCGATGCCGATTTGGTTAGAACGTGGACAAAAGCCAATAAACACCGTTTTGCCGAAATGTTGTTGGAAACCAAAGTGGTTGCTGCTGAGGCCGTCGATGAGGGTATCAAAGTAACCTTTGAAGGCAAGTCGAATGAGAGTAGGATTTACGATAAAGTGTTAATGGCGGTCGGGCGTGCCCCGAACGGTTTATTGATTGACGCCGATAAAGCCGGTGTTGCCGTCGGTGAACGCGGCTTTATTGAAGTGGACTCACAGATGCGGACCAATGTAGCGCATATTTTTGCCATTGGTGATGTGGTTGGGCAACCGATGTTAGCTCATAAAGCGGTGCATGAGGCCCACGTTGCCGCCGAAGCTGCCAAGGGTGAGAAATCCCATTTTGATGCTCGCGTTATTCCGTCAGTGGCTTATACTTTCCCGGAAATTGCCTTTGTCGGGCTGACGGAGAACGAGGCAAAGGCCCAAGGTATTGCTTATGCCACCTCGGTTTTTCCGTGGGCAGCCTCGGGTAAGGCCATTGCCAACGATGCCGATAACGGTTTTGTTAAGTTGTTATTTGACCCTGCAACCGATCGTCTTTTAGGCGGTGGAATTGTCGGCCTAAATGCCGGCGATTTAATTGCTGAGATTTGTTTGGCGGTGGAAATGGGGGCAGATGCTACCGATATTGGTAAGACCATTCACCCGCACCCAACACTGGGGGAATCGGTTGGTATGGCGGCCGAGGCGCTGCATGGGCATTGCACCGACTTGCCACCCAAACGGGCGCGCAACAGCAAACCTGCAAAGTAAGCCATTATCGTCAAAGGTATGCACTGTAACCAGTGCACTGGTTGCAGTTGTTTTTCTTGATGGTTATTTTTTGGAACCGGTATAGAAATAATAAAGAATCCCCGATATTGAGCCAATATCGGGGATTTTTAATAGTGAGAAACCTTTGCACAAGCGGTCAAACGGGAAAAATTCGGAGCACACGGCGTGTAAGAAACCGGAGTTTACACGCGGTAGGTGGGGATTTCGAGCGGCGCACAACGACGAATTTGTTATGCGCAGGCGCCGGTGCAAAGGTTTCGGTGAGTTGGGTTGCCGTTTCCTTTACAACGAAGAATAACCCCTTGAAGAACGACGGCCGCGCGGCGGCATCATTACCGATAAAACGTAACCGACCAAGATACCCCCCAGTATGGTCAAAGCCCCGATAACAAATTCTTTTTTACCGATTTGGGCTTTGAGTGACTGGTTTTCCGTTTTCAATTTTTGTATCTCTTGTTCAAAAAATACCGCTTTTTCTTGTAAACTGCGATTTTGTTTATCAATATCTACCGCGTTTTCGGAAACTTTCACTAAACTTAAATAGCGCATTCTGGCATCACTGGCTTTTTCTTTGGCGGCATCCAGCGCGGTTGCCAGTTTTTTCATCAATTTATTTTGTTCGCTGAGTTTTTTCTGTAGGGCATCATTATCCAGTGCCAGTTTGGCAGCCCCGCTTTCACTGTTTTTAGCACGCTGTGCCGCTTCACCGGCATTTTTTTTAGTACTATTCACATCGGCTTGCAATTGTTTGACCAAACTGCTTTTTTCATCCAGTTGAGCTTGCAATTCCTGGGCTTTTTGCTGGGCTTTAGCCAGCGCCGCCTGCATTGGGGCGAACTTGGCATGCACACTTTTTTCATTCAATACATAATAATTGGACAACCAACCAACACTGCCGTCAGCTGTTTTGACTTTAACGTATTTATCGTTTTTATCGATAAGGCTGACCTGCTGTCCGGCTTTTAATAAAGTGACAATTTTTGAATTCAGCTCCGGTGATGAACGCAACGGGGCCTCGACTTCGTCACTGACCCAAACGTCGGCAGCGAATGACTGAAAAGCAATGCTACTTGCTGCCAGTAATAAAGTTATTTTTTTCATTTAAGTATTTCTCAATTAATGATTGTTTTTTCATACAACAACGCCTATTGTAAAACAATAAGGTGCTATATGGCAATCCCATTGTGGCGTAATAGGGCGCTAATATCCGGCTCACGCCCGCGAAAAGCGACAAAATTTTCCATCGCCGTGCGCGAGGCACCGCGTTGCAGAATTTCGTTTTTAAAGGCTGCGCCTACCGTCTCATTATACACACCTTCCTCCTCAAAACGAGCGAAAGCATCGGCAGATAAAACCTCCGCCCACTTGTAACTGAAATATCCCGCCGCATAACCGCCGGCAAAAATATGCGAAAAACTCATCGGAAAGCGGGCGTAATCAGGTACAGGGGTCACCGCCACTTCCTGACGCACTTGCCGCCACGTGGTCATTACATCACAGGGGGTTTCGGCATCGTAGCGGCTGTGAATTGTTATATCAAACAAAGAAAACTCCAGTTGTCGCAGCATCATCAATGCCGAATGGTAATTTTTTGCCGCCGTTAATTTATTAAACAGCGTATCGGGTAAAGTTTCACCGCTGTCTTTATGGGCCGACATATCGTCTAACACTTTTTTGGTAAAACAGAAATTTTCCATAAACTGACTGGGCAATTCCACTGCATCCCACTCCACCCCGTTGATGCCGGATAAAGGACTGTGTTTAACGGTGGTCAGCATATGGTGCAAACCGTGTCCGAATTCGTGGAAGAGGGTAACCACTTCATCATGCGATAAGTAAGCACACTTGCCTTCGGTTGGCGGAATAAAATTACAGGTTAAATAAGCCACCGGTTTTTGTTGAACAAGACGGCTGTCAACCTTATCGATTGCTCCATTCATCCAGGCGCCGCCGTTTTTACCTTGGCGGGCATACAAGTCCATATAAAAATAGGCGATTTCTGCGCCATCGGCATTTTTAACGGTATAGCTTTGTACGTCATTATGCCATTTGCTTAAATGCGGATTGGCGGCAAAGGTAACCTGAAATAATTGCCCGACAATGGCAAACAAGCCGTCAATGACTTTGGGTACGGGAAAATAATTACGCAGCTGTTCCTGAGAAATAGCGTATTCAGCCTGTTTTAATTTTTCCGAAATATAGGCAACGTCCCAAGGCTGAATATCATCAATGCCCAGTTGTTCTTTGCCGTAAGCAACCAGTTCGGCGTATTCTCTTTGCCCCTGTGGTTTGGACTTTGCCACCAAGTCGGTTAAAAATTGCCTTACCTGTGTTGCTGATTGCGCCATTTTATTGGCCAATGATAAATCGGCGTATTGTGCAAAGCCCAACAATTCAGCTAAATCGGAACGCACCGCTAAAATGGCTTTAATTACCGCGGTGTTGTCAAATGCGCCGTCATCGGACAGTTCGGATGCCCGGGTATTGTAGGCATAGTATAATTTTTCCCGTAATTGGCGATTATCGGCATAGGTCAAGGCCGGCAGATAAGAAGGAAAATCCAAAGTCAGCCAAAAACCGTCCACCTCGTTTTGCTGTGCCAATTGGCGATACAGTGCCAAAGCCGAATCGGGAATGCCGACCAATTCTTTTTCATCGCTAATATGCAGATGAAAAGATTGGGTGGCATCCAGAACGTTGTTGGAAAAAGTGGTGTAAAGCTCGCTGGCAGACTGTACCAAACGTTGATATTCGGCTTTTTTTTCCTCGCTTAAGCTGACACCTGACAACTCGAAATCACGAATGGCGTCGTTAACCAGTTTTTTTCGAGTGGCGTCATAATCGGCAAAAGCGGCACTATCACGCAGACCGCAATAAAAAGCATACAAGCCGCTGTGTTGCGACATTTCCGCCCCGTATTGGGAGATAATCGGCTGGCAATCCTGATAAGCGGCCCGCCACGCTTCGCTGTTCATTACCGCGTGCAAATGCGAAACGGGTGACCAGGCTTTGCTCAACTTATTATCAATGGCTTCCAGTTTTTCGTATGTCTCCCAGCCGATTGGTTCATTTGCCAATAACTCATTGATTTGGTTTTTTGCCTGTTGGCATAAATGCTTGATTGCCGGCAAAGCATGTTCGGGGGCAATGCTGGCATAATCGGGGAATTGTTTGATATTTAGTAGCGGATTGTTTTCTATGTTTTTTGTCATTGTTTTTTTTTATGAGTAGTTATTGGGTTATCGGTTGAGCAGAAATATTATCGGCGATATATTAAATTTCCCCCTTTAGCCGATCACTCACGAGTGGTACGGGTTTAAAAAGGAGGAGGTAATTGTGATTACTTAACGCGTGAACTATATTCACCCGTACGGGTATCGACTTTGATGGTTTCCCCGATTTGGATAAATAAGGGAACACGTACCACCGCACCCGTTGATAAGGTGGCCGGTTTTCCACCGGAACCGGAAGTATCGCCTTTTAAACCGGGGTCGGTATCGACTACTTCCAATTCGACAAAATTCGGCGGTGTGACGGCAATAGGATCGTCATTCCATAACACCACGGTGCACATATCTTGCTCTTTCATCCATTTTTTTGCTTCTTCGACGGCGGCTTCCGATGCGTTGACTTGCTCAAAAGTTTCCGGGTGCATAAAAACATAACTGTCACCGTCGTAATAGGAGTATTGCATACTGATTTCCATGACATCGGCAGCCTCAACCGACTCGCCTGATTTATAGGTGCGCTCAATCACCCGTCCGTTTTTTAAGTTTTTAATTTTCACTCGGTTAAAAGCCTGTCCTTTGCCGGGCTTTACAATGTCATTTTCTACAATGGAGTAGGGTTCACCGTCAATTAACAGTTTTAAACCGCCTTTGAATTCGTTGGTTGAATACGTTGCCATAATCGTTGTCCTAAAAATAACTAAATTATCAAGGCGAACTATTGTAACAAATAAGACTCAAGCTGATAAGTTTTTTATGTGCTTGCCCTGCCTTAACAAGATCAGTGATAGCAGACCTGTCCACAAAGTAGTACAATATCTCGTGACTGCACTACCTAAGGCGTTTTTTTATATATTACGGGAGGAGAAAATGAACAAAAGCATCTTATCTGTCGGCGTATTGGCGATTTTATCGTTGTCATTAGCCAATGTTGCTAAGGCCGATATTAAGCAACAAAATAATCCGTGGTACAAAGCGGGGCAGGCGTTTGTTGTCGATAAACTCAAGCAACAAACGAAACTGAAAGCCAAAAATGTGATTTTATTTGTTGGTGATGGTATGAGTATTGCCACGTTGACAGCGGCCAGAATTTTTGCCGGTCAGCAACATGGAAAAACAGGGGAAGAAAATCTCCTATTTTTTGAAACGTTTCCCAATACGGCTTTGGTAAAAACCTACAATACGGACGCTCAGGTGCCTGATTCGGCAGGGACGGCAACCGCCATGGTTTCCGGTATCAAAACCGATGAGGGTGTTTTGGGTGTCAATGAAAATGTTGAAAAAGGTAAGTGTGAGACGCTAAAAGGCAATGAGGTTGTTACCATCTTGGAATTGGCTGAAAACAACGGCCTTGCAACGGGCATCGTTTCTACGGCCAGGGTCACGCACGCGACGCCCGGGGCAAACTACGCCAAAACCCCGGATCGTAGTTGGGAAGACAATGCCAAACTTCCGGAAGATGCTATTGGCAAATGTGAGGACATCGCTTCACAATTGGTTAATTTTGCTAATAATACCGAGCGTTTAGGTTTTGGCCAATCCGATGGTATTGATGTGGTAATGGGTGGTGGGCGGCGCCACTTCTTACCCAAAGAAGAAAAAGGCAAGCGCACCGATGCGCGTAACCTCATCAATGAATGGCAAAAACTGTATGCCGACGGCGTCTATGTTGCCGACCAAAAAGCACTTGATAGTTTGGACACTGAAAAAACGCACAAGTTATTGGGATTGTTCAGTCCGTCGCATATGAGTTATGCAGCCGATCACGCCAATCACCCCGAGCAACCGTCATTGTCAGAAATGACGAAAAAAGCCATTCAGATTTTGCATAATAATCCCAAGGGTTTTTATCTGATGGTTGAAGGCGGTCGTATTGACCACGCTCATCATGCCGGCAACGCCTACGCTGCTTTAACCGATACGGTTGAATTTGCCAATGCCGTAAGGGTCGCATACGAAAATACCAACCCGCAAGAAACGCTCATTTTGGTCACTGCCGACCACGGACATGTGATGACCATCGGAGGTTATCCAAAACGCGGCAATCCGATTTTGGGCAAAGTGGTCGATGCGGGGAAAAGCACAGCCAGTAAGGCCGGAGACGGTAAGCCATACACAACGATAAACTATACGAACGGTAGAGGAATGATGGACTTGGGTGAGGAGACTGATGCCGATAAGGGCTATCAACAGGATATCAACGCCGGCCGCCGGGACTTGACCCATATTGATACTACGCGGCCGGGTTATCATCAAGAGGCGCTTATTCCGCGGAAAAGTGAAACACATTCCGGAGAAGATGTCGCCTTATTTGCCACAGGCCCTGCCTCGCAGTTGGTACGTGGCACAATGGAGCAAAGTGTTATCTTCCATATTATGAACAAGGCGTTGTTTGATAAGTAATTTACGTTGGTATAAAAAACCGCATAGCTACTCAATAACCATGCGGTTTGGAATAATGGCGGAATGGACGGGATTCGAACCCGCGACCCCCTGCGTGACAGGCAGGTATTCTAACCAGCTGAACTACCACTCCTGAAAATGGTGGGTGCTAGAGGACTTGAACCTCTGACCCTCGCCTTGTAAGGGCGATGCTCTACCAACTGAGCTAAGCACCCGTTCGGTGGAAGCGTATTTTACAGGTTTATGGGTCGTTGGCTAGTTTTTTTTTCTGTTTTTTTCTGTTTTTTCTCTATTTCTTTGATATTAAAGATTTTTATGCTAAAACGAAGGCGGTAAAACTAAGAAAAACGGGTGGACTTCAGGTTTGGATAGTGTTGCTTGGCATTGTCAGACCGGTTATTTGTGTAATAATAGCTTGCGAAATAAAGCGATTGCGTATAAAATTCACGCCCAATGGTTGATTGGGTGGACTTTCTGCCGATCAATTGCTTGAAGAATAACTGAAAACAGTGTGGTTTTAGGCTGTTATCGGGTTTGTTGTTAATGCTTTTTTAAGGAGTTTAAGTCATAGCTAAAGCAGAAGAGACGCGCATTAATGAGAATATTAGTGCAAAAGAGGTTCGTCTAATTGATGAGAATGGTGAGCAAGTCGGCATTGTGCCAATTAATGACGCTTTGCAGCGTGCTTACGATATGGAATTAGATTTAGTGGAAATGTCAGCCGGTAAAGGCGGTTCGGTTTGTAAGATTATGAACTATGGCAAATTTCGCTACGAACAGCAGAAAAAGCAGGCTGAAGCCAAGAAAAAACAAAAACAAATCCAAGTTAAAGAGGTTAAGTTCCGTCCCGGAACTGACGTGGGGGATTATCAGGTAAAACTACGCAACCTGATACGTTTCCTGGAAGATGGTGATAAAGTCAAAATCACGATACGTTTTCGTGGTCGTGAAATGGCTCACCAAGAGTTGGGTAGAGATTTATTGGTACGCGTTGAAAATGATTTGGCTGAGTACGGTCAAGTCGAACAACGTCCTAATATGATGGGCCGCCAAATGACCATGGTTATGGCACCTGTCAAGAAAAAATAATCACTGCCTGTTTATCAATCGGCTGGTCTGTGCCCCTTCAGGTATGGATTTCAGCGAATGCGAGTTAATAACAATGAGTAAATTAAAAACCCATAAAGGTGCTGCCAAGCGCTTTAAGAAAACTGCGAGTGGTTTTAAACGCAACCAATCGCACCGTCGTCATATCTTGACTAAAAAATCGACCAAGCGTAAACGTCAGTTGCGTGCAGGGATGATGATTTGTAAAAGCGATACCGCCGCTGTTAAGCAAATGTTGCCTAACGTCTAGTGGCTTATTTTCAATATGATCAAGATTTTTTAGGAGTGAATTATGGCACGAGTTAAAAGAGGCGTCACCGCAAGAGCACGCCACAAGAAAGTATTAAAAAAAGCAAAAGGTTACTACGGCGCACGTCGCAAGACTTACCGCAGTGCCAAGCAAGCTGTTATCAAGGCCGGGCAATACGCCTATCGTGACCGCAAGCAAAGAAAACGCCAATTTCGTCAACTGTGGATTGCGCGTATCAATGCGGCGGCGCGTCAGTGTGATATGTCGTACAGCCGTTTCATTAACGGTTTGAAAAAAGCCAATATTGAAATTGATCGTAAAGTCCTGGCTGACATTGCGGTTTATGATTCGGTGGCTTTTGCTGCACTTGCCGAAAAAGCCAAAGCAGCGATTGCTTGATTTTTTGGTTATTAGGCGGAAGGCTCATTGTTTTCACAGTGGGCTTTTGCCTTTTTTGTTAGATTATCTTAATCTAACGGTAAGAGGAAAAACTTGATGCGCACATCGGCTGATACGAAAGTACAACAATTACTGGATGATTTGATGCTGTCAGATGGTGATAAATACGCATTATTACAGTTATTGCGTCAAGTGGTGATGAAATGCTGCCCCGCAGTTGCCGAGCGGGTGATGTACGGCGGTATTATGTTTTCCTTAGCAAAGGATTTTGGTGGGTTGTTTGTGTATAAAAAACATATTTCCTTTGAATTTACCCAAGGCTATCGGTTGCAAGACCCTAATGCCTGGTTGGAGGGAAAGGGAAAGTTTCGCCGCCATCTCAAGTTAGTTTCAAATGGTGATATTGAGCGTAAACAAGTGGCATATTTTGTTGAGCAAGCCATTGAAAATATAACAAACACTTAGATATTAGGATAGTTAAGTGGAACAACAATTAAATAGCCTGCTTGCCGAGGCACAGGAACTGATAAAGAAAGAAACCCAGCTTGACGGCTTGGATAAAATCCGTGTCGAATGGCTGGGTAAAAAGGGCTTTTTTGCCGCAAAAATGCGCGATTTATCGACTTTGCCCAAAGAAGATAAGCCAAAATTCGGTCAGCTTATCAATGCAATGAAAGGGCAAATTCAAACGGCATTAAGTGAGAAAAAAAATGAACTTGAAGAAAAACAGCTGGCCTTTCAATTAAAAAGAGAGCGTTTGGATATTACCATGCCGGGGCGGCAAAGTGCCCTGGGCAGCCGTCATCCGATTTCAATCACACGAGAAAAAATTGAAGATTTTTTTGCCAAAGCCGGCTTTGTTGTCGAGCTTGGCCCGGAAATTGAAGATGATTTCCACAATTTTGAAGCACTCAATATCGGTAAAGACCACCCGGCACGGGCCATGCAAGACACCTTTTATATTGATGCGGAAACGGTACTGCGTACGCACACTTCCGGTGTGCAAATTCGCACCATGGAAACTCAACAGCCGCCGCTGCGAATGATTGCGCCGGGGCGGGTTTATCGCAGTGATTCCGACCAAACACATACACCAATGTTCCATCAGGTAGAGTGTATGTGGATTGATGAAAAGGTGAATTTTGCCGATTTAAAAGGTATTCTCATTAGTTTCTTGCGTGATTTCTTTGAAGATGAAAATTTACCCATTCGTTTCCGACCGTCTTATTTCCCCTTTACCGAACCGTCGGTGGAAGTGGATATCGGCCACCAAGGTTCAAAAACCGGTTGGCTGGAAGTGTTGGGGGCCGGTATGATGCACCCAAAAGTGCTAGAAAACGGCGGTATTGATAGTAAAAAATATCGCGGTTATGCCTTTGGTATCGGCATCGAACGTCTGACGATGTTACGTTACCAAGTGGGTGATTTACGCACCTTTTTCGACAATGACGTGCGTTTTTTGAACCAGTTTAGGTAAGGTGGATTGATATGTTAGTAAGTAAAAACTGGTTAGCGGACTTTGTTAGGCTTGATGTCAGTACAGAGGTCATTTGCGATAAATTAACGGCGTTGGGTTTGGAAGTCGAAAGCCTTGCCAAAGCCGCCCCTGACTTTAACGGCGTGGTGGTCGGTAAGGTAGTGGCCTTGGAAAAACACCCCGATGCCGATAAATTGCGCGTTGCCCAGGTCGATATCGGCGGCGATGGCGCCTTGCAAATTGTTTGTGGTGCCCCGAATGTGGCTGTGGATATGCTCGCCCCGGTAGCAACCGTGGGGGCGGTGTTACCGGGCAATTTTAAGATTAAAAAATCCAAACTGCGTGGTGTCGAAAGTTTCGGTATGCTGTGTTCTGAAAAAGAACTGGGTTTGGCGGAAGACGCGTCGGGCCTGATGAGTTTACCGGCCGATATGACGGTGGGTCAGGATATTCGCAAGGCACTGGATTTAGACGATGAAATCATTGAAATCGGGCTAACACCAAATCGTGGTGATTGCTTGTCGGTAATAGGGGTGGCCAGAGAATTAGCCGTTGCCTTTGATAAACCGATGACCGAATTAGACGTTGAAATGCTGAGTGGTCAAGGCAAATCGCCAGCAGTCAATCTGTCGGCAGCCGATGCTTGCCCTGTTTATATCGCCAGAACCATTAACGGTATTGATAATACGGTTAAATCGCCACTGTGGTTGGTTGAACGCCTACGCCGAGCGGGTATTCGTTCGTTGTCACCTGTCGTTGACGTGACGAATTATGTGATGCTGGAATTGGGTACGCCGATGCACGCCTTTACGGCGGCGGCGATTGAAGGTGGTATTAATGTACGACTGGCAGAGCAGGGCGAAACACTCACTTTGCTGGACGGCAAAGTAGTCAAACTTGATGCCGATATGCTGGTTATTGCTGATGATAAAAAGGCATTGGCTCTTGCCGGTATTATGGGGGGAAAGAATAGTGTTATTGATACTGATACCAGAGAAATTGTTCTGGAAGCGGCCTGGTTTGCGCCAACGGCAATTGCCGGGCGGGCCAGACGTTTGACCTTACATACCGATTCTTCGCATCGCTTTGAACGTGGGGTGGATTATACCGTGCAAGCTCGGGCGATTGAGCGGGCAACACGGTTAATTATCGATATCTGTGGCGGCCAAGCGCACCAGCCAACATCGGTGTGTGAAGAAAAACACTTACCCAAACGCCAGCCCATCCGTTTAAATGGCAAACAGATTAATGCGGTGTTGGGTGTAAGATTTCCGAAAAAGGCCGTTGTCAGTATCCTAACAAAGTTGGGAATGACGATTGCCGAAAGCGATAAAAATAGTTATGAAGTGATTGTCCCCAGCTATCGTTTTGATATTGCTATTGAGGAAGACCTTATCGAAGAGTTAATTCGCGTTTGGGGTTATGATAACGTACCGGTGGCAACCATTGACGTGAAAAAACTGGCCAATCAGGCCAAACAGGATTTAAGCCCGCGTCGCAGACTGAATCAATTGCTGGTGGCGATGGGTTATCACGAGGCAATTACCTACAGTTTTATTGATGAAAAGCTAGCGGGCTTGCTGTCTGATACAAGCGGGACGGTGAAGCTGATGAATCCGTTGTCGGCAGAACTGTCGGTGATGCGTACCAGCTTATTACCCAGTTTGGCCAAGGCCTTGTCGTATAATGTCAATCGTCAGCAGCATAACGTCAGGCTGTATGAGTTTGGTAATGCTTATGGTCAACTCGACGGGCAACTGGTACAGACGGAAAAGCTGGCGGGTATTGCCACCGGCGAAGTACATCCGATGCAGTGGGGTTACCGTAATCGGCAGATTGATTTTTTTGATATCAAGGGTGATGTTGAACAGCTTTTTACCCATTTGGGTGTTTTGCCGGAAATTAGCTACGACCGCAGCCAACGTTCTTTCTTACACCCCGGCCAATCGGCAGAGGTATTGTATCAAGGTAAATCGATTGGTTTTGTCGGGACGTTACACCCAAAAGTACAAAAAAATCTGGATATTGACACAAGAGTCTTGGCGTTTGAGCTTGATATTGCTACAATTAGTCAGGTGAAGTTGCCAGTGGCGGAAAGTATCTCCAAATATCCGGAGATTCGCCGTGACATTTCCGTGTTAATGGCACAGGGTCATCAAGCGGCTGATATTATTGCCGCTATTCGTGGTGTCAGTGATGAATTGGTTACTGATGTGCGGTTGTTTGATGTGTATATTGGTCGCAATATACCCAGAAGTACCAAAAGTATGGCGATTGCGATTTATTTACAAGATAAAAGTAAAACTTTAACCGATGAACAGGCTGATGCCGTGGTCGCCAAGGTGACTCAAGTATTGGCTGAACAGTTTAACGCTCAATTACGAGGATAATTTATGACAACTTTAACGAAAGCAGATATTGTAGAGGCAATTGCCAATAAGATTGATTTGGATCGCGCGGATATCAAAATGTTGGTTGATGAAACCTTTGAAGAAATCCGTAAGTCTCTGGAAAGCGGAGAAAATGTCCGTATCTCCGGTTTTGGTAATTTTTTACTGCGCGATAAATCTGTGCGTCCGGGACGCAACCCAAAAACCGGCGAAGAGGTCGATATTAGTGCTCGTCGTGTGGTAAGTTTCAAATCCGGGCAAAAATTACGTGCTCGCGTAGAAAACACCAAATCGAAAAACTAATTGTTATTAAAAACAGTGCGATATCTTTGCTATTTCACTGTTTTTTTATCAACGGTATCAATTGATTGGTCTTTCCGGTATAGACGATGCGAAGACGAATTAGTGACTTTCAACTGTTTATGCTTGCGTGCTTGGCAGCACTGCTGCTGGTGTTGCTGGGTTTGCGGGTGTATTTCTCTCAATTCCGCTTGGATGCGCAATTGGGCGAGGTTGTGAATGGCCAAAGTTTTGTTGCTCGTCAGGGCCGTGCTGATTTTAATGAGCAAACCCGGATATTGCGCGTGCAAGCGGAGAGAAACCAACCCAGCAGCATTGTTGTGGAAAACCTGAATATAGAGGCTGATTGGTTTGAACGGATTGACATTACCTTTGTCGATAAGCCCAGCCAACAAGTATTGACATTGACGGCAGGGAGTCAAGGCTCGGCCGCCGGTGCCGTGCACTTTGCCGGCCAGGAAATTTTATACACCGATAAAGCCGTCAGCCGCCTGCCTATGGCGTCCTTGGTCAAAGGCGACAATCAACATTTACTTAGTTTACAATTGGATACACCGCGTTTGCTCAATCCGTACAGTTTACAAAGTGTGCGTTTTGTGCCTAAGCAATTTACCATCACCGCCTTTTTGTCGTTGTTGTGGACGGATTTAACCGTGCGTCAGACAGCAACGTTATTATCCCCCAAAGTATTTTTGTTTATTTATTGTTTTGTCGTGGCTTTGCTGTTCACTGCGCTGCTTGTCTGGCTAAAACGCCCGATAGCCAAAGTTTGGTGGTGGGTATTAATCCTGGCTTGGCTATTATTGGATATGCGCTATATGTATCAGCAATCGCAGCAGACCGGGAGCAATGATAAAGTGGTACCGGCAGTGGCCGATAAGACAGCCAAAACAGCAATGCTTACCCGAACTGATAACAGGATTTTGCCAGGGTGGACGGCATGAGCGCTATGTTGACTTTTCTGTTGGCGTGGTTGTTGCCTTGGGTATTGGGAACCGTTATCAGTTTGGCCTGTCTGAAACGTCGCTACGGTTACCGGTTTTTAGCCGTCGGTAGCGGTTATTTGCTCGGGCTGCTTATTACTTTGTTGACGCAACATTATGCGACCTCACTGTCTGTAACCCTTATCATCGAGGCGGTACTGGCCGTCATCATTGCCTTTTTCTTTCGGGCAAAACGCTGTACAATCGAAGAACAGCGTTTAGAAAAAGCCTCACCCAATTCGGCTTATTTATTGACCTGGTTACTGCTGTTGCTGTTGATGGTTAAATTTTTGATGATGTACGCTAACCTTGGTGACGTTGCTGCCAAGGATTTGCTGACCGCCTTTGAGGCCGGCAGCGAACCTTTGTGGAAAGCAACCGGCTGGGGCATTTCTTCAGCCGCTTGGCTGGGGTTGAATCAGTACTATATGACGCTGTTACCACCGGCTTCGCAAGACTGGATTTATTTGCTTTGGCTGGGTGTCAGTGGCGCTACCGCCCTGTTTGTTTTTGGTGGATTACGCTATTTGGGCTGTCGCCTATTACCGGCTATGTTGGGCGCTTATATGGTGATGTCGCTGCCCTTTATGATGGGGCAAAGTGCTTTGACAAATGCCTTATCTATCGTCTTCATTGCTTACTATTTGTGGCTATTGTTACTGTTGGCTATCCTTATCGGCTTTGTGGAAAAACGCCCGGTGTTGCTGGTAATGGCTGCTTTTTTTGTTGTCTCGGCTTACCAGTATTGGCTGTTTTTTGCTCTTGTCACCGCAGTTGCCTGTGTGGCGGGGCGTTTTGTCGGTGTGTTGCCGGCGATATTATCGGCACTCGTGTTATTATTTATCGGTTTGATGATAATGGGGGGCAGCACCCATCATTCTATGGCGATATTTAACCAAGTTATTTTTATAGCAAGTAATTGGCATTTTGCTGCCTTAGCGGGTATCATTTCTTTGCTTGTTTTTGTTTTTTATCGGCGCCGTTACCATACGCCTGCTTTAGAGTTGTTACTGATTGGTGGTACGGTGGCGTTACTGGCAATGCTGGGGATTATCTTCGGTAAATACCCGGCCGATACCGACGCCGATATTATCACCATAGTGGCTTATTTTACCCCGTTTATCTGTTTCATACCCGTCAGTGTTTACCATTTGACCAATCAAGACAAAGACAGCCTGCCGGTCATTTGATAGCCATTCCGACACCAGCCCGGTTTGGTTAATTTGCCTAAAGGGCATCTCGGCATCTTTGTAAAGCTCGCTTTAGCTTTTCCGTTCATCCAAGGCATTTAGGAAAGCTTGCAAGGTTGGTGTGATGACCTTGTTCTGGTGAATCATCATACCCAACTGTCGAATAATGTGTTTATTGAGCAACGGGCGATAGGCCAGAGCAGGGCTGAGCATAATTTTGGGTAAAACCGACCAACCTAAGCCCGCTTCCACCATGACCTTAATGGTTTCCAGGTAGTTGGTGGAAAAGGCGAGACGATAATTGATTTTATTGTCTTTAAAAACATCATCAATAATGCGGCGGGTAAAAGTGTCCTTATCGGGTAAAATAGCAGGATAATCTGCCAGTATGGCCGCACTAAGGTCGGTATATCGGCCCATGTTGTGGGTTTTGGCAAACATTACCACCAGTTCGTCGTGCCATAACGGTATGGTTCTAATCGTTGCGGCCGGTTGTTGCGGCAGTGTGGCAATAGCCAGGTCAAACAATCCTTGGCTTACCTCCTCATAGGCAATTTCCGAATCGGTAAAATGCATATCCAACTGCACATCGGGGTATTTTTTCACAAAGGTCTGTAAGAGGGCAGGCAGGCGGTACAGGCCGATATGGTGGCTGGTGGCAATACGCAGTTTACCGGCAATAAGGTGTTTACTCATATCGCTGTGCTGTTTCATCTCGCCCACTTTATCGAGGATTTCTTTGGCATCCGGCAACAGGGTTTTACCGGCTTCGGTGAGTTGAATACGTTGCCCGAAGCGCTCGAAAAGCGACACCTCCAAAGCAGCTTCCAGTGTTGCCACACGTTTGCTGACTGCCGACTGGGTCAGGTGTAGTTGCTCGGCTGCTTTGGAAAAAGATTGACATTCGGCAACGCTGATAAAAGCGGTCAGTTGTCCGGTATCCATTATTCTTGTCCTCCTTTGTTTGCTGTTATTCTTACCGGTTTTTATCGGTAATCATTCATCATTTACTACCTAGTGGGTTTTGTTATTGATAAAAAAGACTGCAACAGCCTTTATCACTTTAACGGTCGTCGTCAATTTGCTTTTTTACCTGTCCGATTATAAACCAGTTTATTTCTTCGCTATACCAAATTGTTATGTTGTTGTCCGATATGGTAAAGTGACTTAAAACCGCTACGGCCTTACACCGTCTTACCGTATGAGATATGCTGTCGGTTGACGGCATGCCTTGTGCCAATTTTTACTTTACTTCACCTCGCTATAGTTTACACCGGCATTCACACTCTGTTAAAAATAAAGCAGAGTATTTTAAAAATAGCATGATGTTTTTGTCATTTACACGCTACTCGATTACAAAAAATTCCATGCTATTGCGTACACTACCTAAGTTGATTATTCAACGAATGAAAGCTTGACATTGTTATTAATATTAATGATAATAGTTTCTCTTAACATATGCAATTTTATATAGACTAATATGCAAAAAACGATTATTTATCAGAGTATTATTATTGCTTTCGTATCGGCAACACTGTCTGTTCGAGCAGAAGAAAATAATACCCATCAAGACAAATTACTATGGGAACTACCGCCTGTTAATGTTATTGGATATACCGATAACAGCATCGATGAAGCCTTACCCAGTGTTGAAACCATACAGATGGAAGAATTGCGTAACCCTGCTGTCACAGATATCCGCAGTATTTTTACAAAAACACCTTCCATTGAAGTGAATTCCTCATCTAACGGTCAAGCGCAACAGTTGAGAATCCGAGGGTTCGGAAAAAATTATGCAGAATTAAAAATTGATAATGAACCCACGCCCTCTTTCTTTGTTTTTGGGCCCTATACCTCGGGAGAACGTAGTTTCATTGAGACCGATACGCTAAAACAAGTTGATATTGTCAAAGGATTACAGTCTCCCAAGCAAAGCACGGGCGCATTGGCGGGAACAATCAATATGCAGACTTTTGACCCCAGTGACTTTGTTGATAGCGAAAATCCTTTTTATTTTTCAGTTAAACCAAGTTATACCAGTAAAAATAAGGGGTTTGGCAGTACGTTAAGGCTGGCTGCGGCAAAAGACAATTTTAGCGGTTTACTGATGTATAGCTATCGTCGCTACCACGAACTGGAAAATAAAGGCAGTGATCAGGAAAAAACGCTGCGAGACAAGCAAAATACTGACCAACACAATATAATGATGAAGGGAGAAGTCGGTCTTGACCAAGGTCGTTTATTATTTACCGGCGAACACTTCAAAGTTGATAATGAAACGACACCGCGTTATCCTCGCGGCAACCCTTCGGCATACGACGAACCCAGTAAGCGTTCCCGTCTGTCGGCAACAGCCGAATTGGAAAATGTTTTGGGACTGGACGAACTTTCAGCCCGGGTTTCATGGCAAAAGTATAATCAGACTGATTCCGCTTACGGTGAAAGTCATTACCGGCAAAAACGTTCAGGCATCGGTTTTGACGGCGTTAAGGTTTTAGATATCGGTACGATGGAAAACCGTTTGTCTTTTGGTACAAGTTTCGACAAGCATAAATTTGATTACAAATTAATAGATCGTTCCGGTGCTGCAATCAGATATGTGCCCGTAACCAATAGAGATACCGTTATGCTTTACGCAAAAGATCAAATAACCTTTAACGGCGGTTTTACCTTGACACCGGGTATTCGTGTTGAGCATCAAAAACTCACTGCCAGCGTTGATGATGCGTATAGCAAAAATCCTGCCGTTCCGGTACAAAAAGGTTATATTCCCAAGGGTAGTACGACGATGGTTAGCCCGAGTCTGACGGCGACGATGCCCTTAGGAGAAAATAGCAAAATATACGCTTCTTTTTCCAAAGGGGAGAAAAGTGCCGATGACAGCAATCTGGGCAGCTTTGATCATGGCTTTGGTTTTATTATCCCCAATCCCGATTTAAAGAACGAAAAGTCTAAAAACTTTGAGCTGGGGTTAAGTTACATTGAACAAGATAAGCTGGAATTCAATGTGAATGCGTTTTACAGCAAATTTAACAACTTTATTTCTTTCAAAGATGACGGGATATACGGTACAACGCCGAGTGGCTCACCCAAAATGATTATGCGGCCTTTCAATACTGACAAAGCCAAAATTTACGGTGCGGAGATGGCCGTAGAATTTGCCATCAACGAACAATTACAGGCTAATGCAGGGCTGGCTTGGATGCGTGGCAGTATTGGTAAGCAGGCATCTCACGGTGTTACTTTAACCCAAGCCTATCCCAAGACCGCTTCGTTGGGTTTGAGCTACCATAAAGACGATATTTGGGGAGCTTCGGTGGATTTAACATTGGTCGGTAAAGGTGAAAATCCAGAAGACGATAAGAAATTTCGCACCCCCGGATACGGCGTGGTTGATTTGACCGCTTGGTATAAGCCGATGAAAAATATGTTAATTACAGGGGGTATATACAATATTACCGATAAAAAATACTGGCTGAGTGCTGATATTAACGGACAGTCCGGCTATGACAGAAACGGCAAAAAACTGAATTTAGACAAATATACGCAGCCGGGTCGTAATTTTGGGGTAAATTTTAAGTATGAATTTTAGTTTTACCATTCGCCAAAATCAGAGATAGCTTGCCACAGCTTGCCCCGGGCCGGTTGCGGCAAAAAAGCCGGTGCAGTCAATCAAAGCCGAGCAAAGACAACCGGCCAAAAAACAACCGACCAAAAACAACTGCATCGGCAAGGATTTATCGTTGCAGGCCGGGGGCGCGGCCATGTCAAGCAGCATAAACGCGTGCACCGCGCAAGTAAAAAGCATAAAACCCGCGCCGTGCGCCTTGACATTGAGGCGTTCGGCAGTTGCTGCAAAGGTTTCTTATAATTCGCTATAATTCGCGTGCCACTTCCTGACGCTCATAACACTCAATTTGGTCGCCCACTTTCACATCGTTATAGTTGCGAACACCGATACCGCACTCTGTGCCGGCACGTACTTCGTTGACATCATCTTTGAAGCGGCGCAGCGATTCCAACTCGCCCTCGTAAATCACCACATTATCGCGTAGAACGCGAATCGGGTTGGCGCGCTTAACAAAACCGTCAACGACCATACAACCGGCAATCTGTCCGATTTTAGGGGCTTTGAAAACATCACGAACTTCGGCAATACCGACAATTTCTTCTTTAAATTCCGGTGAAAGTTTACCAATCATCGCTTGTTTGACATCCTCAATCGCCTCGTAAATGATGCTGTAATAACGTAAGTCCACCCCTTCGTTTTCGGCTAATTTTTTCGCCCCGGATTCAGCCCGTACGTTAAAGCCGATAATGGTTGCCTCTGAAGCAATGGCTAAATTAACATCCGATTCGGTAATACCACCGACGGTAGCAGAAACGACTTTAACAGCCACTTCTTCAGTGGACAGTTTCAATAAGGATTCGCGTAATGCTTCGGCTGAACCTTGAACATCGGTTTTTAACAAGACGTTAACTTCTTCGATTTGTTTGTCACCAACGTTGGCAAACAGATTTTCCAGTTTGGCTTTTTGCTGTCTGGCCAATTTGGCTTCTTTGGCCTTGATTTGTCGTTTGTTGGCCAGTTCTTTGGCAATTTTTTCGTTTTCTACGGAAATCAGTTCATCACCGGCCATCGGCGCACCGGATAAACCTAAAATTTCCACGGGAATAGAGGGGCCGGCACTGGTGATAGGCTGTCCATTTTCATTATTCATGGCACGAATACGTCCGTATTCCGTTCCCGACAGCACAAAGTCGCCTTTTTTTAACTCACCTTTTTGTACCAAAACCGAGGCAACCACACCACGGCCTTTATCCACCCGGCTTTCAATAATGATACCTTGTGCCGGACCTTTGTAAGCGGCTTTCAGTTCCAAAACCTCCGCCTCCAACAGGATTTTTTCCAACAAATCATCAATGCCTTCCCCGGTTTTAGCAGACACATTGGCCACCATCACATCGCCGCCCCAATCTTCGGGGACAATTTCGTGTTGGGTCAGTTCACTTTTCACTTTTTCGGCATCGGCCTCAGGTTTATCGATTTTGTTAATGGCAATAACAATCGGGGCATCGGCAGCTTTGGCGTGTTGAATGGCTTCAACCGTTTGCGGCATAATGCCGTCGTCGGCGGCCACCACGACCACGACCACATCCGTGACTTGTGCCCCACGCGCCCGCATGGCCGTAAAGGCGGCGTGTCCCGGTGTATCCAAAAAGGTAACGATACCGTTATCGGTTTCGACGTGATAAGAACCGATATGTTGGGTAATACCGCCGGCTTCCCCGGCAGTGACACGGGTGCTGCGGATATAATCAAGCAGCGAGGTTTTACCGTGGTCAACGTGTCCCATAATGGTCACAATGGGTGGACGCGATTGAATTTCCGTCAGCTTCGCTTCCGAAGCCTCAAGCAGGGCTTCCTCGGCTTCATTTTCATTGATATAAGTGTAGGCAATACCCATTTCTTCCAATAACAAAGTCGCCGTATCCCGGTCAAGCACCTGATTAATCGTCATCATCGAGCCCATTTTCATTAGCTGCATAATCAGCTCTGCCGATTTTTTATTGGCTTTTTGTGCCAATTCGCCAACCGTGATAGTTTCCGGTAAAGCCACTTCTACCGTCACTTCTTTTTGTGGTCGTTTAAACGAGTGTTTATTGGCCAGTTGAGATTGGCGACGTTCCGGCTTACGGCTGTCACGGCGAACGCTTTTACGTTTGCCCTCGCGATATTTCTCCGCTCCCATTCGCTCAACTTTTTCTTGTTGCCGTAAATCGGCCGCCGCCTGACGACGAGCCATATCATCTTTTTCCCGTTCTTTTTTGGCTGTTTTTTCCCGCTCCGCTTGTTTTTTTAGCTCAGCTTCAGCGTTAGCTTTGGCATCGGCAGCAAGGTTCTTTTTACGTTCGGCCTCGGCCTTGGCTTTAGCTTCCCTTTCCAGGGTTTCCAGCTTATTTTTTTGCTCCGCTTTCAGTTTGGCTTCAGCCTGACGTTTCTTTTCTGCCTCGGCCTTGGCTTTTTTCGCTTCGGCTTCGGCTTTTGCCCGTTGTTTGGCATCGATTTCAGCCTTGGCTTTTTTCTCAACCTCGGACTGGCGCATGGCATCGCCCTGTTGCAAGCGTTTTTCTTCGGCTAATTTTTTGGCAATTTCCGCTGCCGACAAGCGTTTCGGTTTTGCTGTCGTGGTACTGTCTGCCGTGGTTTTTTTACTGCTTGTTTTAACCACCTTGCGTTTACTGCGAACCTCAATAGCAACTTTGTCTTTTTTCTCACCGATACTGATGGTACTCTTTTTTTTCACAGCAATACGTTGCTTAGGTGTGTCACTTTTACCGTGACGATTGCGTAAATAGGTGAGCAACTGCCTTTTTTCGTCAGTCGTAATGGATGCGTTTTTATCGGCAACTTTAACACCTGCTTCTTTGAGTTGCTCCAAGAGTTTATCAACGTCGGTTCCTGTTTGTTCGGCTAATGCTTTGACCGTTACATCACTCATTATTTTTACCCCCTCATTATTCGGCAAACCACGGTTCGCGTGCTTTTAAAATTAGTGCTGCCGCATCATCGTCATTTAACCCCGTCATTTCGACCAACTCGTCAGTGGCAAGTTCTGCCAAATCATCCCAGGTCTGAATGCCATTTAATTTAACTTGTAAGAGCAAGTCTTCATCCATACCGGGTAGGGTGTCAATGGGGTTAGAGGCTTCAATGGCCTCCTCATCGCCGATGGCCAAAGTCAATAAAATATCACTGGCGCGCTCGCGAATTTCATCGGCGATATCTTCGTCGAATTCCTCGATTTCACTCAGTTCATCGACATCACTATAAGCAACTTCTTCGATGGAATGGTAGCCTTCACGGACCAGAATTTCACCGACCTCGATATCCAAATCGAGCTTATCGGCGAGCATTTGAGCCGTTTTTTCTTTTTCCGCGCCGGTTTTTTCCGCAAATTCCGCTTCGCTCATCACATTCAGTCGCCAGCCGGTCAGTTCACTGGCCAAACGCACATTCTGTCCGCCGCGACCAACTGCCATTGCCAACTTATCTTCCGGGAAAGCCAAATCCATGGTATGCGAATCTTCGTCCACAACAATGGCTACCGGTTCCGCCGGGGCGATGGCATGAATAACGAATTCGGCGGGCTCCTCATCCCAAATAATGATATCAACCCGCTCACCTGACAGCTCATTGGTAATATTTTGTACACGTGAACCGCGCATACCGATACAGGCACCGGCAGGATCAATGCGTGGATCATCACAAAAAACGGCAATTTTTGAACGTCCGCCCGGATCGCGGGCCGCGCCTTTAATTTCGATAGTACCGTTAGCAATTTCCGGCACCTCAATGGTGAATAATTCCACTAAAAGCTCCGGTGCCGTGCGGCTTAAAATAATCTGATGGCCGCGATTTTCACGTTGAACCTGCTTGATAAAAACACGCAGACGTTCGCCTTGGCGTGTTTTTTCCCGGGGAATCATATTTTCTTTAAAAATAATACCCTCAACATTGCCACCCAAGTCCAAAATGGTATTACCTCGCTCAAGACGTTTGACCGTACCGTGAATGACCGAACCTTCCAGGTCGGCATATTCATCATAAATTTTCTGCCGTTCCGCCTCACGCACTTTTTGGATAATGATTTGTTTGGCAAGATGAGCACCGATGCGACCGAAAGGAACATTGTTAATTTTTTGCTCGACGATACCGCCTTCTTCAGCATCTTCATCAATATGCCGGGCCTGTTCCAAGGTTAATTCTTTGCCCGGAAACTCGATTTCTTCTTCAGGTAAAACAGACCAGCAACGATAAGTTTCATATTCGCCGTTATGACGGTTAATTTCCACGCGGATTTCTATTTCATTGTCATGTTGTTCGTGAAACTCATCATAAGTATTATTCTCTCCTTTGTATTGTTTACGGGTAGCAGCCTCCAAGGCTGTTTCCAAAGCATCAAAGATAACGTCTTCCGAAACGGCTTTTTCGTTTGATACGGTTTCAACCATTAACAATAATTCTTTGCTCATTACTTACTCCTAAAACTTGGTATCAGTCTGGTGACCTCAATATAGTTAAAATCCAGTTCGGTTTGCTTGCCGTCGGCTTCCTGGACGGTAATCAAATGGTCATTAACGGCGATGATTTCAGCCTTAAAATTGCGTTGTTTGCCAATAGGACGTGACAGGCGGATTTTGGCCTGTGAACCAATAAAGCGCCGGAAATCCGCCAAATTAAACAACGGTCTATCCAGTCCCGGCGAGGAAATTTCCAGGGTATATTTACCACTGATCGGATCTTCAACATCTAAAATGCCGCTGACTTGCTCATTGACGGCAACACAATCATCCAATTCAATACCGCCTGCCTTGTCAATATAAACGCGTAACAGGGAGTTGACCGAGTTAGGGTGGTATTCAACACCCACCAATTCATAACCCAACGCTTCGACGCAAGGTAATAGTAATGCCGCTAGCTTCTCATTCTTTTTCATTTTTATCGCTAATGTCTTGTCAAATTGGCAAGGGGCAGGATTTGAACCTACGACCTTCGGGTTATGAGCCCGACGAGCTACCAAGCTGCTCCACCCCGCGTCGTTGGGGCATATTATAGCGTGCTTTTTTCTTTTGGCAAGGTCGTTTTACAAAAATATGGATTTCCACGTTACTACGATACGGCTCACTCCGGCAGGAGCTAACTCAACAATAATTGTTGGCTAATTTCTTCACGTTTTGCTTTGCCCGCCAGATTTTCCACTAATTGTAAGGCAAACACGGTAGCAAAAGCAGGTCCGCGGCCGGTGGTGATGTTGCCGTCCACCACAACAGCCGCCTGGGCTTGTATTTCTGCCCCGGCAAGGTATTTTTCAAACCCCGGGTAACAGGTTGCCTTTTTACCCTGTAGTAAGCCTAAGCCGCCCAAAACCATCGGTGCTGCACAAATAGCGGCAACCGGTTTGCCCGCCTGAGCGTGGGCCTGAATTTGTTGCTTTAGGCCGCTATGCTCGTCAAAAGCCGCGGTCCCACCGGGGATAATCAACGTATTGACGTCGGAAAAATCAGCCTGTTCAAACAGAATGTCCGCAGCGATTGGCACGTTATGCCCACCGATAACCACTTTGCTGTCGGTCAGGGAAACGGTTTGAACTTCAATGTTTGCACGGCGTAAGATATCAATGGTCGTTAAGGCCTCAATTTCTTCAAAGCCGTCGATTAAAAAGAGTAAATTTCTCATGTTTTCCTCCTAAGGATTATGTATTAAGGGTTGTTTTGATTTTTTCTGCCAGCTGTTGTAATTCTTGTGTGTCCGCCGGCTGCCCCGCGTGGCGTTTAAAACTTACCCCCTGATAAGCGGGGACAATATGCATATGGTAGTGGAAAACCGTTTGTCCTGCAGCCTGCCCGTTGAATTGTACGATTTTAATACCATCGGCACCTAAGGCGTTTTTAGCGGCTTTGGCAATGGTTTTCGACAATCTGATAACATGGGCCAGTACCTTATCATCCATTTCGAACAAATTTTCTCCATGCGTTTTAGGAATAATCAATAAATGTCCTTTGGATTCGGGAAAAATGTCCATCATAACAAAGACGATGTCGTCTTCATAAACACGAATGGAAGGAACGGTATGGTTGGCAATTTTGCAGAATAAACAGTCAGTCATCGTTTTTCCTATTTTTATTGGTGGTTTCTTAATGCTAAAAGATTTATCATAGAGTTGCAACAGGAAAAAAGAAAAAATGGTTTTTGACGATACATGCGGTGGTATATATGTTGTTTTTTATCGTGCAAACCTTGTAACGTATTGAGGAAGTGGGTAATGAAAAAATTAGTGGTCTTATCGGGGGCAGGTATATCAGCTGAAAGCGGTATTAAAACGTTTCGTGATGCCGGTGGTTTGTGGGAAGGCCATGACGTCACGGCGGTTGCTTCACCACAAGGTTGGGCGGAAAACCCCCGACTGGTATTAGACTTTTATAACCAGCGTCGCCGGCAGTTGCTTGAGGTGAGTCCCAATGCCGCCCATGTTGCAGTTGCTGATTTACAGAATTTTTATGAAGTGACCGTCGTTACACAAAATGTTGATGATTTACACGAAAGGGCAGGGGCGAAGCGGGTGTTGCACTTGCATGGTGAGCTAAAACGTGTTCGCAGTGAGCAAAACCCCGATTTAAGCTATTCTTGGGAAAAAGATTTACACTGGGGTGATATTGCCGATGACGGCGCTCAATTGCGTCCTGATATTGTTTGGTTTGGTGAAGAGGTACCACTTATGCCGTCGGCGGTTGATTATGTGAGTGAAGCCGATGTTGTCTTGATTATTGGTACCTCGCTGCAAGTTTATCCCGCTGCCGGTTTAATTCATTATGCCGCCGGTGACGTGCCCATTTACTATATTGACCCCAAAGCCCACCCGAGCAAAGTCCCGTCCAAAGTGATTTGCCTTGCCGATACTGCGGTCGGTGCGATGCAAATATTATATCCGCAGTTGGTTGAGCAAGCCTGATGCAACAGCATGTTGAACGTTTTATCGAGCAGTTACAAGCGCAACGGCAACTATCAGAGCATACCGTGTGCAACTATCGGCGGGATATTTTAATTTTTTTTACCTGGTATCAAGACAACAAGGAGGGTATGTCGATAGACCGGCGTTGTATTCAACATTTTGTCGCTTATATGACAGGGCAAAAAAAGGCACCGGCGACGATAGCTCGTCGTCTGTCGGCATTGCGGCAGTATTTTGCTTTTTTGCTGGCGGAAAAAATCATTGCTCACAATCCTGCTGTCGATGTTAAAGCCCCAAAAAAGGCCAAAGTGCTGCCTAAGGCACTACCTGTTGATGATATCAATGAACTGCTCAACCATCCCGACAAATATTTTGATTTTAAGCAAGCGGCTCACGTCAGGGATTATGCCATAGTAGAACTACTATACGCTTCCGGTGTCCGGGTGGCGGAACTCGCCTCGCTTAACGTCGGCGATATTGATTTATCCGGTGGTCAGGCCGTTGTTCTGGGTAAAGGCAATAAAGAACGCCTGATTCATATCGGCAATAAGGCAGTTATTGCCCTAAAACAATGGCTTGCCGTGCGTAATGACTGGTTGCTAAGGCATCAGCAAAAAAGTTACAGCGAAATGACAGCCGCTGCGGGGGAGATGCCGTTATTTATCAACCGTTACGGCAGACGTCTTTCTGTTCGCGGCATACAATACCAAATCAAAGCCTTGGGTAAACGCTTTAATTTGAATTTGAATTTACACCCGCATATGCTGCGTCACAGCTTTGGCAGTCATTTATTACAATCGGGAGCGGATCTGCGTTCAGTGCAAGAGATGTTGGGTCACAGCGATATTTCCAGCACCCAAATTTACACGCATCTGGATTTTCAACATCTGGCCAGCGCTTATGATAAAGCCCACCCCCGTGCCAAACGTGAGGCGGGCAAAAATAAAAAGGATTAGGTAGTGTAGTCACGAGATATTGTTTTTTGTCGGTGTGCAGCATGTTTTCCTGTCAAGGCGTAAAGCGCAAGGCACTACCAGTAATGTTGAGCATTTACAAGGCAGAGAGGGAAGCATTCTGCCCCGACCCGAAGGGCGAGGCCAGGCGGTCATCATACGGCGTTAAAGCGCTTGACAATATGAATAACTATTCTCTGCGCGCTTTGCCTTGTC
>PDWI01003166.1_pt1 | contig 29038 bp, 27 predicted proteins | sample 1430891 | NCBI WGS metagenome assembly PDWI01 (sample SAMN01162508, study PRJNA174530) | Oral metagenome, whole genome shotgun sequencing project. | biome: Marine environment; feature: Marine mammal; material: Swab sample of the gingival sulcus; isolation source: swab sample of gingival sulcus... | reverse complement strand
GACACTTCAAGAGGTGGTAAATGGCGAGTGGCGAAAAGAGAATGAATTGAAAGGACTTAAATCTGAATTGGGAATTTTGAGTAGGAAAATTGACGCTGACTTAAATCCTATTGAAGAGGAAAAAGAGGAGAAAAAGGAAGAAGTGAAAAAAGGAAACAGTGTGAAAATTTAAATGTGAGTTTTAAAAAAAATGTACAAAAAAAAGAGAGGTTGGATAATTATTCATCCCTTTTACCACTTTTTCTACAATAATTATGTCCTAAAAATCGATTAATTACAATACCTAAAATACCGTCGTTAACACCATTTTGATACATTATTCAAAAGAATTTATATCTGATTTATGTTAGTATTTAGACAACCTTATCCTTGATATTCCTTTGTTTTCTGTTGTAATTAATTCACACTTCAAATTTATTTAAGCACAGTTGTTTTGTCTTTATTAAATGCAAAATTTAATGTTGGGGGCTGAGTATGTATGTTGATATTTGATGATTAAAAAATAATTACTATCTTGTGCCGAACTTAAATTTAGTAACAATAAATTAAAATATTATGGCATTTTATAACTATGGAATTGGAGGAAATGAAGTAAAAGTAGATGCTAATGAGGCTATCGCAGACATTCCTTCTAACAGAACATTATTAGTACAGAAATTAACAGATGAATCACCTGTGACACCTGAGGCAGTTTATGGATTACAGACAGTAGAGGATGTCTTTGAAAAATTTAAGCCTACTGTTCAATTAGAACATAAGGACGAAAATGGCAGTGAGGTTAAGGAAATTATGATATTTAAGAATATAGGTGACTTTGATGTAAAAAAAATAAAAGAGAATAGTGATTTTTTGAGTAAATTAGATGTTGAAAAGGAGCAAAATATAAAAATTTCTCGTCAATTATCTTCTAATAGAGCACTTCTAAAGGCATTAGAAAATCCAGAAATGAAAAATGCGATTATTCAAATATTTGAGAATTCAATGGCAGAAATTAGTCAAGAAAAATAATTTTAATCAAGAAAAAAAGAAAAAAATATGTCAGGACAAGTTCAAAATAAAAAATCAACAGTTGTAGCAGAGAAACAAGCCAAATTAGATGTTTCAAGTAGTGCTTTAGACTTGTTAAAAGAATATGGAGGTTTTTCATTTTTAGAAAATATTATTGACGGCTATTCTAATCTTAATCCGAATAGAAAAGCAAGACGAAATATTTTCTTAACAGATGCTCAGTGGGAAAATGAGCGAAAAATGTTAAAAAACCGATTGTCTGTTTGGTTAGAATTATTAAAAAGTGGTAGTGATGCAGAAAAAATGCGTGATATCGCTAAAGAGAAAGCATTAAAAGCAGAGGAGACTTTAAACTTAAATCTTAAAAAGGCATTAGAAACAACAAAAGATTTAGAAACTTCGTATCGTTCTGTTGCGTTGTTTTACAAAAACACAGAGAGTGATAAAGTTAAAAACATCACCATTGTTAATGCAGATATGACTCAATTGAAAGATTTAGATAACACTTTATTTATTGATTATATAAGTGATGAGTTAAAACAGAATTTTGATAGGCTTGATTTAAGAAAAAATTACTCATTATTGGTTGTTCCTGGGTATTTAGGTTCTAATTCAATTTTAGATAAATGGTCAAAAATTGCACACGAAAATAAAGCAACTCTCTTTACTGATTTTCAGAATTTAGAGACCCCGGAAGATGTTGTAGATGTTTTTTTCAATGCTAATCACACGGGCGGAGATGTTTTTAAATCAAATACTTTGATGACTTGTAATTGGCTTTTGGGAAGAAAACGAAATGATATTGTCGGAGAAGAAGAAAATATTTATGTTCCACCTTCTTCTGCTCTTGCAGGTAAAGTTTATAATACGTTAATGTCACAAGTTGTCGCAGGTAAGAAGTTTGGAGGAATTAATGAAGTAGAAAGTGTGAGATTCGATTTGAAGAAAAGTGAAATTTCTGAATTAGAAAAAATGGGCTTGGTACCAATGGTAAATGAGTATAGTAAAGTTATGGCTTTTTCCGGAAAAACATTATTTAATGGAGATAATTTAGGGCTACAGACCTATTCTGTTGTTCGTGTATTTGACTATATAACAAAGGTATTGTTTGATTTCTTAAATAGACGAGCGTTTGAAAATTGGACAACAAGAACAGAAGCTGATTTAAGAAGTCAAATCGTTAAGTTTTTAGATAATATTCAAGGACCGACAAAACTTATCGAAAAATTTAAAGTGATGAAAATAGAACAAGATCCAGATCAAAAAGATAGGGTTCTTTTAGATATTCATATCACACCTTATTTTCCTGCTAAAAGTTTTGTTATTCAGTTAGATGGACATAAAGGAGATGGACCAGAAGAGGCAGTGTGGCATAGCGAATATAAACAAGATAAGTAAAATTTGATGATAGCAATGATAAATAGGCTCTAAAATTATACGTTTATTTTTAGAGTCTTTTTTCTATAATTTTATCTTAAAACTGTTTTATTACTATTACCCTATTAAGATTATCTTTTACTCGTTGTAAGTTTTTTGTTCTATATATCAATTATAGTTTTCTATATATTTGACAAAATAATTGATAAATATCTTTAAAATATTACCTCGTTAGTATAATTATTAAAATAGGCAAAATGAAATACTTGAAATTACCAATAGATTTCTCCAATCTTATCAATGGAGAAGGTGTGCAACGTTGTTCTAAGGAAGAATCTATTGCTCAAAATATAATGATGATCATAACCTCAAGATATGGTGAAGTCGTAGGTAAACCTAAATTAGGATCGGATATTTGGGAATTAGAATTCAGTCAATTAGTAAAAATAAACCAATGGGAAGAACAAGTATGTAATTCTTTGGTTCAGTCAATCAATAAATATGAAAAAAGATTAAAAAATATAAATGTTACTGTTCTATTATCTGAAGTAGATGATGATTTTTCAAAAAAAGAGAATGTACATGTAAGAAGAAAAGCTCAAATTACAATAAAGGGAATAATGAAAGAAAATGATATTCCTTTTAATTTTAGCACGTTGTTATATATTAGCCCATTAGCTCCTTTAGCACAATAGATAACATATTATGAGAACAAATAATACATTTATTAAAATAAAGAATAGAATGCTTGATAGAGCTATGGAACTTTGGGGTATTAATGAAGTTTCTAAATTAGATCCTGTTATAGATTTATTGATTGATGTTTTTGCCTTTGAAAAGGAAAAATTATATCAAGCTATAGATATTTCTGACTCTCAACTCCTTCACAGATTATCTCGTATTTTGGTTGAAAACAAATGGTCATTACCATTACCTGCCCACGGATTGTTGAGTATCTATCCTACAGAAGAAAAATGTGACGTAAGTGTAATAAATCATTTTTATGTTAATAAATACCAATTTGGAAAAAGTATAACAAGTATTTATTTTACCTCATTGGTAGGTGCTGAGGTAATAAATGCGACAGTAAAATGTAAGATTTTTAACAACATAATTCAATATATTGGGGATAAACATTCTTATGAAAATACTCTTTTTACCGAAGGAGTAAAGGTAAAAGATTATTCTTGTTGGATTGGAATTCAAATTACAGAGGAATTATTAAGCAAAATAAATGAGGTTATAATATGTATATTACTTGATGAATTGTCATTATATCCATATCTTAATACATTATCAGTTTTTGATCAAGATGAAAAGATTTTATTTCATGAAAAAACACAATTAAAACAAATTGATATAGATGAAACTCATTATTTTGATGATGTTGTATCTTACTATAAAGATTATTTTTACACGATAAAGTTAGAAAACAATCCTGTTTTACGTACAATAACTGAGCAGTTTTCTTCTTGCAGAGAAAAAGTAGATGGAATAGATTATGAAGAAAAGTTATTTTGGGTAAAGTTTGATTTTTCAGAAGTATTTTCAAGTGAACAAATACAAAATATAAGATTCGTAATGAATACAGTTCCTATTGTGAATAGAAAAAGAATGTATTCTCAGCATCATTTTACAAAAAATGGTAAAATAGCTTCTTTGCCAAGTGAAAAAGAGAACTATTTCTTAAATGTAAAAAAAGTTTATGACAATAAAGGCAACCTTCTTAGAAATGTACTAAAAAGTAATGATGACAAATTGGAAGGAGTTTATTCTCTCTATTTTGGAAATCTTGAAAAGTTTGATAACAGAAGTGCAAAAACACTTATAAATAGAGTATCTCATTTAATCCGTGAAGAAGGTAATGCTTTTGCTGCAATGAATCCTGAAAAATTAAACACATATCTACATGGTATAGTTGAGAAATTAGATGAAATAGAAAGAAAAGCTATTGAAAAATTACAACATATAAACATAAGTAATGAACGAGCGTTTTTGATGACTTATCCTTATCCCAATACTACTAATTATGAAATTGAGTATTGGGTTTCTAACGCAGAATTAGGTAATGGATTTGATGAAAATTCTGTGTTTTTACAATTGGGAACAAGTTCTTTTGATATGAAACGAGTAAAGTTATTAACTAAAACAGTTGGAGGTAAAACAAGAAGAGGAGAGCGAGAACAAATAGATAGTTTGAGATATGGTTTATTAACACGGGAGCGTATTGTGTCAACAGAAGATGTTAAAAGTTTTGTAAAGCAACAGATAGGAAAAAATATTGAAAGTATTACTATTAGACGAGGAATGATGATTTCGGAAGATAAGAGAAAAGGAATTATAAGAACAGTAGAAGTTGTTGTAAAGTTAAAAAACATCTCATTAGCGGAAGAAAATCTAGCTCGATTAGGTGTTTTTTTAGAGAATGAATTAGCAAAAAAATCAATAGATAATACCCCTTATAAAGTAATATTTAATTAGGATGAGAGAAATAGATTACAGTCCAAGTTTATTGTTGGCATTAAAGCTAGCTAAAACGATGGCTAATAATGAAAAGCACTCTACTTATGGAGTTGCACATTTGGTAATTTCAATGTTTATAGAACCTACAGGGTTACGAGAAATTTTAGAAAGTTTAGGTAAAGATGTAGGATATATAATAGAGTGGTTTGATACTCGTAAAGAAATGTATCAGTCAGATTCCATTTTTGAGGGAGATATAGAACAAGATGAAGAATTAAAAAGAATTATAGAGGAAGCCGAGCGTTCAAAAATAAAATTAGGTACAGATTTTATTGATGCTATTTGTATTTTTACGGCGGTGATACGAGAAGGCGTTGTTTATTCAAAACAACAAATAGACTCGCTTGGAGTTAATGAAGATGATATTTTAAATCAATACAATATTCCAAAAACGAATTTGATTTCATCAATTGATGAAAATGAACTTACATCTTCTGTATTATTTGCTATCAACTTAAAGACGGAGAAGATAACTAATGAAGGATCCTTGGTCTTGGGTAGAGAGCGAGAAGTTAGAGCAATTTTAGAAAACTTAGAACGTTCAGAAAACAAAGGAACTTTGTTAGTTGGGGATTCGGGTGTTGGAAAGTCAGCAATTATCAAGGCTTTTGTAAAAGAACTTTGTGGAAATCAAGATGATTACCTGCAAAATACATTAGTTTTTGGTTTGAATGTGCCTAAACTGTTAGCCAATAGCACTTCTGAAAATGATATCTCAAAAAAAATAGTAGAACTATTTGAGAAGTTAAATAAATTAGAAAATCAATGTATATTAGTTATTGATGACTTACAGGTTTTGTTGGAAAACTCCAATGGAAAATCAAGTATGATTTCTAATGTGTTAAATGCACAATTAAGTGATGGCACTGTAAATTTAATATTTAGTATTACCTCTGATGCTTATCGTAAAAATTTAGAAAAACATTCTATAAAAAGTAAATTAGAGGTTATTCAATTAGAAGAATTAGAGCATTTTGTATTGGTAAAATGTTTGGAAAAACACAAAGAACGTTTAGAGAAAAATACAACAATTAAGATATCAGATGAGGCAATAGAAGAATCTATCTTTTTATCACAACGCTATTTCAAAGAAAAAAAATTGCCTTATGGAGCAATTGACCTTTTAGATAGGACAATTGCCTCTGTAAAAATGAGTAATGCCAATACGAAAAAGGAAATCGAGAAATTAAGAGAGTTATTTAATCGTTTGGCTGAAAATGCAGATTGTCATTTATCTGATATAAATATATTATTCCGTTCTATTTTTAAAAAGGTAAGTGTTGTTGTAAGTGCTAAGCTAAAAAATAATTATGTCTTTTTAGAAGAAGATAAAAAAGAAAATAGATTAACTAAAATAGATAATCTATTATCAGAGTTAGAGCAGGTTTCTGGGGAAGCGATAGAAGAAATCACACCTGTTGAAATAGAGTCTATCGTGGCAGATTTAACGGGTATTCCTATTGGTAAAATTCAAGCAGAAGAAAAAGACCGACTATTAGGAATTGAAAGTAAATTACAAGAACGAGTTAAGGGACAAGACACAGCGATAACTACCTTGTCTGATGCTATTATAGAGTCCCGAAGTGGATTGAGTAACCCCAAACAACCGATAGGGTCATTCTTCTTTTTAGGACCAACAGGAACAGGAAAGACAGAATTGACAAAATCGTTAGCAGAATTGTTGTTTGATGATGAAACGGCAATGATACGATTTGATATGTCAGAGTTTAAAGAGGAACACTCGGCGGCGTTATTGTATGGAGCCCCCCCTGGATATGTGGGATACGAAGAAGGTGGGATGTTGGTTAATAAAATTCGCGAAAAACCTTATTCAGTTGTCTTGTTTGATGAGATAGAAAAGGCTCACAGTTCGGTGTATGATGTTTTTCTACAAATTATGGATGAAGGAACAATTCACGACAAATTAGGGCGAAGTGGTGATTTTTCAAATTCAATTATTATATTTACATCAAACATTGGTAGTCAGTGGATAGTTGAACAAATGGAACAAGGTAAAAAACCGACTTCTAATCAGTTAATTGAGGTAATGGCTCAGAATTTTAGACCTGAGTTTTTAGGGCGTTTAACAGAAGTGGTGCCTTTTGCACCTATTGATGAGAAAGTTGCACAGGATATTTTCAAGTTGCATTTTTATAAATTGCGAAATCAACTTAAAAAACAAAAAAATATTGAACTTAGTTTATCGGAAACTGCTTTATCATACCTATCGCAAAAAGGGTATTCAAAAAAATATGGAGCAAGACCAATTGCAGGAGTTATAAGAACTTATATTAAAAAAGTAATTTCTAAATTTATTGTTGCTGAGCAAATTAAAAGTGGAGAATATATTTTATTGGATTATAAAGATGAACAGTTGATTTGGGAACAAGTGAATAAAGTATAAAGTAATATAAAAACTGATTAAGAGATAGTATTTGAAGAAGTAGTAATAAAATATAATGATACACTTTTTCAAATAGTTAGTGATTATGGTAATAACAGTTGGGATTGGGAAAAGGAGACAAACGGTACTTATTGTCCTTTGAGCAATATGTACAAGGGATGTTACTACACAGAACTGGAAACTATGCTTGAGAACGTCAATAATTAAAATAGAAATAAATGTTAGAAGAAAGATTTGAAATAGATAAACTTAAACAGAGTACCGCAACTGATTTTATTGCTGAGGTTTTTTACAAGGAATTAGAATTTATTTTGGGAACAAAACTTGATGACATGTTAATTGTACAAAAGCACGGTATGAATAGTCGGGTTATGTCAAAAGATGTTATTGATGTAACAACAAAATATATAACTACCATTAATAATTATAAGGAGTTTTTAGTGCTTCATTTGAGCCAAAATAGTATTTATCATCAACTACCTGAAATATTATTTCATCCATTAGTACTTAGTTCTCCAACAATGAGCAATAGAGAGGTCGTAGAGGCGATTAAAGAAAATAAAAAAAGAGAAATTAGAAATATACACTTTTTCATACCTTTTGATACTGAATTATTTAAAGAACGAGTTGGAATCATAAATAGACATTTGTGTTTTTTGACAGACAAAAAGTCTAAAGAAAATTTATTTCGTATTGCAGACAGGGTTTTAGATGTTAAGTTAGATATTCCCAAGGAAGCATTACATAAACTTTTTTTAAATTTATGCAATGCAGAGCAATTCAAAGAAGATTTTTGTAAAATAGAAGAGTTACTATTAATTGTTTTAGGGTTAGAAGTTAAGTTAAAATATATCGACAAATATTTCGAAGACCTTCCATTTGAAAGTTTGGGAAATGGACGATTAGGTGTTGATTTAGGATTGGTAGGGAAAGTAAAAAGTGAAGTTGACGATATAGAAGCAAAAGTCATATTATCCAAACCCATTGGTGACTATAAGGAAATATTAAAAAACACTGACTCTGTAAAAAAAATATTAGGATTTTTTATTAAAGCAAATAGGGAAGTTAAAGTTGTATATGAAATAAAAGGAGAGAGAGAATTTATCTTGGGGCAAAGTATTTTAGGATATGATACTTATTTATAAACGGACTATTTTTTATTATGTAATAAATTTTGTTTTTTTTAGATTGTAAAGAGAGAGAAATTTTATGGAAACATTAACAGCATTTTTTTTTAGGTATTTGCTAGCACCTATTTTTGTTATCTTACTTTTAATAGTGATAGGTAACTTGTTAAAACTTAAATCTGGAGTATTGAAAATGAAGAAAGTTGTTATTTTCACTTTAATACTTTCTTTGATTCTTGTACTACCTTCTTTCTTTGGTTTTTTGAAGAATGAATTTATTTGGGGAGGTCTTGTTTTAACAATAGTCTCATATTTATTGTTAGGGGTAGGTTTTGTTTTTAGTAGAAATGCTAATTTTTACAAAAACATAAAAGGTGGAGATTTAGAAAATGATGAAAAAATAATAGATATTAATAAAATAATAGAGCTACTAATTATTTTAGTAGCAGTTATTTTATCTTCTTGGATTTTTTATTTAATCTTTTCTTGGATAAGTAAATTGCCTTATAGTATATGGGTAATGTTTTCAACAGTTTGGTTTTTCATCCCATTTTTGTACTCTATATCAAAGGAATTATTCTTAAAAATAGAAACTCCTTTTTATAAAGCATGGATTGTTGATAAAGAAAACAGACAGAGAGACTATTGGGAAAATGTTGATGTTTTTAGATTGATACAAGTTACAGTGAAAATAAAAAGAAAATATAATGACGAATCATATTCTTCATTTTCTGTAAAATTACCAAAAGAGGTGCCGATAGGAGTTTGGTTTAATAAATTTATAGAAGATCAAAATATCAGATTTCCTCAAAATATAATAGATGCCTTTGGAAGTAGTAATAATCAAAAAATTGGTTGGATATTTTATACAAGTAAATGGTTTAACTTTCCATTATTTATAAAAATACTAAATTCAGAAGAAGATGGAGAATTTAATCAAATAAAGAACAAACAAATTATTTATATTCGTAGAACCATAGTAAAATCAAAATAGTTATGCATAAAAAATATTTTCCTATAAATTGGACAGATGGTGTAAAATTAAACTTTAAACATTTTCGTGATAGTAATTATAATGTTATTCAAACAATAAAAAATTATAATGCTATCTCCCAAAAAGAATATGACTTTGGTATTTTAGATCGTATTGATGATATTGATGCTATAAAAATAGAGTTAGTAAATAATTCAACTGAAAATTTAACTTTGAAATTAGTTTCTTGCAATGCAATAGCTCAAAATGGATATTTGATTATTTATAACGAAAAGTTGTATGGAAAAGAATATCCTACTAAAATAATAAATAGCTCTGATTACGATAATAATATAAATCAAGCATTCTATGTTGTTGTAACAATCAATCCTTTTGTTCCTATTCCTGTCGGTATGCCAGACCCAGAAATTATACCTTTACATCACCCATATGCACTACCCAAAATAAGTATTGATATTTTACCTGTTGGTAAAACAAATACTTCATATATAACTGAACGTTTCTTAGTTGTAGGTAAGATAAGCTTAACAAATGGTAAGTTTATTATTGACGATGAATACATTCCTCCTGTAAAAAAAATAGATTATAATAGTCGTCTGAAGAACTTTAAGGAAGTGTTAGTTCAAGTACTTGTAAGAGTTAAAAACTATTCCCTCCAAATATTTAAGAAGAATAAAGAAAACTTAAAATCTAACAAGTTGGTAGAAAAAACTTTTATTTTATGTGAAAATATCAATGATTTTTACAGCCAAAATATTTTTTACTTACAAAGTATCATAGGAGAACAGTCACCGATTTATTTTGTAGATAAAATATCAATGTTAGCAAATAAACTTTCAATTTCATTAAATACAATGGATGAAAAAGACAGAGAACTGTTATTACAATATTATTACGAGTGGACAGATATAAAACCTTCTGATTTTTTAAATATAATAGGACAGGTACTAAGTATTCAATACAATCATATAGAAATAAACGATACAATCAAAAAGTTAAATAATTTTTTAGGAATTATTGATAGATTATTAAAGAAAATGAGTGATTTGGAATATATTGGTCAAAGAAAAGACAACATTGTCATTAGTGAAGAAAGTCACAGCTTAAAAAAAGAAAAAGAAAAAATTTGGTCTATTTTAGATTAAGGTAAGTTATATTATGAAATTATATGAAACCGTTAAATTATCCTGAAAGAAAAAGGCAAATACTAACGTTTGGTGTGTATTTTGGTGTGCTCTTAATTTTTATATTTACTTGTTTCTTATTAACTTTAATTACGGCAAAAAAAGGCATCGAATTGTTAGAAAATAAGAAAGATAGATATGAAAAGGTCTTTAAGAAGCAAGCTGAAATTTCTTTTCAATTAGAAAATATTTACAAAAATCTATACAGTTTGCAGAATAAAAATCGCAATTTAGGAGAACACAAACAAATGCAAAAACTAATTACAGATGCAAGAAAACGAATAGAAGCAGATATTGACACAACAGATGTTAATAATAAATATTGTAAATTATACTTTGAGTTTTTAAATCAAATAAAAGATTTTCAAGGTGTAATGGATATATATCAAAAAGAAAAAGATAAGCATTCACATAACACTGAACAATTAGAAAGATGTAAGGAAAAGTATAAAAATATAAGTAAACAAAAAATAAAATAATTATGGAATTAAGTGAGTTGTTTTGGAAAAAAATACGATTTATTTTACTGTTTGTTTTTTCGGTATGTGTCTTATTTATTATTCAAACAAAATTAATGTTTAAAATTCCTGCTATAGAAAGCAAAGAATTGCTAGTAAATATACAAACAGCAGAAGAAATTTTGGAACAACAAAATCGTTATGTTTATAAAGTTAGAGAATTACATGATACAATAAAAAACCTAGACTTTGATATCAGTCAGGTACAAAAACTAAATGAGGTAAAAAGAGATATAAATTTATTACAAAATATTTATAAAAAAAATAATATGAACAATAAATATATCTTTGGAGTTCAAGCTTCAAAAATATTACGCATATATTTTAATTCACGAGAAAGTTTGAGTAAGGAAATAAAAAATAATCAAATACTTGAAAAAAACTTGAATGAATGTAAAGCGAATATCTAAATATGAATACTATTGCCAAATTATTTATAGAAGAAGAGTGGGAGTTGTATAGTACAGATATAGCCTATTATCGTGATACTCGCCCAACAGGTAAACCTTGTATTGATGTAATGGGTGGAATGGTAACTGTTTCATTCGCACCTCGAGGTAATGAAGATGAAATTTTATGTTGGATGTTTGCTGATAGAATGGACGATGAAAAGAGAAGGTTCTCTGCCAGAGGGAGACGAATATTACATCAACCCACAAGAGATACAATACTCTATAAAAGTAGGACTGATTTTGATAAAATCATAGGGGGTGTTGGTAGAGGAACAATGCCTTGAGGTGAATATTCATGGGGAAAAGGACGAATATGGATAAAACCTTCTCAGGTTTATGTGGACGGAGTTTTAAGATGATTTTTCCAAAAGATTGAAAAATACAGAGGAAAAACTACAAAAATAAAACTTATCGTAAATTATTAAAAAAGATGAATCTATTAGTTAGAATATTACGATTGAGTATTTGTTTGTTTTACATTATTCTCATAATGGTATTTTTGATAGATATTCAAAGTATACTCAATGATGCCTCTCAATATCCACTGAATTGTAATTCATGGGGATATTGTTCTATGAAAAGTTATGTAATTACAAATATAGGGTTAATATTGTGGTTTGTTCTTGGAATTATTCTATATTGGAAATTCAAGGTTAAACACAAATATTTGATTTTTTACATCTTTTGATTTATGTGTTATATCTTTTATTTGTTATGGAATGGAATTGGTAAAATTAATAATATAAATCCTTTGACTAATTAATTTGATTAAAAAACATAGTATTTTATTAAACTTATATGCTTATGAATATGAAAAAGAAAATAACTTTAGCTATTTTGTTTATAATAACATTATTAGCACTTTTACTGGCTGTTTTTATGCCATTTAAGTCTAGGTTAAGTAATTTAGATTTCTACATTTTTGACACAAATGATAATTACCATTATGAAGTTAATGAAAAGTTGGAATTTTATGTAAATGACACTATCGCTATAAGAGATAGAAAATTAACTTGGTATTTTGGGAATGGAGATACTTTAATTCGTAATGAGGATGTTGATTATAGTTATCATTCTGCTGGAAAATATTTAATAACATTAGATATTGATGGAAAGTATAAAATATCTAAGTTTATTAAGGTTGTATCTGCCCAAGAAAAAAAAGCAATAGACTCTATTCCTAAAATAAATGGAGTAAAAGAAGGATATGTCGGAGAAGAATTGGTTTTTTCATCAGAAAGTCCAGGAGTTAATACTTGGTATTGGGAATTTGGAGAAACAGGTACAGTTGATGCATACGAACAACAAGTCGTTTACGTATACTCAGAACCTGGTATTTATAATGTAAAGTTGAAAACAAATACATTAGAGTATCCCATAACTCATAAAATAGAAATATTGCCTCGATTTGAAAAAACAGAAGAATTTGTGGCTGTTGATTCTTTATCACTTGCAGAAAATGATATAAAAAAACACCTCCAAGCTATTGCTGACTCAAGAGTTTCTAACAAACGTACTTTTTATGATAATGTAAATTATATAGTAAACACATATACTTGTGGACAAGTTGATAAAGTTGTTGTTGTTATAAATGACAGTAAATACAATGATTTATATAGTTACTGTCAGGGCTTACATTATTTGGATAACAAAAAAAATCAAAAAGTCACAATAAATAAAGTAGAGTTGGATACTTTTAATTGTTTTAAGAAAATGAAAGTTACACAAAGTGTTTTAGAATGATGAAAAATATAAATAAAAAAAACATTGCACTACTTATTGGTTTTTTATTTGTGATATTACCTCAAAATATTGTTTCACAAGTATCAAAATACCAAAGTATTGAAAAAGTAGTAAGGAAAAGGGGCAATATTGTAAATAGAGTAGGTAAGAGATATCGGTATAAAAAGGATAAGTCTATTCGTTTAGTCTTTTCGGATAGGGATAATAATAATGCCTACTTAGATCCATATGGACAGAAAAAGGGAAAATCTCAAAGTTTTTTAACTCCATATTTTGTCATAAACTCCAGAAATGGTTTTTGTGAATTGGTAGAGGCTGATTCAAGTTTGATAGGTAAACCTAAAGGGTTATTTTCTTGTTTTATGAATAAGAAATATCACTTTACCGATACTAAAAGTTTAAAATATATAGGTTGGTTACCTCTTAATAATTTAATAGAATATCCCAAGGCATTAACAGATGCTGAGAATAATCGTCCACTAAAATATAAAATAGGTTTTGAAATACCGTCTTTATTTGAATTACTTAAATACTTCAATAAAGATAGTTTGACTGTTTACAAAGACCCTTTTTTTAAGATAAAATCGAATAAAATTCTTTTGACTAATCAAGTTGTGTATCCTTATAAATATGATTTAACTAAAAAAGCTGTTTTTGTATCAACAGGAGCTATCTTAAAGGACACGGTTAACCAAGTATCTGGTTGGATTCCATCAAATTTTATTTTTCCGATAGGACACAATAGAGTGCTTAAATTAAGAAATAACTTGTTTTTGGATTATATTACAGAGCAACAGGATACAATATACATATCTTCTAAAGATATATATTCTAAATATTTATATGAGGATTTATCTAATAACATTATAAAAGAGGATTCGTTATCATTACTCAGCGTCCCTATTTATGTTTGGAATCATCTAGAAAATAAAATAATAAATGTTGACGGAGAGGATATTTTTGTGTCAGAAATTGATAGGTTTAAGAATGAGAGCAAGGTTATTAATTTTCACTTTATATTTAACCAAACAGAGAGAAGTAAAATAAAATTATTTATAAATTCACTACAAAATGTTTGGATGTTTTTGTCAAAACAGTCAAATCTAAAGTTTTCTTTTTCAGCTATTTGTACGGGAAAAAAAAGTTTTGTTTTAAATAAAACAAACTCTTTTGTTAAATGGTTAGATTTTATGCAAAAAATCTCTAATGAAGACTTTCAGAATGTAGTACAGGAAGATGCCTTAAATGTAGCACAAGCTATAAAAAAAACTTTATCCCATAAAAGTTATAATGGAAAAAACTTTGAGAACAATTTTTTCATTGTAGCAGGAAATAGAGAACAAATAGCTTTACATAAGGACATAGAATTAATAAAGAAAATGGCAAACAAGTCTTCTTCTTTACTATTTGTTCAGATGAATAATGGTATTGATGAGAGTTATCAAAACTATATTCTAAGAGCCAAAGAATCAATGGCGCTGCTGGGAAATCATTATAATTCATTTATACGAAATTATACCGTTGATAATAATTTAATAGTGACTAATAACAGTCTAAAGAATATAGAATCTAAATCATTGGATAATATCTATGTTTATGATACTCCTAAAAATAGTCGATTTAATGGAGGAATTATTTTTCCCAAAATAAATAAAAAAATAGACCCATTATCATTAAGTATTGCTATAAATTCAATTTTAGTAAATATTCAGAAGAACAATGAACTGTTACTATCATCATTAGAGCATTATAAATCAGAATTAAGTGTTTTAAGATCCAAGCCAACAAGTGTCTTACAACAATTTTTTAGTAATAAAGAACTAACTGATTCACTTAAACTTTCTAATATTGATAGAAATAATATTGATGAAGTTTTTTATAAACACTTTTATATAGATAATGATGTAGTAAAACTTTTGGAAGAAGGATACATCTTAAATAAAGACGAACTATTGTCTTTGATAGAAAATTATAGAATGTTATTGCTTTATTTCTCTAATGGGGTCTCCAAGAAAGAAAGGAAAATATTAAAAAAAATGTATAAAAATCAAATTAAAGGAATAAATAGTAATTTCAAACGAAAAGTACTTTCTCGGAAAAGTACAATAGGAAAATTATTTTATTATAAAGCAGGATTTCCTGTGACTGATAATACGCTAAATAAGATTCATATAAAACATCTAAAAAGAAATTGTGTTGAGAAAAAATATAATTTTTCGTTAATTTATTTAAAATTAATCGAAAAATTGAATCTTTTAGAAGAAAAATTTTCAAACAATCAATTAGAAAGAACAAAAGATAATCGTTACTATATACCTAAAGAAATGTTGCTATGAGTGATATAGAAGAAAAACCACTACACGAGATTATATTAGACATCATGTATTTTAAAGATGTTGAAAAGCCTTCTTCTTTTTCTCCAGAGGATATTTTTTGGCAAATGAAAAATCCTAACATTAGTGAGCGTCAAATAAAAGAGGTACTAGAATGGTTGGTGTTAAAAAAGAAAGTAGAAAAACGTTTTGGGAAATATCAGATTGATAGGTATGGATTTCTTGATATGACAACCAAGTACAAACAAGAATGTTTTGAAAAAGAACAAAAAGAGGAAAGACCAAAATCTTCTGCGGTAGTTGAAGTTGTAAAAAAAGTATCCATAAAAAACAAAAAAAAGAGTTTTCGTAAAGGAGGAATATTTACAAAAGGGGACATTTTTTTTATGGTGCTATTTTGTGTGTTATTGGGATATATAGGTTATGATATTTGTGGTATTTCTCCATATACAATCTCAAAATTAGAATTAAAAGAACGCGAACTTTCTGTTCCTAGCAATTTGTATATTTCCAAGAAAAAAACAAATACAGAAGAACAGTTTTTGGAACGACATATTAAAGATATTTCACATTCATTTTTTATACAAAATAAAACGAATAATGCAGTAATTACAGAGATAAATAGTAAAAACAAAGAAGAGATTATTTTAAAAAAAGAACTAAACAGGTTAAGTTATTCTTATCAACAGGAAAAAGAAAAAATAAAATTTCTGTTTTGTAACTTATGGGCTTGTATTTTTATATTGTTTTCATTCGTTTTTTTGAAAATTTATAAAAAGAATAAAATGTTTTTTGGTGGTTTAAAATAAATGATTTACATTTGTGGATATAAAGGCAATATTTTAGATATCTTTCTCTTTCTTCCATATTAAAATAATGTCTATTGTTAAAGGAAATAAGTTGTAAAACTTAAAGAGAGAAATCAAAAAGATTGTTTTGAGCTTTCTCTTTTTTTTATTTATACTAGTTATCCCTAAAAAAGAAAAGCTTTTAAGTTAAAATTTTACAAACAAAAAAACAAGTATTATGGGATCATTTAGAGCAACATTCACGTTGTCAGGAAAAGAATTTGATGTGCTTTACTCAAATTATGAATTTAGTAGAAATACTGACGCAAAAGGAAAACCATCGTCTAATATTTTAGGGGGAAGAGTTCAAGTAACTTTTGAATCAACAGAGGATACTTCAGTTATTGAGGCAATGCTGAATAGCCAATTTAAGCCAGTTGAAGGTAAAATTACTTACAAAAAAACTGATGAAGATGCTAAGATGAAAGAAGTTGAGTTTAAAAATGCATATGTAGTTTATTACAAAGAAACATTAGATGTTAATAATGAAGTACCTATGACTATCTCAGTAACTTTCTCAGCAGAAGAAATTAGTATTGGTAATGCTTCATTGGATAATCGTTGGCCAAAAGCATAGTAAACATATGAAAAGTAATTACTAGTATTACATTTCAATAAAATTATTGTAAAAAGCCTTCGAATAATGTTTATTGTTTGAGGGCTTTTTTGCTAAATGATTTATCTATGGCAACATTAGCGGAAGCAGCAAAACAACTAGGGAGTAATAAAGTAATAATGAATTCCTATGTTGATTATGAAATGGGAAAACAAACTTGGTTTTTTTCTCCTAATCCGAATCTAGATGGGGCAACCTCTAAACCTCGTGATTTTAAACCAAAAAAATGGAATAATTTGTCCGTAAGGCAAAAGATGACAATTGCTACATTAGCTGGTTTTGGAGTAGAAGGCAAAGGGATAAATATAAATAATAAATCTCATTCATTAAAATTAGTTGAAGGTTATAACAAATGGCAAGATAATTTGTATAGCGTTTTTTGGAGTGATGGTGGTGGTAAAAAATGGTTATGTAATGTGTTTGTAGGAGATGCGATTTATTTGTTTAATGGTACAAGTTTTGCCTCGGGGAATAAACATTACTATTCACCCAACCAAATTTATTATAATCATTCACCTTTGAAAAAAAGAGAAAGTTATAAAGATGTAGAAATAGGAGATATCGTACTTTTTGGAGAGACACATATGGAGATAATTACTGATATTGAACACAATTGGATTGCAGATGATGGCTTTTGCTCTATCGGTGCAGGAAGACCTAATAAAAGTGAGATGGGAATAGAGAAGTGTGATGGCTTTTTTAGTGATAATACAAGAGAAATAGATAATAGAAATCATTCATATTACTATCTATGAATTTGAAATTTTACATATCGTGCGTTTTGGTTAATTTTACAATTACATATTATGTGTTGGTGAGTTTTGAATTTTTAATAAGTAAATATATTGTATTTAATGAGACTTATCCTTTGTTACAAAAATTGAGTGTGGTTTGTGATAATAGTATAACATATTCATATAATTATTTATTTTGTATGTTTTCTCCTTTAATCATTGTGTTTTATAGAGAGTACCAATTTCACTGGCGGGTATTCATTTTTATAAATACTTTAATCGCTATAATGTACTTTTTTTACAACTATAATAATTATGTGTTAGAAGGTTTATATTATGAAATTACATTTTTTACGATAGTAAGTTTTTTTATATCCTTACTTATTCATTCTACACAACAATTTATAGGTAAAAAATTATTACCTGAGTTATATAACGTTAAATCATAAAAGATATGTCAGAATCAGCGATACAAATAAATATAAATGGCAAATTAATAAAGGATTATAATAGTTTATGTTTAAAACAAAAAATAAATTCTCACCATCATTTCAGATTGGTTGTTGATTTAGAAAACATAGAGTTAGAAGGAGCCCATACCATAGATAAATCTAAAGATTGGCTGGGAAAAACAATTACTATAACAACTCATGAAAGAGATTTTGTTGGAATTGTAACAAGTGTACATTTGTCGCATGATAATGGACATCATGGTCAAATTATTATCAAGGGCTTTTCTTCTACAATTGTATTGGAGAATGGAAAACATATACAATCTTGGTTAAAAAAGCCATTGCAAACAATAGTGGAAGCCGTAACAAAACACCCAAAAGTTTCAACTATGGTGAAACCTGAATATACTACTGAGATTGCTTATGAAACTCAGTATTTAGAAACTAATTTTCAATTTCTACAGCGTTTAGCAAAACAATATCACGAATGGTTATATTATGACGGAGATACTTTGTTTTTTGGCAAACCAGCAAAAAGTAAAGCTATAAAGTTAATCTATGGGGTGGATATTACTGATTTACAAATAGGTATTCAAACACAGGCACGCAAATATAAGTCATTTTCATATAACTCATTTGTTGATGAACAATATACTTCCGAAAGCCCTGATAATCCAACAGGGTTAAATGAGTTAGGACAATTGGCTTTTAATGCTTCACTGGAAAACTACTCGGACCCAACCAATGTTTATTCTCAAATGAGGGTTAATAACAAAGCCGATTTAGATTTTTATTTGAAAAAAAAACAGCAAAGTGACTATGCTTCATCTAATTTTATATCTATAAGAACGGCTAAACGAGGGTTGACAGTTGGGGATATTATAGATTTACGTTCAGAAGTCTTTAAGGTAAAAGGAAAATTCTTAAATAAAAGGCACGGAGAATACATCATTACAGAAATAACTCATTATGCTACTGTTGGTAATGATTATAGTAATACTATTGTAGCTTTACCAGCTGATATTAAGACTCTGCCAGAACCGGTTGTCAATTTTCCTATTGCAGAAACTCAAATGGCAATAGTTGTTGATAATGAAGACCCTGATGGAAAGGGGCGAGTTCAAGTAAAAATGGCTTGGCAAACGGAAGAAATGAAAACGCCTTGGATACGAGTATTAACTCCTAATGCTGGAAAAAGTGATAAGGTTTCAACCAATAGAGGATTTGTTTTTATTCCAGAAAAAGGAGACCAAGTATTGGTTTCATTTAGATATAATGATCCTAATCGCCCTTTCGTTTTAGGAAGTCTATTTAATGGAAAAACAGGTGTTGGGGGAAGTGATCATAATAAAATAAAGAGCATAACAACTCGTAGTGGTAGCACAATAGTTTTTGATGATGACAATGAAAAAGGTAGCATTTTAGTTAAAGATGCTGATGGGAATTTAACATGTTATGATGGAAAAGGTAATATTGTGGTTTCTGCGAATGAAACGATTACTCTTAATGTTGGCAAAAGTTCTCTCCATATGAATAAAGATGGTACAATTATTATTTCAGGACAAAATGCCTCTGTTGTTGGGGAAAAAAATGTCCTAGTCCTTTCAGCGCCCAAAGACTCTTCGGATGGTTCCTCTTTATCATTAACTCCTACTAAAGCGGGGTTGTCTGGAAAAACATCTTTATCTATGCAGGGAGGCAATAAAGCAGGATTAAGTTCAAAAGAAACAAATATTGCGGGAGAAGATAAAGTTAAAGTAGCAGGAGGAGAGATTAAATTAAATTAAAAATGAAGAATGGTGATGTTTTTCGTGAGGTTATTAAAATAAATCATCAGTGGAATGATATCCTAAGAGAAGATGTTAGGCATATTAACCTGTTTTGTTGGAAAGCGAACAAAATGGAATTAAAGTTTGTAGATGCATTTGTTAAATATAAACTTTCTGAGACAGAAACTTCCAAAGATATATTCTTATTATTCATTAATCCATTTGAAGAATTACGCACATTTGGGCATAGTATAATTTCAGATGAAGAAATCGTATTAAATGCGTGGTATGACAGTTTAAATGAAAAACAACAAAGTAAAAAAAACAGGTGGACGCAAACCAATAAAACAAATAGCAAAGAAAATTTAACGGATGCTTATTTTTTTGTTCAGAATATTAATACATTACATAGTTATTATGAATTAAGTCATGATCAAAAAATCTTTATTGTTATATCTCCGTCAAGTGTTCATGATATTTATGAATTTAATCTTTGGCTTTCTTATTTGATAAAGTATGAGATACATCCATGTATTAAATTTATTATATATGATGATATTGAAAATCCGTTGTATAAAAAAGTAACAAGTGCTGATAATACTAGAATAATCAAGCCCAATATAGATGTTTTAAAAGCAGTGGCTGGAACTCAAATTCGAGATGTTGATTCTAAAGAGCCTGCTATAATTTTTCAGCAAAAACTTATTGAGGCATCAAAATTATTAGGAAAACAAAATAAAGATAAGGCAATAAAAAAAACAGAAGAATGTCTTTCGATTGCAAAGGTACACAAATTACCTGATTTACTTGTATCAGCATATATGTTTAGAGCAAATCTATTTATGATTTTTAAAGATAAAAAGCAAGCACTTAAAGAAATAACCTTAGCAGTAGAAAAATCAGAACATAATGATACCTTAAAATTACAAGCACTATTTTTTAAGGGAGGACTGTTATTCAGGTATTCAAAAGAAAAAGAAGCATATCAAGTGTATAAACAATCAGTTCCTCTTGCTGATAAAATTAACGATGATTTTTTGAGGATAGAATCTAGGAGATTGTATGGTTTTTTTGCAGAGAAGTCTAATAAATCCAATGAAGCTTGGGAAGTTTACTTAGAAGCACTTAACATAGTAAAAGAGATGGATTCTGAACAAGTTATGGATTCAACATTTGGTTTATTAGGAAAAAAAATGTTATCTCTTTCAATTTCATATGATTATAATTACCGAAAATTATATAATGAAATAGAAGCATTATTAGGAAAGGATTGGTTGAAAAAATTACAAGGAATTAGAGAGGCTAAAAAAGGAACAATATTAGGAACAATAGATTAGTTGTGAACATATGAGAAATATAAGAGGTCAAAATCCTGCAGAAATTGCAGAAAAAGTTGGTAAGAAAACAACAGAACTAATCTCTGGGATAAAGAAGGATTATAATGTAGAAATACCTACAATAAAGTCGCCCCCATCAATTTCACCACAGTTAGCCATTAAGCATTTTGATTTGGTTATGGCTTTGGATATTCATTGGTTGTGGATAGGTATTTATCCTGTACCTATACCCTATCCTTTTTTGGGGATGATATTTGATCCCATGGATTATATTCATTTTACTATTACAATACCTGCGATTCCTTTACTAGGTCTTAATGAACCTTTAAGTATTCCCATGGGGGGGTCGGTAAAGGTAAATGGTAGGCACAAAGCAGGTACGACAACAAGTGTTTTTGGATTAATTCCTCCTTTGGTGAATCATATAGGGCCTTTGGTAATGCCACCAATGGGAGTTAACGATGGGGAAGTTTATTTTGGAAGCAAAAGTGTTTTGGTTCAAGGGGTAGAAATGAGTACTTTAGATTGTAAATCGCTCACTTGTTGGGATCCTCCATTTGCTTCTATGGCTTTACCGACAAATCCTCGTAAGGGTTTTAGATTTCCGTTGGCATTATATAATTATCCGTTTAGTATGAACGTTATCATACCAACCGGAAAGCCTGTTATGGTTGGGAATATTAAAGTCCCACATAAATACACACCGCAAGAAATGCTGATGCGTTTGGCGGGTATGTGTGCAATGAAAGCATTAGGAAAAGCATTGAGCAAGTCATTTTCTCTTTTGAAAAAATTGGCAAAGAAAATAGCAAATATTGAAATTAGAGGGAAAAAAATAAAATGCCATTTCGGAAAAGATCCGGTAAACTTGGTAACCGGAGTTGTATATTATGATGGTGTAGATTTTGAACTTCCGGGTCCTATTCCGGTAGTTTGGGAACGTAATTGGTATTCTGATTCTGAATATTTGGGATTAATGGGATATGGTACCCATTGCAGCTATGATTTATTTTTAAAAACGAGTATGGAGGATGATGCCATTATAGTACATTTACCTGATGGTAGAGCAGCCTTTTTTAATTATTTACTTCCTAACCAAGAGTTGTATAACAGAGAAGAACAGTTAACACTTTCCTTTGATGGCAAAAAATACACGTTAACAGACCACAAAGCACAGTTATTTTATGAATACGATAAAGTGTTTGCCTATTCGGATACATTTAAAGTAAAGCAAATATATAATATAGATGGGCATAAAGTGGTACTAAACTATGGTAATAAGGGACAACTTAAGTCTATTATGGATAGTGTAGGAAGAATTATAACAATAGAAAAGAATAGTAAAGGTTTCGTTACAGAGGTCAGTGTTTCTCATAAAGGAGAAACAAAAAAACTTATTAGTTATGCTTATAGTGAAGAAGGAGATTTAATTGAAATTACCGATGCACTTGAGCAAAGCACTTCCATAGAGTACGATAACCATTGTATGATAAAGAAAACAGACCGTAACGGTCAATCTTTCTACTGGGAGTATAATGCAAAAAGAAAATGTACGAAAACTTGGGGAGATGGAGGATTGCTTACGGGAAGTTTCAACTATTATAAAGACCATACCGTAATGACGGATGAAAGAGGAGAACATATTTATTATTTCAATGAATATGATTTATGTGTTGAAAAGGTAAATCCGTTAGGACATAGTACCTATTACGGGTATAATGATTTCCAAGAGCTCTTATACGAAATGGATTCTGAGGGAAATATGACAAGTTATGAGTATGATGATAGGGGGAATTTGATAAAGGAATACAGTCCCAACGGTACTTGTGTACAGACGGAATACAATGAGAATGGTCAAGTAATTAGCAGTACCTCAGGAAGAGGCAATACAAGAGTGTATGAATATGATGAACATCAGAAGTTGTCACATATTACTAATCCTGATGGCAGTTGTTTGAGTTTTGAGTATAATGAAGAAGGGCTGTTAAGCGAAGCAAGGCAGTACAGTTATGAAGTACAATCACTGGGGGCAAAATATTGAAACGATAACCCCTCAGAATAAGCGACAAAAAGTTACTTATGATGCTTTGGGGAGAGCTTGTAAGATAACGAGTTTTGATAACAATATTGTTAATTTAAAATACAATGCCTACAACGAAGTTTTACATCTTAGAGATAAGCATACCAATATAAAACTTACTTACACTCCTCTCGGAAGCATAAAGACGAGAGAGGAGAAAGGGCGAGTAATGCGATTTGATTACAATTCTGAGAATGAATTGATACATATTAGGAATGAGAAAAACGAGGATTATCATTTTACACGAAATGCGAATGGAGATATTGTAAAAGAACGTAGTTTTGACGGTATAACAAAGGTATTTAAACGAGATAGGGCAGGAAAAGTAGTACGAGTAAGCCGACCTGATAAGCGTTGGACAGAATATGAATACGATGCCAATGGTAACGTTATAAGAGCAGAACATTATGACGGTAGTTTTGAAGTTTTTTCCTATGATGATGACGGTTTGCTTATAGAAGCGGAAAACTTAGATAGTATTGTTCGTTTTGAGCGAGATGCTATGGGCAGGATAACGCAAGAATATCAAAATGGACATTTAGTTACGAGTGATTATGATGTATTCGGCAATCGTACCACAGTGAAATCGTCTTTGGGAGCGGAGATAAATTATACTAAAAATGGATATGGAGCCACAACCCAAATAGAGAGTAAGGGTTGGCAGGCAAATATAGGGTATAATTCATTAGGGCAAGAGATAGAGCGTGATTTTTCAAACGGCGTAAGTGTTAAGAACTCCTATAATTCAGATGGGATTATAGAAAGGCAGTATGTATCCAGAGAGGGTAAATGTAGCCGTAACAGAGCCTATACTTGGGATGTAAACAGGCGTTTAACGCAAATGGTAAACCATTTAAGAGCAGGTACTACTACCTTTACTTATGATGATTTTGGTAATTTAGCCTCTGCAAGATATGAGGACGGCAGTATGGTGTATAAACTCCCTGATAAAGGCGGTAACGTTTATAAAACGCAAGAACAAAACGACCGTACCTATGCCGGAGGCGGTCAATTAAAACGCGATAATGGTTGGCATTATTTGTATGATGCAGAAGGCAATCTTGTAAAGAAAACCCAAAACACCTATCTTAAAGATATTGCGGAGTTTCAAAAGAAACAAGAGAAGGAGAAACCGGATAAAATATATTGGTTAGACCGTGTGTTAGGCTATAAAGAAGCTGAACCGCCTTCGCCGGATATTCCTGCGAATACTTCCATAGAAAAATGGGACTATGGCGACTGGTTTTACACTTGGTATGCCAACGGTATGCTAAAAAGTGTGCAAGACCCCAAAGGTAGGCTAACGAGTTTTAAATACGATGCTTTGGGCAGGCGTATTTCCAAAACTAACCACAGAAACCAAACCCTAAAACGCTTTGTTTGGGACGGTAACGTACTTTTACACGAATGGGAGTATGAATTATCCAAACAGCCTAAACTTTCAATTAACGAATTAGGAGAACTTTGTTTTGACAGAGAGGAGCCATACGACAAAGAGAGTTTAACTACTTGGATATTTGATGATGCCAGTTTTAAGCCTACGGCAAAGTTAGTAGGCGATGAACAGTACAGTGTTGTCTGCGATTATTTAGGAACACCTACACAGGCATACAATAAAGCAGGAAACTTAGTATGGGAATGTGAGTTGGATATTTATGGAAAGGTTCGTAGATTTGTAGGGGATAAAGCGTTGATACCGTTTAGATTTGCTGGACAATATTACGACCAAGAAACCGAACTTTGTTACTCACGTTTTCGTTACTATGACAGTTCAACAGGTACTTTTATCAGTCAAGACCCAATCGGTTTAGCAGGTGGAATGCCTAATATGTACGCTTATGTTTTTGACAGCAATACGCAGGTTGACCCGTTTGGATTAGATGTTTTTAGTGCTTGGTTAGGAAAAGGTCTTAATAATAATTCTGTTTATGTAAATGCACCCAATGGAATAAATAATCCTATCAATTATGGAGGCATCACAAATAATCCTATTCGGAGAGCAGGGCAACACTCAGGCAGATTTGATGATATCACTGTTCTTAAAGGTTCAGGAGAATTAACACGTAATCAAGCAAGAGCTGTTGAAGAAGCCATTATAAAAAATCAGGGATTAAAGAAAAACGGAGGGGTACTGGAAAATGCCATACATAGTATTAGCCCAAAGCGAAAAATATATGATGATGCAGTTGAATGGGGAGAGAAATGGCTTAAAGATAACGGACACGAGAACCTACTCAAAAAAGGTTGTAATTAAAGTGTATAAATAATGAGTATAGAGAAAATAAATTTGGAAAATCTTGGTGGTTCGAGAAAGGTAATAAAAACAGGAGATGTATTTGTTTTTAAACCAAAAAAACACCCATACTATTATGGGGTAGTAATAAATTCTGATGCAAATATTTTTACAGCAAAAGGATTGGTACACATACATCTTTTTAATCTAAATTCAGAAAAAGGTAATAGTGTTCCTGATAATCTACATTGCTCTAAGCTTTTAATTCCCCCTATATTAACCAATAAACTTGGTTGGAGAAAGGGGTATTTTAAAACTATTGGGAATATAGCTGTAAAGGATTTTATGTCTGCTAAAAATGCAACTTTTTTTTATTATAATGGAGAAATATTTGATGATAATAGCAATCAACTGCTTGTCCCAAAATCCATTGAAGAAACTGGTTCATTTGCTATTACAAGTTATTTGAATATAGATAATTTGATTAGTTTGGCTTTGGAAATTCCTTTGGCTGTTACTCCTCCTGATAATTGGAATCCATATTGGTACAGAGAAAAATTGTTGAATTTGATTTAATACAAATAATCGTCGTTGCTACAGTTCTGATACAGGTATTTTCATAAGCCAAGCCGATAGGGTTGGAAGGTGGAATGCCTAATATGTATGCTTATGTTTTTGATAGCAATACGCAAATTGACCCATTTGGGTTGAGTTCTAATCCTATTACTTTTACAAGTAGTAGCGGACTAACTCATCAAGTTAGTGGATATACAAATTTGAGCCACATGAGTGATGCTCAATTAAAAACACTATATCATGCAAATAATAATGCACTAAATGGGAAAGGATTTGGACTATCGGGAGTAGACAAACAAGGAAATACAATTGTACTTCATCATTATAAGCAAAATCCAAATGGTGATTTAATAGCTATGCCAGCTAAACATCATGATAAACCACATACAAATCCGGGACAACACCCATTTGGAAAGAAGAAAGGTAAAGGATTAACTATTGATGAACGAGCTAAATTTAATAAATGGAAACAAGAATATTGGAAAAACCAAGCCGAAGTAGAATTAAAAGCGAGAGGTAAAGGGGTATGTAATTAATTTTTTAAAGTACAAATATGAAGCAAGAAGTCATAAATAAATTAAATGCTTTTTTTAAAAAAAATCCTACTATGTTAGGAGAAGCTGCAACTGATGAGGAAATCATAAATGCAGAAAAAGAACTTAATGTAATAATGGATGAAGATTATAAAGAATTTATTCGGAATTTTGGAGGAGCTTATGCAGGATTAGCTATTCATGCTTTTATAAATGGGACATCAATAGGAAATGAAACGATAATTGATTTAACAAATAATGCTCGAAACTTCTTTAACAATGTCAATCTTTTTCCTGAAATTAATGAAAGCCTTGTAATTGCTGACGATGGTTCGGGTAATCCTATTGCTATTATGTCTAATGGTAAAGTGGTGTTATTTGATTACGATACAGAAGAAAAGCAGATTCTTTCAAATTCATTTGAGGAATTTATTGAAGAAAATTTTGTGGAGTGGTAATGTTTCTGGTAATGTATCAAAGTTAGCGATGAACAGTACAGTATTGTCTGCGATTATTTGGGAACACCTACACAAGCCTATAATAAAGCAGGAGAATTAGTATGGGAATGTGAGTTGGATATTTATGGAAAAGTCCGTAGATTTGTCGGCGATAAAGCCCTGGTACCGTGGCGTATGGGTAATGTACCAAAGTTAGTGATAAAGAGTTTCTGTTTTGTAATCTATTGATAATCAATCGATATATTTTGTTAGATATAAAATATATTAGTATATATGGATAAACAATTTTATTGTAAGTGTTGTAAAAAACGATTTATAGATTATTATTCAAACAGAGCATATATAAAAGATATTAATGACCGTATAATTGTTTTAATCAAAGAAGGGGTTGGAATAAGGAGTGTTGCACGAATTTTACAAATTTCTACGACAACAGTTCTTAAAAGAATTTTGTCTATTGCTAAAAGAATACAACCACCTATATTGTCTTTTAATAAAACTTATGAAGTAGATGAATTAAATACTTTTATAGGTAATAAAAGTAATCGTATTTGGATAGTTTGTGCATTAGAAAAAGATACACGAAAAATAGTTAGATTTGCTATTGGGAAAAGAACAAATAAAACACTTTCTCAAATCACATCTACATTACAATTAGCCAGAGCTACAAAAATTTATACAGATAAATTAGTAAATTATAAAAGTCTTATTTGTGATAAAATTCATAGTACGAGAAAATATGGAACAAATTATGTGGAGCGTAAATTCTTAACTTTAAGAGTTCATATTAAAAGATTAAATAGAAGAAGTATTTGTTTTACTAAAAATGTAATTGTTTTACAGGCAATTATATCAATTTATTTCTTTGAATGATTTTTATTTTTTGTATCTTTTTTTTGTTCTTGTATAAAAATTTTTACCTTTGTGGAAAACATCTTCTTTTTTCTCCTTTTAACAAAGTTCTTTATATTTATAAATATATCTTTGTTTTATATTTAATTTATCATATTTTATACATGGGGGCATTTAGAGCAGTACTAGAGTTGAAAGGAAAACAAATGGACATATTGTTTTCAGGCATTGAATTTAGTAGAAAAACGGACAGTAAGGGAAAACCTGTAACTAATGTTTTTGGAGGTAGAATAAAGATTACTATTGAATCAACAGAAGATACTTCTACTATTATTGAGTCAATGTTGAATAATCAATTTAAACCTATAGATGGAACAATTACCTACAAAAAGACTAATGAGGACACTAAATTAAAGCAAATAATTTTTTCAAATAGTTATATCGTTCATTATAAGGAAGTTTTTAATTCTAATAATGAAAGCCCAATGACTATTTTTATAACTTTCTCAGCAGAAGAGATTTCGGTAGGAAATGCTTACTTGAATAATAGATGGAGATAGTTTAAATAAATATACTACTCTTTCTTAACCAAATGTTCATATCTAAGGTCATTTTGTATCCGTTCCATTTCCGATAAAATAATATTTTCTACATCGGCTTTAATTTGGTTGTAATTGGCATTTATTTCCTGTTCCATAGTATCATTTCCTTGTGTGTCGGTAAAGGACAAAATCTCTGGAATAGGTTTATATTGTTTCGTTTCTGTAATTACTTTTTCTACATCAACGACAATTTCAGCGTGAAAAATCTTTTGCTCAATCCTTTCATCAAAGTTATCAGATACCGAGCCGACAAACATACCTTGTGTTAGGTTTGAAATCTTACTC
>PDWI01002289.1_pt1 | contig 29048 bp, 19 predicted proteins | sample 1430891 | NCBI WGS metagenome assembly PDWI01 (sample SAMN01162508, study PRJNA174530) | Oral metagenome, whole genome shotgun sequencing project. | biome: Marine environment; feature: Marine mammal; material: Swab sample of the gingival sulcus; isolation source: swab sample of gingival sulcus... | reverse complement strand
GCGATCTCTAGTGTTACAAATGAATAGCAGGTAAATATGTTGTGAGTTTTGTAAATTTGTACTTGACAAGGGTCACTTCATAACAGAAATCTCGGGTTTAAAAGTGACGTTCAAAAAATAAAATTATAAAAAATGAGAGAGGAAATACTATGGCTAAACACTTACACATTATGGCAAATAAAGGCGACATCGCCGAAACTGTTTTATTGCCGGGCGACCCGCTACGCGCGAAGTTTATCGCTGAAAATTTATTAGAAGATGCCGTCTGCTACAACAATGTCCGCGGCATGCTCGGCTACACCGGCACCTATCAGGGCAAGCGCGTTTCGGTACAGGGCACCGGTATGGGCGTGCCGTCAATTTCAATTTACGTCAACGAATTAATTAACGAATACGGCGCCAAGCAGCTCATTCGCATTGGCAGCTGTGGTTCTATTCAAGATGACGTCAACTTGCGCGACATCGTCTTGGCGATGAGCGCCTGCACCACGTCGGCCGTCAACGACCGCCGCTTTCCGCATATGAACTACGCTGCAACGGCCAATTTTGACCTGCTCAACCGCGCCTATAACTTTGCCACCGAAAAGGGCATGAACGTAAAAGTGGGCAGTGTGTTGACGAGCGATTTATTTTACGATGACGATTTGACAGACCTTAAAAAATTGGCGCAACACGGCGTGTTGGCCGTCGAAATGGAAACGGTCGAACTGTTTACAACGGCTGCTAAGCACGGCGTTAAGGCGCTGACAATTGTAACGGTATCCGACCACATTTTCAGGGGCGAACAGACGACGCCAGAAGAGCGACAAGAAACCTTTACCGATATGATGGAAGTGGCACTTTCACTCATCTAACAGTCAGTTAATCGCCGTTGGCGAGAGTGCAGTAGTGCAAAGGAGATTGACATGAAAAAGTTAATTACAATTTTATTGTCGTTGGCCTTGGCCGTCGTTTTGGTTGGCTGCACTTCCGATACGGCCCAGCAGGCGCCGCCCAGTGGCGATGTTGTAGAGACGACTGTGGCACCCGCCCAAACAGAGGTGGAAGAAACTGCCACACAACAAATTTCGGCTGAACAGTTAATGCAAAATAGCGATGTCAGAAAGGCCATTGCCCATGCCTTTGACAAGTCTTATATCGCCAATACGATTATTAGTAACGGTTCTCAATCAATCGATTACTTGGTGCCGGCGGGGTTGTCAATTGCCGAAGACGGCAGCGACTTTAGAGACGCCCACCCGATTGGCTGGCATCATTACGACATTGAACTGGCTCATCAGTATTGGCAAAAGGCGCGCGCCGAATTAAATTTTAATGTCGCCAAGTTGCGCCTGCTCAGTTATGACTCACCGATATATCAAAAGGTTTCACAGTATATTAAAGAGCAGTTAGAGCGCAACTTAGAGGGGCTTGAAGTCGTCATTATTCAACAGCCCTTTAGCAATAAAATTGCCTTGGCCAAAGCGGGTAAATACGATATCGAATACACCGGTTGGGGTCCCGATTACCCCGATGTAATGACCTTTTTAGACCTTTGGGTATCAAATAGTTCACAGAATAAAGTGGGCTATGCCAGCGCGCGCTACGACGACTACGTTGCGCGCGCCAAGCAGGTCAATTTACAAAGCGATATTACAATGCGCATGGCGCTGTTGCAACAAGCTGAACAATTGTTAATTGAAGAAGACTGCGTTTTGATACCGCTCTATCAACGCGGCATTTCGCTCTTGCAGTCGCCCAAAGTAAAGGGCATTGTTCATCATCAATTTGGCGGCGATTATAGCTATGCGCAGGCCACTACTCAAAGCGTCACCGATGGCAAGCGCATTATTCGCCTAACCTGTGCAATCGACATTCCGTCACTCGATAACAGCAAGGCAGTCGACGTCGTTTCACAAGAGGCGATCGGCAATGTATTAGAGGGTTTGACGAAGCTCGGCATCGACGATATGATGATGCCAGCTGGCGCCAAAAGCTGGAAAATTTCGCAAGATGGTAGGGTTTACACCTTTGATTTAGTCGAAGATGCCGTTTGGTCGAATGGCGTTCCCGTTACGGCAGATGACTACGTCTATTCGTGGCGCCGCTTGGCCGATCCAAAGACAGAATCGCAATATCAAGACATGATTAGCACGGCGCAAATCGCCGGTGGCGCCGCCGTTATCAATGGTGAACGACCGGTTGAAGAACTCGGCGTTACGGCGTTAGACGACTATACCTTACAAGTTAAATTAGAGAGGGCAGTGCCGTACTTTTTAAAGTTGATGAGTATTCCCAGCTTCTACCCGCTCAATCAAAGTTTTGTCGAAGCACAGGGCGAAGCCTTTGGCAGTTCGACTGAAACGACGCTTTACAACGGCCCCTATGTCGTGGCCGATTGGCAGGCCGGCAGCGGCTATAAGCTAGTTAAAAATCAAAGCTACTGGAACCGCGCCAATGTGCTAAACGACGGCGTCAACTTTAGAATTGTCAAAGATGCGCTGGCGGCAGTTAATCTCTACGAGCTGGGCGAAGTCGACCGCGTCGAAATAAAGGGTGAATTTGCCCAACAATATCTCGATCACCCACATTTTAAAGTAGAAAAGGGATCGGCGGTTTTCTTCTTGGCACTTAATATGGGCAATCATTTAGCCGATTAAAAGTTATGAACGATTTACTACAAATTGAAAAGAGCATTATTAAAAAATATCGCAAGACCATTTGGCGCCCCTTTACGCGGGCGCTAAACGATTTTAAACTGATTGACGATGGCGACCACATTGCCGTTGCGTTGTCTGGCGGCAAAGATTCGCTGCTGCTGGCCAAACTATTACAAGAAGTAAGGCGCCACGGCAAGGTCGACTTTGCGCTGTCCTTTATCGCAATGAACCCCGGTTACAGTGAAAAAAACCTACAATTACTAAAAGATAATGCGCGGGCGCTCGGCATTGAGCTGAACATTTATCAAACGGCGCTGTTTAATTCAATTGATCACATGCAGGTTAAGTACCCCTGTTATCTGTGCGCCAAAATGCGGCGCGGTTTTCTGTACGAAAGGGCGCAGCAACTGGGCGCCAACAAGCTGGCGCTCGGTCACCATCTCGACGACGTCGTCGAAACGGTTTTGCTAAATGTATTTTACGCCGGCAATTTTATGACGATGATGCCCTATATTAAAAGCAGCAATTTTGCCAACATGGCGCTAATTCGGCCGCTTTACTACATCGAAGAAGCGGCCATCGTCAACTGGCTCAATTACAACGCCATCACGGCGCTCGACTGCGCCTGTGCAGTGGCCGCCAAAAAAATGGGCAGCCGGCGCGCCGCCGTCAAGGCGTTAATTGCCGACTTGGCCGTCGATAACCCCAATATAAAAAAGTCAATTCTAAAGTCGACCGAAAACGTTCAGCTCGACGCCGTGCTGGGCTTTAAGCGGCGCGGCAAAAAATACCGCTACGAAGATTATAATCAAATGGAAACATTTTACTTATAAGGGTTAGCGGAAAGTAGAAAGTGGAAAGTAGAAAGTTGAAAGTTGAAAGCAAAGTCAAAGGCAAAATCTTGACTAAAATACCAATGCGTTGCGTAAGATGGCGACGATTGTCAGCGACGCCAGCGCGCGGCGGCGCTTTATCTTTCGCGTAGGCGTTCTGTTCTGCCTTTGGCAGGTTGCCCTAGCGAAACGGTAAAGCAGAGCGATTTCAGCGCCAGAAGCGTTTCAATCGCGCCAAAACCCGAGATTTCTCGACTCGCTACGCTCTGGCCTGGTCGTAAATCTTCGATTTACTGCTCGGCTAAGCAACCGACTCGAAATGACATAGGGGGTACGCTCGCTCGAAATAACAAACGAGCTGTCATCTCGACCGCAGCGGAACGCAGTGAAGCGAAGTGGAGAGATCTCGCCTTTTGTCATCTGCGCGCTAGGCTCACTCGAAATGACATAGGGGGTACACGCGCTTGAAATAACTGCACAATGTTACAATTTTTGCCGTAGTGTTACACTTTTATTACATATCGCACTTGCCGCTTGCTCAATCATCTGTGGGGTGATATACTTGCCCTAGCGTAAGAGTGTGGGCGTTTGCCTTGCTCTGCTAAGACCAGGCTCCTAATCGGGGGGGAGAATGGCAAAACCCTTTACCCCAGAAAAACATTCCAAAAGGAGGAAGTAATACTATGAGAAAAATTCTTTCCTTAGTACTCGTCTTGGCATTGGTCCTCGGCGCATTCCCAGTATTTGCTGATAATGATGCAATGGATCCAATGGCAGCCGCTGAAGTTCTCAAAGGCTATAAAGTCTTAATTGGTAACGAAGTCGGCGACTTAATGTTAGACGAATACTTAACAAGAGAACAGTCACTTGTCGTTTTAGCAAGGTTGATGGGCATGGAAGATGAAGCTAAAGCAACTACGATTGCCGCTTCATTCAAAGATATCCCAGCCGGCTCTTACTACGCACCTTTCATCGCTTTTGCTGAAGGTAAAGGTTGGACAAACGGCATTGGCAACAGCTTGTTCGGCTATGGCCAGCAAGTTAAAACACAAGAAGCTGCAGCATTCATGCTAAGAGCTTTAGGTTATGAAGTCGCTTATGAAGACGTCATGACAAAAGCTGCTGAGTTGGGCATCTTAAAAGGCGTTAGCTCAGAAGCAGGCGCTGACATGTTGCGCGGTCAATTGGCAGTTATGATGTACAACACATTAGAAACTAAGCCGATGAACAGCGACATTACTTTAAGAGAGCAATTGGGCCTTGGCGAAGTTGCACAAAGTGGCGCTGCTGTAATTACAGACGTCGTCGCTGACAACCTCAAGCAATTAAAAGTTTACTTCTCTGCACCGGTTGAAAAAGCTGGTGACGAAGATAACTGGAGCGTCAACAAAAAAGCAAGCTTCAAAATTACTGAAGATGCAAAATTTGCACTGTCAGAAGACAAAATGATGGTTACCATTACTCTGGACAGCGAAAACTTAGCTGAGCAGCAAGAAGTCGTTTCATTGACGTGTAAAGACTTATTGGCAGAAGAAGTTACGATTGATGGCATTCAATTCCTAGATACTACAATTCCAGAAGTTGAAAAAGTTGAAGTAATTGGTATCAACACGATTAAAGTTACCTTCTCTGAGCCGATGGTTAAAGCTTCATTACAGAACAAAGAACATTATTTTGTTAAGAAAGCCGACGGCACGAAGCTTCACATCAGCAAGGTTACTGAAGAGAATTATGGTATGGTTGCCTATGTCGAATTGTACAGTGATTTAGCAGAAGGCGATATCGTCGTCGAAGTTAAAGACGTCAACGACTTCCAAGACTTTAACATCAAGCAGCCGGCCATCTTCAACTTGACGGTTGTAAAAGACACTGAAAAGCCGTACATTACGGGTTACAAAGATGCATCGCCGTATGAAGTTACTTTAATTTGGAACGAAGACATTAAATTTGTCGACGATCCGATTAAACTCGAAAAATTCTATCACACCAATACACACGATACGCCGAAATCAGTTTCAATTCACGGCAACGAAATGACATTGGTATTTGAAAAGACAGAAGATGAAGACAAGTTGTTACCGGCAGGTACGGCCTACATCTACGTTCAAGACAAAGCTGTTCAAGACTATTGGGAAAACCAAAACGACGATCAGATGTTTGTTATGGAAATTGAACTCGACAAAGAGCCGCCTTCAATTGTCAAGTACAAGCAATTGTCAGGACAAAGAAGACTTGAAGTCGAATTCTCTGAAAACCTCTATCACAAAGATAAATACAAAATCTCATTGTTGAAAGATGGTAAAGAAGACGATACCGTCTTAAGCTTTGACTTCGGTGGCGACGATGTGGTTTATGGCGACACGTTGTACATCACATTTGACGACGATATGTATGGCGACTATTCATTAGTCTTTGAAAATGTTCAAGACCGCGCTGGCAACAAGATGCCTAAGACGACTTTAGACTTTGTTATGGTCGATAAAGTTCGCCCATTTGCCTTTGACGAAGATGGCAAGCAAGTCTTTACAGTAACAGCTTACAATGCTGGCTGGCCATTGAAGAGCGCAGATGTTCACAAAGATCAAAAAATATTGATCGACTTTGGTGAAAAGATGGATGTCGAAAGCATTACTGACCGTGACAACTACTGGTTAGTTGAACCGGCAGACGATCTTGGCCTCGGCAAGTACAAGGTTCAGTCTAATCTTGAAAATTCAAATATCGACTTTGAAGTATTAGACGAAGGCGAAAAACTTTTAATCACAATTCCGTGGTCATGGACTAAGAAAGATGCAGATCGAAATGATCTACTCTTAGAAGTTGACGACACAGATAATACCAAGATTTTACAAAGGCTTAAAATTGGTCAATTAAAAGATGCCGCTGGCAACAGAATGACGACGTTTACGGCGCTCTTGGCAATTGATAATGGCAATGTAAAAACTATTGAATCTGGCGCCGAATTGACCGATGGCAAAACTGTCGTCGTCACAATTGAAGATGACGTTCGCGCTAAGTTACAAATCGGCAAAATTGAGCTTCGAACAACTGTCACGACAACTGGCCCGGCCGTTGTGTTTGACAATAAAAAGTTCGCTTCTACAAAAGTAAGCCTCAAAGATGGCGATACAGTCATTACGTTTAAGTTGAATGACGACCAAGTTGAGAAGCTGTTTAAGTCAACTGATCCAGAAGTAGCTGGCCTGCAATATCGAATTGTGGAAAACAGCATGACAAATGTCTACGGCAAGGGCGTTGCTGAGGTAGCTTGGACTGACGTAGAAGACAAAGCTGCTCCAGAAGTTGTAGAAGTTTACTACAATAAAGACTACACAACTGGCGGCGCAATTATCGTCGAGTTCACTGAAGCAATCGATGGTTCTTCAATTGCCGTACGCGGTAATAACGGATTTACCGACAGCACGAAGCTAATTCCGAAAAATGTCGACCACACTGTTACAGTAATGGGCAACTGCCTAGTCATCGTTGAAAATAAAGATGGTAAGAGCTTCAAAGATACGACTGACCTGTACTATGATGGCAAAAATGACATTCAGGATGCAGACGGTAACAGGGTTAAAGCATTTAGTCGCACTAAGACATTAAAGACTGAGGAATTTCCTTTCTAGTCGATGTTCTAAAAACGATTGACCTTAACAATCAAAGAGAAGAAATCTACGGATTTCTTCTCTTTTCTTTTTGATAACAACTTGATGACAACTTGTCATAACGTATTCTATTTGCCGGCGAATGTGATATAATGATGTCAGCAATTGAAAATGAGGAGGAATTAATGAAAAAAAGTGTCGTATTACTACTAATTTTAACATTGCTGTTTTCGGCATTTTCATTTGCCGACAGCAATCAAGAGAGCGTTGGCAAACAGTTGAAAGAACTCGGCGTCATTAAAGGCGATGACGATGGCGATTTACGCACTGCCGATAAATTGACGCGCGAAGAAGCATTAGTGACAATTATTCGCCTAATGGGCAAAGAAAAAGAGGCGCTTGCCACTAAGTTTGCGCCCTCTTTTAAGGACGTGCCAAAAGACCACTGGGCAAAACCCTATATTGCCTATGCCGAAAAGAAACAGCTGACAAATGGCGTCGGCGAAGGCAAATTTGGCTTGGCCGATAAAGTGACAACTCGGCAGTACGCCACCTTTATGCTGCGCGTCTTGGGCTATGGCGATACGCCCTATGACAAATCGATGCTTGAAGCGGCCAAGCGCGGTTTGCTAGACGATGTGGTCGCCACCAAAGGCGATTCCGAAATTACGCGGGGCGACGTCTTTGTAATGATGCACAATACGCTTTACGTCAAGCCAAAGGATGAAGATAAACAATTGGTCTATACGTTAAAGCTAATTGAAGAACCAAAGGAAGAGCCAAAAGAGGAACCAAAGGAAGAGCCAAAAGAAGAACCGAAGGATGAGCCGACTGGTAATGGCGTAACGGTCAAAGCAGTAGTGGCCGATTCGCTAAAGCAGTTAAAGTTGCAATTGACTGGTAAATTCGATAAGGCCGGCGACGAAACTAATTACAGCTTAAAAACTGATGGCAAAGCATTGCTCGACGAAGACTCAACATTTGAGTTATCGGCCGATAAGCAGACGATTATCATTACGCTGACCAAGGCGGCCAGCCAGCAAGAAAAGGTCGACCTTACAATTACCGACTTATTTGACGAAGATGTCAAGTTTGAAGACATTCAATTTTTAGATCGCACAATTCCCGAAGTAATCGATGCCAAAGTGGTCGGTAAAGACAAAATTAAAGTGCTATTCTCAGAGCCGATGATAACCGACGCGGCCGAGCTGAAGAGTATGCTCAATAAAAATAACTACGAAGTTACCGACAAAAAAAGCGATGGTTTGTTTATCGATAAGGTGACGACGGCCAATGCGCAGTCGACGGCAGCCATTATTCAGCTTTACAGCAATTTGTCGCGCGACGTTAAGTTGACGGTCAATAACGTCGACGATTATGCCGGTTTTGGCGTCATTAATAAGACGATCGACGTACCCTATATCGTCGACGACAAGGCACCGGCCTTGCTCGGTTATAAAACGCCTTCGCTGCGCAAAGTAAAACTATACTTTGACGAAGAAATAGTGCTCACCAAGGGCGCAAAGGCCTTTTACCATACGAATAGTGGCAATGTCGCTAAAACGGCAACGGTAGATGGTAAAACTTTGACACTGACATTCGACAAAGGCGATGAAATGCCGGCCGGCACCACCTATTTATATGCCGCCGACGAGTCGCTCAAAGACCTTTGGGGCAATCTATTAGACGGCAGACAAGTGTTTGAAATTGAAGTGACAGCTGACAGAACGGCGCCCAAAGTGGTTGGCAATGTCAAGGTCAAATCGCAGCGCAAAGTAGAGATAAAATTTGATGAAGCAATCGAAAAGACGAGCGACTTTGACATCACTTTGCTAAAAGATGGCGATATCGTCAGAAACGATTTTAGCGATGCAATTGACAAGAGCAAGCTAACGCTAACTTTCGACAAAGACCTATACGGTGAGCACAGAATTATTTTGGAAGGCTTGCAAGATGAAATGGGTAATGAAATTGAAAAAATTTCCCTTAACTTTGAAGCAAATGACGCCACGGCGCCAGAAGCGACGCACTTCAAGGCGACCGCCTACAAAGTTGATGAAGATGTACAATTGTTGATCGTTCAATTTGGCGATAAGATGAGAAGAGCCGATATTGAAAACAGTGAAAATTATAAGTTGGGTGGCACTTTTTTAGAAGATTTAGACGTCGAAATAAAATCAATTGAAAACGACGAAGCGGTACAAATTAAAATTCCAGAGGATCAGTTTGACTTTACAACGTCTAATTTGAAAAATCCGAACAACCTGCTCGTTATCGGCAAAATGGCCGATGCCGTCGGCAATAAGATGAATGAATTTTCGGTGACGGTCGACGTTCAAAATGGCGATGAAACCGGCATAACAGTTGAAGAAGTGCGCCTGGTCGACAACAAAAAAATTGAATTTGAAATCGACGATAAGCTGAGCAATGTAACAGTTGAGCAGTTCGTCATCTTCGTCGATGGCAAGCGAGCAACATTGGCCAGCAGCGATTATCAAGACATGAAAAATGGCCACACCGTCGTCATCTTTAAAATTGTCGATAAAATGGGTACTGACCCAGCGGCCGATAATGTAAAATACCTGATACGCGATAAGGCCGATTTAAAGGCTGATGATTTACAGCCGAGCAGTAATCGCTATGGCCAAACTTTAATTGGCAGCGACGGCGACGTAAAAGACAGTTGTCCACCGGTTATCCTAAAGGCAACTCTCGTTGACAACTCGACAATTTTCGTCTATTTCAGCGAAGACCTCGACGACGGTTACATTGCCGCTAAGGGTGCAAATGGCTTCTCGGTTGGTACGGGTACATTGGATAAGGCCACCTTACACAGCGTCAATAAAAACGTAATGGTTTTGACCGGTGAAGACTTTACCAAAGATAGCACCATCGAGTATAAGGACAACAATATTTACGACTTACATGGCAATGAAATGGCTTCTTTCCGCTACACGAAAGAACTGGTTGACGTTTCTGGCGACTAGTAGACCCCAAGATACGTTGACAACCCAACTGTACAGTTAATAATATTAAAAATATGTGATGATTAAGAAATTAATTATCACATATTTTCTTTTTTTGATATACTGTCAATAGAGGTGATAAAATGAATAAGAAACTGTTAATCGTTGGCGCACTCGTATTGCTCAGTTTTCAGCTGTCGTTTGGCGAGGCCTTAAAATTTTATCGGGCAGCAGACAATATGTCGGTTTACCAGCAAACGGCATTAAAGCGCGAAATTGACGTATTATCATTACAGAGTATTATGGCACAACAAAGCGATATCAAAGCGGGTTTGCGTTTAATTAATGATTACCAGCTCGGTCAAGGCATCGTTGAAGAATTTCAAACTGAACTGGCGCTTACGACGCTTCTCGACAAGGCCAAGCTGGCCAATCGCATTAAGCAAGCTGGCTACAAGGTCGAACAAAATGCCACTTTACTAGCGGCGCGTCAGCTTTATTTGGCCGTGCTAAAGGCAAAGTTAGACACTGAATTGGCGCAGTTAGAATACGATAATGCGCAAGACATACAAGCGGCCGAACAAATTAAAAGACAGCATGGCATCATTACCGAGCTCGATTATTTGCGCGTTGTCAATCAAGCGGCCGCGGCCGGTAATAGTTTAAAGTTGGCGCAAATTGAGTACGATAAAACATATGGCAAGTTGGTCAATTTACTACACGGTGACGTGCTGATTGAAGTTGAACAGCCCCGCCTTAGCGCATTGCCGCCAGTCGATTACTATTTGGCTCAAATTGACAATCGACTAGAAATACAGCAACCGCAACTGCAGACGGAAATTATCGACCTAGACCTGCCACTTTACAGCAAGCGATTTTTAGTAGTACGCGATATTAGGCGCGACCGCGAGGCCCTATTACTGGATAGGGAACGCCAGCAGCTACTGCTCGACGAGGCCCGCCACCAAATAAAAAAAGAAGTTCAAGCGGCCTATTTATCGGTTGAGCAAATGATAAATGAAGTGGCGAGCCTAACGACGAAACTGGCCGATTTGCGCACGCGCTTAGACCAAATGGAATTGCTCTATCGACAAGGTGTCGTCAGTCAGCAGAAATTAAATCAATTCAAAATCACCGTCAAGCAATTGGAAAATGGTTACTATTTAAAGGCCTGTGCCTTAAATACACAACGCCTGGCGCTGCAAATGGCGACATCGGTTGGCCCGGCTTACTAGGAGGAGCAAATGAAAAAAATACTAATTTTACTATTAATTATAGCAATTGCCACTGTGCCCAGCTTTGCCGATCCGCGCGTCGCGTCGTTGGTCGAATTGGTTGAACTGGCAGAGGCAAACGACTTACAATTACAAATTAATCAAATAAGTGTAGAGAAATTGGCGGTTGATCAGTTTGAAGCGCACCGCAAGGCCGGCAAGATCGATTATCAAGGCGATCAGGCCGCACAGAATATTATGGTCTATACCCAGCAAGTCGTCGCGCCACAGCGCGCCGACGATTTAATAAAACAGCAGAAGATTAATCAGCTAAAGTATCGCGACCAATTAGTCGTACAAGTTGAAGATAAATTAGCTGCTTATGAACTGGCCAAGCGCCGCGTAACAGTTGCTCAAGGGTCGCTTAAACTGGCAGAAGAGCGGGCGGCGGCCTTAAAGTTAAAGCTAAAATTGGGGGCGGCTATTGCGCTCGATGTCATTGAAGCCGACAACGCCGTAGCAGAGGCCAAGTACAAGCTAATTGATTTAGAAAACCAAGTGACGACGGCGCTATTGGAACTAAAAAAAGTTGTCGGCAGTAGTTTTGTGCTCGATTTTAGCTACGACTTTAAAATTGAGACGATGCAAGATGAAGCAATTGAAGAAATGGTGGGCGAGTATTTAGAACGCGACCTATCAGTCATAAAAGCGCGCGCCGATTATGCCGTACAGCACGCATTTATGGAAGTGATAGCCGATAACTATCACCCCAATTTGCGCGAATACAAGCAGGCCGAGCTCGACTTATTGGCGGCCGAAACGGCTCGCGATAGCGCCGTCAGCAATGCAAAGCTCGACATTGTAGCGGCCTACCAGCAATTGCAAGTATACTATAGCAACTATCAAATAGCGCAGTCATTGCAGCAAATTGCCGAAAGCGAGCAGGCCAATAATCAAACAAAATATCAGTTGGGCGTCATTTCAAAACTCGATTTAGCGGCGTCTGATCAGGCGCTACTAGAGCGCCAGTTCGATTTGACAAAGGCAATAAGCAACTATAATCAGGCCAAGCGCAACTATTTATTAAGGTTAAAAACCTATCAAGTGAGTATTGAATTAGAAGATATTGACTTAAACGACATCTACTATCGTTAGTAGACAAAAGTGAGCTAAATAAATTTTGACGATATAAAAACTGCGTGATGAGCGCAGTTTTTATTTTTGTGTTATTTTAAGCGCGTCGTCGAGCTAACAGAGTAGTGTGTCAGCTCGACAGTAGCATAGCGAATGAAGAGATTTCTCCATTGCGCGCTACGCGCTTCAGTCGAAATGACACAGGCGGTCATCGCGCGCTTGAAATGACTACAGCTGTCATCTCGACCGGAGCGGAACGCAGTGCAGCGAAGTGGAGAGATCTCGCTTTTAAGCGCGTCGTCGAGCTAACAGTTTCAAAAAAAGGTAACTTTTTATTTAAAAATATTGACCAACGGTCAGAAAAGGTGTAAGATAATAAATGACCAATAGTCATAAATGGCTAAAGGTCATTTATTCTGCAGAGGAGGTGTACATGGGCTCAGAGCGTATGAAATTAAAAAAGCGCCAAAAAAAAGAGGCAATTGAAGACGTTGCCTTTGAAATTTTTTGTCAGAAGGGCATTGCCGATACGACAATTGGCGAAATTGCCGAAGGGGCTAAAATTGCCAAGGGAACATTTTACTTGTACTTTAATAGCAAGGCTGATTTAATAGAGAGCCTAATTTTGCGCGAGGCATCGCGCGTATTAAATGATGCAATTGAAAAGATGAGCAGCACGGCATTTAATGCGCCCGATCGGGCGCGAAAAGTAATTTTTATCGTCGATTATATTATCGATTATTTTCAAAAAAACCCACATTTTTTAGTCTTTATCCACAAAAATCTATACAGGGGTTTATTGAGTGCCAAAAATCGCGCTGTTGTTGAAATGGAGATTAGGCAAATTGCAAAGATAGAAAAACTCGATTCAGAAACTTTTCAGAAAAAATTATATCTCATTCTCGAATTGGTTGGCTCGGTGGCTTATAATGCCATTCTATTGGAAAAACCCTATCAAATTCGTGAAATTAAACCAATGCTCTACGAAGCGGTCAGACGACTCATTGAGATTTAAAGAAAGGTGGTTAAATTGAAGCAGATTGCAAAACTACTAACGAGAAAACCATCTTTGGTATTGTTAATTGCTTTGCTTTTGGTCGTTCCCAGCATTTGGGGAACGCTCAATACCAAAGTTAACTACGACGTATTATCCTACTTGCCAGAGGATCGCGAATCGGTAAGGGGCGAAACAATACTAGAGGAGCATTTTAAAAGTGCCGCCACTACTTTTTTGATGATTGATGGCATGGCGCCGGGTGATATTAAACTACTAGAAGAAAAAATTAGAGCAATACCGGCAGTGCACGAAGTGACGTCAATTAACGATTTAGTGGGCATTGCCGTGCCAAAGGATTTTTTGCCCGAGGCGCTTAAAGAACAGTTTTATTCGGGTAAGGGGCAGCTGTTGATGGTGAGCTATCAAGAGAAAGCGGCTGCTGAATCGACGATGGCGGCGATTAATCAAATCAATCGCTTGCTCGATTATCAGGCAGAGATGAGCGGGTTATCGGTGTTTTTAAAAGATGTCAAGGCGTTGGTACTAACCGAAATGCCCAAATACGTCTTATTGGCGGCGACGCTATCGCTAATTGTTTTATTTTTTTGCGTTGAGTCGTGGTTATTGCCGGTTATCTTCATGCTGACGATTGGCTTTGGCATTGTCTATAATTTCGGCAGCAATGTCATCAAGGGCGAAATTTCCTATATCACACAGGCAATTGCCGCCATTTTGCAACTGGCCGTTACAATGGATTACGCCATATTTATATTGCACCGCTATGAAGAAGAAAAACAAAATTATAGCGATCGGCGCGATGCGATGGCGACGACAATTGTACAGGGCTTTAAGTCAATATCGGGCAGTTCTTTGACGACCATTGCCGGCTTTGGTGCCCTTTGCTTTATGAACTTTGCAATTGGCTTTGATCTCGGCATCGTCATGATGAAGGGCGTGGCGCTTGGCGTCATTACTTGCCTAACGATTTTACCTGCACTTTTATTGATCTTTGATAAATTGATTCATAAGTATGAACACAAAACTTTAGTACCGTCATTTGACAAACTAACCGATATAATTCTAAAGCACAAAAAAACGGCCGTACTCATTTTTTTATTGATGTTTATTCCAGCTTTTTATTGGCAGTCCAATACAGGCATTTATTACAACATCAATAAATCATTGCCGAGTGATATACAAGCCAATATCGGTTTGGCCAAATTGAAGGCCGACTACGGCATGGAAACAACCCATATTGTCATCTTAAGAGATGACATTCCGGCCAACACGATGCGGGCGGCAATTGAGCAGCTAGAAGACGTCGCCGGCATTAAAAGCGTCGTCGCCTATCAAAAGTTGGTCGGCGTAGCTATTCCCGATAGCTACCTGCCGGATGCCATAAAGGAAATCTTCAAAAAAGACGGATTACAAATGGTGATGATCAATTCTGAATTGCCGGTGGCCACCGATGAAGTCAATTGGCAAATTGCCCAAATTACCGATATTGTCAAGCAAATTGATCAATCTGCCATCGTAACCGGCGAAGGGGCATTGACCAAAGATTTGGCGAAAATTGTCAATCGCGATATTCGCGTGACGACAATGATATCAGTCGTTGCCATTTTTGTTATCATCGCGTTATTATTTAAATCATTAATTATGCCGTTACTGCTCGTCGGCTGCATCGAACTGGCAATTTTTATCAATATGGGAATTCCCTTTTTATTCGGCCATACTGTGCCCTTTGTCACGCCGATTGTGATTGCTGCCATTCAATTGGGGGCGACGGTCGACTATTCAATTTTGATGAGTACGCGCTATCAAGAAGAGTTACTAGCGGGCAGGCCAAAAGAGCAGGCAATTAGAATTGCCACCAGAACGTCGGCCAAATCAATTATTACCAGTATGTTAGTATTTATTGCGGCTAATCTCGGCGTCATATTTATTTCATCAATCGACATCATCAAGGGCATTTGTACGATGTTGGCGCGCGGCGCCTTAATTTCAGGCCTCGTCATTCTATTTATGTTGCCGCCGATATTGCTATTGATGACGCGTTTTATCGATAAGCGCAAATTTGAAAAAAAGGAAGGTGTTGGATATGCAATTGAAAACTAAAAAACTACTGAGCTGGCTATTGGTTGTGTCGTTGTTCGTCGGCGTTGTCAGTTTTGCAACGAACGACGGGGCTACGCTGTTGTCGCCGCGTCATAAAGAAAAGTGCTTGCCGCGTCGCAAAAATATTGTCAACAGTTCACAACAAGTACTGCAACCGGAAAAACAAGAAACGGTATTTGTCAACTTAAATCCGGATGGTACCAGTCGACAGATTATCGATTCTAACTGGCTAAAAAACAGCGCCGGCAGCGAACGGCTAATCGACGCCACATCGCTACTCAATATCGAACCAATTTCTAATGCGCAATACAGTAAAGATGAGGCCGGTCGCCTCGTTTGGCAGACGACTGACCAAGACGTTTACTATCAGGGCGACACCGATAAAGCATTGCCGATAGATGTCGGCATCAAATATCAGCTGGACGATCAACCGATTGAACCAGCTGCCTTGGCCGGCAAAAGTGGCCATGTAAAAATAACAATTTCATTTTCAAATAATCTTAAAAAGCCGTATCAAATTGGCGATAAAATTGAAAGTGTTGCCACGCCTTTTACGGCGGTTGCGCTGGTCGGCTTGCCGAATGATACATTTTCAAATATAACACTGCAAAATGGCAGCATATTTTCTGATGGCAACAACCAAATTGCAACTTTTGTCGGCTTTCCGTCACTTGGTGATAGCCTGCAGCTAGCTGATCCGACCATTAAAAATATGGCAACTATCGAATTGCCAGAAAAATTTGTAATTGAAGCCGATGTCAGCGATTTCAACTTAGCGACAATTGCCATTGCACTTACGCCGGAACTGCCCGATGCCGTCAAAGACATCGACAATAATGTCGATATCGATGACGACTTGGCCGATATTGAACAGCTGTTGGCGGCCAAAGCAGTTATCGAAAGAATTGATCCGACCGATCGCATTAAAGGGCTGGTGCGCGATTCAGCACAGACCGATCGCGCACAACTTCTATTGAATGATTTATTTAAATTCTACGACTTGGAAACATCGTTAATTGAAGAATTGCCGGCCTATTTAAACGATGAAAACATTCAGCTGTTTGATCGCGTAAAGCAAGATTTAGATCAATATCAAGTTGCGCTATTACTCGATAATGAAGTCATTAGAGATTTGCCAAATAAAATGACTGCTCAAAACATCGAGCAGGCTAAAAAAATGTTGGCGCGCTATGACGAAATAGGGGAATTTGACATCGATCGCCTAGATAGTATGAACGGTTTGATTGACAACAGGGAAGAACTGCGCGCACTATTTGCTGAAGCTGAAGATCTATTTGAAACGGTTGACGAGCACGCAGCTGAAGTTGCTACCTTAAAGACATTAAGTGCTTACAGTGATCAATTTTCGCAATTGGTCAATCGACTAGAAAGTAGTAATATTGCCAGCCAGCTCAGCCAAAGTGACGTCGATTACATGTTGCAGGCACTTGCCCAAAAGAAAATGGCAGAAGCCACTCAGCAATTTATGTCGCAGCTGCCGGCAAGCGGTAATTTGACGGCGCCAGAACAACAGCTTTTATCCGGTATGGTTGATCGGGCAATTGCAGCGGGGCAGCTCAGCACAACTTCAGGTGGAGCCATTAAGGCCGTCATTGGCACCGGCGTATTGCCGCCAACGCTGCGTACAGAATTTGTCAATTTGGCAACGCTGAATATTCAAAGTCAAGTGAGTTCACAATTGGCCACTACAACGCAAAGTGCACTGCAGTTAATTGCCGAGGCGCAGGGCTTAAAGCAGACCGTACAGCTAAAATTGGGCGATGATTATAAAGCAGACATCGCGGCTGCCGCCAATTTCGCGCGCGATTTACAAAGTCAAATTGACGATTTAGAGGCGCGCAAAGAAGAATCGTATAATCAAATACAAGCGGCTCGCACTGCAATGTACAACGAAGAAGACATTGCCTATTTCTTAGAATGGAAAGACAAATTGCGCGATATTCGACAAGAGTTTGATGAAAATGCTGAGAACATCGAAATCATGCGCGATTTAATTGCTCAATATGACGATCCCAAAATTAAAAATTTGTACGACAATCTCAATATTATTATTGACGATATTGAAGCGCTAAGGCCGATTGCCAAATCGTTTAAGGCGTTGCTCGACAAGCCGGTTTACGACAGGCAATGGCATAACTTGCCAACTACCTTAAACAGCTTGCTAAATATGAAGCATCATCTCGAAAATAGCCGCTATTTGGCAAACACTTTACAATTGAGCTTAAATGATGAAGTGATTAGTGCGTTAAACAGCGTTTTGCAAATTGTCGATAAGGCCGATGGCGCGCACCGCTTAGAGGATATTGCCGACGATTTAGAACAACTCAAGTTACTCGATGATAGAAAGTCAGCGCTGATAGATCTATCGGAAAATTATACCAGCTTTGCTGGAAAATCAGCTGATATGGCCAGTCAAGTGCGCTTTGTAATGAAGACAGACCCGATAGAAGTAGAGCAAGTTGAAGCGGTCTATCGGTCACCAGAGCCTAAAAAGCCGTCATTCTTTGAGTGGGTAAGCAGTTTATTTAACTTTTAAATTGTAACTATTCAGTCGTAGCATTTATAGTATGCCATCTCGACCGTAGCCCTTGTGTCATCTCGACCGAAGTGGAGAGATCTCGCTTTTAGACCCGAGATTTCTCGACTCGCTGTGCTCGCTCGAAATGACAAAAGGGGCTAACGCTATGCTCAAAATGACAGCAGTTGTCATCTCGACCGTAGCCCTTGTGTCATCTCGACCGAAGTGGAGAGATCTCGCTTTTAAACCCGAAACTTATCGATTTGCTGCGCTTAAACGGCAGACTTGACTGAATAGTTAATTTAAATTTAATTGTCACTTAAATAAATTGATAAAATCTGATACAATGTCTTTAAGTGATATACGAGGAGTGTAAAATGAACAAAAAACTAAAACTACTATCTATGACCTTTATTCTAGCGCTACTTTTATTGGTAGCGACAGCTTGTTCTGCCGAGCAAGACGAAATAACGACGACGGCCGCGGCGCCAACTGAAACAGAGACGACGGCACCGGCGACGACAGAAACTTTGCCATCGGTTGCCGAGGGTCAACCAATTGTCACCATTAGCACAAAAATTGGCGATCGCCAACTCGACGATATGGTCTTGGCGCTCAACCCGCAAGCGGCGCCCAATACCGTGGCAAATTTTATAGCGCTAGCGCAAGACGGTTACTACGACGGTTTAATTTTTCACCGCATCATCGCTGACTTTATGATACAGGGCGGAGACCCAACCGGTAGCGGCATGGGTGGCCCCGAATACACCATAAGGGGTGAATTTGAATCAAACGGCTTTGCCAATAAGCTATCACATCAGCGCGGCGTCATTTCAATGGCGCGCGCTCAAGATCCCGATAGTGCCGGTTCACAGTTCTTTATTTGTCATCAAGATGCCACCTTTTTAGATGGCGACTACGCCGCATTTGGCTTGCTAATTGGCGGCACAGCGGCGCTCGACGAACTGGCGACAACTAAAACCGGACAGGCCGATCGTCCCGAACAAGATTGTACCATCGTCGCCATAACGGTCGACTTAAACGGCTATCAACTGCCAGAAGTTGAAAAGATACCAAACTAACGAAAGGGGTTAGTATGCGTCGCAAAGACCGCGAAATGGATCGAGCATTTGGCCTAGCGGTGATCGATCGCGCCAATTACGCCACACTGTCGTTGGTCGATCAGGCCTTGCCCTACGGCGTGCCGCTATCAATCGTGCGGCTGGACGATAAACTTTACTTTCACGCCGCCAAAGTGGGCCGCAAGGCCGAAATTCTAGCCAAAAATAACAATGTCAGCATCTGCTTTGTCGGTCGCGCCGCGGTACCCGAAAAATACCAAGCTGCCGATATTGAAGCAGTTGCCCAAGATAGAGAAAAAGTCTCTAAAATTTTGGGCAATGTCTTTACCACCGAATTTGAATCGGCCATTGTCACGGGCAAAGCCAGTTTGGTTGTAGATGACGCCGAAAAGGTATTGGCCCTGCGGGCGATTTGCCAGAAGTATACGCCGACCAAAATGGCCTATGCCGATATGGCAATTGAGGCCAGCTTTGCGCAAGTGGCGCTTTATCGCATTGATATTGTAAAACTGACGGCCAAGCGCAAAGAAGTTTAAATAAAAATTATAACCACCAGCTTAGCCAGTGGTTATTTTTTTTGTCGTTAAAATTTCTTTTCAAGCGGTGCAGTTGGCGCATTTTTGGCGACGCCATCGATGCCATTTAGGCAGCTCTTCTTCGTTATTCAATTATTCTAAAATGAATGAATTTTAATAGTGCAGCTAAAAAATGCCATAAAAGAAGCTTGTCTATAGCGGTCGATAATGATATGATTTGGGTGCAGCGCGTAACCGATTAAAATTGATGGGAGAAGCACGGTGCAACAACATTTATATTTTGATGAAACGAAATACGATCGCATTATTGCGATTAGCGATATTCACGGCGGCGATATTTTATTTGAGCGCCTACTCGAAAAAGTTGCACTACAGCCAAGTGATTTATTGGTCTTAATGGGCGATTACGTCAATCGCGGTAGACACAGTTTGGCGGCCTTGAGAAAAGTAATGCAGCTGGCAAAATTGCCCAATTGCGTGGTGTTGATGGGCAACCACGAAACATTTGTCAGCTATTTTATCAAAAGAGAAAAGTATCGCGCTAGGTTAATCGACTTTTTAGAAAACTGGCACTACCCGACCATTTTACACGAAATGGTCGAACAGCTAAAAGCTAAAGGCGTAACCCTTGCCAGTGACGGTGACGGCTTGGCGCTTCAGCTAAGAAGAGCCTACGCTGCCGAATTCGATTTTATCGACGCGCTCGCCATTTTATTAGAGGGCAAATCGCACATCTTTGTGCACGCCGGCTATGAAGACCACTATCAACTGCCGACCGATTATGAAAGTTATCTCAAATACGATGACTATGCCAGTATTACGAGGCGCCAGAACAAGACCGTCGTCGTCGGGCACTGGCCCGTTTCCAACGTATTGAGCGATTATTTAACCAATGCACCCTATTATTACGCCGACAAAAACATCTATTTTATCGACGGCGGACTCAACATTAAGCACAGCGGCGAGCTCAATGCGCTGATTATTCGCGTACAAGACAGCGCTTATCGCTACGACTATCAACAGGTTAACGACTTCGAGCAGCTAAAAGTAACGGCGTCGTTTGACTATCCGACTGAAAAGCAAATTTGCATTAATTACCCCGATTACGAAGTCGATTTAATTGAAGCTGGGCCGTTAATTTCGCGTTGTCGCTATTGCAAGACGGGCGCCTTACTATCGGTGTTTAATTGCCTGTTAAAAGAGCACGACGGTCGGCTGTACTTGTCGATCGACTATGTCAATGACTTTTTAAATGTACCAGTCGGCAGTGTCGTTTCAGTCGCCAAGCGCTTTGCCGACTGCACGCTCGTCAAATACGGCGATCGCTTTTACTGGGCGGCCAACTGTCAATTGGAGAAAAATGATGAACACAGATAAGCAACAAAAATTGTTTCCAAGAGAACTGTTTAGCGGTGTCGATGCCACATTGCTGATTCCGCTAACGGCCAGAAGTTATGTATCGCAACACTTTGCCGATTATTTTTACGACCAAAAGGCGATTGAAATTGCAGCGCAGTTGCCGCGTCAAGAAATAGTCGAAAATTCTAATCAATATTATTTTTTGGCATCAATTTCGCGCTATTATTATATGGATAAAATTGCCCGCCGCTTTATCGAAGAAAACCCCAATTGCAATATCGTCGATTTGGGGGGCGGCCTTGAAACGCAGTATCACAGGCTCGGCTTGCCAGCTGTTAACTACTATGTTGTCGATTTGCCGCATGTCATCGCCTTGCGTGAAAAAATACTGCCGGCCACTGAACGCGAATGCTTTATCGGCGGCGATCTATTTAATTTGGCATGGACAGAGCAGATTGACAAAAAATTGCCGACCCTATTTTTATCGTCGGGCGTACTGATTTACTTTACTGAAAGTCGCGTTATCGCGCTGCTTAACGGGCTTGCCAAGGCCTTTAGTGACGCGCAAATTGTATTTGATGCAACCAATAGCAAGGGGCTTAAATATGCCAATCGCTACGTCGAAAAAACGGGCAACAAAAATGCTAAAATGCACTTTGCGGTGGACGACCCCGCCGATTTTGTCGGCCGATTAAACGGCGCGCAGCTCATTGCAGAATTGCCCTTTTTTAAAGCGGCACTTAAACAGTTAAAGGGCCGTTTGAGCTTTAAGACCAAGCTCTATATGCACTTGGCCGACGCCTTAAAGCGCACTAAAATACTGCATATTAAATTGACGTAGTTGTTTAGTCATGTCGACTGCAGTGCGAAGCGCTTCACTTGAAATAACAAACGAGCTGTCATCTCGACCGTGCGAAGCACGAAGTGGAGAGATCTCGATTTTAGACCCGAGATTTCTCGACTCGCTGCGCTCACTCGAAATGACAAAAGGGGCTAACGCTATGCTCAAAATGACTGCAGCTGTCATCTCGACCAATGACTGCAGCTGTCATCTCGACCAATGACTGCAGTTGTCATCTCGACCAATGACTGCAGTTGTCATCTCGACCGAAGTGGAGAGATCTCTCGCTCGAAATGACTAAACAGCTACAAGTTGACAGCTTAGTGTTATCGTGTTATACTGTCCAAAAGGTGGTGATAACATTATGTAGACAACTAAATTGCAAGCGCCAGACCTAGTGCGCTAGGTGACGAGGACAGAGTTTATCGAATATTCGGCGGGTACTCTGCGGCAACTCAATGCCGTTAACGACAGGACAAAACCAAAGGGCGACTTTTGGCACAAAGCCTCGGTCAGTTGAGCAAACAATGGCATATTTTTTGTTAATCAGCCACGGTGCTGATTTTTTTGTGGAAAAGAAGAAAGGGAAAAGCAGAAAGCAGAAAGTGGCACCATCGCGTCATCTCGACCGCAGTGCGAAGCACGAAGTGGAGAGATCTCGATTTAAACCCGAGACCCCTCGACTACGACTCGGGGTGACAAGTTGGGCGAAATTTCTCCTACGCTCGAAATGACATGGCGAACTTCAACTTTCAGCTTAATAAAAAGGAGTTATTATGTGTGGAATAGTTGGTTACATTGGCAGTAAAAATGCAGTACCGATTTTGATTAAGGGTTTAGATAAATTAGAATATAGGGGTTACGATTCGGCCGGCATCGCCATTTTAAACGACGACGTCATCGTACACAAATACAAGGGGCGTCTGCAGTACTTGGCCGACCAAATTAAGCCGCTCGACTTAACGGCGACAATTGGCATCGGGCACACCCGCTGGGCGACGCACGGCGAGCCGTCAGACCTAAATGCTCACCCGCATATCAGCGCATCGGGCGACATCGCCATTATTCACAACGGTATCATCGAAAATTACGCGCAAATTAAAGAATGGCTAATTGGCGAATACGGCGTTAGCTTTAAGTCGGAAACCGACACCGAAGTCATCGCCCACTTAATTGAACACTTTTACGAGGGCGATTTATTAGACGCCGTCTATAAGGCAATTCACCGTATGGAAGGCGCCTATGCAATTGGCGTCGTCAGCAAACATCACCCCGACCAGTTAATTGCCGTGCGCAAAGACAGCCCGCTAATCGTCGGTTTGGGCGAAGGCGAAAACTTTATTGCATCTGATATTCCGGCATTGCTCAATCACACGCGGCGCATGTTGTTAATTGAAAACGACGAGGTCGTCGTCTTGACAAAAGACGACGTCACCATCTACGATGCGCTTAGGCAGCAGGTCGAACGCGATGTCTTCAACGTCACTTGGGATGTCGCCGCCGCCGAAAAAGAGGGCTATGCCCACTTCACCATTAAAGAAATACACGAACAGCCAAAGGGCTTACACGACACGCTCTATCGGCGCATTAACGCCGCCGGCAAGTTTAACTTTGAACAAATCAATATTACTGGCGAACAGTTGGCCAATGTCAACCGCATTTACATCGTGGCCTGCGGCACAGCCTATCACGCCGGTTTAATCGGCAAGCGGGCAATTGAAAAAATGGCCGGCATACCGGTAACGGTCGACATCGCGTCAGAATTTCGCTACAGCGCCCCCTTTGTCGACGAAAAAACGCTATTTATTGCCGTGTCGCAATCCGGCGAAACACTCGACACCTTACAATCACTGCGCTATGCTAAAAAAATGGGTGCGCGCATTTTATCGATTGTCAACGTGGTTGGCTCGTCGGTGGCACGCGATTCCGACGACGTCTTTTACACGTGGGCCGGCCCAGAAATTGGCGTCGCTTCAACTAAGGCCTTTACGACACAATTGATGGCATTTTATATGTTGGCAATGCAGCTCGGTTCGCTCAACGGCAAACTGGCCGCTGCCGATTTCGACAGTTGGCTGGCCAAGTTAAAGCAGATCGAAATGGCGACTGGGCAAGTGCTAACCCTAGAAGAAACCATGCAGCGCATCGCCGCCGAACAGTTTAATAACGACAATATTTTCTTTATTGGCCGCGGCGCTGACGTCGACGTCGCCTATGAAGCGTCACTCAAATTAAAAGAGCTCAGTTATATCAATAGTTTTGCAATAGCGGCCGGCGAACTAAAACATGGCACCATCGCCTTAATGGAAGAAGACACTTTTGTCGTCGCCTTGGCGACGCAGTCGCATCTGTACGAAAAGACCGTATCAAATATTCGCGAAGTTAAGGCGCGTGGCGCCTACGTCGTGGCGATTGCCCAAACCGGCAACGCCGCCATTGCCGCCATTGCCGACGAAGTAATTTACATTCCGCAAGTAGATGACTTACTGGCGCCAGTTTTAAGCGTCATACCACTGCAAATGTTTGCCTATTACGTGGCGCTCAACCGCGGCAACGACGTCGATAAACCGCGCAACTTGGCCAAGTCGGTAACCGTTGAGTAAAGTTATTTCAATTATTTGTCTTTTAAAAGTCTAAAGCGCCGCATTGCGGCGCTTTAGACTTTTTGGCACGAACTATTCAGTTACTGGATTTACCATTACGGCTAAGAGGGCGCGCGTAATGGTTGATTTAGGATTAATTTTGCCGTTGTTATCGAGTGTTAAAATGCCGACTTCGGCCGCCCAGGCAACTGCTTCCTTGGCGTAGTCTGACACTTCAGCGCCATCGGCATAAGCCGATAAGTCGATTGCAACTGCATTGGCCTTGCCGCGCATCTTTTGATAGCGGTATAGCACGGTAATAATCTGTTCTTTGTTAAGAGTGTCTAGCGGCCCAAACTGAACGGCATTGTAGCCCTTGACAAGCCCTTGTTCGGCCGCCCAAGCTACCGATGCACCAAACCAGCTATCGCTCGGTACGTCGTTAAAACCAGCGGCTTGCTTGGCCGTGGGCGCATTGCTTAAACGGTGTAAGACAGTAATTAACATGGCGCGGTTGACAGCCTGTTCGGGCGTAAATTTGCCATCGCCGGTGCCCTTGAGCAGACCCAGTCGCGACATATTTTCAACCGCCTCATAATAGCTTGCCGTGGGGCTGACATCTTGATAGCGCCAATCTTTTTGGCTGACAGTAGCGTCATCCTTGGCCTTATCGACCGTTGAATCAGTTGTTTGGCTTTTGGCGCTAGCTTCATTGTCAGTTGTGCTAGTAGTGACATAGATATAATCGTTTTCCGAATTATCACCTTCAGCATCGCTATCATCTTTAGCGGTAGCATCGCTATCGGCGTTGTCGTCATTGTCGGCAGCGCCATTGCCATTGCTATTGGCATCGCTCGTGTCGTCAGCAGTGTCATCGCCCGTGTCGTCAGCGGTGTCATCGCCCGTGTCGTCGTCATCATTAGCTTGGCCATTGACATCGGCTTCACTCAAGTTATTAATGTAAAGTTGATTAAAGTAGTTGTTGACGGCATTGTGACCAATTGTACCAGAGCTATAGTCGATGTTGCCGACGGTGTAACTCGCGCTGTCGCCCGCCAAATAGGCTTCGTATTGCGCGGCCTTTTCATTGTAATAGTTTGCTGTCGACATTTGGCTGACAAACTGTTTGAATTCATTGTAACCGGTGTCATAGTCGCCCAACATGCCTTGATAACCAGGTATACTAACCTTTACTTCTTTGCGCGGGACTCCCTCTGTGGCCAATTCTCTAATTTGCCTTAAGCGCGTCGGGGCGTTGGGGAACTTCAGGTTTTGTGACCCACCACTTTTGATCAAATCGGGGTAAGAACTAAACATGTTTTGGTAGTAATCGAACAGCATTTCCTGTGTTTCAATGTTTTTATTTAAGCTTTCCATTTTAACTTCTGCCAATACCAATTCGCTGTCCAATTCAAGCAAATAGTCGAGTACGGCCTTGTGATAAAGCAGGGGTCGAGCGTTGTTAGCTGGCATATACTGCCCTTTTAGATCGGCGATGGCGTTGTACAAGCTATTGCTAGTCGCTGCGCTACTACTCGGCTCTGTTCCCTTGTTCAGTGCGGCAATATCACTGGCGCTAATGCGCGGTTCAAAGTAAATTTTGGGAATAATTTCTGATTGTCCACTTGGTGGATACAGTTGATGGTGGAAGCGATAGCGCATCGCTTGGTGCGCTTCGGCAGCTTCCCAATGCTGGCGATAGATTTTGATAAAGTCTTCAAACAGCGCTGCGTTTCTTTGATAACTCTGCTGTGCTTCTGCATTTTCACTTTCATTTAATTGAGCGGTTCCCTGTACTTTCAAATCAAGTTTTTCAATATGCTCGGCTAAACTAAAACCGCTCATATGCAGATTGATTGAAGTATCGATGATGTAAAGGGGGTTACAGACGATTATTTCAATATCGGTGATATAAGTTGGGTTGGGGTGGATAATGTATTTATTGGGCAGCGCCGTATACTTCGCTAGCGGCAGCATGGTGTCGTCAGTATCCAGCGGCACAAGCCTAGAACCATCGTTGTTGTTGTAAGTTGCAATATGACCGTCGATACTTGGGCTGTATTGTGTGTAAAGGGCAATACAAGCCGCTTCTTTTTCGTCGATAAAATGATCAAATTGATCGTAAAGTTCAATTAGTTCACCATATTTTCTCATCCAGTATTGTGCAATATTGTTTTTTTGCGTCGTGTAAGCTTCAATACTATCGCAAGTTTCAAGTGTGGGCGCTTTTTCGATAAATCCAGAGAGCACGTTTTCGTTGTAATCTGACGCAAAAAAAGTCTTTTTTACCGCCATAATTGCCTTGAGATCGTCAATAAATTTAGTGCGCTTGGTCGTAATCTCCTCCCTAATTGCATCTAGGTCAGAATTATAACTGTCAAGGGCTTGTTTATAGGCATTATAGGCCGCTTGAGCGCGGTCTCGTTTGCTGTCATCGTCGCCGGCGGCCGCTTGGCCGTCTTCCGGTACGTAGTCGTAACTGCCATCATCGAGTTGTTCGTCGAGTACCTCTGTCGGCAACTCGGCGTTGCTCACAAATGGCGGTGGTGGGGCGACCCCTTCTTTCATCTCGTTGATGTAAGCGGTTAAGCGATCAATTGCCGCCATCATTTTATCGAGGCGCAATTGGCGCTGATGAATAAACTCGGCCAAAGTGTTCAGATAAGCCATCGTCGTCTCTTGCGTGGGCGTGCCAAACACATATTCGCGCGCTTCTTCCAGCAAGTCGCTTTCGGCCTGAGCAATCGGGTTGAAATTATCAAAAAAGCTGCGCATTTCCGAGTAAAGCGTTGCCATTGTCGCACCGCCTGGATTAATCAGAGACGTTGCGGCGCTTTTGATAAAATCATAAGAAATAACCGTCATTCTCTCGATGGCCGCGCTTATTTGCTGGGCGCGGTAAGCGACCATTTCCTGCGTTATTTTTTTGCCCTCGGCAATCAATTGGTTGCGCAGTTCTTCAGCTTTTTCTAGCTTGTAAGCGTTCTCTATTACCTTGCCGGGCTTCAATGTCGCCGTTATTTGGGCGGCAAAGTCTTTGTTGAAGTAATTGGTGTAGCGTTCTAATTGCATGCTGGCCAGCTTCGTCTTGTGTGCCCTAAAGGCGTCGCGAAGCGCCGCTACATTAGAATTGTTTTGATAAAATAATTGGTATTGTTCGTAGTTTTTGCCAAATAGCGCCTTTTTGTTGACCGGATTGCTAAAAAAAGACGCTGTGCCGCCGTTGACGACCTTGTTCTTGTCCTCGGTCGACAAATTGCTGAAAATTTCCCAGTTTTCATCGTCTTGTCCGACGACAGTTTGGCGGTAGTATTCCTTGCCGTTGATGGTTTCTATATAATAGAAGCCATCGCTGTTAATCCAGCCGTTTAATTTTACCAGCTTAATTTGTCGCGCCGTCGTATTTGCTGCATCGCCAAATGCAAATGGCACAGTTGACAACAAAAGCGCAAAAACTAATACGAGGCTGATTATTTTTTTGCCGTTCATAAGTCCTCCTTTTTTATAAAATATTCTAACTCAGTCGAAATGACCTCGCTGATACATTGCAACTTAATCGTTACAAATGTCCGTATCATTATTGTGACATAAATTGGGCTATTTTAGAAGAGGTGTAGCCATTTTGGCCGTGCCATTTTATGGCACATCTTATGCCACAATGATATCGCTTGCCTTTATTGCCGTTTTGAGTCGATCGCCCTCGATTTTTAGCTTTCAACTTTCAACTGATGTAGGCGCAGCCGTAATCGAGAAATTTCCCGCCTTGTCATTTCGAGTGTAATCGAGAAATCTCTGGCGCTGTGTTATAATAATTATTAAAGCGTGTTTGTTTGGCGCTATTGCACAGCAGAGGGTGGAAAATAAAATGGGTTATATACATGTCTACACGGGTGATGGCAAGGGCAAAACGACGGCGGCTTTTGGCTTGGCGCTGCGCCATCTCTACGCCGGCGGCACAGTGTTTATCGGCCAATTTGTCAAAAGCGAGCGCTATGCCGAATGCGGCATAGCAGGTGACCGCGCCGATATCGCCATCGAACAATTTGGCCGCGATTGCTTTATTAATAAGGCGCCCGCACCAGTCGACGTCGACCTAGCGCGCGCCGGTCTGGCGCGCATGGCCGAAATATTAAAGTGTGGTCGTTACAGCTTGGTCATCTTCGACGAAGTGACAATTGCGCTTTACTACAAGTTGTTTAGCGTCGCCGAGTTAATTGACGTATTGGCGACGCGCGCCGACTGCGTTGAAATTGTCTTAACTGGCCGCTACGCGCCGGCCGAATTAATCGACTATGCCGACTTGGTGAGCGATATCAGAGAAGTTAAGCACTATTATCAGCAGGGCGTTTTATCGCGCCGCGGCATTGATAAATAAGTGGAAAGTCGAAAGTGGAAAGTTGAAGGAAACCCCGAGATTTCTCGACTCGCTGTGCTCGAAATGACATAGGGGGTCATCGTGCGCTCGGGGTGACAAACGAGCTGTCATCTCGACCGACCGCAGGGAGTGGAGACAATATGAAGTGACCCCCTAAATTTGTAAGAACGTGGATTTACCTGTAAAATAAGTTTGAAAACAAAACCAGGGATTACCGCATACAAA
>PDWI01002286.1_pt1 | contig 29099 bp, 16 predicted proteins | sample 1430891 | NCBI WGS metagenome assembly PDWI01 (sample SAMN01162508, study PRJNA174530) | Oral metagenome, whole genome shotgun sequencing project. | biome: Marine environment; feature: Marine mammal; material: Swab sample of the gingival sulcus; isolation source: swab sample of gingival sulcus... | reverse complement strand
TTCTCGAGTTCGTCTGCTTCTTTTTCAACCTCTTCTGGAAATTCGAAATCGAACCCTTGCTCGAGCGCAATACCGTGCATGTTGGTATCATTCGCATCTTTTTCTCCGAGTACACGGGTAACTTTTCCGAGGAGTCGCGGTTCGTAGTTTTCAATTTCAACAAAGAGCTTTTCTTTTTTTGAGTAGTGGGTTCCTTCTCTTTTAGGGATAATAATTGTTCGTTGGTAATCGACCCGCGTTTTAGGGCAAGTGCATGAATTGTAATATTATCGGGTTCTAAACTCACCAAATAGTTAAGTCCTTCTAGATATTCTTCTGGGCTTTCGCCCGCGAGCCCGAGGATAATATCTGAATTAATTTTAAACCCCAGTTTTTTCGCCGCCAAAAACGCCCGCTCAAACTCCTCGGGCTCGCGGCTTCGCGCTGCTCTCCTAAGAGCCGTCTTGCTAAAACTCTGCGGATTAATCGACACACGACTTACACCAATTTCCTTCAGTGCCAAGAGCAGCTCATCCGCAATGGTGTCGGTTCTTCCTGCTTCAAAGGTAAACTCCCTCAGCCGCTTTAAATGCGGGAAATTCCGCGCGTCTCCCGCCGCGCTCAAAATATCTCTACCACCAATTCCACTCGCTTTCAAGTCCCCAAAATTTTCTCCATCGAAATCTGTTTCAGCTGTTGCGGCGGTTAAAGATATTGTATCAGTTGGCGGAGTTTCAGTAGTTGCAGCAAGTCCCGCCTCAAGCACTTCGCCAAGCCTCCTCACCATTGCGGGCGAAAGCGTAGATGGTGTTCCCCCACCCACATAGATACAGTCTAACACACGACCTTCGGTTCGGAGCTTCCCAAGCACAGCAGTAATCTCCACACAAAGCTTTTCAAAATAAAGCGGAATGAGCTCTCCTTTTAAATTTGTCGCGTGCATCGGAAACGAACAATAACTACACCGCGTCGGACAGAAAGGGATTGAAATATAGAGGCTATCTCTGGTCTCATTTTGCTTAGCACTCGAAAAACCGCTCCCTTTTTCCAAAGATTTTTCTCCCCAAAAACGTGACATTGAGTCAACCTCTGGCATAGGCACTGCCAAATTCTCAAAACGCGCCACACGCACCAACATTCGCGCGTTCTCCTCACTTAAAAGATATTTCCTTTTAAGTCGCTCCACCACGCGTTCACTAGCCAATTCTGCCACCACATCACTTTTTCCATCAAAATTTAATGAATCCAAAATCATTTCTTGCGGTTCCATCCGCCGCCCACTCAATTTCTCTACGCCGAAACTCTCTACAGCGAATTTTTCAAACTCTATTTTCTCAGTACTCGGTTTTTGTTCAGTCACTTCTTGCAAACACACTTGATTAGCACTGGATTGCACTCCCAAATTTGATGTAGTTAGCTCCCCAGCTCCTAATTGGAACACGGAGGAATTGTGTGCGTCCAAAATTATCGCGCTCTCTTCCACCAAGAGTTTCGACGCAAGTTTCACAGGGCGCACTCCAGATAGAATCCCCCATCCAGTGCACACACCAAACACGCTCTCCAAATACAAAAACAGTCGGCGCTTAATTTCATTTTTTGGAATTTTAATGTTCGAATTCAGGTGGGAGTTTATGTCGCTCCCCTCACTTGCGGGGTGAATTTCTCCACACGAAATCCCCTCTCCCGATTTCAGGTGGGAGTTTATGTCACTCCCCTCACTTGCGGCGTGAGCCCCCGTTTTTTCAGGCATAAAAAGAGGCGAAAAAAAATACATTCCCTCACCTTCAATCACCAATTTTTCATCATTAAAAAAAACTACCAAATCACTTTCTCCAGCAGTTTTCTCTAATCCAAATACACTCAATATATTCTGAACATAGGGTTCTGTTCTCCCCGTCAGTTGGTACGTCATCATCTACAACCACACTTCAACATTATTTTCTCTAAGGCTTCCCGCCGACGCTACACGTCATCATCCAACACGCATCGAACCGTAACCCTTTTCTCATTCGTCCAAACACACGTAAACAAGGTCAAATCCCAATCACCGCTCACCATTTCTTCCGACTGTGAGGCTTTCAAAATTTCTTTTTCCACCACACGATACCGAAACTCATTGCCGTCCATATCCGTAAAAAAGACCTGATCCTCAATCTGTAAACTCTTTAGCGACCCGAAATGCGAACGATAATTATGCGCCATAACAATAAAATCATTTTTATAGGGCGAACCCTTATAACAACAGGGGCCAAACTTCAAGTTCTCTTCACTACCCTCCGCAATAACCGGCAACTCTAGCCCCAAAGTAGGCATCTGAATCACGCCGACATACTCCATCCCATCAATAAACGCACTCGGCATTTCCATATCCTCATTTAACTGATAGTCTGGTATCTCGATCTCTTCCGCATTCATTCGCTCTTCACTATACATCGAATCTGCAGAAGCGTTCACCACGCTAGGTTCTGTAACAAGCTGAACTTGTTTTAACCGCACCAACGCATCTTCCGAATCACGATTTGCACGTGTATCATCCCACATATTATAAAAAGTAAGTGCCAAGGCTGATACAATCAGTATCAACCCCAACACAATATATACATTCCACTTTATATTTCTCATTTTTTATTCACACTATCTTTTCTGATTTTCTCCAGAATTTTCACTTTCACGTATTACTTTCAAAGAATTTACACAAAGAAGCTATTCAGCAAAGCTTCGGCAAATGTTCCATTCGAAAAATCCAATACAAGAAACGAAAAAACTTACATGCTCACTCTAATTACCTATTTTTCTTAGTAATTCCAACTCCCAACAGTAGAAGACCACCACAAAATAGTACAGGAACAGGCCACCACAGCACACCTGTGTCTGGCAAATTTCCAAGTGGCACAAGGTCGTCTAATTCCTCTTCGTCATCGTCACCGCCACCGCCACGCGGAACATCATCGTCTAATTCTTCTTCCTCTTCATCATCGTCTTTTCCCTTCGGAGGATTTTCGTCCTCAATATCTTCTTCTAACTCATTCGTAATCACATAGGTCACACCTTCTTTTTCAGAAACCATCGAATACCCTTCAGGCACCTCTGTCTCAACGACTGTCCATTCATGATTTTTTGACAAGCCATCCCACGTATGACGCCAATTGTTTTCCGCTGTAAGTTCAACGGTTTCATATACAGCTCCGTCTTTCAAAAGATCTACTTTAATTGAAGACGGTCTCTCACTTTCATCATCATTTTTCCATACTTTTAACACTTTTCGTTTGATTTTTTCCACTTCTTTACCCGGCTCATCTGGATCATCCGGGTCGTCAGGTTCATCAGGTTCCACGTCTTTCGTTGTTCCCTTTGGACGAACCGTCATATCATAAACTAGCTCCCCATCGACTTCACGCGGCATCACTACAAAAAACGGCGCAGAGGTATATATGGTATTATCTCTCTCCACTTTCTCGCCGATCACAAGATAAAGTCCCTTTTCCAATCCAGAAAAAGTACATTCCCCTTCACGATTCGTTGACGCACTTTGACGCGCCTCGATATCATCTCTTGAAATATAATTTTTCAGCGTACTCGCCAAACTATTCCAATCCGAACTGTCCACGCGCTTCCACGACAAACGATATTTATCAAATGGCACAGCACCTTTAAAAGCACCTTCTTCATAATTGGCAACACGATATAATTTAAATGGAACGTCAGAAATATCTTTTCCATCCAAATAACGCACGGTTACTGAACCTGTTCTTTCTTCATCATCTGCATAAACCATTTGACCAAACAAACCCACTGTCAGCATCAAGACCAACAAACAGGAAATGATTCGAACTCCGCTCCTCTTTTTATTCATAACGTACCTCCAATTAATTACTACGCTTTATATCTTACCAAATTTGATTGCTGAGAATTAAAAATCTATTTTACCTCTGCATATCTGCCATCTCTCATAAATACTAACTCATTGTGAGCTTTTGAAGTTTCTTACTATGTCCATTCACACCCTCTTATCTTACCTACGATAATACACCAGCAACCAAATAAACAACAGTATAATCATCGGCAAAGCCACAATGGGTGCAACCACAATTGGATCAATCTGTATTGCATCCGATGTCACCCTTATATCCCGCGCTTCGGGCAGATTTTCCACTCGATGCCCACGAACCAAGAGTCTATGGGAATTGACACCGTAGGGTGTGCAAGTCACCAATGTGCATAAATCTTTTCCTTCTACCAGTTCTAGCGCTTCTGTCTGATGAGGCTCTACAATCAAAATTCGGTCTACCTCATAGGTCAAAATCTCATCCAAGACCCGAATCACAAAAGTGTCACCTTCCATAAGCTGATCCAAATCCGTAAAGAGTTTTGCACTTGGGAGCCCTCTGTGCCCAGAAACCACAATGTGATTTCCAATACCCCCGGTAGGAAGCGATGTCCACTCAAGATGCCCTATTGCTACCTGAAGAACCGACTCGTCCGTTCCGTGATAAATTGGGAGCGAACACTTAATCTTCGGGATTTCAATATATCCCATAACACCAAGTCCACTGACATCAAGTAAACTATCATATTCAGCGCGCCGTTCTTCCGTCACCGCGAAAGCATTCTCCGCCTCGCGCAACTGCTCATTATAAGCAATCGCCTCTTCCCAATATCTATTATACTCCTCTTTGTCAATAACTGCCACTTTCTCCGAATAAGCGACAACAGCTTGTGACTGGTGAAAGGAGTTCCAATAATCACTAACCGTTGGATACAACAGTAAAGACAAGCCTGAAAGAAATAAAAGTGCCAATATTGTCTTAATAATTTTATCTCTCAATTCGCAAGCTACTCCTTACTGCTATATGCTCGGGGAAATCCCCGAGCCACAGCAATTTATTTTTATGACTATTTCTTAGCAGCCATTACTCTCTTAGTTACTAGAAGTGCACCTGATGCAACCACTAGAAGTGAACCAAGGATGTATAGAACAGTTGTACCCATTCCACCTGTTTCTGGAAGAGTAATACCTTTTTTGTTTTCTACATCAGCAACCAGCGCATTATCTTCTAACTTAGTATCAAAACCTGTAGTCTCAAGTTTAGTTAATGTTGGTTTACCACCTTGAAGTTTGTGCTCTGCTGCTATAGTAAATTCAACATCTTCAATTTTATTGTAGCCAGCTGGAATTTTTGATTCTACTAATTTGTAATCACCAGCATCTAAACCTTTGAAACCAAATATAGTTCCCTCTCCAGTCACGACAACTTTTTTCGCTTCACCTGTGCCTTCTTTATCAAATACTACAACGTAATCACCACTAGCATTTTTCTTATAAAGTGTAAATTCAGCACCTTTTAGTGGTAGCAGCTTTTTATTTTTATCTGATTCTGGCTGAGACTCATCAAAGTCAGGATTTGCTTTTACCTTATTAACATCTAATTCAAATGTAAATACCCATACTGTTTCCCATGGTGTTTCACCTTCAGGTTCGCCGCCTTGCTCATCATTAGGATCATTTGAAAATTGTAATCTACCTTTGTTTAATGAATCAGTTGTTGCACCAATTTTAGCTTTTTCATTTAATGTAGCTTTAAGGAATACATTGATAGTACTTCCTGGTTGAACTGCATCAATAGTTTTTAAGTCATCAAAACTTACTAATACTTTTGTTGACCCATCGCTTAACGTTTCTGGTCTAGATACTGTGTATCCATCATTTATAGTAACGCCGTCAACTTTTACTACAAAAGAATTTTCATCTAAAGTTAACTCAGGAGACAATTGGTCTTCAAATACTAATTTATAAGCTGATTTATAGTCTTTAAAATCTGCAGCTACTTTAGCACTTAGTTTAAATGGTACTGTATCACCTATATCGTAATCGGCAGTTTTTTCCCACTTACTATTTGCTGTTATACCTTCATCATTTCCTGCATTTTGCATGTCATCAGCATCAGTTAATACATTTTCACTATCATTCACGTCCATAATGTGTTTATCAAATGTAGTTTTTTCTGCCTTAGGTTTAACCGTTGTAGAAGCTGTTAATTGTACAATATACTTAGAATAAGCTGAATCTGCAGGCACTTTTGTGTTAATAATTAGGTAGTAGCCTGGCACAACTTTATCTGAAAAGCCATTAGTACTATCTAAAGTGGTTGTTACTGTGCCACTAAGATTTTTTGCCCATTCAGCACTTAATCTAATAACTTCAGCTTTGTTACCAACTAAACTTTTTGCAACTTTTTCAGCATTTTTGCCTTCAATGTAAGTTCCTTTTAATCCATCACCCCACGCTACGTTTGATAAAATTTCATCTGTTCCTTCTGTGACAACATCACCTTTAAAGATTTGGATTACGTCAAACTCATACTTATCATTTAAATTTGTAGCATCCAAACTTAATTCCAAATCCCCATCCGCTGCAAACGATGCAAACGGAACTACCATACTTAGAACCAACGCCAATGCTAACGCCAGTGCTCCAATTTTTCTTAGTGTTTTCATAAAAACTCCTTTATTATTTTGTATTTTATGTGTTGCTTTTTATAGCCATTTTTATTTGGTGCGCCTTTTGGCACTCCTTTTTCTCTGCAGTCTTGGTCTTGCCATCCTGCGTTCTGCCTGTAAGTTTCCGATTCTACCTCTTTGTAATGTCATCTGCCACTTACTTTACCTTGGGCTTTCGCCCCTCCGCCTAGCGGTGCTATCACTGCGATTTCTCTAAGGACTGTCACTCCCATGCTGGGTGTCCTCTTGCGACGACCTCTCGCCGCTTACTCACCCCAGTGATTGTTTTTTTATACCAGCTCTTTTTATACGACCCCCTTCTTTTTGTACCGAATAAGGGCAAGCATTGCTGCTCCTGCCATTACTACAAGACCCATCACATAGTATGGTTCTCTTCCTACTCCACCTGTTTCTGGGAGCGTATAGCCGATTTTATTATTTTTTATGTACATATATGTTCCATCATCATACAATCCAGAATAAACGATTGTCTCTTCATCCGATGAAACAGATGTCTCTTTTACTTGAATAAATGGTTCCTCTTGATACACTGCTTCGGTAAGTTTTGCAAAGGTTCCTTCATCGTTTAACTTAAAGACGATAATCTTCGGATCAAGCCCTGCGTATCCTTCAGGCGCTTTGGTTTCTTTTAGGAAATACACGACGCCTTTCTGCAATCCAGAACAAACCGCTTCACCGTTCTCTTTTGTTACCAACTCTTGAATCTTACGACCTTTTATCATTACAAGTTCACCGTTCACAGCCACACTTGCGATTTCAAAAATATCTTGTCCGTCATTTCCACCAGACTCTACCAACTCATAGAGGTCAAACTCTGCACCGCTTAGAACTTTAGAAGTGTCCTCACCATCAATCTTTCGAAGGGTAATCCCAACACCGTCTTTTGTATTGGTAATGGTGAACGCTTTGTCAATCACTTTGTATATATCAATAGAAGCCGCTGAATCCTTGCTTGAAACAGGGATATAATAACCAGTATGTTTATCTAACAACTTCTTTGCTTTTTCTTTATCTTTTATAGGATTTGCAAAATACCACTGACCTTTGATTTTTGATCCCAATACACCTTCCGTATACTTAAAAATCACACTTTCCGCATCGACTTCTGTTCCATAAAATCCAGTTGGCCAATAACCGCTATCTTGTTCAAGACCTAACTTGTTTTTTGTATCTTGGTTTGTCAACGTAAATCCATCTTTACCTGTTTCTGCACGCCACATAGCATCTTTCGCTAGAGACCCCCAATACACACTCCAGTACTTATATGCACCTTCTGAATCGTTTTTAAGATACTTGCCATTCCAAGCAATCAAGTGATTGAATCCATCGGCAAATTTCTCTACTTCTTTTGTGACATTTTCGGACGATGCCACCTGACTATCATAGCCGTCAACTTCTACTTCTTTGACTTCGTATTCCGCCACAGGAAGATTTGTGAACTCAATGTACCAACCATTATCTTTACTCAACTCAAATTCTTTATAGAACTTACCATCTTTCCAAAGTTCCGCCTTAATGCTATTTGGTCTATTATCATCTTCACCTTTCCACTCTTTCAAAACCGAAATCGCCATTGTTTTAGATTCGGTTTTCTCACCGATGGTTGTGATTCCGTTACAAGCAATACCGCCACCTCTACTTCCTTTATTGTTTCTTATGACGACACTAAAGGAATGATTAAGTTCTTCAAGTTGCTCAAGGGTAACAGGCGATCCAGCATACCAATAATACTGCGATGGCTTATTATCCACAATCAGCTCATAACCACCAATCATCTCTGGATCAATATCGACTTTAGTTTGGGGTTTATTAACAATTCCGATGTCTTTTAGATTAGCATATGCTTTATTCTTAACAAACAACGCTCCTTTAAAAGAATATATTTTCGTTGTTGATGTAGGACATCCTGCATATCCACCACCTTGTGAGTCTGACGTATTCTCTGCTATTAATACATTTTCAATATGTAAAAATCCATCTCTTCCATCATTCTTAGAGTCTACATAGATTCCACCACCTGAATAAGTTGTGTCATTTATTAGTTCATTCAATCCATATGCTATATTACCATCTTCATCTTTTTCTCCGCCGAATGTTCCGCCTGTAACTATCGCCTTCGTATTTGAACTGACATTTAAAGCACCACCACACATTGTAGCTCTATTTCTAGTAAAAGTTCCGCCAGTAATCGTTAGTTCTGTTTTAACTTCGTCCCCATAACCTTGATTAGAGTTATATATCTCTCTTAAAGATACTCCACCACCTGATCTTCCAGCTCTATTATTATCTATTGTTCCGCCAGAAATGGTACCTGTGACATTTTCTCCCAAGTAAATTCCACCACCAGCACATTTATATTTTTCAATATTGATACCAGCATTTTCTATACCACCCTGCCAGCTTGTTTCATAGTATTTCGCTTTATTACTAAATACGTAGCCATCTCTCATTGTAAATGTTGTAGAACTACCAGAACCTTCTATATAGATTCCACCACCGTTTTGCGCTTCACAGTTTTGTATGGTCGCACCGTCCAATACGACCTCACCGCTACTCCATACCGCTCCACCTGAAGCTCTATACGGAGTTGTGTCAGTCTTACCCACAAGAGGTCCTACATTGCGGTTATTTTGAAGAACTGCACCATCTTCTAGCTCAAGTGTTCCTTTATTCACAATAATTGGTGCATAGGCTGCTATGCCTTTTCCATCCAATGTAATATCTCGTACAACTAGACTGGCACCCTCTTTTACTCTAAACATTTCGTGTACAAAGTCATCTTTGCCATTTTCGGCAGGTTTTCTTTTTATAATAAGGTCTCTATTATCCATAATTCCAAGAGAATCTTTCGATAAAACTTTATCTCCTGAGATTTCCACGATATTTCCTAGTTCAACTTCTATAGTACTTCCGCTCTGATTATCTGCATACCATTTAACCATCGACTTAAAGGTCTCAAAATCAATTACTTCGCCCGCTGGAATATCGTCAATATTATCCTGAGTTACGGTATAAAGTTCTTCCTTATCCACATCAGACTCTAGCAACGCATAGTCAGAGAAATGAGTGGTTTCAAAAGTGATAGAGCCATTTTTCACAGAAGTAATGTTCATTTCTTCCAGAAGCTCTCCGTCTTCGACATAGTACACTCTGTAAAAATTCTTTTTAGCTACTTTAATACCATTTCTTTTGATTGTAACCTTCACCTTAATGACAGGCTCACCTTCTGGATTGAGTTCATAAATGGCGTTATCCTTCACAAGGTAATAGTCATACGCAAATACTTTTGTAAGCATTTCATTCGCGTCCTCATAAGGGAGTTCCCCTTCAGCAGGATCTTCCACTTTAATTTTACAGTCCTTCGTGTATTCCTTTTTCGTAGCTGTTTCTGCAACTTTTATATCAACATCATCCAAACGATGGTCAATATTATTTTCAGTAAACAGATTCACTTTCATTCCAGAAACCAGTGGATCTATTGTAAAATCACTTTCCTCGTCCGTACGATACAATGCATACATTCCAAAATCACGACTTTTAAACACTGCTTTTCCATACGGTTTTCCACTACCAGTATAAAGGTCTGTAGGCTTTACTTGCAAACTTGTTAGTTTGTAATTTATTTCATTATCTTCATCTACACAATTGTATAGCTCATACTTATCTTCATCGTATGTATTTTTATTTACACGACTACTATAAACTTCTACCTTCGCTGGCTCTATATCTACAGTAATGCCTTTGTACTCAATAGTTTCAGGAACTTGAAACAACTCATTATTTGCTTTTACATACACTTTGATGTCGTAGCCGAATATCATTATTCTATCATCCAGAGGATAATCACTTGGAAGCATAGCCGTAGCCTCAATTCGAAGTTTATCTGTATGAATTCCAACTGGGAATTTAATGTTTATTCCCGATTTATCAATCAAATTATTTTGACGTGATTTAAGCGAACTACCCCTCTTCTCTTTTTCGGAAGATAGATTTGCATACATCATACGGTTTTCTGCACTATTAAGGTTACTTAGCGCCAATGGGATAATAATCTCCGCCTCTGCTCGGCTCATCTCTTCAAGTTCAGCTCGCTCTTCTGGTGAAAGTGCTGCAATTTGTTCTTCTGTCAAAGGAATAAGCCCTTGCATCATTTCGTTTTTCTGTAGTTCTTCTTCTTTTTCTTTTATTTTTTCTTCAATAAGGTCAATTTTCTCATTTAAAATATCAACTGCTAAAATCAGTAGTTGTTGTTCGCTGTCTACTTCATCATCCTCTTGTACTTCTTCTGATGCGTTTTCATTAGATTCATCAGAATTTTCTACATCATATTGTTCAGAATCAGATTGTTCAAGGTTTTCAGTTTCGCCATTCTCATCTTCTGACACGACAATTTGTTCCTTCCATTCATCGCGTACAGTCTCAAGTTCAGCCAATTTTTCTTGGAGTTCTTCTACTGTCTCTAACGAATCAATATCAAGCGCCACTCGCTCTGCTACAAACGCTTCTGCTTCTAATCGCTGATCTGCATCTTCTTCTTTTGCCGCTTCTGCTACTGCCACTTTTATTTTTTCTTGTTTTAATTCAACAAGTTTTATTTTTCGGTCAACAATATCAAGCGCCAATGCCAAAACATCTGTTTCTTCTATTTCGTTTGATACTTCAGCGTCTTCTTCCGTGCTTTCCTCTTGATTATCGTCACCACTTGCAAGTAGCATACTTCTACTAGCTAGCACTTCCACACCGCCAATACTTGGAACAATGTCTAACGCCTTTTCAAGAAGAAGTTTTTCTCTACGACTTACAAAGTCCTCTTGAATCGTTCTTAGTTTCGCCAAAACATTTTGGCAGTCTTCTTCTGTCTTTAATTCCGTAAACTTAATGGTGATTCGGTCATCAACCATCTGCTCTGCTTGCGCTAATTTTTGCGCTTCAAGTTCTTCGTTATCTTCTTCTGACAGCTCTTCTGCTACACTTGTCGCTTCGGTGTTTTCTGCTACCATACTTGTAGACTCTGTGCTTGCTTCTGTTGCGCTTGTCGCTTCCGCTACTTCAGTAGAAACTGGTTCTGTCGAAGCTTGCTCTGTTGCACCAGTCGCTTCTGCTACTTCGGTTGAAGTAAACTCAGTCGCGGTCGTAGGTTCTGTATTCTCCGCCACTGCGCTAGTTGATTCTGTACTAGCTTGCTCTGACCCACTAGTAGGTTCTGTATTTTCCGCCATCGCGCTTGTAGGCTCAGCAGACGCTTGCTCTGTTGCGCTAGTCGGCTGGGTATTTTCCGCTACCGCACTTGTTGGTGCTGTAGTTACCTCTGTGTTTTCACTTGTTTCTGTATTATCTTCTGTGCTCTCATCTGTCTCGCTTGTCGCTTCTGCTACTTCGCTAGAAACTGGCTCGGTTGCACCTTCTGTGCTTGCTTCTGTTGCGCTAGCCTCTTCCGCTACTTCAGTAGAAACTGGTTCTGTCGAAACTTGCTCTGTTGCACTAGTCGCTTCTGCTACTTCGCTAGAAATCGGTTCTGTCGCAGGTTGATCGGCAGATTCCGCTTGCTCAGCCACACTAGTAGACTCTGTATTCTCCGCCACTGCGCTAGTTGGTTCTGTACTAGCTTGCTCTGACTCACTAGTAGGCTCAACATTTTCTTCCACCTCACTTACAGGTTCTGTACTAGCCTGTTGCTCCGTTTCACTGGTCGCTTCGATATTCTCTTCTTTTTCACTCGTTTCGCTTGTATCTTCCGCTCCCGCACTCGCATCATCACCCTGTTCAGCAGAGAGCTCCGCTTGTTCTAACGCTTCTAATTCTTTTTCAATCTCTTCTCTTTCAATCTGATTCAATACATCTTGAACAGCAATCTTCTCAACTGGAGATGCAACCTCATCATTCTCCATTGTGATAGCTGGTAGTACAAGAACATAAACTGTTACAAAAACGATCGCAGAAGCAAACCCTGTAAGGATTCTCTGCCAGAGTTTTCTCCGTCTGTTATTTTTTATTATCTGTCTAATTTTTTCGTTGAGGTTGTATTTCATAAGACACTCCTTTCGTTTTTTACAATTACATTCTCGATGTACTTGTTTATCTTTTCTATATTTGTCACACTATATTACTAATTTTATTCTATCCGCTACTGACTTTCCGCTATTTTGTCAGTTTTATTATTTTTCTTGTTTCTCTATATTTTTCAAGTTATCCTCTACATCACTACTGACTCTTCCAAACCGATCCAAAGGCCATACTCTAAACACGATTTTTCCAACAATATATTCTTTAGCAGGACATCCTAGAACAGTGTTTCTGGAATCGGTAGAAAGCTTTCTGTTGTCACCCAACACGAAATAATTTCCTTCTGGTACCTGATACGGCAATTCGATATCGACATTTCCATAAGCCTTTTCCTTCACGTACGGTTCTATCACTAACTCATCATCCACGTATACGTTGCCCTCTTCATCAATGTTAACCCACTGACCTGGACCGGCTATGTACCGCTTTACCAACAACTTATTTCCATAGTAGAAAGCCACCATATCACCTTTTTGAAAATTGCCACTTTTAATAGTAATCAACATATCGCCTTCTACCAGATTCGGATACATTGAATTTCCATAAATCTGTAACACCGGCATCCACAGAGTAACCACCAACACCGCTATCGCCGCCACCACAACCAGTGTATACAAGGTACTTCTCAAGGTCTTGTTATAACTTTTTTTGTACTTCTCACGACCCAACTCTTCTTCCAGCAACTTGGTGTCTGGAATAACAATCTGCTTCTTGCTTTCGCTTCCTTTCTTCACTCTGACTATCTCTCTTCTATTTCTTCGTGTTGTTTCTTTAATGAAGTTTCGTACTCTTCTAAGAGCTTACCTGCTTTCTCGTCCATCTCTTTCTTCAACTTTTCTAAGTACTCTGCGGCAGCTCTATCTGCTTTTTCAAACAACTCTCTCTTTACGTTTATAAGGTATATTTCCGCCGCCTCATCCGCCTTTTCGAAGACTTCCGCTAGCCCTAACGCCGCTTCCGCTAATGTTCCAGAATTTTGAACCACAATGTTTCTAGCCGCCAGTTCTTTTTTTAAGTCTTCCAATTCAAGTTTTAGTTGATCATTTTCCTTTCCTTGTTCAACCAATATATCCAACAATTCCAACCGACTTAGTTTTTTTACATCCTTTTCAGTCACTCTTCCACCTTCACTAACAGACTATCTTTAGCACCTTCTCACATATATTCAATAAACGAAAAAGGGTTGCCCTCATTAAATATCAATGAATGCAACCCAACCTTCATCACTGTGTATAACTTCTCATACCTCAGTTTTAGAATCGTAGTTTTGCGCCGCTAGTTTTCACTAGGTTTGCCAATATCCAAACTATAGTACATTTCTACTACGTTGAACTTCATCTGTACTCTCATTTTAGTCCTATATAATCTAAAAATCAAGTCTTTTTGCCTATATAATTGTTATTTTTTTGTAACACGAAATTTTTCTAAACGCCTTTTGCTGATTTTATTAATTAGAAACCTCTAATTACGATCTGCCTCAGCCCTTTTTATCGCTATCAGGCTGTCCGCCAGATTCAGCTTCTTTATCACTTGAAGCTACGCTGATGGTTTCTCCTCCAGCGGATTCAGATGTTTTAGCTGATTCGTTTTTTGTGGAGTTACCATAGAACCCATTATCGCTATCAGGTTTTCCTTTTAACCCAGCCTCATCTTCGTTTGAATCAAGACAGATAACTATTCTACCATCATCTTCAGTTGACTTAGCATCTTTCGATTGCTCTTTCGCCAATGCCTCCATCGTCTTCAAAAGCTCCGCTTCTTGCTTTTCTTGTTCTTCTTTTCTTAATTTCTTATCTTCTTCTAGTTTCTTTTTATTATCCTCAACAAATTCAACAAGCGCATCTACACCTTGCTCAATCGCTACCAAGAACTCTTCGCCATTAATCGTCTCATATTTAAGCAAAGATTCCGCAACATTAATAATCTTATCTTGGTTATTTTCGAGCAAATCATATGCCACATTGTAGGCTTTATCTACAATACATCTGATTTCAGCATCAATCTCAGCCTGCACACTATCAGAGAATGATTTCTTCGCACCAAAGTCTCTTCCTATAAATACATCTTGACCATCGTCATAGCACATCGCACCAAGATGCTCACTCATCGCATAGACCGTCACCATATTACGTGCAATCGCTGTTACTTTCTCAAGGTCATTGGAAGCTCCTGTACTAATGTCGTCTAGCATAATCTTCTCACTGACACGTCCACCGAGAAGCACTGTAATCTCACCTTCAAGTGCCTTCTTCGAACGATAACTCTTGTCATGTTCTGGGAACTGAAGGGTAAATCCACCTGCTCTACCACGTGGGATAATTGTCACTTGGTGTACTGGATCTTGATCTGGGAGCAAGTACGCAAGCACAGCGTGACCTGCCTCATGGTACGCAGTGAGTCGTCTTTCTTTTTCTAAAACAACCCTTGTTTTCTTTTCCACACCGGCAACCATTTTAATAATTGACTTCTTAATAGTAGCCATTCTGATTACGGTATCATTTTCCTTCGCTGTAAGAAGTGCTGCTTCGTTCATCACGTTTTCGATATCAGCTGGCGAGAACCCCGGCGTCGATTTTGCCACTTCTGCAAAATCCACATCTGGTCCAATCGGCTTATTTCGAGCATGAACTTTTAAAATCGCTTCTCTCTCGCGAATATCAGGAAGTCCCACATGAATATTTCGGTCAAAACGCCCTGGTCTTAGAAGCGCCGGATCGAGAACATCCGCTCTGTTCGTCGCAGCCATAATGATAACACCAGTATTTTCAACAAAACCGTCCATTTCAACAAGAATTTGGTTTAGTGTCTGCTCGCGTTCGTCATGTCCTCCACCGAGTCCAGATCCTCTCTTTCTTCCAATCGCATCAATTTCGTCGATAAAAATAATACAAGGCGCATTTTTCTTTCCTTCTTCGAAAAGGTCTCTTACACGCGATGCACCGACACCGACAAACATCTCTACAAACTCAGAACCTGAAATCGAGAAAAACGGCACATCTGCTTCTCCAGCAACCGCACGACTAAGATACGTCTTACCAGTTCCCGGAGGCCCCACCATCAAAACGCCTTTTGGAATTCGAGCACCAAGTGCAGAAAAACGCTTTGGATTTTTCAAGAAATCCACAAGTTCCATCAGTTCTTCTTTTTCTTCTGCAAGTCCTGCTACATCTTCAAACGTAATTTTCTTCCCAACATTTTTAACCGCTTTTGCACGAGAACGCCCAAAGTTCATCGCCTTTGAATTTCCTGCGCCAGCACTTCCAAGCATTACAAACCACAATACACCAAACAAAAGCAATGATATCATAATAACAGGAAGTATTTCTACATAAAACGGCGTTGTCGCAGGCGGTTCACCGTCGACAAAAGCCTTTTGCTCTACTCTAAATCTATCAATGGCCTCACCAGTTACCCTCATAAGCATTGGCGGAACATACGTTTCAAACGTTTGATCGCCCGTTTTAAACTCACCAGTGATTGTGTTGCCTTCATAATATATGGACTTAATTTCCCCGTCCGTTAATTTCGTCATAAAATCCGAATAAGGTAATTTTGTGCTAGATGTCGTATCAATATTAAGCACCCAGATGAATCCAAGCACAACAAGAAACAACACTAAATACACAAATGCGGATTTCCCCCATTTCTTCATAATTCCTCCCATCTAATTACTATATCACGAAATAGCCGTTCTTTGTTCATTAAATTTAAAAATTTAACTAATTTTTAATCTTTTCATCCATTTTTCATAGATTATTCAAACAGTTTCAAGTATCTTCTGTTCATTTAACTTCTATTTCACTCCCTGCTATCTCCTAAACAACTTCTTCTCTATCTTTCTAATCTTATCTCCCGCCGGTAGCATTTCATAATCTCGAGGCGAAAGCACCCTTAACCCCAGCACGACAACTCCATACACAATTATCGCGAACAAAATCGCCAAAAGCGTCGCGATGTAAGCTTTTGACAAAATCCTTGCAAACAGAATATAGCTAAAATGCGCTGAAAGTGCCATCACACCAGAGGCAATAAGAGGTTTCAAATACGTCCTAAAAATATCATTTTCAAAATCAAAGTACATTCGTATTCTGACCATATTCAAAATCCACGCCACTAAATAACACACAATTGTCGCAATGCTTGCACCAATAATATTCAAATCATCAATCCCGACCAACACATAAGTCAACACAAACTTAAACACCAATCCAATCATTAAGTTCTGAACTGGTACAATTGGTCTCCCGATACTCTGATAAACGCTAGACGACACCAAAAAACCGCCAAGGAATATCACCGAAAACGCCAATACTGCAAGGATATGACCGGTAGTCGCTATATAGTCCGCCTGTGCAGGGTATAATAGCGCAATTATCGGTGTGCTGAGCACTGATAACCCAAACGCCGCAGGCATTGCGATAAGCATCGTCACCTTCATTGCGCTTTTAGAAAGTTTTCTGGTTTCTTTTAATTTTCCAACCGCATACACCGCAGTAATAGCAGGCACCACTGAAATTTGAATTCCCGATAAAATCGCAAGTGGAAAGTTAATAAGCGTCATCGCATAACCAGAGAGCATGGTAAACATCTCTTTCGCCACTTCCGCGCTGTATCCAATCGATTTAAGACGATTGACCACCATTGCGACGTCTATAATATTCACCAGAGGAAAAATAGAACCACTAATCGTAATCGGAACGGCAATTACCATCATCTTTTTGACAACTTTCCCAAAATTCTCTGGACGATTTTTCACAAACGCAATTCCCATATTATCATAGGTTGTCGACTTCAGTTTCAGTGTAATTTTATCGCCTAGTGAATTGTAAAAGCCATTGTTCTTTTTGGTATTTAAATACGATAAATAGATAAAAATAAAACTGGCAAATGCACCGATAAATGCACCTAACGTCGCACCAGCTGCGGCAGCTTCATTGCTCACTTTAATTAGTAGCCACGCAGCTGCAAGCCCTATTACAACACGCATAAACTGCTCTACAATCATAGAAACAGCAAGCGGTGTCATTTTTTGAAACCCTTGGTGTGCGCCACGCATAACCCCTAAAAGGGAGCAAGTAAGCACGGCAGGAGCAAGCATTTTTAGGGAAAGCTCCGCACCGGTATTTCCTATTGAACCGGCGATTGAACCAGAGAAAAAAAACAAGACAAGCGCTCCAACAGCTCCTATGCCACCCATCACAATCCAGCTGGCACGCATAATAACAGGAATGGTTGCCGTGTTGCCTTTTGCCTTTGATTCTGCCAAGAGCCTCGCCACAGAAATTGGAAATCCAGTCATTGAAATTGCCACAAAAAACGAATAAATTGGGTACGCCGCACTATAGTAACCCATGGACTCAATGCTAAGCATGTTGCCCAAAGGGATACGGAAAAAAGCGCCCAAAAACTTTACCAAGAGCCCTGCGGCACTCAGTATGAACGCTCCTTTTAAAAACGTATTATCCCTTTTTGTGTTTCCTTTACTGTTCTGCAACTTCTTTAAATATTTACTTCCTCAATATACTCTTCATTAATTTCCAAAATGTTATCTTCAATCAGTTTATCCACTTCATTGATAAATCTCGCATTGAGAATATATCGCACCAACTGCGATTTTGAAAACTCAATTTTGTCCTTTTCCAAACCAACCGCTTCCATCTGTGCAATGGTTCTTGTATCTTCCACAAGAATAATATGATATCCAAAGGTACTCTCTACGATATCTGAAACCTCATCTACCGCCAGCGCAAAAGCCGCATCTTCAAATTCGGGAACCATAACCCCACGCCCAAAGTATCCTAAATCGCCACCGTCATTCTTTGTTCCATCATCGGTAGAGTACTCCGCTGCAAGCTCTGAGAAACTCTTTTCACCAGCTTTCACAAGCGTCAATACTTCTTCAGCTTTTTCTTTTTCCTTCACTAAAATGTGACGCGCTTTGATTTCAATAACCTTTTCTTCGCACATTTTCTTAAATTCATCGCTCTCTTTAATTTCTTTTTCCAACCTTTTGATGTATTCGTTGATATAAAGACCACGACGAATTTCAGATTTTATCATCTCGTCACTGCCGCCCAAAGAATTTAACACGTCAAGCTGCTCTGCTGGAACATTCGCCTTAAACTCCTCGAATTGCTTGTTGACCTCTTCATCCTCTACTTTAAAACCCGTCTTTTTAATCATGTCAACAATCGCGATATCCCTTGTGAGTTCATCAAGTACATTCTCTTTGATAATTTCACGAAGCGTTTTATCGTTAAACTCTTGGTCAAGCGCTCCTTCACCGTAGGTATCCTTGCTGATTCTAGCTTGATTTTTTACATAAAAAGAATAGACGCCCCCTGGAATCGTTTCGTCACCGACTTTCACCACAACCACATTGGGATCAAGGTCGTCTTTTGCAGGCGCTTGTGTCGTCACCTCTACATTATTTGTCGTATTCTCAGCAACTGTTGTCGTCTCGGTACCGTTGTTTTGACATGCAACCAATGATGTCGCTAACACCACTCCCATTATCAATGATGCCATCTTTTTTATCTTCATGTTATTCTCCTTTTCCTACCTTTCTCTCTATCTATTTCTATCCATTTAAAATTTTTCTCGCTACGCCGTCTTCGATTTGATTGTTTTTTACTTTTATTTATAACAAAACGCGAAGGAAAAACATTTATGCTTTTAGAAATCTTTTTTATTCGTTTTCTTAACTAGTTTCCTAAGTAACTATATACTTTTCGCATCGTTTTGGCAACAATATCTGTCCATTCTTCTGATTTTGGACGATCCATTCGAAGCTCTTCGCTAGTCCCTGAGCGATACGTAACCGATTTTATTTTTTTGAGCATCTCACCAAATCGCTCTAAATCAAATGCAATGTCTTTCTTAAATTTAAAATAAAGCTCTCCCGATTCTTCACCAATTCGAACAACGCCTATTTCTTCTGCCAAATTCTTAATCTCTGCGATGTTAAGTAGATTTTTAAGCTCCCTCGGTGCTTTTCCAAATCGGTCTTCCACATCATTAAGAATCGAATCAATGCCAGTCTCCATCGAAGAAATCTGTCGATATAAACTAATTCTTGTCTGTGCGTCCTCCACATAGGTTTTCGGAATGTAGGCGCTGGCATTTAGTTCAACACGCGCTTCGGTTTTATCGACCATTTCCTCGCCATTGCGTTTGCGAACCGCTTGCTCCAACAGACGAATAAACATATCGTAACCAACCGTATCCATAAACCCGCTCTGCGCTGTGCCAAGTATACTACCAGCGCCTCGAATTTCAAGATCTCTCATCGCAATTTTAAATCCCGATCCAAAATCCGTAAATTCTCTAATAGCACGAAGCCGTCTCTCCTGCACTTCATTTAACATTTTTCCCTTCTGGAAAAACGCGTAGCAGTACCCACGCCTCGAACTTCTTCCAACACGCCCTCGAAGCTGATAGAGCTGGGAAAGTCCAAACATATCCGCCCTTCGTACAATCATTGTGTTGACATTAGGAATATCCAATCCCGTCTCAATAATCGTCGTGGTGACAAGAATATCAAATTTTCCTTCCATAAAGTCCAGCATGACATTCTCAAGGGATTCCTCGGTCATTCTACCATGCGCGATTCGAACAGAAGCCGACGGAATCATCTCCTCAATACGTTCCTTGATTCGTTCAATCCCTTCAATTCGATTATAAACATAGTATATTTGTCCACCGCGCTCCAATTCTCTGAGCATCGCTTCACGCGCAACCGCATCGCTATACTCTGCAACATAAGTCTGCACTGGCATACGCTCTTCTGGCGGATCGTCAAGCACCGACATATCTCGCACACCAATCATTGACATATGAAGCGTCCTAGGAATCGGCGTCGCGGTAAGCGTAAGCACATCGATATTCTCTTTGAATAATTTTATCGCCTCTTTATGCCGAACGCCCAGCCTTTGTTCTTCATCGATTACGAGTAGTCCTAAATCCTTAAAAACAACATCCTTTGATAAAATCCGATGCGTTCCAATCAAAATATCGACATCGCCCTGCTTCAATTTTTTCAAAATTTGTCGGACTTCTTCCGCACTTCGAAACCGCGAAATCATTTCAACATTCACAGGATATTTTGAAAACCGCTCTTTCACCGTGGTGAAATGTTGTTGCGCCAACACTGTCGTTGGCACCAAAATTGCCACCTGCTTGGAAGCGCTAACCGCCTTAAAAACCGCCCGAAGCGCCACTTCGGTTTTCCCGTAACCAACATCACCAGAAAGCAGACGATCCATGGGCACGCTACTCTCCATGTCGCGTTTGATCTCCTCTGTCGCTTGCAGCTGGTCAGGTGTCTCCTCATAGGGGAACAAATCCTCAAACTCTGCTTGCCAAGGCGTGTCAGGAGGATAGGCAAACCCGATTTTGCTTCGTCTCTTAGCATAGAGTTCAACTAAATCATCCGCAATTTCTTCAATGTGTTTCTTCGCTCTGGAAACTTGATTTTTCCACGATTTACTGGAAAGCGAAGAAAGTTTTACATTATCACTACCGCCGATGTACTTTTTCACAGAACTAGCAGACTCCACTGGAATGTAGAGCACATCCGATCCTGCGTAATTGATTTTCACGTAATCTTTTTTAATTCGGTCGCGCACCATTTCCACAATGCCGGCAAAAATTCCGATTCCATTGGCATCGTGAACAACATAATCACCGACAGCAAGTTCGGTAAACGCCTTGACAGACATTGGTCCTTTTTTAACTTTTTTCCGCTTTTTCTTGGCGGCAAATAGTTCAGTTTCGGTTAAAATCGCCGTCTTAAAGGAGTCAAAGACCATTCCTTTTTCAAAATCAGAAATTTCCAAAAGGAGTTCTCCGCTTTTGGGCTTATCTCCCTCAAACATTGCTGATTTCTGTTTTTTAGAACTCACAGGTGCGGAGGTAGATTTCTGTTTCTTAGCACTAGCAGAATCTACACTTTTCGCAATATGATAGGGATACGAAAACTCTTTATCGTGTAGCAAGGTTTCAAAACGCTTTAAGCGTTCCTCCGATGAAAAAGAAGCCGTGACTCTATACCCCGATTTTAGCATTCGGTTAATTTCAGATACAACCTTAGAAATCTCACCGTACACTTCCTTAGAACTCAGATTGATTTCAGCGTCGAAAGCACCTTTTTTTACACCTATTTTTTCGATGTTTTTATGAAGCATTTCTGTAAGTACCAAAGAACTTTCCGAAAGGTGCTTTAGCACATCATCAACAGGATATCTAAGGCTTTCAGGTCGATTGCCAGCGTTATCCGATTTCTCACTATCAGAACTACCACTATCACTACTTTTACTATCAGCACTCACTTCAGAAACACCTGAAGAACCTCTACCTTCTCCCTCGCTATCCAATAATAAGTTTTCCGCTAAGCGTGTGTTAAAATCTTCTTCGTTTTGTCGAAGCCTCTTGACCGACGCGCTAGCACCGAGCACAAAAATAATGGGCTGATTTAAATAATGGTCTAAATAATCGCTGTCTCCTTGACCAGAACTTCCTCCCGAATAAATTTTGCATTCTTTTATTTTTTTTATCGACGAAGAAGTCGCCAAGTCAAACAAGCGCATAGAAGCAATTTCGTCACCAAATAATTCAATTCGGATAGGGTGTTCATTCATAGGGGAATATACATCGATAATCCCTCCGCGTGAACTCACCTCACACTTTTGCTCAACATAGTGCACCTTTTCATATCCGTTGTTGTACAAAAAATTATAAAAATCTGCCAAGCCAATTTTATCGCCCACACGTAAGTGAAGAAATTGCTCTTTTTTATTAATGACAGGATACTTTTCCAGCGCTGACACAATTGAAGTACAAACCACAATTGGCGCGGTGCTATCTTCATTAGCATCATCCATTATCTCATGAACACTTTCAAATTTTGCTGTGCTCAGCTGATGACTAGCCAACTTCAAGATAGCTTCTCCGCGAATATTTTCCGCACGTTTACTATGCGCTATAGAGCTTGCAATCACCCGTTCTTTTGGTGGAATATAGACAGTGCGCTCCGACATAAAAGCACTTCGCGCCTTTAAGTCATCTTCGAAATAAACGATAACATCGCGACCACTCCTTTCCGCGACAGCATGAGCAACCACCGAAAACACATAGTCGTCACTACCGTACAAAAACACAGAACCACGCTCACCTGCTAGGTTCTGAATTAATTGATTGATTTCTTCGCTCTCTGAAAATAAGCGGTCTACTTTAATATTTTGTACTTCCATCTCCCTCGATATTCTGCGTAAAATAGTATTGATACTATTCTCTATCTTTTTTCGAATTTCTAAAAGTAATTTCTCACCTTGGGCTTCGCTCGCTACGCTCCCTGCAGAATAGAGATTTTTGTAGCCGTAGGCTACCCCAGCGAAGCTGGGAGCACGCTAGTGCAAAAAGTTTCACGAACAGAGTGGCGAAAAATAAGCCACGCGGGAGGGGTTCGAAATTCTTTTAGAAATTCGTTTTAAAATAAAATCAATATAAAAATTCTATTTTCCTTCGCGTATCTCACAAAATTATAAACTGCTTTTATAATTTTTAAAGTGCTCTCTATCTTTTTTTAACTATTTTAATTCTTCTTTTGGAATCTCTATCTTCTTTGGTTTACTAGGAGTTCCCCCTTGTTTTAGCGTATTCAAAGTTTCTTCACCATCAGCTGGTTTTATCGCTTTTTTCGACGGCTTCTTTGCTGATAAATTATGCTTATTCATCGCGCGGTCAATTCCCTCTTCCACAAAGCACAAAGCCGCCTCTACACTTCGGTCAAGAGCATCAAACAAACTTTTTTCTTCCTCTTTTTGAAAACGCCCCAGTACATAGTCGTACAGTTCCCCTTTCCTAGAACCTGCTATCCCTATGCGAAGTCTAGGAAATTGGTCAGTTTGCAGATGATAAATAATATTGCGCATGCCATTGTGCGTACCGGCAGACCCTTTCGAACGAAGCCGAATCGTCCCCAGCGCAATGTCGACATCATCATAAATAATTAAAACGTTTTTAGGAGGAATATCATAATAATTCACAGCAGACAGGACAGCCTCTCCTGAATTATTCATAAATGTTTGTGGTTTGAGGAGCACAAGCTTTTCTTGCACTCCTTCACCAGTAGTAATCATCGTTTCCGCCATAAGAGACTGAAATTTAATCTTACTAATTTTAGCACCAAGTTTTGCTGCCAGCACATCCATTGCCATAAATCCAGCGTTATGTCTTGTGAAATCAAATCGTTTTCCCGGATTTCCAAGCCCTACAATCAAGTAACTCACCAGCAAACTCCATCCGCACCAGTGAAAAACGCACAATCAGTGCCTATTACAAAATTCACCGCGTTACCCCTACGCTTCAAACAAACTGCTAACCGAACTATTCGTACAAATTCTCTTAATCGCTTCTGCAAAAAGCGGTGCAGTCGAAAGAATGGTCACATTTTCCATTGTCCTAATTTCTTTATCCACATCAATCGTATCCAAAACAACCCACTCTTTGACAATGGATTCTTTGATTCGGTTCTTAGCAGGCCCAGAGAACACACCGTGAGTACAGCACGCATAAATATCTTTTGCACCTTCCGCTTTCAAGGCGTTCGCAGCATTCACAATAGTACCAGCTGTATCAATCATGTCGTCAATTAGAAGAACGTTTTTACCCTTAACATCGCCAATAATATGCATTACTTCGCTGACATTCGCTTCTGGTCTTCTTTTATCAATAATAGCAAGATCCGTTCCTAGACGCTGTGCAAAATCTCTTGTACGAGTAACCGATCCAAGGTCAGGAGAAACCGCAACTAAATCTGGAATCGCTTTCTCTTTAAAGTACTTCGCAAGAATTGGAACCCCTCTAAGGTGATCGAGCGGAATATCAAAATATCCTTGAATTTGCGCTGCGTGCAGATCCATTGTAAGAACACGATCCGCGCCCGCAGCAGAAATAAGGTTGGCACAAAGTTTTGCTGAAATCGGGTCTCTTGCCTTCGCCTTTCGGTCTTGGCGAGCGTAACCGTAATAAGGTGCAACCACTGAAATACTACCAGCAGAAGCTCTTTTAAATGCATCAATTGCAATCAAAAGCTCCATGAAGTAATCATTTACTTTCGGAATTGAAAATGGCTGCACAATAAATACATCAGCACCCCTTACTGTTTCATTAATGTTTACCGAAATTTCACCATCACTAAACGTCTTAACAACACAATCCCCGATTTTTGTATCAAGCTCTGTACATATTGCCTTTGCAAGCGCTGGATTGGCGTTCCCGGTAAACACTTTCATATTCGAAAGTGCCTCTTTGCTGATTTTCAAAGTATTTTCTTCGTTACTCATCCCTTACTCCTTTTTATTTTGTTGTATAGTTTCTCAAAATCCAAGGGTTTCAACACATTCAGCACATTAATACAAACCATTTCAACCCTTTCCATGTTGTTTGAGATCTAAAAATAAAAAGCAGAAAACACCTAGGCGTCCTCTACTTTTTTGATTTCTTATTCGGTCTATTGTCCTGTGGCACACGTGAAATTGCAAAACTATCGTCTGGCAAATCTTTCGTAAGCGTTGCACCAGCTGCCACAAAGGTATTATCACCCACTGTAATCGGCGCAACTAAATTCGCATTGCAACCAATAAAAGCATCATTTCCAACATTTGTCTTGTGTTTTTTCTCGCCGTCGTAGTTGACAAAAATCGTTCCACAACCGATATTTGTCCTCTCACCAATTACTCCATCACCGATATAAGAAAGGTGAGGAACTTTTGTGTTCTTGCCGATTTTCGTGTTTTTAAGTTCTACAAAGTCACCGACTTTCACTTCATTTCCAACATCGCTATTTGGTCTAATATATGCAAATGGTCCAATCTTGCAATTTTCACCAATTACGCTATCAAGCGCAACCGTTCTATCTACGGAAGAACCAGCACCCACCTTCGTATTATTCAGCTCTGTAAACGGTCCAATAATGGCATTTTCCGCAACTGATGTATCTCCTACTAAACGTGTTCCCTGCAAAATCTCCGCCCCCGCTTCGATAGTCACTCCCTTTTCAATATATACAGTACTTGGCATATGAATTGTCACACCATTTATCATGTGCTCTTTTCGAATACGCTCCAGCATTTTATCCTCTGCCACTGACAGTGCATAGCGATCATTTACGCCTAAGATTTCATCTGCATCTTCTAATTTCAAAATACCAACACGTTTTTGATCCTGAACAAGCATTTCAAAAACATCGGTCAAGAGGAACTCGCCCTGTGCGTTATCATCTGTGAGAAGCGCTAATTTTTCTTTTAATAAATCACCATCAAACACGGCGATTCCAGAGTTAATTTCTTTAATGCGGCGCGTTTCTTCATCCGCATTTTTAAATTCCACAATTTTTTGAAACTCTTCTCCCGATCGAACAATTCGTCCGAAAGCAGCTGGCTCATCAAGCTCTGCTGTAATAAGCGTCGCCACATTTTTTTCACTGCGATGCTTCTCCAGCAAATGCTCAATTGTGCTCTCTTTAATTAATGGAGTATCTGCAAATAAAACAAGAACATCACCCGCGTCAATTTCAGCCACCGCACACTGAACAGCGTGACCTGTTCCTTTCTGTTCTTCTTGCGTTACGAAAATAATATCGTCAGAAAATCGGTCAATAACTTGCTCTTTACCGTGCCCAACGACAACAACTGTCTTTGTAGCAGAACTTGCTGCCTCTAAAACATGTTCTATCATGGGCTTGCCTAAAATTTTATGTAATGGTTTTGGCAGCGGCGATTTCATGCGTTTTCCCAATCCCGCTGCAAGTAATATAACTGTTAATGAATTCATACGAAAATTATACCACAAAAAACACCAAACGAAAACAGTAACTACGCATCTAAAACCGCCATGGAAATATTTGATGCGTGATCCGAAATCCTCTCCAAGTTACTGAGCGTATCCAAGAACAAAATACCACTATTTGGCTCGCATTTACCAGAATTCAACCGATTAATATGCTGCTTGCGAAGCACACGTTCCATATCATCGACAACACCCTCTATTTCAATTGCTTTTTTAGCCAGTCTTGTATCGTACTTAATCATGGATTCAACCGCACTGTCAATCCCATCAACCACACGATCAATCATTTTCTTTAATTCTTCTGTTGCCTCAGGTGAAAACTGGAGCTTTTCTTCATGTTTTTGTTTCGCAAGTTCAGCGATATTCTCAGCGTGATCGCCAACACGCTCAAGGTCGTTAATGGTATTAAACAAAATATCAATAACTCGCCGATCCGCCTTGCCGATTCCAGTGTTCGAAAGCTTTATCAAATATTCTCCTAACACCCTTTCCATTTCGTTGATGTTTTTTTCAAGTTTAAAGGTCTTTTCATAAGAATCAACGTCATCGCGAACCATTGCTTCAACCGACGCCATAAAAGATACTCTCACAACAGTAGCCATATAATTAACTTCCCTGTAAACCTGAGACATTGCAATTTTAGGTGTTCCTAGAAGACGTTCATCGAGATACATAACACGTTGATATTTTTTCTCTTCCGCTTCCGCTTCCGTAACCGGAATAATATATGTAGATGCCTTTACAATCAACCCAGCAAACGGCAAGAGCATAAGGGTGTTTACAATATTAAACAAGGTATGCGCATTCGCCAACTGCTTTTCAGGAGCAGTGGAAATCGACTTGATGATTTCGACCGAAATTCCAGAGAAAACGGTAAGAAATACGACGGTACCCACCACGTTAAACAAAAGGTGCATCATCGCCGCACGCTTCGCTGTATTATTCGCTCCTATCGACGAAAGAAGCGCCGTCACACAAGTACCGACATTTGTTCCCATCAAAATCGGGAACGCCGCCTCAAACGGCAGAAGTCCCGTAGCTGCCATGGCAACCATGATACCAGTTGTCGCTGATGAAGATTGCAGAATAGCAGTAAGTGCTGCACCTCCCAAGAAACCCATTAATTTCCCTTGAAAACCGCCAACCGCAATGTTTGCAATGAAATCTGTCACCTCAGGGATGTGTCGAACTGGCCCGATTGCCGTTGTCATAAATTTCATTCCGAAAAAAATAAGCGAAAACCCTAAAATCGTTTCGCCTACTGTATTAAGTTTACTTCGCTTTGAAAAAAGTTTCAGACCCACGCCGACGGCAATCCCTATCGGGGCAATGGAGTATATATTAATTGCGATTAGCTGTGCTGTGATGGTCGTACCAATATTCGCACCCATTATTATTCCAATCGCCTGAGTAAGAGTCATAATCCCAGCATTCACAAAACCCACAACCATTACGGTTGTTGCAGATGAGCTCTGAATAATCGCTGTAACAATGGTACCTACAACAATACCGTGGGTTACCCTGCCAGAAAGTTTGGCAATAAGGTGTTGTAATCGCTTGCCCGAAAGTTTTTCTAGTCCCGCACTCATAATGCTCATTCCATATAGGAACAACCCTAATCCTCCGAGCAACTTAACGATAATACTCAGTATATTTATATCATCCATCTATCCACCTCATAGCCTTTACTTAAAAATACAATACAATCTTCTTACTTTAACAATCTACTTACTTTAAAACAAAACAAATCGCCTCTATCCTTCAATCTTAAACAAGCAACTTAAAACCAAAGCAACAGAAGCGATCTACCTTATTCTTTCTTGATACCAATATCAAAATGAATTGTCCCTGTCTCCGCTATCAACGGAACACAAACTGTCTCCAAATTAGGTGCAGACAATTCCAACACCTGCCCTCTTACCAAAGATGGAGGCGTAATATCAGTGTGAATTCCGTTATTAAACAAAAGCGTCGCCGAATTTCCCATAATCATGTTGCCTAATTCAGAAAGTGCTGATTTTGCCATATCATCAATTTCTTCAACAGGCATCCCCATCATCATTTGAGAAGCCACGCTCTTCGCTATTTCTGTGCTCATAGAAAGTGCCGCTTGTCCCTTAATTTCACCTGTAATTCCAAGCATAATTACAATTTCATCTGTTGTGAAATCACCTTCTCTGATAAACGGTTTTCCGACACCATATGCGTTTGCCGCAAAACTGTTTACCACTTTAAGCGCCGCTCCTATAAATGAATTTACTATTTCTGCTTTCATATCCTTTTCCTACTTATAATACCTTTTCAATACAAACATTCCTACAGCAATCAGCGATAAAATACACTAAGTGCCTTATTACTATCATACTCCTATTTCAAAAAAATTCCAATACCCTTAGCTGTGTTTTTTACATAAATTTAAAATCAGTTTAAAATCAGTTTATTTTAACTGCGAAAAATGTTAGTGCACAAAGTTTCACGGACAAAATGGCAAAGAACGAGTCCCACGTGAGGGGTTCGGAATTCGTTTAAAAATTCGTTTTAATACTAATCTCAAGTAATTTTAAGAGTGGTACAAAATGTTAAAAAAAGGGCAGAAGTGCTTTAGCAGCTCTTTATATCGTTGTTTATTAATGCAAATAAATAGGCGAAATTTTAAGTCGGCAGGAGTACTCACTACGTTCGTAATGCCG
>PDWI01002284.1_pt1 | contig 29120 bp, 28 predicted proteins | sample 1430891 | NCBI WGS metagenome assembly PDWI01 (sample SAMN01162508, study PRJNA174530) | Oral metagenome, whole genome shotgun sequencing project. | biome: Marine environment; feature: Marine mammal; material: Swab sample of the gingival sulcus; isolation source: swab sample of gingival sulcus... | reverse complement strand
AAAGACCTGTTTTAAAGATTTTACAAACCTTTATTAACAAGTCTTTTAGTGTTTTTTCTATTTTTCATAAAATTGGTGCAGTTACTTTTTCAATTTACGAAAAACAGTTGATTAAACTGTTTTTTGATATTTAAATTTCAATTTTACTAAAAATTTTATATTATTTAAATTTAATAATGTAGAACCTATTAATGAGATACCTAAAAGAATGGGAAGAAGTTTTTCATAAGTTCCATATTTTAAATAAATCAATAGTAAAAGTACACTCTGCATCATAATTCCTAGAATGTCAAAGAGAATTTGATATTTACCATAATAGCTCTCGCTTTTTCACTACTGGTATGATACTTAAAATCAAGCGGTAAGGAATCAGTTTGTAGATATCTTATACCTCTTTTTATCAGTTGAATCCCTATCATAATCATACTAATAGAGAGAATAATAAGTAGTATTAATAATATGTTTTCCATCTTATACCTTTAGCTCTGACTGTAGTCCTAATTCTTTTGAATACTTTGTAAGAATCGGCTTGATAAACTCTTCATTAAACTCTTCTACTTGCTCTTTGCTTCTGCCAATAAATAATTTAGGATCCGTAAGCAGATCTAAATCTTCTTTTGAAATATTAAATGCCTCATCAGAAAGAATTCGTTCAAATAAATCATTAGATTTACCATGTACTTTTACTTCTTTAGCCGCTTCCATCGAATGTACTCTTATTTTTTCATGAAGTATCTGACGGTCACCACCTGCTTTCACTGCTTCCATTAAGATATTTTCTGTTGCCATAAAAGGCAGTTCAGCCATAATATGTCGATAGATTACTTTATCATATACTACAAGACCAGAGAAGATATTATTAAGTATTTCAAGTATGGAATCAAGAGTTAAAAAACTCTCTGGTATTGAAATTCTTCTATTAGCACTATCATCAAGCGTTCTTTCAAACCACTGAGTAGAAACTGTCATTGCAGGATTTAGATTTGCAGCCATAATATATCGACTAAGAGAAGCAACTCTTTCTGATCTCATAGGATTTCTCTTATAAGCCATTGCTGATGAACCAATTTGTGATTTTTCAAAAGGCTCTTCCACTTCTTTTAAATGCTGAAGCAGTCTAATATCATTCGTCATTTTATGAGCTGATTGTGCAATACCTGAAAGTACATTTAAAATTCTAGTATCCAGCTTTCTTGAATAAGTCTGTCCTGTTACAGGAAAGGTTTTATTAAAACCTAATTTGTCAGCAATTAGCATATCTAGCTTTTTCACCTTATCTGAATTGCCATCAAATAATTCAAGATAAGAAGCCTGTGTCCCCGTCGTTCCTTTTGCTCCTCTAAGCATTAACGAATCAATAAGGTATTCTAAATCATCAAAATCTTGTAAAAGGTCCATATTCCAAAGCGTTGCTCTTTTCCCAACAGTTGTCAACTGTGCTGGCTGAAAATGAGTAAATCCAAGTGTTGGAAGCTCTTTATACTCTTCTGAAAAGATAGCAATTTTATCCATTACATTAATCAGTTTCTTTCTAATAAGAACTAATGCCTCTTTAAATAAAATCACATCTGTATTTCCACCTACAAATGCACTAGTTGCTCCTAAATGAATAATTTTTCTAGCATTAGGGCATTGATCTCCATAGGCATGTACATGACTCATTACATCATGTCTTGTTTTCTTTTCATATTCTCTTGCTACTTCATAATTAATATCATATTGTTTTGATTTTAGTTCATTTATTTCTTCATCCGTTATATTCAGTCCTAATTCTTTTTCTGATTCAGCAAGTGCAATCCATAATTTTCTCCATGTTTGAAATTTCATATCTGGTGAAAAAATCTTAAGCATTTCTTCACTTGCGTATCGACTAATTAAAGGATTTTCATATATATTATTCAAATTTACCTCCATTCAATGAAAAAAAGCCTACAGAAGTAGGCTTCTAAATAGTTTTTACAATTAATTTTATTGCTGTTCTTTCTTCTCCACCAATATTAATATCTGTAAAAGAAGGAATAATTCCAATCTCTATTCCAGACGGTGATAAAAAGCCTCTCGCAATAGCAACAGCTTTTATTGATTGATTAATTGCACCTGCCCCTACAGCTTGAATCTCAGCTTCATGATGTTCTCTAATAACACCAGCTAAAGCTCCTGCAACTGAATTTGGGCTTGACTTTGATGAAACTTTTAATACATTCATAATTCCTCCTTACATATTATAAATATTAATGTTTATTTTGCATAATTTACATATCTAGTTTCCCTTATCATATGAATTTTTATATTTCCAGGATAATTGAGTTCATTTTCAACTCTTTCCTTTATTTCTTTTGAAACTAAATACATATCATCATCCGAAATTTTTTCAGGAATAACCATAATTCTTATTTCTCTACCTGCTTGGATAGCATAAGAATAATCTACACCTTCCTGTTCATTAGCAATACTCTCCAGTGATTCTAATCTATTAACATAATTTTGAAGCGTTTCTCTTCTAGCACCAGGTCTTGCTGCCGATATAGCATCTGCTGCAGTAACTAAAACAGCTTCAATAGATTCTGGCTCATAATCACCATGATGAGTACTCATAGCATGGATAACATGTTTTGACTCTTTATACTTTCTAAGTACATTCATACCGATTTCAACATGTGTTCCTTCTATTTCATGATCTAATGCTTTACCAATATCATGAACAAGTCCAGCTCTTTTTGCAAGTCTCACATCAGCCCCAATTTCTTCAGCCATAATACCTGCAAGTATTGCCACTTCTTGAGAATGTTTTAATACATTCTGTCCATAACTTGTTCGATACTTTAATCGACCTAATAATTTGATAAGCTCTGGATGTAAATTGTGAATACCTACATCAAATGTAGCATCCTCCCCAGCTTTCTTAATTTCATTATCGATTTCTTTTTTTGCTTTATTAACCATTTCTTCAATTCTGGCAGGATGTATTCTACCATCAATGATAAGTTTTTCTAAAGCAACACGTGCTATTTCACGTCTTATCGGTTCAAAACAAGATAATATTACAGCCTCTGGTGTATCATCTATAATAAGATCAACTCCTGTTAATGTTTCAAGTGCTCTAATATTTCTTCCTTCTCTACCAATAATTCTACCCTTCATTTCTTCGTTAGGTAATGCTACTACTGATACAGTAGTTTCTGCAACATGATCTGCTGCACATTTTTGAATTGCATATCCAATAATTTCTCTAGCTTCTTTCTCTGCATTTTCTCTTGCTTCACTTTCAATATCTTTCATTAAAACAATCGCATCATGCTTTGATTTCTTTTCAACTTCTTGAAGTAAATGCTCTTTTGCTTCATCCGTTGTCAGTCCAGAAATTCTTTCTAGTTCATCTAATTGAATCTTATGCATTTCATCAACTTTTTGTTTCTTTTCTTTTGTTTCTTTAATCTTTTTCTTTAATTGCTCTTCTTTTTTTTCTAAAGAATTAATCTTTTTCTCAAGATTCTCTTCTTTTTGTATTTGTCTTCTTTCTGCTCTTGACAGTTCACTTCTTCTCGCTTTTACCTCTTTTTCTAGCTCTATACGATTTCTATGAATCTCATCCTTTGCTTCAAGAATCTTTTCTTTCTTTGCAGCTTCTCCGTTAAGTTTAGCATTTTTTATTATTTCTTCTGCCTTTAACTCAGCTGAACCTATTTCTTTTTCTCCTATTTTCTTCCTAATTATATAACCTATTAATATTCCTATTATAATTGCTACAAACATTAGTATATAGAATATTACATTTTCAAAAATCTCATTCACCTCCATACTATTATTAACATTCTGTTAAGATTATTTTATACTTTTAAAGCAAATTTGTCAAGATTTTAAGCACTAATAAATCATTGAAAAATCTTATTTTTTTTTAAAAATATATTTCAAAAATTTGTTCATTTATAATTGTTCAATTTAATTCATTCTAATTTATTGATATATATATTGATATCGACAGATCTTAGAAAAATAATATTATAAAAAACAAAATTACCAGTGCTAATTTATAAAATAATAATGTAAAAAGACTTGCTTTAAAAACAAGCCTTTCATTCTATAAATCATCTACTATTGCACCTGCTTTAGCATATGCTGTTGATTTAGCTTCAAAGAAATCTGTTTTAATAAGATTAGGATCTGCATATTCATCAACCCACTCCATATTAGGTGGCTGCTCTTCGTATCCTTCAAATAATACACCAAATCCTAAATCCTTTGATCTCTTATTTCCAAGATATTTAATATAACTCTCCACACTCTCTTTTGTAAGACCAGGTATATTATCACCTACAATATACATTCCCCAATCAACTTCTTGTCTTACTCCTTCTTTGAGCATCTCTTCATATTCTTTAATTTTTTCAGGTGTAAATAAATCAGGTTCTTCATTTTTAAGTTCTAATAAAATATTTCTAAATAACCATAGATGCGTATTTTCATCTCTATTAATATATCTAATTTCCTGTACAGAACCCATCATTGTTCCGATTCTGCCCAGATTATAGAAGAACATAAAACCAGAATAGAAATAAATACCTTCAAGAATATAATTAGCAACACAAGTTCTAATTAAATTTTCTCTATTCGGATTTTCCATAAATTCATTATATAAATTTCCAATATATTCATTTCTTCTAAGTAAATGCTCATCATCTCTAAATTGATAGAGTATTTCTGTTCTCTTTTCTGGAGAGCAGATAGAATCAAGCATATATCCATAAGACTGTGAATGAACAGCTTCTTGGAATGTTTGAATATTAAGACAAAGATTGACTTCATTTGCTGTAATATAATCCGATACATTTGGTAAATTTGCTGTTTGAACACTATCAAGGAAGATTAAAAATGAAAGTACCTTATCATATCCTGTTCTAAGGGCATCATCTAATTTTTTATAATCTTTTAAATCTTGACTGAGATTAATTTCTTCTGGAATCCAAAAATTATTCATCGCTTGTCTATACCAATCACTAACCCATGCATATTTTATATTATTATAATCATTTAAATTTGTTGTATTACCACCAATCATTCTTCTTTTTGATAATTCAACATCACCATTTGCATTAAATATCGCTCTTCTTACTAATTCAGACATTTATACTCCTTTCTTTAAGCAAAGCATGATTCACATTCTTCTACTTCAAGTGAACGTGATCTTACATAATATATTGTTTTAACGCCTTGTTCCCACGCTTCAATATAATAATTTAATATTTGTCTCATACTGTGCTCAGTTGTTATATATAAGTTAAAACTTTGAGCTTGATCTACATGTCGCTGCCTTACACCACATGCTTTTATTGACCAGGATTGATCAATATTATGAGCTGATTTATATAACCAGAATGTTTCCATATTTAAATTAGGAGCAACTCTAGGTACAATATCACCCTTCTTCTCTTCTAAGAAGTAGATTTTCATAATTGGGTCTGTTCCTGCAGTAGTTCCTGCAATAATCGATGTCGATCCAGTTGGGGCAATTGCCATAATATAACCATTTCTAAGTCCATCGTTTTTCACTTGATCAGCTAGTTTATTCCATCTATCCGAATGATAATCTCGTATTTTAAAATACTCTCCAGTTTCCCAATCAGAACCTTTAAATAATTTGTAACTGCCTTTTTCTCTTGCAATTTCACTACTTGCCTTTATTGCATAGTAATTAATTTCTTCAAATATCTTATCAGAAAATTCAAGATGTTCCTCTGACTCCCAGTCTATTCCATGATTAACAAGAAGATGATGATATCCACTACAACCAAGACCTATTGCTCTATATTTTTTATTTGTGATTCTAGCATATTCTACTGGATAGTAATTTCTATCAATGACATTATCCAGCGCTCTTACCATTGTAGTTATTGTATTTTCAACATCTTTTTTATCATTAAAATCAATATTACCAAGTACTAATGATGATAGGTTACAAACTACAAAATCACCTGGTGTGCTCTTTTCAACCACAATTTCTTCTCCATCAATCATCACTGTCTCTCTAGTAATATTAGATATTGAACTCATATTTTGCATAATCTCTGTGCAAAGATTTGATGAATAAATCATCCCTTCATGTTTATTTGGATTTGTTTTATTAATAACATCTCGATTAAATGTAAATGGCGCTCCTGTTTCTGTTGCTGACTTTATAATCATTCGAACAATATCTTTAACACTCATTCTACGCTTCATAAGACGAGGGTCATTCACACAATCATAGTATTTTTCTTCCCACTCATCACCATAATAATCTTCTAAATGATATCCTTTTAATTTATACACTTCATGTGGACACATCAAATACCAATCTGAATTTATATTTTCTTTTGCTAGCTTCCAGAATAAGTCAGGATAGCATATGCCAGGAAAAACATCATGTGCTTTTGCTCTATCATCCCCATTATTTGTTTTAAGCTGTAAAAACTCTGGTAGGTCTCTATGCCAAGCATCTAAATAAACAGCAACTGCTCCTTGTCGAACCCCTAATTGATCCACAGCAACCGCTGTATCATTTGCTAGTCTAATCCAGCGAATCACACCACCTGCAACACCTTTATATCCTCTGATATCACTACCATTAGCACGTACTTTTCCAAAATACATACCCATTCCACCACCAGATTTTGAAACCTGAGCAAAATTATCAAGTGATTGATAAATGCCATTTAATGAATCATCCACGGTATCGATAAAACAAGAGGATAATTGATGATGTGGTCTACGAGCATTACTCATTGTCGGTGTAGCAAATGTTGCTTTTAATTTTGAAATCACATCATATACTTGTTTTACCCAGTTTATTCTATCTTCTTCTCCAATCATAAGATGCATTGCAATACCTAAGAACATTTCTTGAGGTGATTCAATAACACCACCATCAAAATTAGATAACATATATCGTTTAGCGAGTAAATTTAATGAACTATATGTTAGAAGTTTATTTCTGTCATTATCAATATAGCTTTCGAGTTTATCTACTTCTTCTCTTGTATATTCACACATATACTTACCATAGAGCCCTTTTTCAGCATAATACTGAATTCTATCATAAAGTGACTTTCCACTTTGATCTCCTCTGTTGACTTCTAATTCTTCTTCTATTTTTAAATTTAAAAATCTTGCAGCAATATACTCCCAATCAGGAGACTCTTTTGCAGTCAGTTCAACAGCAGAATTTATAAAAGTATTTAAAAGTTCTTTTCTATCCATTCCTTCTTTATAAAAAGACTTAATTCGATAATATAATCGTTGAATAGAATACGCATCATCTGAATAATCTTCTTGTACTTCTCTTAAAATAGAAAGTATTTTCTCATCATCTATTAATGATTCAAATTCTGACATCATATGTCTTAAATGTGCATGTTTATTTCTATATAAAATAAAACTTTTTAATACTTCATGCTCTCCTAAATCGATAAGACTAATTTCTACCATATCTTGAATTTCTTCTACACTAAGATATTTATTTTCATTATTATATTCAAGAGCTGTATTTTTTATAGTCTCTACAATTTTTTTTACTTCAGATCGTTTAGGTTGTTTATTTACTGACTTATAGGCTTTTTCAATTGCCATTGAAATCTTATAATCAGTGAACTTTTCATGCTGTCCATTTCGCTTTTTAATCTGTAACATATTACCTACCTTTATACTATATTTTGTAATCTCTTCTTATTTTAACACCATATATTGTATAATTCAAGAAAAACATAAAGATAGCCTTAAACCCCAAAAAGGGCTAAGGCTTTCAACTATTCGTTTAAATTTCTTCAGAACTTTTTTTATTTATTCCATAATACTCTTTTACTTTTTGAGTAATATCATCCAGTAGTGCTGCTTCCGATGAAAGTGCTACTTTAACGTTTTCTCTTCCCTGTCCTAGACGCTGATCATTATAACTAAACCAAGAACCTGCTTTCGAAATGATATTTGCATCAACAGCTGCATCTAAGATACTTCCCACTTTTGATATTCCTTCTCCATACATAATATCGAATTCTGCTTGTTTAAATGGTGGAGCCACTTTATTTTTAACTACTTTTACTTTAACATGGTTACCAATAAGCTCTCCATCTTTTTTAATAGTATCTGCTTTTCTAATATCCAGTCTAACAGAAGCATAGAATTTAAGTGCATTACCACCTGTTGTTGTTTCTGGATTACCAAACATAACACCAATCTTCATTCTAAGCTGATTAATAAATACTACACAAGTATTCGATTTTTTTATAACACCAGTCAGTTTTCTTAATGCTTGAGACATTAGTCTTGCTTGAAGTCCCATATGACTATCTCCCATCTCACCAGTAATTTCTGCTTTTGGTACAAGTGCTGCAACCGAGTCAATAACAATAATATCAATTGCTGATGATCGTACAAGGGCATCTACTATTTCAAGTGCCTGCTCTCCTGTATCTGGCTGAGATACAATAAGATTATCAATATCTACACCAATGGCTTTTGCATAAACTGGATCCAGAGCATGCTCTGCATCAATAAAAGCAGCTACACCACCTGCTTTTTGTGCTTCAGCGATTGCATGTAAAGTCAGTGTTGTTTTTCCTGATGATTCAGGACCATATATTTCTACAACTCTTCCTTTCGGAAGTCCTCCTGTTCCAAGTGCAATATCTAATTGCATCGAACCTGTTGATATTGTTTCAATATTTAATTTCTGAGAGTCGTCTCCTAATCTCATAATTGAGCCTTTTCCAAATTGCTTTTCAATTTGTCCAATGACATTATTTAATGCTTTTGATTTATCGTCCATAATTTCTCCCTTTCTATACTAATATATTATACCAACATATGTTCTGTTTTTCAATGCTTTTCTATTTCCTTTATTTTACAACATTTCCTTTAATTAGTCAATGCATTATTTACCATATTCATTAATTTATGTACAGAGCTCTCTCTTATTTTTGTTCGATCGCCTCTAAAATGACATTTTTCTATATAGTATTTATCCTTATATAAAACGCCGAGATATACAAGCCCTACTGGTTTATCTTCTGTTCCTCCACCTGGACCTGCAATTCCTGTAGTTGCTACACAGATATCGGATAGACTGTTTTGATACACGCCATCCAGCATTTCTTTACAAGTTTCATAGCTCACTGCACCATATGTATCCAGCGTTTCTTTTTTTACATTTAAAAGCTTCATTTTACTGTTATTGGAATAGGTAGTAAAACCCATGTCATAAATTTTGCTAACCCCTGGATAGGTAATAATAGCAGATGATACCATTCCTCCTGTGCAGGACTCAGCAGATGATAGAGATAAATTATTTTTCTTCATTTTATTGATCACATGCTCTGTAATACTTTCACTTCCAATATAAGAAATATAATTTTGTAATCTTTCTGTTAGCTCTTTTACTTTTTTAGAAAGAAGATTTTTACATAGCTTTTCATCTGCTCCTGATGCAGTTACCCTAATGCTAACAGTACCCTTACCCGCATACATTGCAATAGTAGGATTTATTTGATTGATAACAAGATCTTCAATAAGCTCTTCTGCACTAGATTCTCCAATGCCATATAAATTGATATATTCTGAGAGAATATAATGATTATCTACATTTTTTAAAAAGTTTTCTACCTCTTCAAACATATACTTCATTTCATAAGGAACACCTGGAAGCGATATAATATATTTCTCATTATGCTTTATAATATAGCCTGGTGCCGTTCCATAATGATTGTAAAGAACTTTCTGACCTACGGGCATCATTACCTGCTTGATATTGGATTTAGGCATATCAATCTTTAAATTGTTAAACCTTTCTAGCATCATATCATATGCCTTTTGATCTAGCTCTGTTTTTAAATTTAAATGCTCTACTACTGCATCTTTTGTAATATCATCAGCAGTTGGTCCAAGACCGCCTGTTGTAATTACAATGTCACTAAGAGTAAGGAGATAATCCAGACTATCAAGAAGCCTCTTTTTATTATCTCCAACTACTAGGTGATACATAACAGAATATCCTAAATCATTTAATTTTTCTGATAAATACGCTGCATTTGTATTAATTGTTCTTCCCATTAGAAGCTCTGTTCCAATCGAGAGTATGGATACTTTCATTAATCCTCCTTTAGAACATCTTTATTTTTATTAATATACTCAATACCTGATGCAATGGTTAAAATAAGAGCAAGATATACTAAGATATTTGCAACATCAATATGAATATAATTAAATGGAAAATTATTAAAACATAGAAGAATAATTGCCATCATCTGCGTAAATGTCTTATATTTACCGAGTTTTGCTGCTGCTATTACAATACCATCTGCTGCTGCGATTGCTCTAAATATACTAATAATAAGTTCTCTAGAAATAATGATAAATACAATAACAGATGATATATCACCACGCTCTACAAAGACCATAAAGGCTGATATTACTAGGAGTTTATCAGCAAGTGGATCCATAAATTTACCAAATTTAGTAATCATATTTCTACTTCTTGCAATATACCCATCTAAAAAGTCAGTTAATGAAGCGATAATAAATATAACACCTGCTATAAAATCATAAAATGGTGTTCCTATTAGTAGAAAGAACATAAAAAATGGTATCATTATTATTCTAAGTATAGTAAGTTTATTCGCTAAATTCATACACACCTCCAAATAAATCATATTCCATAAAATCATCGACTTTAATTGTTATAATATCTCCTATATTTAAATTATCTGCATGGATATACACCCCATTATCAATTTCTGGTGCATCATATATACTTCTTCCACCATATAAATTCTCTTCAATTTTCTCTTCCACAACAACTTCAATTAATGTATCGAGATATTCTTCATTCTTCTCATAAGATATCTCTCTTTGCAGCATCATTAAATCATTAAATCGTTCCTCTTTAATATACTCTTCTATATGATTTTTCATTTTAAATGCTGGTGTTCCTTCTTGAGGAGAAAATTTAAATACGCCGAGTCGGTCAAATCGAAGCTCCTTTACTAAATTATAGAGCTCATTGAACTCCTTGTCTGTTTCACCAGGAAAACCAACAATAATCGTTGTTCGAATCACCATATCAGGAATATGCTTTCGGAACATACTAACAACCTTTTTAATCTCTTCCGAAGAAGTATGTCGATTCATTCTTTTCAGAACAGAATTTGAGCCATGCTGCACTGGCATATCAATATAATTAATGAGTTTTTCTTCATTTTTAAAAGTTAGTACAAGCTCTTCATCGATTTCATCTGGATACGCATACATCAGTCTAAGCCACTGAAGGCCTTCAATCTTACAAATATCTGATAAGAGCTTTGATAAGGTATTTTTGCCATATAAATCCGAGCCGTATCGGATGGTATCCTGAGCAATGATAATAATTTCTTTTGTTCCACTTTCAACAAGTTCTCTTGCTTCTTTTAAAATATCTTCATGCTTTCTTGAGCGGTATTTTCCTCTCAGTTTAGGTATAATGCAGTATGTGCAGTTATTATCACACCCTTCTGAAATTTTTAAATAAGAAGAGTAAGAAGATGTTTTTACTCTTTTTATTGTTTCAGGAATTAAAATATCTACACTACCTACATAGGCTTTTTGTTTTCCTTTATAATTTTTTACAATATCGTTTAAATGAATGAACTGCGTTGTGCCAACAAAGATATCAACTTCTGGAAGCTCTTTTCTCAGTTCATTTGGATATCTCTCAACAAGACATCCAGCTACAATAAACAACGAGCAGCGTCCATTTATTTTGTGATTTAAAAATTCTGTTATCACCATAATTGATTCTTCTACTGCCGCATCAATAAAGCCGCAAGTATTAATAATGATGAGATCTGCCTCTTCAGCATATTCGGTCATTTCATAATCATTCATCAGAAAATACATCATCTCTGAATCTATTTTATTTTTTGCACACCCCAATGTTTCAATATATATTTTACTCATTTATCCCTTCTCTAAAATCTATTATTTCAGTTACACAATGATCTAACTCTTTATAACTAATTTTTTCATCATATTCGTATTTATCAATAGAATACTGATATAATGGATCGTAATAAGACGCTAGAAGAAAATCAACTACAGGCGATAAATTATCTTCTTTTACATATTGAATCAGTTCATCTGCCTTTTCATTACTTATTCGCTTTCGAAGTCGATCAATTCCTTCAATAAGTAGTTTATTCTCATCATCAATAATATAATCATCCATTAAATTATCAATTCTATTTTCCATTGATGTTTCAATTAATATATGTCTTCCGTTTGCTAGCATTTCCATATAAATATCTGGTATAAATACGCTTCCTACTCTTCTTGATTCACTTTCTATAAAAATATACTTATCTTTTGTATGTATGAGTTCATAGAAGAGCTTTTCTTCAAAATACTTCTGTGAAGGCATTTCTTCTGTAAAAAGGCACCTTCCAAATACAGATCCTGCATGATTTGCAAGTCCTTCATAATCGAGAACAGAAAGTCCCTTTTCTCTTAATTGTAATAAGAGTTTTGTCTTTCCTACACCAGTTAGTCCATGTAAGGTAATAAAAGTCTTTTTAGAAAGTACTTCTTCTGTTTTTTTCACCATATACTCTCTATGACCTTTCATTCCCCCTTCTAGCTGATACACAGGAATATCTAAAGAGTTCATCAGTGCTACAATAGAGGCACTTCTCATTCCTCCTTTAGCGCAGTATATAATAATCTCTTTCTCTTCCTTACTTAAATCCATAATCTGATGACTTACTTCTTTTAGTCTATTTCCCATAAATTCAAGACCTAATTTTTTTGCTTCAAAAGGAGACTGCTGTTTATAAGCAGTTCCTATAATTTTTCTTTCTTCATCAGAAAATAAGGGAATATTAATACTTCCCATAATATGATTTTCATTATATTCACTAGGTGTTCGTACATCAATAATAATCTGATGTTCCTGATATAACGCATCATTTGTTTTCTTCATTACTTTTATCTATATCCTCCATTGTCATAAGAACTTCTCTTGGTTTACTTCCTTGTGAAGGTCCTACAACTCCTTTTTCTTCTAACATATCCATCAGTCTTGCAGCTCTATTATATCCAATTTTAAATTTTCTTTGTAAAAATGAGATGGATCCTTGATTTGTACTAATCAGAAGTTTCATCGCATCTTCTAAATATTCATCTTCATCTTCTTCATCAAATTTAGCTGGATTAGATACCCTTTCTAAAATCTCTTCATTATAAACGCAAGTATCGCATTGATATTTAATATTATGTACTATTTTTTCTACTTCTTTTTCACTGATAAAAGCACCTTGTACTCTTCTTGGTTTAATGGAACCAGCTGGAGAATAAAGCATATCTCCTTTTCCTAAGAGTTTTTCAGCACCTGACATATCAAGAATGGTTCTTGAATCAACAGAGGAAGAAACAGAAAAGGCAATTCTCGACGGAATATTTGCTTTGATTACTCCTGTGATAACATCAACCGATGGTCTCTGCGTTGCTACAATTAGATGAATTCCAGATGCTCTAGCCTTTTGCGTAAGGCGGCATATAGAATCTTCTACTTGTCCTGGTGCGACCATCATTAAATCAGCAAGCTCATCGATAATCACCACAATATGAGGCATATATTTTTCTTTATCCTCTTTAAATTTTTGATTAAATCCATTAATTTCTTTGACATTATTCGCTGAAAACTCATCATATCTTCTATCCATCTCTCTTACAGCCCATTCCAGCGCAATATTTGCTTTTTTAGGATCTGTGACAACAGGCAAGATTAAATGAGGAATCCCATTATAAATATTTAATTCAACAACCTTTGGATCAACCATTAAAAACTTCACTTCATCTGGTTTTGTATGCATTAAAATGCTGACAATCAGTGTATTAACACATACGGATTTACCAGAGCCTGTAGCACCTGCAATCAGTAAATGCGGCATATTCGAAAGGTCAATTAAGACATTATTTCCAGCAATGCTCTTTCCTAGACCTGCAATAAGCTTTGCTTTATTATTTTTAAATTCTTTATTATCAATTACTTCTTTCAATGTGACAATGGATTTTGTATCATTCGGTATTTCAATCCCTACAACTGGTTTATTAGGAACAGCTGCTATTCGTACCTGCTCTGCTGCTAAATTAAGAGCAATATCATCAGATAAATTCGTAATTTTACTCAGTTTTACACCAGGTTCTAATTTAATTTCATATCTTGTAATAGAGGGCCCTTTATTAATACCAATAACCTTTGCATTTACATTAAAATTCTCAAGAATATTCTCTAGTTTTTTTGCTTTTTCATATAATTCATTTTGATTAATTGAAATAGAGCTTTCATTATCATTTAAAAGTGTAAAAGACGGTAATTTATAATGATCATAATCTGGTTTTGATACAGGTTTATCAGAATATTTTTTACTATTTTCTTTACTTTTTTTTACCATAGAATCAAACTTAGATACATTTTCCTTTTCCTCTTTTGTTAGGGGTGTTTTCTTCTCTAAATCAAATTCTTCAGGCTCAGATAAATTATTTAAAACATTTTCTAATCCATCTTCATCATTGATAATAATATCATGATTATCCAATTTATCTTCTGAATGATCGTTAAAGTCAGTTATTGGGAAATCTGAATATTCTGGAGTAGTAATAGTATCATTTATATTTATATCTTGATTTTCATTTTCATCAAATAATTCAATGGATGTATAAGTACTTTTCTTTTTATTCTTATTATTTAACATATTAATAAATGATTTCGTAGGAGATTTTTCAATAATAAAATCATCTAAATCCGAATGATTATATTTTGTATTATATTTATCTATTTTTTGTTGAAATTTTTTCTCTCTTAACTCATCTTTTTTACGTTCTTTTATTTCTAATTCTTGCTTTCTTTGTTCTTTAAGTTCATTGAGTTCTTTTTGGCGTGCTTCTTTTTTCTTCACGGCTTCTGTTTTTATTTTTTTCTTTTCAGTAGAAACTTTTTTATGATACGAAGCTGTTTTCTTTGCTGATTTAAAAATATTAACACCTGTTATCATTGTAAATGAAAGAATGAATAACGGCATAGTTACAATAATAAGACCTGTTTTATTAAATAATTTTATTGAATAATATCCGAAAATATTACCTATTATACCATTACCAATTAGTTCAATACCATCTATATATGAATTTTTAATAATTTGACCTGGCGTTTCAAAATAAGCATTTATCACATCAATGTGTAATATAATGGCAATGAAATTCATTCCAATATATAGAAGTACAATGCCCAGTAGAATCTGTTTTCTTCTAGCAGCGTATTTATTATTAATTTTAACAAATATCATACTGAAAATAACGAAAGGTAGTATGATTCCAAGATGAGATAATAACCCCAAGTATATATTTTTTATAAACGATCCAACAATACCCATATCTTCTTTTAATGCTAATAGGGAAAATAAAGTATATGCAGATATTAAAAAAAGTTTTACTTCATAATGTTCGGAATGTTCTATTTTCTTTTTCTTACCTACAGCTTCTTTTTTTACTGCTTCTTTTTTCTTTTTTTTCTTCTTATTCATAGTTCCTCCACACTCCGTAATTATACCACATATAGTGTATTTTTTGAATAAAAAAAATAATATAGCACAAACTATATTACTTTCATATTATTTTTTCACACTCTCAAATACATATTCTATTTTTAAAAATCGTTTTAATAATTTTTGTTCCTGTTTTATACTTCTAGAATCAATAAACAAATTGTAAAATGCTTCCCAGAAAAATACCCATGTTCCAATGATAATTCCTTCTTCAAATACCTTTGTCCAAATACTTACATTACTAAAAATTTCACTATAAGCAAGTACAGCAAGAATAATTCCAATGATAAAATATCGAAGGGATTCTTTTTGCTCCATAAAATAAGCTCTTTGAGATTTTTTTAATGAATAATTAAAATGATTATTCAGCGCCTTTACAAGCTGTGCTTCTTTTTTCTCATCACGAATGGATTCCTTCACTCTAAATACGATAACAAATTTTTCATTCATCGGAATATCTAATGCTGAATCAAGTATATATTCAATAAAATCTTCTTCAATATCTCTTTTTTTAAATGGCGATGGATCCCAATCACTATAAATATCTTCGTATTTATTAATAGCAACTAAAATTTTATAAACACCATCTTCATCTCTATTATATGTTTGCTGATGATAATTCTTTTTTAATATCATAATTCCCTTCTTCTATTATCCAAATTTCAAGTTCACTAAGCGCTGTTTGTTGATATAAATACTTCTCTTTTGATTTCAGTGTAGCCTTTTGAATTTCTAAAAAGAGTTCATAAAGAGAAAGTTTTTCTACATCGGATCTTTTTATATCTGAATTGACTGATATATAACCCCACATATGCTGAAGAGCATTTAATATCCCATTTTTCTTCGGTCTTTTTCTAAGCTCTATAGAAAGGCTATCCAAAAGATCATTAAAACAGTCTTTTTTTGCTACTTTTCTTCCTATTTTTTTATATAATTCTATATTTCTAGCCATGATGGAATATTTATGCTGCATCCATAATTCTTGAGAATTTCTTGGAAGTTTTATTCTACGAGCATCTTTTTTACCCCCTCTTTTTAGAATATCGAATTCTTTATATAAATTTTTTAAATGATGATTAGAAATTTTTATGATAAATTCATGATTAAAAAACTCTTCTTCTGTTATTAAATTTCTAAGTTTTAGTTCCGACAATACTGAAAAGTATTCATAAGAAGATTTACTAAGCCTTTGATATTCTGAGAATAACTCCACATTAGTTAAATATCCTGCACTAAGTTTCATATTTTATAGAAAGCTCCCTTTTTTCTTTATTGACATATTTTTTCGATTCCTCAAGTCTCTTTTCCATTTCATCAATTTCTTTTTCTAATTCTTCTTTTCTCTTCTCCTTATTCATCGAAAAAAAGAGATTATATCTATAATTAAGTGTTTCCATTTTATCAGGAAAGGTAATTTTTTTATATTCATAATGTTCTAATATAAAATTTCCTTCTAATTCATTTCTAGCGATTTCATCATCTAAATACGCCATATAAAGAATATATTTTCGATATTCATGTAATGACATATGATATTTTCTTTTTTTCTTCATTTCTACCTCCTATCTATCATACCATGTTTTTTTATTATCGAATAGGGTAAAAAATGTAGATTATAAAGTACATTCCTGTATATTAAAAATCATATCTGCCGTATTATTGAGAAATTCATGATCATGAGACACAATAAATATAATGATATCCTTATTGATAGTATCTTTAATAAGCGTTGATATTTTCATCATATTATCATAATCCATCCCGCTAGTCGGTTCATCAAAACAGATTATCTCTGCACCAGATAATAAAGCACTTGCAATTGCAACGCGCTGCTTTTGACCACCCGAAAGGCTCATCGGATGCCTTTCTTTTAAATCATAGATATTAAGACCTTTAAGAATCTTTATAATATGATCTTCTGATATATTTGCTTTCATTCCCAGACGCACTTCTGTATCTACACTATCGGTAAATAACTGATGATTTACATCCTGCATCACAAGATAGGATAATTTTATTCTCTTTTTAGAAGAAAGAAGTTTATCATTAATAGATAGTTTACTCTTTGTTTTATAAAGACCCATCAAAATTTTAATAAAGGTACTTTTTCCAATTCCATTTCTTCCATACACACCAATAATATTTCCATAGTAAAATGCTTTATTTTTAAGAAGTAATGATCGATTTTGATTATCAAATTTATATTTTATATCTTCAATTACAATCTTTTTTTCAGAGTCTATTTTCTGCTTTTTCATGTCATCAAGCGGTTCAAACTCTATTGTTCTCAGTCCCATCTCTTTTCTTATCACATCATCTAATAAAAAGAACTCTTCTTTTGAAAATTCTTTTTCTATTCTTCCAGCGTTGATATAATATACTCTATCGATGATATCTTTTATATAATAAAATCGATGTTCTGATATAATAATAGTTCTTCCTAACGCTTTTATTTTTTTTAAGATATCACCAATTAACTTTATTTTCTCTTTATCTAAATTAGAAGAAGGTTCATCGAAAAGAATAATATCCGCTCCGCTAGCATATGCTGCAGCAATAGCAATAATCTGTTTTTCTCCTCCTGATAGGTCAAAAATATCTCTATCCAGTAGGTGCTTTATATTAAAAAGTCCCCCTGTTTCGATTAATTTTTCTTTCATAAATGCTCTATCAAAACCCCTGTTTTCTAAATAAAACAGGATTTCACTCGTTGTATTTACATTAAAAAACTGCGTTTTAGGATTTTGAAACACAGATGCAATGACTCTTGATACTTCATAGATTTTAGCATCTTTTGTATTTAAATCATGTACTAAAATATTTCCTTTAAGCTCTCCATTTTCATAATAATTAGGAATAAGAGAATTAATGAGTTTAGTTATGGTCGTCTTTCCTGAACCACTTCTTCCACACAGAAGGACACATTCTTTTTTATTAACCATAAGATTGATACCTTTTAAATCAGTAATATTAGACTGTTTATTATATTTATAATCTACATTTTCTATCTTAAGCATACATCCTCCCAAGTATATTTAATACAACAATACTCACTGTATAGACAAAATCAATCCAGGATAGTTTAACTTCTTTGTATCTAGTTTTTTTACATGGATCAGAGATACATTTTGTTTCAGCAGATTTTGAAATATCATCTCCTATTGTCGTTGCAGAAATAAGAATGGGTATACTGATATATTCTAAATATTTTATTGGATTCTTAATCGTAATTCCTCTCATTTTCATTGCCATTTTAATATTCTTTTTATCTTCTCTAAAGGCTGGGAAATACCTAAATATAACAGCAATCGGTATAACAAGTACTTTGGGAAATTTCATTTTCTCAAAAGAAACAATCATAGAAGAAACATCACTTGTACTTATGAAAAATTTTCCAGCAAAAAGTGGTACAAAAAATATTTTGATAAATACAATAAAGATAAAGATGTATTTATGTAAAAAAGGACTCTCTATTTTATTGGAATGATAAAATAAAACGACTATGATGACATAATAAATTAAGGCCTTTATCGCTGTTTTTTCCTTTTTATTTACATAAAAAAATATCGCTATTATAAGAACTATTATTCCAGAATAAATCTCTCCAATTTCCGCAGTGAGACTAAACGCTAAAAATGCAGTGACTAATAATTTAGAAATAGGGGTAGGATTTAAAGTACCCCTTAACTTTTTATGTTCCCTCTTCATTCTATAATCCAGCCTTTTTAAAATGTTTTTTTAGCATTTTCTTACCGATATATGCCCCGATAAGTCCTCCGACAAATGCACCTAAAACAACAAGTGCAAATACAGGCCAAGACATAAGCGCTTCATATTCTACAAAATAAGAATGATCCATCCCAGCTTTTTCATGCACTGCCATATACTGCTCTTTGACTAAGAGAATTTGACTTAATGAAGAGCAAATCCAGCAATTAAAAAAGGCAAAACTAATCGCATTATATTTAAAGGATTTGAACTCACCTTTTCTGAAGAAAAATTCAGCAATCCCCATGAAAATGAAAGAAAGTAAAGGCACGATATAACTATGACCCATTGCAAACATGGAAAGCGGCATAAGCATACCTAGGATAAAGAGTGCCCATGGTTTTTGAACCTTTTCCATAAAAAGCAGAATTAATGTTCCTGTGATAATTCCTAAAACGGTCGGATACACTAAAAATAGTATTGGAACAATCCCCATCATTCCGATTACAAATGATAAAACAAAATATAATACAAAAAATATCCCAATCATTACCAAATCTTTTGTTTTCAGTTTCATACATCCTCCCTAATTTTGAATCTGTGCATTATACATTCCAGCAAAAATACCATTCTTTTTGATTAGTTCTTTTGATTTTCCATTTTCTACAATTTTACCATCTTTTAATACCACAATATTGTCTGCATCAACAACTGTTCTCATTCTATGGGCTATAATAATAACTGTTTTATTTTTTATCAGTTCAGAAATCCCTGCTTGTATTTTACTCTCATTTTCCGCATCTAGTGATGCTGTAGATTCATCTAAAAGAATAATCGGTGCATCTTTTAAAAGTGCCCTTGCTATCGAAATTCTCTGTCGCTCTCCACCAGAAAGTTTTTCGCCATTTTCACCAATTAACGTATGATATCCTTCTGGGAGCTTATCAATAAATTCTGTACATCTAGCAATTTCAGCTACACGTTTTACTTCTTCATCAGTAGCATCTTTTCTACCCAGTCTAATATTTTCCATTACAGTAGCATTAAATAATGATACATCCTGAAATACAATCGAAAATTCTTTTAAAAGCGTTTCAGGGTCTATCGTAGAAATATCCACTCCGCCGAGTGTAATCAATCCTTCATCAATATCCCAAAATCGTGCAGAAAGTTTTGCTGCTGTTGTTTTTCCACCACCAGATGGTCCAACAAGTGCTGTCACTTCTCCTTGTTTAGCTGTAAATGAAACATCCTGAAGAACATTAACACCATCTTCATAGGAGAATTTAACATGATCAAACACAATATCATAACCACTTGGATTAAATTCTTTTCTTCCTTCTTGTGATGGCATATCATTGATTTCAAGGATTCTTTCAACAATAGAATCCAAATACATCATCTCTGCAAAATTCATCATTGCTGTCATAATTGGATTAAATACAACAGCTGAAACAACGATAAAAGCAAGATAAGTAAATAAATCAACTGCACCATTAATGAGTAAATTTGAACCATATACTGCAACAGTAGCTACACCTAATTTTAAAATCGAAATGGAAATATTAATTGCTGTTCCTGGTATTATTTCTGTTTTTTTCTTATGCTGAAGCTCTTTGTCATATTTTTTACTGAGCTCATTTGAAAAATAGTCTTCTCTACTATAGGCTTTTATTTCCTGCACTAAATTAATACCTTCCTGAAAATCATCAATAATGTCTCTATTGATATCATAACTTTCTTTAAATAAATTTCTCATTTTCTTTTTAGATAGCATAAATACAAAATAAGAAATTGGAACAACCCAAAAGAGTGCACTTGCGAGTCTATAATCAAAAACAAACATCATAATTGCCATCATTAAAATGCTGATAATTCCACCATATACTTTTGGTACAGAATGAGAAAATAAATGCTCAAAAGTTGTTGCATCACTCATAATCGTTGCACTTAAATCGGCAATATCTTTTTTTGAAAAATAAGATAGTGGCAGTGTTTTTAATTTTTCAGCAAGATGAATTCTACTTTTAGCACTCTCATCATATATTTTAGTGAATGATTTCTTATAATCATTTGTAGCTGCTAGATACATCACAATGGCTATTACAATAATGAATCCAATAAAGTGAAACAAGGTAAAATCAGTGGAAGCTTCTACATTTAAAAACTTACTTGTATACTGCTTTAAAAACATAAAGGATAACATCATAGGAAGTATAACTGATAAATTAAGCAGTGCACTACTTACAATTGATTTCATCAAATCATCTGCACCCTTATCACTCATTGCATATTTTTTTTGGAAATATTTTTTCATCACTATGCTCCTTTCTTGATATTCCAGCCAATAGAAGACTGGTATTCATCCCACATTTTTTTATATAAAGCATTTTTTTCCATTAATTCATTATGACTTCCATATTCGACAATCTCTCCATTATCTACAACAGCAATGATATCAGCATCTTTTACAGTCGTCATTCGATGAGCAATCATAATTGTTGTTTTCCCCGTGCTCAGCTTTTTAAGAGCTGCTTGAATAAGATGTTCATTTTCTGGATCAGCAAATGCTGTGGCCTCATCTAAAAGTACAATCGGTGCATTTTTTATAAAGGCTCTTGCAAGAGCAATTCTCTGTTTTTCTCCACCTGAAAGATAAGTTCCCTTTTTACCAATAACAGTATCAAGTCCATCTTCTAAATAATCAATAATTTCTTTAGATTTTGATTTTATTAGTGCATCTTCTATTTCTTTTTCACTAACTTCTCTTCCAAAACAAATATTTTCTTTCAGTGTTGTCTTAAAAAGCTCTGTATTTTGAAATACAAAAGATACATTATCCATCAGCGTTTTTTTCGAATAGCTTTTTATATTCTTTCCACCAATCAGAATCTCTCCATTATTCACATCCCAAAATCTAGCTGCTAGTCTTGCAATCGTTGTTTTTCCTGAACCCGATGGACCAACTAAAGCAAGAGTCTGTCCTTTACACACTTTCAAGTTAAGATTTTTTATCACATCTGTTTTTCCATCATAGGAAAAAGATACATCTTTAAATTCAATATCTTGAGCATTAAATTCTTCTCCTATTTCAGGATAACTCATCTCGGTATAGTTAAATAAATCATTGAATCTATCAATTGCCTGAGTTGCAATTGTTTTTTGCTGCGTAAAATACATGGATCTCATTAAAACAAGAGCAAGCTGCGGTGCAACTAGCAGATATAATATAAATGTACTGATGATGCTACCAATACTACCGCCATTATTTAAAATAATAATAGAGGCTGGTATTAAGAAAAATGCTGTAGATTCCACAAGAACAAGGTATACCGAATATGGTTTTGTCCACATAATCGTATAGCCCATTACAAGTTCTTTATAATTTTCAATTGCATTATAAAATCTAGTAAACGACTTCACACTTTGTCCAAATGTTTTAACAACTGGTATTGATCTAACATATTCCACTGCTTCATTACTCATATCTTCAAGAGCATTCATATATTCATTTTGAAAAGCCTGTCCTTCTTTTGACATCATAAATGACATAGTCACAAAAGATAATACAACAGGAATGAGAGCAGCAAGACCAAGTCTCCAGTCAAAATAAAAGAAAATAATCAGAACCATTAAAGGCGTTATAATCGTTCCAGCGATATCTGGGAGCTGATGCGCTAAAAAGGTATGTGTCTGTGCTGAACCATCATTGATTACTTTTCTAATTTTACCACTTGAATGAATATTAAAGAACCCTAGCGGCATCTCCATTACCTTTTGAAAACCTACTTTTTTAAGTCCTATTTCAACTTCAAATGCAACCCAATGTGAAATCATCAGTGCAATAAAATAGCTAACAATACCTAATATAGAAAATAATAACACCATTATGGAATAATATTTTACATTTTCAATTGAAATATTTTTACCATCTGCAAATAATTCGATTGAAATTTTCCATATATAATAAAATGGTAATATGGAAAGGATTGCTGAAATAGAAGATATTATAATTGCAATAGGAATAAATGATTTTTTATTTCCCATATAGGGACGTAGTTTTTTAAAAACAGAAACTTTTTTTTCTTTCATTATGCTCCTCCTTTGTCAAATAAATTTTTACTCTTAAAATATGCTATAAATAAATCTTTTAACATATTTCGATATGCCTTGTTATCATTTTGTTTAAAAATTTCTACACCTAATATTAAACTGCTCAAAAGAATATTGAATTCTTCATTAATCATAGGTAAAAATTCATTAAATCCTTCTTCATCACAAAGCCCTTTAAACTTATTATTCATTTCATTATTTACTGTGTGATAAAATTTAAATAACTTTTCATCTGTATTCATTTCCATTAAGATACTAATAAAAAGTTTTTTATAATCATTTCTATCAAGCACTTTATCTAAAAGGTTTTGAATAACAAATTCCTCCCTATTCATATCAGGATAAACTTTTTTTAAATTTAAAAGTTTTTTGCTTCTATAATCAAAACTATCAAAAAGTATTTCTTTAAACAAATCTTCTTTACTAGAATAACAATTATAAAAGCCCCCTTTTGAATAATTTATTTCATCAATAATATTTTGAACACTAACACTCTTATACCCGCTTTTTTCTAATAATTTTATAGTTGCGAGTTTAATTTGTTTTTTTCGTTCTTCCTTTCTGATATATTTAGTCATTTTATCTCCTATTTAGACCGACAGTCTATTTTCCTTTATCATAAATCTTTTCTAATTGAAAGTCAATATCAATTAGAATAAAAACAAAAAAAGATGAGCTTATAACTCATCAAATAATTTAGGTTTTGATATAAAATATCCTTGTAAATAGGCTATCCCTATATCCGAAAGATAATTATTAATTTCTTTTGTTTCCACATATTCTGCAATAAGATCTACTTCAAATTGTTTTCCTAAAAACATAATTGTTTTTAATAATTTCACATTTTCTTCTTTATTAATATTCTTAATAATATCTCCATCGATTTTTATATAATCAGGAGCTATACTGAGTACATTAAGAAGATTAGAATATCCTTTTCCAAAATCATCAATTGCAATTTTAATATCATGATTTCTAAGAATATTGAAAAAATATTCTAACTCCTCCATATTTTCGTAATTTTCTTCTTCAGTAATCTCAATACATAAATTAGTATCTTGATATTTGTTTAATAAATTTGAAAATTTATGAATAAAATGTTCTGATTTTATATCATACATTGAAATATTAAGAGAAACCATTTCTTTTTTAGATTCAAAATCTTTCATCACTTTTTCCATCATTATTTCACTAATAACATTATATAAATTATATTTTTTAGCAACCTTCAAAAAATCTTCAGGATAATAGACTTTGCTTTCTAATACTATTCTCATCAATGCTTCATATTTAGTAATTATTGATAATTTACTATCATATATTGGCTGATAATATGGAATAATTGCATCTTGTTTTATTGCTTCTTCTAATATATGAATCATCTGTATTTCTTCAAAAGAATTTAATGCTATATTTTCATTATCGCAAATAAGATAATTGGTATAAAATTTTTTTTCTTTTAATTTATTAAGTGCCACTTCTAAGAGATTATTACAGTTAAGTACAACGACAAATGTAATAATAATATTTATATTATCAATAATAATAGAATTATATTTTTCAAAAGAATACTGACAGAATTCTAAAAATTCTTTTTTAGAAAATGAATCATCTGCTGCAAAAATAAATTTATCTTCTTGTATTCCATAAACAGAGATATTTTTAAACTGCTTATTATCTCTAATATCTTTATCAATAGTATAAATTAATTTTTTTAATAATTTAAAATATCGCTCTTTACCTAAATACTGCTCTAAAATATCATAATTTCCAATTTTCAAAAGACATATTTTATCATACGGATTAGATGTACAATCTGCTATATATTTGAAATAATTTGGCATATTATAATAAGGATATATATAGGAAATATTATTTTCATTTAATAAAATCTGTTCCATTCTATCAGATAAATATTGATTTTTTTCAACCATTTTATCATTGTTTTTAAGAATTGTATTATTTACTAATGAATCATTATTATCTATAAGTGATTTATAACTATTTAAAACAGAACAATCCATTTGAATATATTTTTCATTTTCTGCCATTGAAACAATAGAGGCAGAACAGTTTAGAAATAAATTTTTTTGGTTTTTGTTCGCTATTTCACCAAATAAAAAGACACCACATATATTAATATTAGTAAATGGAGATACATCTATTTTAAATATATTATTAACATGATATTTTCTAAATATACAAGAATAATAAAAGATAGATTCTATAGGTGCTGTTGTAAATAATTTACAACTTCCCTTTACTTCCTCAATTGATTTTTCAGCTGATGTATAGGCTAGTTTAAATTGTGAACCTTCTGGAATATCAGAATAATAATTTGATACTTGATTCACCTCTTTATTATAAAGAAAAAACCTATTATTAAATTTTTCGTCTTTAAAACTTAAATGTACTTGCAAAAATTCATCAAATTTAATAGCGTCTTCTACCTTTGGATAATGATTAAATTTTGTTATTGCTAAATTATCTTGAAACCATTCAAATATAGGAGTATCATCTATTTCAATCCAAAATTCATTTTCTTTTTTTGTGAGTACATACTCATTGGTTATGCATCTACTAGATACATGAATATTATTAGAAACCATTAAATTATTTGAATAGCTAATAAATAAAACATAAGAAGTAAGTATACCAGTATGATCAAAGATAAATGGTTTTATTTCGTCATCTTTAATATGTCCAGCAATTCCTCCAAACATTTTCGTATTTGGATTTTTTTTATTATATTCGATTAAAAATTTATCTATATTAATAAGATATTCCGAGAACATAATATGAATCATTGAAGAATTTTCAACGCTATTTTTATCAACATATTCCGCTAAATCATAATAAGTAGTTAGAGATAAATCACATTTTGAAATTTTAAATGTACAACTTTCAAAATATTTTATGATGACTAAAGTCTGATCATCATATTTTTCTCCATTATAAACAACACCTCCTGTACTAGCACCGAAAATACTAGAATTTGGAAATGTTTTTATAATGGTATCTTTTATTACAATAGCCTCTTCTTGATTACTACTTGTAGTATATATTTCTATAAGATAATGCAAAAATATATCTATATTTTGTTCATCGATTATTTTATGCAATGATGCTAAATCTTTATATAAAAAACAATATGTTATCATAGTACCTCTTTATTTTATAGTATAGCATATTTTAAAATTATTATATATAAATTTAATATAAAAAATATTTTTTTACATTATAAAATTTTGTTTGAATCCCTACTACATTCAACATAAACAATAGGAATTTTAGGAATAATTTCTTTGATATAATTACATTTCCAACCATTTAAATTTAAAAACTTTATATATTCATCCGTTGTCCAATCATTTTCAAAAGAAATACCAGCAATTTTTATTAATTTTTCCCATATTTTATTAAAAAGTCCTGAATTGTATTTTATAAAATTTGGTGCAATTAATATCCCATCTTTTTAAGAACTCTATTAATTTCTTCTAATGCTTTTTCAGGATGTTTCATTACATGAAGTGCATTGGCAATAATAACTACATCAAAAGAATGATTCTCATAAGGTAATTTTTTTACATCCGCTACTTCAAATGTTAAATTATCTGGATAATTACTTTTTTTTTGCTTGATGTATCATTCCCTCTGAATAATCAGTAGCAATCATTTTCTTTGAAGCAAAAGCTACATTTTTAGCTAAAAGACCTGGCCCAGTAGCTATTTCAAGCACATATTTATCTTTTATTATATCAGGTATCCTCTCATACATCATAGCATAGACTTCTTTATCAGAACGCATACTTCTTTCATATATAGGGGCATATCTATTCCATATTTTTTTACTCATAAAAGCTCCATTATATATATTATTTAACACACTTTATAATGTATATAAACTCACATTAGTTTTTTTACTATATTTTATTACATTTTTTTACAAATTCAATTCTTTTGGTATTAATAATTAAAAATCTTCAATATAATGAGAGTAGAGCATAATAATGCTCTACTCTACTATTTATAGGCGAAATCTTTATTTTTAATCTTTACATCTCCTGAGATGGATTTAACTGATATTAGGTATCTTCCATCACCAATAACAACCTTAGCATTTTTCTTTCCATAACCAAAATCTTTCATTTGTTCATATTTGGAACTAATATCTCCTGATACAGATTTCAGCTCAACAGTAAGATTCATATCATCAGCGATTTTCAAACTAATATCTCCTGATACGGTTTTAATCATTCCATTTTTTGCATTATATGTATCATCTAATACGATATCTAAATCACCTGAAACACTTTTTGCTTCTATAATTCCAGCAAAGGAATCTGATTTGATATTTCCTGATGTAGAACTCATTTGGTTTACTTTGAACTTTGAATTTATCAGTTTAATATCTCCTGATACGGTTTTAGAATATAATTCATTTCCTCGTAAATTTTCTAGAAAAATATCACCCATAACTGTATTTAACTTAATATCAGAAGCTAATTTTTCTGGTACTCTAACTACTATTTTTACAGTTGGAAGATTGAACTGAATATTTGATGTAAAAAAACTAAATAGTCCAGAAGAATTCTTTTTATTTTTCTTTTCAGATATTTTAAGTGATGTTTCTGTCATTGAAATCTCCATTCACTCAGGAAGATCTATCATATCTCCTTGTTTATCAAAGAATTCTACTTCCATTAACTCTATAGTATCTTTTTTAATCAAAATATCAGATGCAATTGTTGATATATCAATATCCATTATATCCTTTGAGACATCCAAATCAATATAATTTATTTCTTCTTCTGGAATACTGATAACATCGTCGTCCAATGCTTCTAAGAGCTTGATTCCTTCTTCAACGGTTATTTCTTTATTTTCAACCATTTGAAGTATTTTCATTTTATCATCCATACATCCCCCTTATGAAAATGATATTTTAACGTTCTCACCAGCTGATTCAATTTCAACTAATGTGACTCCTTTCATATTTTCTTTTATATATTTTTTCAATGGCCTGATATCAATGTCTTTTAAATCAAAATCATGATATTTATCTGATTTAGAAGCTATTTTAAGCCATATACCAGTAAAGCATAGAGGTATTTTAATATTAAATTTATTAATTGTAATATTTACAAAATGCGCTTTCCCATCACTTAATTTATTTATTTTTTTTACCGCTTTATTAGCTGATATTTTACCCTGTTCTAATTGATTTATTATTTTATTCATTTTACTCTACATAAATTTTAACTGTTGCATCGCCATCTTCAATCTCAACAAGTTTTCCCATTGCTCCATTTTCTACTAATGTTATAATTTCTTCAAAATCTATATTTTGTAAATTCTTGTTATCAGGAACAAAATTATTTCCTATTTGCATCCCTAATTGCACTAATTTAAAAGGAAGATTTACATTGACTTTCGATTCTCCATCAACGATTCTAATTCTAATCCATTTATCATCTGCTGTTTTCACATTAATTCTTTCACTATTAGTATCAATCGCTTCTAATAATTTTAGTCCTTCTTCTGATGTAATCGTTCCATCTTCAATCATTTTTAATATTCTCTTTTTTTCTTCGTTCATTGTTATTCTTGTATGATATATTTATCAACTAAATACACCATACCCTCCTTTCCATTTATATATTTTTTATTATAATAATAGTAACACTGTGGACTTTTTAT
>PDWI01002513.1_pt1 | contig 29125 bp, 23 predicted proteins | sample 1430891 | NCBI WGS metagenome assembly PDWI01 (sample SAMN01162508, study PRJNA174530) | Oral metagenome, whole genome shotgun sequencing project. | biome: Marine environment; feature: Marine mammal; material: Swab sample of the gingival sulcus; isolation source: swab sample of gingival sulcus... | reverse complement strand
AGGAGGGCGCCTGCTGGTAGCAAGCAACCGACGAGCAACAACCGCTGTGATTTCGCAGACCAGCGCAGCGACGGGAGGTCAGTTGGTCAGCGCTCTAGAAGGTAACACCGCCGCCGAACAGCATGTCGTAGCGCGCGCCGACGGTCTGGCCAAAGAGCGGGTTGATCGCCACCAGGCGCCAGAAGATCATCCCCCGATCGCCCAGCACCAGCCGCGGCTCGAAGCCAATCTGCCAGTCGAAGAGATTCCGCGTGCAGTCGACGTTTCGCGGGCATTCGTTGTAAGAGAAGAGCGACCAACCGACGTGCATGAAGGGAGCAAGATAGAGGCCGAGCCCACGCACAGGCTGGATGTCCCACCAGAACCGTAAGCCCAGCCCAATGTTGAACCACCCATCGCCGAAGGCCTGCGTGATCGCCCCCCCGAGCGCCGGCCCCTCGCCCTTGCCGAAAAAGTGGTAGCCGATCACCTGCTCGATCTTGAACTGGTTGGGCAGCTCGTCGAGCCGGATCGCTGGCCCGAACCCGAAGGTCGCAAACCAGGGACGGGTGCTGGCCCGCACGACGCGCGGGACCGCCTCTGCGGATCCCGCGGCGCCGACCACGATCGAAGCGATGATGAACATCAGCGCGCAGCGACGCGCGAGCGCGGCCGCGGGGCGTCCTTGCAACTCGTGAGCGATGTGCCTCATGGGGATGGCTTATAGGCCAAACGGAAGACGGAGGCGAGAGCGATCGTTAGGGGTCGAGCCTCGCTGGATCGCCGGGCGGGGTCAGGGAGGAGCGGCGAGGCTGCTAGAGCGCTGATCCGCTAATCGGACCGAGCCGCGCGAAGGATGCGGAATCACGGCGTCGGAGCGAGGAGGGCGCCTGCTGGTCGCACGCAAACGACAACCGCTGTGATGTCGCAGACCAGCGCGGCGACGGGAGGGACGTTGGTCAGCGCTCTAGAAGTAGACACCGCCGCCGAAGAGCAGCGTGTAGCGAGCATCGAAGTTAGCGCCGGCGTAGTCGCCGATGTAGAACTCGAAAGAGAGCGGCCGGAAGAACACCATCCCGCGGTTGCCGAGCGCCAAGCGCCCCTCGACACCGAAAATCATGTTAAAGGTCGCCGCGCTGTCACCCACCTTTGGCGAGCCGAGGCCGAAGCCGAGGTGCCCAAAGGGTGTGATGTAAAGGCCGAGGTTGGCTAGCGGCTGGATGTCGTACCAGAAGCGCGCGCCGACGTTGAACGTGAACCAATAGCCGCCAAAGGACTCCGCCAGCGCGACACCGATCGCCGGCCCGCTACCCGTGCCGTTGAAGTGCCAGCCGAAGGCCTGCTCGATCTGGAACTGACCAGGCCAGTCGTCGAGCCTGATCGCCGGGCCGAAGCCAAAGGTGGCGAACATACCTCGCGTCGCGGGACGCAAGATCGGCGGCGCCGCCTCGGCCTGGAGCGGGGCCCCGGTGACCAGCAGCGCCGTCAGCGCGGCAAAGAGAATGGCCGTGCGGCCGGCATGACGTCTCGAACTCGTGTGCATCGCTGTCTCCTTTGAACAGAACACTCGCTTGCCGGGAGCTTGATATAGCAGTCTGAGCCTGAATCGCTAGAGCGCTGCTCCGTTTACCGGACCGAGCTGCGCGAAGGATGTGGAATCACAGCGTAGGAGCGAGAAGGGCCTGCTGGAGCACGCAACCGACGAGCGACAACCGCTGTGATGTCGCAGGCCAGCGCGTCGACGGGAGGTCAGCCGGTCAGCGCTCTAGAGGACCAACGGGCTCTTCACGGTCATGCGCGGCTTCGAGAAGCGTGGGAAGCGCGCCTTGGTCTTCACCGCACCAGCGATGCATCTCGCCACCGGTGGATCGACGAAGCTGCCCAAAACACGCGCGCCGGTGACCCGCCCCGTCGCACCGCTGATCGTGACCTCGACCGTGAGGAAGCCAGAGGGGTTGTGCTGCTTGCAGGCCGCCTTGACCGCGCTCTTGACCTTGCCAATGCCAGCCTTGACCTGGGCGCGCGAGAGCTTCTGCGGTAGATCGGGCGTCTTGACCGCGTCGGGGGTCTTCACCGCGTCGGGCTTTTTGACCGCGTCGCGCTTTTTGACCGCCTCGGGCTTTTTGACCGCCTCGGGCTTTTTGACCGCGTCGCGCTTGTTGACCGCGTCGGGCTGTTTGACCGCGTCGGGCGTCTTGACTGCGTCGGGCGTCTTGACCGGCTTTTTGACGGGCCGGGGCTTCACCGGCTTCTTGATCGCCCGCGGCTGCTTCACCGGCTTCTTGATCGCCTGTGACCTCACCACCGCGGGGCGCGGCGTCTTTACCGGGTTCGGCTTCGTCACCGGATCAGGCGTCGCCACCGCCCCATCCGGCGTCGCGGCCGAACCCCTGTCGTTGGCGCCCTTGGCGACCTTGGCCATCGTGGTGAGATCCGCCGCCCCTGCCGCGCCCGTGTCGGCCTTGGTTGGCGTCGCCACCGTGCCCGATCCGGCGGAGGCACCACCGCCGAAGAACTGCAAGAAGGCCTTGGGGTTGAGAAAATAGAAGATACCTGCCAACAACGCCGCGCCGAGCGTCAACCCGGCGATGAAGCGAAACGGTCCACCGCCCTTGGGCGGCGGCTGCTCCGAGACGGCGAACAACGTCGACGCAGGCGGGACCGGTCTGTCCGCGGCGTCGCCCACCAGCTCGGGCTCCGCGACGCCTTCAAGCAGGCCTAGCGCGTCGGCCTCGGCGCGCGATCCCGTCAGCCGCTGCTGCTGGTCGGCGCTGAGGGTGTCCAGCGAGAAGAGCACGGAGTCTTCTGCCCGCTGGCCCGCTAGACGACGCGGCGACTCGCTCGGTTCGCGTGCCGTTGGCGCATCCCTTTCCGTTGGTACATCCCTGTCAACGGCTTGGGAGGCCAAGAGATCCTGGGCGCTGTCTTCCGAGATGACCTCCGTGTCCGAGCTCTGCTGCTGAAGGGCTGAGCCGTGAAGGTCTCCGTCGCTGGGTGGCGCCTCGAAGTCAACCTCCGACATCGCCGCCAGGCTGTCCTTCGTTGCGTCGGTCGGGCTCGTCGGGCTCGACTGAGCCCCCTGGGCCGAGAGGGCCGGCGTCAGAGACGCCCGCGTCGCTTCATCGACACGGTCGTCGTCGCCGTCGTGATAGGCGTCTCCGCTATCGACCAGCGAGATCTCCACGAGGCCCGCGGCCTGCTCTGCGGGCGCCCCCCGCCGTCCGCGGTTGGCGGGCTCGAGCGGCCCTGTGATCGGACTCCTGGTGACCGGATCGCGAGCAACTGTGACCGGACTCCCTGTGATCGGACTCCCTGTGTTCGGATCGCGAGCCCCTGTGATCGGATCGCGAGCCCCTGTGATCGGATCGCGAGCCCCTGTGAGCGGATCGCGAGCCCCTGTGAGCGGATCGCGAGCCCCTGTGACCGGATCGCGAGACGTGGGGTCCCCGCTGGCAACCAGCGCCTCCGCGAGCGCGCCATCATCGACAGCCACGGCTCGCGGCGCGTCGACCGGGCCTTGGAGCTGACGAGCCTGGTCGAGGGCCGCTTGCAGGTTCTGCGCCTCACCCTTGCCGCTGAGGTGCGCCGGCCCCTCGTCAGGCGCGAACACCACCCCACTGGCTCCCTGGAGCGCCTCACCCTGGGCGCTGAAGCGCTCTGGATACTGGACCGTCGGCTTTGGATCGAGGCCATCAGCCCCCGCCGGTGCGAGGGCTGTGGGCGCTGGGATCGTGTCGCCCTCGCCACGTTCGCCGCGCACATAGACAGCACGGATTTGGTCGTTGCCGTCTTGCTGAGACGGAAGATACGCTACGACCTTCGTCGCTTCGTTCTTCAGCGCCGGGACCTGGGGGACCAGCGCCGCCGGCTCTCTCTTTCCTCCTCGCGCCATACCGCCCGAGCCCGCGCCGAGCTTGACCAGCTGCATCGTGGCCTGCCGCCCCGCGACGGCGCTCGCGGACTCGACGTCGTGCTCGTTGAGGTCATCGAACTCCTCAACCTCGAAGAGCCGCTCCCACGCCCCCATGCCTTGGCGCCAGAGATAGGAACGCAAGGTGATCTCGCCCCGTCTGTGCCGGTCGCGGATCTCCTGGGCAGTGAGCGGGCCCACACGCTGGCGATTGATCACGGCAAACCAGCGCTTCTGGCCGCGGCTCGCCAGCCCGCCGGCGACCTCGCCTCGATACGAGTCCCGCACCTCGAAGATGTTGTCGCAGCTCTTGCAGCGGATCTTGAGCACACGGCCGCGCAGCCGCGCCTCGGGCAGGCTGTACTTCGCACCGCAGCTCTCGCAAGCGACCTTTACGAGGTCACCACCATCTGTGGACATCGACCATCCTGTACTGGCCTATCTTCGCATCATGAGGCGGCGAGCGCCAGGCATGCGGAGGACAGGCCGGCGTGCAGCTTGGCCTTGTCGTCCTCGGCCCATTGCTCGGGCTCGTCACGGACGAACGACGTGAGATCGACGCGGTTGTCGAAGCGCCCGACCTTCAGCTCGAAGCGCTTGCCATCGCGCTCGATCACGATCGTGTCGTCCTTGCCCGACTGCTCGAGCAGATAGGCCATGTCGTCGCAGCCGTAGTCGCCGAGCATCACGTCGATGGGCACGCCGTGGTGCAAGATCGACCCCTGCTCGTCGGGCCGCGCCCGCTCGTCGTTCTTGCGCCGCGACTCCTCCGGCGTGACCCAGACATAGAGCACGGCAGAGCGGGAGAGGATCGTCTCCGAGAGCGTGCTCAACGAGTAGGCGTAGCCGTAGGGCGCAGGGAGCGGCATCGACGAACCATCGGGGCCACCGCGGGCGAACTCGATCACGATCGTCTTGCCCTCGAGGGTGTCGGGGTAGTTGGCGTGTTTCTCCGCTAGCTGCGCTGCACACTCCTTCTCGAGCCGCTCGACCAGCCCAGCGCGCGCCTCCTTGGAGAGCTCGGCGACGACGGGCTTGGCGCCGACCTTGGCCTGCGCGGCGGCGAGCCGGTCGAGGAGGTGTGCCGCGGCCGAGGGCGGATCGGCGATCGCGCCGCTATGCAGGTCGTCGTAGTCCTCGTTGACCAGCTGAATCAGCGTGCCCCAATTCGTCCCGTCGAAAAACGGCTTGTCCTGCGCGGCGAAGAAGATGGTCGGCTGCGAGAGCGCCGCGAGCTCCTCGTCGATCCGACGCATCAGGTGCACATAAGGGTAGTCGTCGAGCTGAACCGTCGGCCCGAGGCCGAGCTCCTCACGACATTGTTGGGGGGTCAAGCTCGCCATATAGGTACGCACCTCGGACTTGCCAGAGGCGGGGAGCGCGAGCAGCAGCAGCGTGTCGATCAGCTTCGTCACGGTCATCTCTCTTTCTATGGTCGGACGGGCGCACAGTAGCACAGCAAACGCCGGGCATTGATGCCCCGCCTCATTTACCCCCCCCCACATTCGGGACCGAGCCGGGTGCTGAGCTGCCGCGCCGATGTCGTCGCCGAAGACATGAGCCAACCGGGTGGTACGGCGAACGTTCTGAGGCCTAGAAAGCGGCCGGCAGTGCTGTGGCGGGTGGTATCTGAGTGACGAGCAACTCGCTTCTCGGTCGCCGTTTGGAGGGGGCCTTTACAACCGGTCGGCGGGGTCGCAAAATGCGCGCACACCGAAGACGGGGACAGGGTATGAGCATCGAGCAAGAAGTGCGGCAATACATCATCGACAACTTCATGTACACCGCGGATGTTGAAGAGCTGACCGACTCCCTGCACCTCTTCGACAACGCTATCATCGACTCCACCGGGGTGCTCGAGCTCGTTGGCTTCCTCGAGGAGACCTTCGAGGTCCAGGTCGAAGATGAGGAGATGCTGCCGGAAAACTTCGAGACCATCGCCGCCCTCGCCGGCTTCGTCAAGCGTAAGCAAGCCAACTAGAGCGCTGATCCGCTTACCGGACCGAGCTGCGCGAAGGATGCGGCATCACAGCGTAGGAGCGAGCAGGGCGCCTGCTGGTCGCGCGCAACCGACGAGCGACAACCGCTGTGATGTCGCAGGCCAGCGCGGCGATGGGAAGTCAGTCGGTCGGTGCGTTGGCCCATCGTCGACGCATCACAGATAGCAGCCAGAGGCCAAGCCACCCCCAAAGACCAAGGAGGACCCCGCTTCCCCCTGGTGCGGCGTCGAGGTCGCAGCTGCATCCGCCGCCGCTGACCTCGAGCGTGGTGCCATCAGCCGGACCCGCCTCGAAGCCGCGAAGCTCGAGGCCTGCGGCGGCCTGGTCCGCCAGCCCCGCCTCACGGCCACTATCCGGTGCCCCGAGCTCGGCCGCGCCATCTTCAGCGGCATCCGCACCAGCCTCCAACCCCGGATCCACCACCCCAGCCTCCAGCGTCGCGGGCATGCCATCGACGGCGGCGTCGACGGTCGACGGCCCCCCATCTGCCACACCCGCGAGGCAGGCGAGCGGGTGGGTCCCGCTGGGATCAGCCCCCCCGTTCGTCGCGCAAGCGTAGCGCTGCCCATCCCAGCCGCAGCTCGGCGATCCGGCGCAGTCGAGCGACAACACCACCCCACCCACACAGAAGCGAAGCAAGGTGCCCGCGCAGCAGCCAACGTACCCGATACCTTGACATCCTCCGGCGTCCAGTCTCGCGCCCTCACCGCTCGCGTCGGGGCCGGCCTCCAGCGAGGCGCCGTCGCCCGCCCCATCGGAGGGGCCGGCGTCGCTGCTGCCAGCGTCGGCGCTCGGGCAGGCGCGAGGAGCCACTCCCGACGGGTCTTCGACGAGGGGCCCCCCGCAGAGGTAGACGCCGAAGCTCGGCTCGAAGCCGCAGCCCTGTGGGCAGCTCACGACCTGCAGCGTCGTCGCTTTATCGCCGCCGGGGCTGCAGTAGCGCAGGGTGTCTCCGTCGCAGCAGCCCACATAGTCGATCATTCCGCATGACTGCGCGGCCTGCCTCCGCGCCCCCATCGCTAAGTGCTCCCCCTCCCTCGAGACGCACCCCGAGGCGAGCGCGCCAAGGGCCAGCGCCAGGGGCACACAGACGACCGAGGCCAGACGAAGACGCGACGAACTCATATCTCATCATCCCCGCTGCGCACGAGTCGGGCAAGGGGCCATCACGAGCCCGGAGGTTGACCCGGCGGCGGGGATGCCCGACATTCGGGTGAATCTGCGGGCCGCGGGCGCCGTCTGCCAGAAGAGACGCGCAGCGGGCCGGGTGAGCCGACCCTGCAAGGAGTGCCGTTTTGCCGACCCAAGGTTCCCATAGAAGTCGCTGTTTTTTCTTCGCTCTTCATACTGTCATTTGCGCGACGTTGCTCTGCGCGAGCCCCGCCACTGCCCAGCGCATCGAGTTTAAGACCATCACGCCCCAGTGGTCCTTCAAGCCGAGCAAGGGCTTCGTCGACGACGCGATGGCCTTCGACGTGACGGGCCAGCGCTTCGCCTACATCCACACCGACTCGGCGACCTTCCTCGACGTCGTGATCATCGGCGTCGGTGATTGGAAGCAACAGCTAAAGATCTCCGTGCCCGGAGCGACGAAGGTCCCCGCCTCGCTCGCCTTCTCTGCTGACGGATCGCGCCTGGTGTTCATCTGGGCCGACACTCGCACGGGCAAGCAAGGGGTCGAGCTCTTCGACCTATCAAAGGGCGGCAAGCTGATCACCTCCGCCAAGGACGCCTCGACGATCGCGCTGGTGGAATACAAGGGCCAGCAGGTGCTCAGCGTCGCCAAGGAGAGGCAAGATAAGCGCGGCAACGTGCGCGTCAGCGTGAGCCTCCACCGGCTCGCGGACCTCAAGCGGATCAAGCGGGCCAAGCTGAAGGTCGGCGTCGACACTCGGATCAAGCGCCCGCCGCTGCGCGTGCTCTATTGGGAGCGGGGGCACCTCTCGCTGGTCGGCGTGCGCAAGGGTAAATACGACCGCAAGCGCGATGTGCGGCGGCCCGACGTCGCCATCCGCTGGGACATCCTCGAGCGTAAGCAGCTCTGGGCCCAGGAGCCCAAAGACCTGGTGAAGTGGAACCGCGCGATCTCCTTCCGCAACAACCACAGCGGCGCCAACAGCTTCGTCCACGTAGGCGAGTCCCTCAAGACCCTCTACCTGGTCGATCGGAACAACCAGCTGAAGGCGATCAAGACCCCCGTGAAGTGGCGCCTCTACGAGCCCCGCTCGCTCAAGCAGCGCGAGTCATGGGACGGCAACACGCTCTACTTCTCGATGACCATCGACCCGGTCAACCCCGAGGCCGTGGCCCGCAAGAAGGCCGACAAGGAGCGCGCCGACATCTATCACGTCGACGCCAGCGGCAAGGTCAAGAGCATCGGCCGGATCTTCACCGGCAAGCGTCGCTTCGGCTGGGTCGTTGGTAAGGGCCGCTTCGCCTACCTGCGCAAGCTCAAGGGCTTTGGTCGCGGCGGCAAGTCCGTCGAGATCCACGCCATCGGCGCCGGGCTCTAGAGCGCTGATCCGCTTACCGGACCGAGCGGGCGCGAAGGATGCGGCATCACAGCGTAGGAGCGAGAAGGGCGCCTGCTGGTCGCACGCTACGAGGCGATCCCGAGCAGCTTCAGAACCCCGGTCGACTTCAGCATCACCAACGCCACGGCGATCGGTGAGATGAAGCGCAGCAGCGCCAACCAGGGGGGATAGGCCCACGGCGGCGTGCCCTCTTCGAACTCCTTTTGGCGACGGCTGCTCTCCATGAAGAAGCCGACGTAGACCGCGATCAGCAGGCCGCCGAGGGGCAGCATCCAGTTGGCCGAGAGGTCGTCCATGCTATCGAAGAAGGACTTGCCGACGAGCCCCTTGAAGCGCTCGCCGAAGGCCGGCACCGAGAACGACAGCGCCGAGGGGACGCCGACGACGAAGGTCACGAGCCCCATCAGCACCACGGCCTGTTTGCGGGTCCACCCATAGAGGTCGATGAAGGTGCTGGCCACCACCTCCAGCAGCGAGATCGACGAGGTCAGCGCGGCGAAGACCAGCAGCGAGAAGAACAGGCTCGCCAGCACGCGGCCGCCGGGCATCTGGGAGAACGCCATCGGCAGCGACTGGAAGACCAGCCCTGGCCCCGCCGAGGGCTCGATCCCATAGGAGAAGGTGACGGGGAAGATCACCACGCTGGAGATCAACGCGACGAAGGTGTCGAGCCCCGCCACGTAGAGAGCGCTCTTGAACACCGACGTGTCCTTCGGCAGGTAGCTGCCATAGGTCAGCATCGCGCCCATGCCGAGGCTGAGGCTGAAGAAGGCCTGGCCCATCGCCTCCAGAAACCCCGCCGGTTGGAGCTGCTCGGTGTGCAGGCCGAACATGAAGTCGAGCGCCGCGCCGGCGCCGGGGAGCGTCATCGCGTAGATCGCCAGGCCGATCAGCATCGTGAAGAGCGTCGGCATCAAGATCCGCGACCAGCGCTCGATGCCGGCCTGCACGCCGCCGATCACCACCGCGACGGTCGCGGTCATGAACACGCCGTGAAGCACGAGGTTGAGAGATGGCTTCTTGATCAGGCCGGCGAAGAGCGTCTTGACCTGCGCCAACTCCGCGGCCGTCCCGCTGCCGAAGCCCTGCGTGATCGAGACGAAGGCGTAGTAGACGGCCCAGCCGGCGACCACGCTGTAGAAGCTGAGGATGACGAAGCCCGCGAGCGCGCCGAGCCACCCCGTGCCGACCCACGGGCTACGGCGGCCGGCCAGCTCGCCGAAGGCCGGCACCGGCGAGCGCGCCGTGGTTCGGCCCACGAGGATCTCGGCGTTCATGATCGGCAAGCCCACGGCGACGACGCAGATCAGATAGATCACGACGAAGAGACCGCCGCCGTTGTTGCCTGTGACGTAGGGGAACTTCCAGATGTTGCCCAGGCCGACGGCGCTGCCCGCCGCGGCGAGAATGAACCCAAACCTGGACGCCCAAAAACCGCGCTGTGCCGCAGAGCCTGCCATGATCGGCTTCTATATCAGAGTCTCTGCGACAGCTCTACCGTATGGGCAGCCACTCCGCAGCGCGGCTTGACACCCGCGGACAGCCCGGCCCAGGATGAGCCATCGTGGAAACCGTTCTCGATCGAGCGAAGGCGCTCTTCGACGCCATCGGCGGCGCGATCTGGGGTTGGCCCGCCTGGCCGATGCCGCTGCTGGCGATGGCCCTCCTTGGCACCGGCGTGTTCCTCACGCTGCGACTGCGCTTCATCAACGTCCGCGGGTTCGTGCACGCGATCCGCATCGTCAAAGGCGACTTCGACGACCCCGACGACCCGGGCGACATCTCCCACTTCCAAGCCCTGACCACCGCCCTGTCGGCGACCGTGGGCGTCGGCAACATCGCCGGCGTCGCGACGGCGATCCACTACGGCGGGCCGGGGGCCCTGTTCTGGATGTGGCTCACCGCCGCTCTCGGCATGACGACCAAGTTCACCGAGTGCACCCTGGCGCTACACTATCGCGAGCAGAACAGCGACGGCACGGTCTCCGGCGGCCCGATGTACTACATCGAGAAGGGCCTCGGCTCAAAGCCCCTGGCGATCGTCTTCGCCAGCTGCGCGACGATCTCCTCCTTCGGCTCGGGAAACGCGGTGCAGGCCCACACCATGGCTCACAGCCTGCATTCGGCCTTCAAGATGCCAACCTGGATCACCGGCGGCGTCGCCGCGTTTATCGTCGCCCTGGTGATCCTCGGCGGGATCAAGCGCATCGGATCGTTCACCTCGCGGATCGTGCCGGTGATGGCCGTCACCTACGTGATCGGCGCCGTGACGATCCTCGTGATCTACGCCGGCGAGGTGCCCGCGGCCTTCGCCTCGATCATCACCGAGGCCTTCACGCCCAGCGCGGCTATCGGCGGCTTCGCCGGCGCGACGATGCTCTTTTCCCTCACCTGGGGGATCAAGCGCGGCCTCTTCTCCAACGAGGCCGGCCAGGGCAGCGCCCCCATCGCCCACGCCGCCGCCCGCACGGACATCGCCGTCCGCGAGGGCTCGGTGGCCCTCCTCGAGCCCTTCATCGACACCCTGACCATCTGCACCCTCACGGGGCTGGTGATCATCAGCACCGGCGTCTGGAAGGACAAGCACGAGACCACCCTCCCCTTCAACAAGCAGAGCAACATCAGCGCGGTCTACGCGCGCTGCGGGGTCGATCGGGACGGCAAGATCGCCGCGGGCTGCGCGCTGCCGAAACAGAGCGAGCACCAGCTCAGCGGCGGAAAGAACGACACCCTGCGCTTCTTGGTCAACCACGGGATCGTCGACGATGGGGTGGTCGTCGGAGACGGCGGCGAGGCCGTGGACGCTGCGCTGAAGGTCGACGCCACCGGTGCCCTGCAGCTGGTCGGCCTCGACGGCAAGGCGCTGCCGGCGAAGCTGAAGGGGCGCATGCTCGAAAACGGCGGCCCGCTGACGGCGATGGCCTTCCAGCGCGGCCTCGCCTCGCTGTTGCCCTTCGGTCGCGAGCTGGTGGCGATCTGCGTGCTGCTCTTCGCCCTCTCGACGGCGATCGGCTGGTCCTACTACGGCGAGCGCAGCGCCCACTATCTGCTGCGTGATCGCGCCGTGCTGCCCTACAAGCTGATCTTCGTGCTGATGCACTTCGTCGGCGCGGTGATCCCCCTCGAAGCCGTCTGGAGCTTCGGCGACGCCGCGCTGGGCATGATGTCTTTGCCCAACCTGCTGGCGATCCTGCTGCTCTCGGGGCAGGTCGCCACGCTGACCCACGAGTACTACAGCCAGCCCCACACCCCGTTCAACAAGCAGACGAAGGGCTAGCGACGGATGCGCGGCCGATGGTCAACGGTCTGCACCCTCCTCGCCATCGCGCTGGTTTGGGGAGGCTGTCGACGCCCCCGGCGCCCGAGCCGCCCCGCCGCGTCGGCGCGCCCCCGAGAGGGCGCCCATCCCCGCCGCCCGCCGCCCGACCTCGACTACGCCCAGACGCGCCCGGTCTGGGCCCGCTCCTTTCAGCTCTCGGAGCGCCTCGCGCCGCAGACGCCGCGCTCCTTCGCGCGGGTCGGTGACGCCCAACGTGCCAACCTCGCCAAGCTCCAGCGCCGCTCCACCCTCGCGGTGAAGGTCTACGTCGAGGCCCAGCGCACGCTGATCGTGCTGCCCTCGACCCACCCGCTGGCGAGCGCCCGTCTCCTGCTCGGACGAGACCTCGACCGCCTCTGGGTTCATAGCCCCGATAAGTGGAGCTACGAGCGTCCCTTGGCGGCCCTACCAGACACCCTCGACTGCGCGCGATACCCCTCCGAGCGACGGCGCCATGATCGCCTGCATCTCCGCCCTCTTGGTGGAGACAGCCCGCGCCAGGGAGCTGTCGAAGCTCACCTCGAGATCAGCATGCCTTACCGCTACCGCAAGGGAGCCCTCGGCGCCCCGCGTTGGAACCTCCAGCTCCAGCTGCGCTTGGAGCTCGTCGGCCACATCCCGGTCTGGCTGCGCCCCCCCGATCCACGGAGCTGGCCGCTGGCCCCGCTGGCCCTCCCCCTCGCTGCCCCCGACGACGAGACGCTCGCCGACGTGCTCCGCAGCGCGCCACGAGGCCACGGCGCGGTCCTCGGCTGGCTCCGGGTGATCGACAACCACAGCCTCGGCAGCCGGCCCCTGCGCCTCCACACGACGGTAGAAGACCGTGGCTGGGTCCGGATGCCAGCGAGGCATTTCTCGTCCAACCAGCCGGGCTACCGGCGCGCGACTTGGATCCATCCGCTGCACCGTGACGGGCTGCAGCTCGTACCAGAGAGCCAGCTCGCGGGGCTACGCGCCGCCAGCGTCGCCGCCAGCGAGGAGGTGACGTTGGCGATCGAAAACCAGAGCGACGTCGCCACCTTCATCCACCTCGATGGGGTGCGCATTGGCTGGGTCGCCCCGGGGAAATCGTATACCTTTCGGGGCATGCCTGCGGGCTACTACCGGATCTCGGCGCACGCCCCGAGCGGCGTCCGCGCCTGGGATCCTCGGGACCTCTACCTACCTGGCAAGCTGGCCTTGCGCTGACCCGCTGGGGAGCGAGCCTACTCTCACCAGGCGCAGAGAGGCTGCCACCCGATCGAAGAGCGGCAGGTAATCTTGCAGCCGCGCTGGGGTCAAGACGGCGTGCATCTGCATCAACACATCGCCCTGCTTGCGGACGTAGATCAGCTGATGACGGACCTGGTCCCGGTCGAGCACCCGCAGCTGCATCCGCAGCGTCCCCTCGCCGACGCTGCGAGGCTGCTCTTCGACTAGCCTGGCGTCCCGACGCCCCGGTTGCCTGCGCTGACCCTCGAGCTGCGCCTTGGCCAGCTCCAGGGCGACCCGCCAGAGGGGCTTGTCTGCGAGCAGCGGCTGCGGCGCCTCGATGGTGAACGTGGCCTGTCCTGGCAGTAGCGGATCCTGCAACGCGAGCCCGCGGCGGGGGTCGGCGATGTACCAATGGCGCGGCACCCGCGCCTCCAAGCCCAAGTGCCGCACGATCTTGGTTGGAGCGTTAACGAACAAGGGGCGCGCGCTCGCGTCGGCCAAAGACCACATGACGACGCCAGCCCCGACGACGAGGAGCGCCGAGAGCGCCGCGGCGAGCTTCGAGCGGCCGCTCGAGAGCGCCAGCGGCGAGCTGGAGCGTTCGTCTCCGCGTCGCGGGCCGAGGAGCCAGGCGACCAAGAGCCCGCCGCCGAGCCCGCCGAAGTGGGCTGCGTTGTCGATCACCGCGAAACGCAGACCGATCAGGACCTGCAAGCCGATCACGATCAGGAGGTTGATCGTCAGCTGCCGGCGCCAACCATCGGGGACCTGGCCCCGCAAGCCGTGGAGGCCGACCAGCGCCGCCCCGAGCAGCCCAAAGATCGCCCCGGAGGCACCCACCGAGAGGAGCCCCGCGCCGACCCGGGCGCTGGTCAGCGCCCCACAGATCCCCGAGAGGCCGTAAATCACCCAAAGCCGCCATGAGCCGAAGACCTGCTCGGTGAAGCGCCCGAGCATATAGAGCCCGATCGCGTTGGTCGCCAGGTGGAGCAGGTTGACGTGGAGGAACATGCTGGCCGCCAGCCGCCAGGGCTCGCCTTGGAGAGAGAGCAGCGGGAAGTTCGCCCCGTAGCGCAGCAGCAACCAGGTGTCGAGGGGCTCGGGGGCGCCGCCACCGAAGAAGGCGAGCGCGCCGTGAACGGCCAGGATCGAGCCCAAGAGCGCCATCGTCACCGGCGCGCTGCGGGGCAGGCTGCCGGCGACCCGCGGCACCCCCTGGTAGGCCGCCGCGCGACCGGCGCAGAGCTCAGCCATCGTCGCCTCGACCTCCTCGAGCGGGGCGGGTGCGACGATGGGCGCCGAGGAGAGCCGCCAGCGAGCCAGCTCCGCCGCCTGCGGGTCGTGCTCCTCCTCGGCGAGCACCGACCGCCAGCGCGTCCGCGCTTCGCCATCCCGCCCCGCTCGCGCCAGGGCCAGGCCATACCACAGGCGGCGACGCTGAGGCGTAGCGCCGGGCAAGAGCCCCGGCGCGTCGAGCAGCGGGCCGACCTCTTCGACGAGGCCAAGGTACGCTAGGTAGGACAGGCGCGCCCCGTTGACCATCGGCGCCAAGCCTGGGTCGAGGGCCGCGGGGGACTGCTCCAGCGCCGCCATGCAGCGGGTGGCGTCGGCGAAGCGCCCCGCCTCGCCGTGGGCTCGCGCCATGGTCACGCAGATGCCCGGCGCCTGCGCCGCGAGGGCCAGCCCGCCCTCCTCCTCGAAGAGCTGCGCGGCCTCGTCGAAGCGCCGCTCGATCACGAGCAGGGCGAGGAGCCGCTCGAGGATCATCCGTCGCAGAGGCCCTGAGGTGCCCTCGTCGGCGAGCTGCCGTCGCGCGACGAGGATCGCCTCTTCTCCCCGCCCCTGGGTGACGAGCGCCAGGCCGGCGAGCATCTGCCGCTCCCGCTCGAGCCCCAACCCCGGCTGCAGGAGCTGGCGCAGCTCGAGGAGGCGAATCGCGCGGGCGAAGCGACCTCTGGAGACCGCCCAGCGGACACCGAAGCCGAGCACGGCGGGAGCCACCACCAGCGCCGCGAAGCCGCCGACGGCCAGCGCAAAGAGCAACCCTCGCTGCCCCACGTAGATCGCCGCCACCACCAGCGCGAGGTTGAACGAGAGCAGCGCCGCGAAGCCGAGAGCGGCCCGGCCACGGCGCTGCAACACGACCGCGACGTTGAAGATCAACGTCGCGCCGAGGAGGACAAGCACCAGATCAGCGCTGCCAAACATCACACCTCGCGTACGCCATGGCGCCCCCGCCGCGCCGCGAGCCGCGCCACCTCGTCGCGCCGGCCGAGGTCGAGGAGCGCGCGCTTGAGGGCGACGCCGATCATCTCGCAGCTGGCATCTCGATCACGGTGGGCCCCGCCTGGGGGCTCGGCGATCACCTCGTCGACGCGCTTCTGCTGCAACGCGGCGGATGCCGGCAGCTGCGTCGCGCCCGTGGCCTCGGCCACCTTCAGTGGATCGTCCCAGAGCCGCGCGGCCGCGACCTCGGCGGGCGCGGGCGCGCAGATCGCGTGTTCGAGCATCAAGATCCGGTCTGTGGCGGCCAGCGCCAAACCCTCGACCGAGCAGAGCTCGCCGAGCACCACAGCCACCGTCGGCGTGGGCAGCGCCAACAAGGCCTCGAGGCAGCGCGCAGCCTCGAGGGTCGCGGCGTCCCCTGTCGCGTCGGCTTCACCGGCGAGCGGCCTCCGCGGCTGATCGATCACGGTGACCACCGGCAGGGTAAAGCGCGCCGCGAGCTCGAGCACGCGGCGGGCCTTGCGCAGCGCCACCGCCGGATCGAAGCCTGGGCGCTTCACGCGGCGTTGCCACCCCAGCGCGGCGATCTCACGGCCCTCGATCCAGCCCAGCGAGCAGCTCAGCGACGGCTCGTCGCCAGCGACCCCGTCGCCAGCTAGCGGCATGGGGCTGTCTACGACCTGCGCGATCACGTCCGCCGCCTGCGGGCGCCCGCCGTGGCGAGCGAGCTGCAAGCGCTGCCCGGCGTCGAGCTTGGCGAAGACCGCTCTGCGCAGGCGCGCTGCCTTCCTCTCGAGGCGCTCGATCTCGCGCGAGAAGTCGACGTCGGGGCGCTCGAGGCGGCGCAGCTCGGCGGCCTTGCGCTCGAGGTCGACGATCGGACGCTCGAAGTCCAAGAGCGCGCCCTCCACGCCGGTCATGGGCCAGCCCTCCGCTCGTCGAGCTCACGCTGCAGCGTTGCGCCTTCGAGAGCCGCGAAGGGCTCGTGAGACCAGCTCAAGCCGTCCTCCTTTGGTCTGCTGGCGGCGAGCAAGGCGCCTCGTAGCTCGGGTATTCCGCCGCACAGCCTCCTCCTGGCTCGGCTCTCCCTGCGGATGACTCCGAGCCCTCCCAGCCTGACAAAGCCGGCTCACCTCGTCCAGTCATCCCGCCTTCGCGAGGATCGATCAACGCCCCGCCCCCGGGTCACGAGACGACAGATCGGGCAGCCGCCAGAGCGCGGGCGCCGCCGCCCCAGGGGTCGTCACCCCAGAGGCCGCCCGGAGCTCCACCGGCGCCCCCAGCGCCGCGAAGTCGTCGAGGAGCCGCTCCTCGTCTGCCGCCTCCAGCGCCGCCGCCGCGGCGAGCTTGACCAATGAAGGGCGCAACAGCGCCTCCGAGGCCTCCTTGGGCAGCTCAGGAGCCAGGGAGGACAAGAGCTCGGCGATCTGCGCGGCCTCGAGGTCGCCGAGGGCGGCCGGCGCTCGACGCAACACGTGACGCCCCGCGCCGAACTCCTCGACCTCGAAGCCTAGGCTGCGCAACGTCGTGTCGCGCTCGGCCAGCGCTCGGGCCAGCTCCTTTCCCAGCGGCTGCGGCGGCGACAGCTCGCGGCTGGAGAGCGGCCCCGCCGCGAGCTCCTCGCCGAGGGTCCGCTCGAGCAGCCGCCGGGTCGCGGCCCGCGGCTCCACCACGAAGAGCTCGCCCCGTCGCTCCACCAAGAGCAGCCCCGCGCTCGAGCGCCCGATGGCGACCGGACGCTGCGCCCCCGGGCTCTTGGGGCCGCTCGGCGGCTCGGAGCGCCCGAGGGCAGCGCCGAGGCCAAAGTCCTCGTCATCGGAGGCCTCGGCGGTCTCGGCCCAGAAGCGCCGCGTGGCCTCGGCGATGCGTGCCCGCTGGTCGATATAGGCGGTCCGCGCCGGCTCGCTGGCGCGGCCCGAGCCGCCAACGCCAAGGCGATAGCTCCGCGTCGAGCCCTCGATCGCGGCCGCCGCGGGAGGGTCGGCGCTCGGCCCTGCGGCGGCGGTGGGTGGCCGGAGAGGAGCGCCCCGAGGGCGCCTGGGCGAGGTGTCCCCGAAGAGCTCGGCGGTGGCCGCCTGCAGCAGCTCGAAGACCTGACGCGGGCGAGCGAAGCGCACCTCGCTCTTCTGCGGATGGACGTTGATGTCGAGGGCGGACGGGTCTAGGTCGACATAGACGACGCCCTGGGGAAAGCGCCCGCCTGAGAGCCGCCCCTCCACGCCGCGGAGCACCGCGGTGAGCAGCGCGCGATCGCGGATCGGTCGGCCGTTGACGATCAGCCGTAGCCCTCGCGCGGTGCTGATCGCGCGCTGGAGGCGCGCCATGTGCAGCTCCACCGCCACACCAGGCTCGCCGCGCTGCACGCTGCGCAGCTCACCGCCAGCGAGCCGCAAGGTCGCCCGCACGCGCTCACGTCGGTCCGCGGTGGGCGCCAGGCTCAGCGTGCTCCGCCCCTCGAGGCGCAGCTCGAAGCGCACCGGGCAACACGCCAGCGCCTTGCGCTCGACCAGCTCGGAGACCAGCGCCGCCTCCGTCGCCGTGCTCTTGAGGAACGTCCGACGCGCGGGGACGTTGAAGAAGAGATCGCGCGCCTCGATCGCCGTCCCTACGGCGCACCCCACGGGCCGCTGCGAGACGACACGCCCTCCCTCCACGGAGAGCTCGCTGCCCTCCGCCGCGCCGCGCGGGCGGCTGCGCACGGTCAGCTTGCTGACCACCGCCACGCTGGTCAGCCCCTCGCCACGGAAGCCGAGGGTTCGCGTGCGCAGCAGGTCGTCGAGCTCGCGAAGCTTGCTCGTGGCGTGGCGTTCGAGAGCGAGGCGGACCTCGGCGGGCGTCATCCCGCGGCCGTCGTCCACGACCCGGATCAGGTGCTTTCCGCCCCCCTCCAAGGCCACGTCGACGCGGCTCGCGCCGGCGTCGAGGGCGTTGTCGCAGAGCTCTCGGACCACCGACGCAGGCCGATCGATCACCTCTCCAGCGGCGATCTGCTCGGCGACCCTCGGTGAGAGCAGCGCGATCCCCTCGCCGGGGGCGGCTTGGCTGCCGAGGTCTCGAACGACGCGCGTCATACTCCCCAGCATCCGATGGGCCAGCGATGAAAGCAAACCCGCGGCTTTACTTGCGCTCGCCTCCGAGCTTAGATCAGCTCGATGGTGACGACGCCACGCGATGGATCGGGGCAGAGAGGCTCTGTGTCGAGCAAGCAGGACAAGCTCGTGCTTCAGCGGCGCTACGAGCCGGATCGCCGCGTGATAGCGGTCACCGGCGCCAGCGGCTTCATCGGCAGGGAGCTCTTGCGGCGGCTCGAAGATGACCGACGCTACCAGCGCGTGCTGGCGATCGACGTCGCCCCGCCACCGGCGCTGCCCTCCCCAAAGACCCTCTTTTTCAAGATCGACCTGACCCAGCCGACGGCGGACGTCGAGCTCGCGCGCCTCTTCTCGGCTCAGGGCGTCGACACCCTGGTGCACCTGGCCTTCCTCTCCCGCCCGACCCATAACGGACCGTGGGCCCACGAGCTCGAGGCCATCGGCACGATGCACACCTTGAACGCCGCCGCCGCCTCTTCGCTCCATAAGGTCATCCTATGGAGCCTCACGGCGCTCTACGGCGCTCACCCAGACAACCCGGCCTACCTCGACGAGTCCTCGCCGCGGCGCAGCGTCCCCGAGAGCCGATTCTTCGGCGACAAGCTCGAGGCCGAGCGCCTGACGCTACGCTTCGCCGACGAGAACCCGGCGAGCGTCGTCACCGTGCTGCGTACAGCGCCGATCCTCGGGCACCGCGTCGAGAACTACATCTCGCGCTTTTTCGCCCAGCCGATCGTGCCGACGGTGCTCGGCTATGACCCGCTGGTCCAGCTCCTCGGCGAGGACGACGTGGTCCGCGCGTTCAAGCTGGCGCTCGACGCCGACTACGGCGGCTGCTTCAACATCGCCGGCGAAGGCGTGCTGCCCTTGTCGACGATCCTCGCGCTCTCGGGGAGGCTGCCCCTCCCCCTGCCCTACCGGATGCTGGTCCCCGCGATCCGACTGCTCTGGATGAGCCAGCTGGTGGAGGCGCCGCCGCTCTTCATCGATTTCCTCCGCTACAGCTGCGTCGCCGAGACCCGCAAGGCGATCCAGGAGATGGGCTTCTTCGCGCAGCAGGACGTCCGTCAGGTCGTACGAGGCTTCGCTGAGGGCGCCGCCGCGGGGGCTGACGTCCACCACACGCCCTCCCCGCGGGAGGGGTCCGAGGTGCGCAGATGAGCCGCCGCCAGACGCTGCCACCTCCTCCCTCGTCAGGTTCCGCACCGCTGGGCCAGGCCCCCGCTGGACACCCACCGCGGCGCTTTCTCGACGGCGCCGCCGCCCGACGCGCTGCCGAAGTCGTGGGCGAATCGGCGGTCGACGCGGCGGACGCGCGCCCCGCAGCCGGGCGAAGCCTCGACCTCGCCGCGCCTCAGGGCGGCCATGAGACGCCGACGACAGAGCAGGCCCTGATACGGCGAATGACCTCATCTTTGGCCACGACGGCGCCAGGTCGCCTCACCAGCCGACTTGGCGCGGCCCTGGCTCTGGGCAGCGTCACTCGCTGGCTCCGCCACGCCCGGATGCGGACGCGCTCCGAGGTGGTCGACCCCTTCGGCCTCGATCCGGTCGTCAGCGAACGCTGGCGCCCCTTCTTCGAGTTCCTCTACCGCAGCTGGTGGCGGGTCGAGACCAGCGGGATGGAGCACGTCCCGGACTTCGGCCGCGCCCTCGTGGTCGTCAACCATGGCGGCACCCTGCCCTACGACAGCCTGATGCTGATGTACGCGATCCGCTACGACCACCCGGCGCATCGCACGATCCGCCCCCTGATCGAGGATGTGGTCTATCAGCTGCCCTTTTTGGGGGTGCTGCTGAACCGGCTCGGCTGTATCCGCGCGTCTCAAGAGAACGCCGAGCGGCTGCTTCGCGAAGAGACGCTGATCGCCGTCTTTCCGGAAGGGGGCAAGGGCACAGGCAAGCTCTACCGTGACCGCTATCGCCTGCAGCGCTTCGGCCGCGGGGGCTTCGTCAAGCTCGCGCTGCGCATGGGGACGCCGATCATCCCCGCCGCGATGCTCGGCCCCGAGGACGCGCACCCACTGCTCGCTCGCCTAGGGCTCGGGCCACGCAGCCCGCTGCCCTTCTTGCCCATCACTCCGACCTTCCCCTGGCTCGGCCCCTTTGGCCTCATCCCTCGCCGCGATCGCTGGCTGATGACCTTCGGCGCGGCGATCGACCTCTCCTCTCACGGCCCCGAAGCCGAGCACGACAGCCTGCTGGTGACACGGGTCAACGACCAGGTGCGCTCGACGATCCAGCAGATGCTCGATGAGCTGGTCGAGCGGAGGGAGCGAGACTCGCCCCCTCCGCCTGCCCAAGACGAGCGCTCGCGACGAGAAGGCGATGGATGAGCGTCACGAAGACGTCGAAGCGCTGGTCAACTCGGCCCGAAGGCTGCTCGCCAACGCAGAGGGGGTCTCCCAGCTCCTCGAGGCCAACGCCCAGATCAACGAGGCGCTGGCCCTCCGTCTCCAAACGGCGCCCCACCCACCCACCGACAGCGCTGACGCCTGGTTGCTCAAGAGCCAGCTGATGTCGGAGCTAGCGGACGCCCCCGCGGCGCTCGCCTGTGTGGAGCTCGCGCTGACGCTAGCCCCCGAGCACGCCGAGGCCCACTATGTGCGAGGAACGGTCCACGCAGACCTCGGACAGCACGAGCTCGCGCTCGAAGACCTCGAACGCGGCGCGACCCTCGCCGAGGATGACCGCTGGTTGCTCGAGGACATCACCTTCGAGCGCGGCCTCCTCCTCGACGCGCTCGGTCGAGAGGAAGAGGCCCACGCCTGTCTGCGGGAAGGGCTCGCGCGCTTCCCGAGCTCGGAGCTGCTCCGCTCAGGCCTCGAGCCCTTGAACCAAGCTCGGCAGCGCCGGCGCCTTCGGGTCATCGAGGGCGGCCGACAGTCGAGCAAGCGGCGCGATCGAGATCTCTGAGGCGGTCGCGCTCAAACCTTGATCTTGGCCCAAGCGCCGCGACGGAAGAGCACCACCATCACGACGGCGAAGAGCGCCCGATAGAGCCCCATCCCCACCCAGAGCACGAGCAATCCCCCCTTCATGTGGACGCCGAAGACGTAGACCGCGGGGAGGAACAAGACCCACTGGAGGAGCACGCTGGCGAGCATCACGCTCCGCACCGCCCCCGCGCCGATCAAGGTCTGGGAGAGCACCATCCCGACGCCGTCGATCGGCTGCGTCAGCCCAAGCAGGATCAAAGAGAGGATCCCGAGCGCCTCCGCCGCGGGGTCGTTCATCAGCAGCCCGAGCCAGACCCCCGGAGCCGCGGCGAGGGTCCCTCCCAGCAGCAGCATCGCCGCGCACCCGAGCAGCACGGTGTCCCAGCCGTAGCGCGCCGCGAGCTTGGGCTGTCTTGCCCCCAGGGCTCGCCCCACCAAGGTCGTCGCGGCGAGGCCGAAGGCCATCGCCGGTAAGATGCAAACGAGAGAGAGGTTGACCAGCACGTTGGTCACCGCGAGCTGCTTGGTCCCGAGCAGCTCAGCGATGCGGTAAAAGAGCACGAAGCCGCCGGACATGAAGATCATCTGCACACCGGTGGGCGCCGAGAAGCGGATCACGTTGCCAAAGAGCCCAGCCGTCAACGTGCCGCGGCCAAAGAACCCATGTCGCCGGCTGTGGCGCCAGGCCATCACCGTATGGAGCAGCGTGCCGACGATCACGGCGACGGCCGAGCCGATCCCGGCGCCGGTGACACCGAGCTCCGGGAATCCAAACTTCCCGTAGATGAACAAATAGTTGAGCACCACGTTCACCGTATGGATCACGATGATCGTGCGCAGGTAGATGCTCGACCGACCGATCCCGTTCCAATACCCGCGATAGGAGACGTTGGCGACGACGAAGGCGCCGGCACAGAGACGGATCTGCAGGTAAGGCACACCTAGCTCGGCCACCCGAGGGTCGGAGGTCAGCAGCCCGAAGAGCGCGGGCGCCTGGGTCGCGAGGGTGACCGAGAAGGGGATGACGACCAGCAGAATGAGGAGCAGCGCCCCGTGGAGAGCGCCCACGGCCCCGCGCGGGTTCTCTTCGCCAACGCGTCGCGCGGTGATCACTTGGACCCCCGCGCCGAGGCCGTTGAAGAAGGCCACGGCGAGCCAGTGGGACATACTCGACAACCCCACGGCCCCGAGCGCCGCCGAGCCGAGCTGGCCCACCATCGCCGTGTCGACGAGGTTGACGATGTTCTGGCTGAGCATGGCCCCGATGATCGGGCCCGCAAGCAACAGGATCCGCTTCGCTCGACCGCGGAAGTCGAGGTCGAGCTCGGCGGCGGGGGCGAGGTCTTGGGTGGGGCCGGGGGAGGTCACAGAGGGACTAGAGCACGGCCCCGGTGATCGCGAAGGCGATCGCCGCGACGGCCCCGGCGATCAGCGCATAGGGGAGCTGCGTGCGCACGTGGTCGATATGATCGGTGGCCGCAGCCATCGACGAGACGATCGTCGTGTCTGAGATCGGCGAGGCGTGATCGCCAAAGACGCCGCCCGAGAGCGACGCCGCGACGAAGGGCGCGGGCGAGAGGCCGAGGCTCGCGGCCACCGGCACGGCGATGGGGAGCATGATCGCGAAGGTGCCCCAGCTCGTGCCTGTCGAAAAGGCGACGCCCGCGGCGACAACGAAGACCAGCGGCAAGAAGGCCACGGGCGGCAGGCTGCCAGCGGTGAGCTGCGCCACGTAGCGCCCAGTGCCGAGGCTCTTAGTCACGTTGCCCAAGGCCAGCGCGAGAAGCAGGATCGTCGCCAGCGGCAGCAGCCCGCCGGCGCCCTCGAGCGCGACCCGCGTCAGGGCCTCGACGGAGAACGCGCGCTGGACCAGCAGCAGCGCCCAGCAGACGGCGAGCGCGGCGAGCACCGACCAGAGCACGCTGGTGGATCCGGAGCCCTTGGCGAGCACCCCTTTGCCTGTGATGTAGAGCGACAGCGGCATCATCACCACCATCGTCAGCACGGGCAGCAACATGTTGACGGCCCGCGGTGTGATCGCCTCGCTGGCGGCGCCGCGCTCCGCCTCGAAGACCGCCCCGAGGGAGGTGTCGACCAGCGGCTGGGCGCCAGGCCAGAGCAGCTCCCCCTCCGCCGTGCGCGCCTGGGCGCGCTTCATCGGGCCCAGGTCGAAGGGCAGAAAGACCGTCACCGCCGCGAGCAGCACAGCGGCCAGCCCGTAGAAGTTGAGCGGGATCGACGCGACGAAGACCGCCATCGGGTCGTTCACCCCCAGCTGCCCGAGCAGCCCGAGGCAGTAGGCGCCCCAGGCGTTGAGCGGGATCAGCATGCAGATCGGCGCGGAGGTGGAGTCGATGAGATAGGCCAGCTTCTCCCGCGAGACCCGATAGCGATCGAAGAGCGGTCGCGCCAGCGCGCCGGCGACCAGGACGGTAATGTTCGACTCGATGAAGATCACGAGCCCAACGGCCCACGCTAGCGCCTGAGCCCGGATCGGCCCGTCGATCCAGCGACGACGCTCGAGCCAGGTGACGAAGCCACGCACGCCCAAAGAGGCCTCCATGGTGGCGATCAGCGCGCCGATCACCAGCGTAAAGAGGATCGCGCGGGTGTTGCCGGCGCTGGCCAGCACCGTCACCAGCGCCTCGATCGCGTCGCCCAGGCCGGCGAGCGCCCCCCCGGCGATCAACGAGGTGCCAAGCCAGACACCGGCCGCCAGCGAGAGATAGACCTGCCGCGTGCCGATCGCGAGCGCGATGGCCAAGAGCGGCGGCAGCAGAGAGATCCAGGTCGGCTCCAGCAGCATCGTGTGAGTATCACCCGTGATGGTGTCCAAACCAACGGCTGCTTCGGCCCTTCCGCTCCGAGAGCTCGTTGATGAGCTGGCGAGCCTTCTGAGCCATAGGATGAGCCATTGGATGATCCATAGGAAGCGGCCGTCAGCGCTATGCCCGACGACAGGAGAGACCCGCGGGGCGCGCTTGAATCCCCTGCGCGCCCTCGCCGTCCTTGACCCGACGGCCACGGGCGGCCTAAACGAGAAGCCATGCGACACAACAACCGACGACACCTCTCCACGACCCTGCTTCTCTGCGCCCTCGCGACGCTCACGCTCTCGCTCTCGCCCGCCTCGCCCGCGGAGGCCGAGCCGAGGAAGCTCCCCAACGGCGAGACGATCAAGGCGTGCCTGCAGAAGGGCCCCACCGAGATGGGCTGCGTGCCCGGCGGGCCCTTTTTGCGCGGCAGCGACGACGGTCCACGCTCTACCCGCCCCCAAGCGACGGTGCACCTGCAGACCTTCTACATGGATAAATACGAGGTCACGGTGCAGGCCTACGAGGCCTGCGTGAAGGCCAAGAGATGCGACCGCCAGCGCACCTGGTACAAGGACTACAGTCGCCCCAAGCAGCCGAAGGTCGGCGTGAGCTGGTACGCCGCGGTGAAGTTCTGCAAGGCGATGGGCAAGCACCTGCCTACGGAGGCCGAGTGGGAGAAGGCCGCCCGCGGCACCGACGGCCGCATCTTCCCCTGGGGTAACGATCCGGCGACCTGCAAGCGCGCCGTGATCATGGACAAGCGCGGTCGTCGCTCCTGCGGCGTGAAGAAGGCCATCGGCAAGGGGCCGAACAAGGGCCGCACCTTCGTCGTCGGCACCCGCGCGCCTACTCAGTACGGGCTCTACGACATGGCCGGCAACAGCTGGGAGTGGGTCTACGACTGGTACTCGCCCTACAAGCGCTGTGGCGAGGCCTGCCTCGGCGTCAACCCCAAAGGCCCCTGCAACGGCAACAAGACGTGCCGCGGCCACACGCTAAAGATCATCCGCGGCGGCTCCTGGTACTGGCCGGCGCGCTACGCCCGCACCTTCTACCGCCGGACCCACGAGCCGAGCAACACCAAGCCCTACCACCACTTCGGCTTCCGCTGCGCCGCCAGCGTCGAGGAGGCCAAGGCGCTCGCGGCCAAGGCCCTCGCGACCAAGGCCAGATAGCCACTCCCCTCTCCAATGGCGGCGTCTCGCCGAGCTGCGCCGCGCCGCTGGCGTGCCTCAACAGGCCCGCCGAGGCGTTCTGGACCTTCTACGCCCAGCGCTGCAGCAACAACGACGAGGACTGCCTCGCAGACGAGCGCTCTGAGCCTCTGCGCAGCCAGGCGGGGCCGCCTGCGCTTGCGCAGCTGCGCGACCCACCTTGCACGTCTTGCACGTCTTGCACGTCTTGCACGTCTTGCACGTCTTGCACGTCTTGCATGTGCACTTGGCGATCGTGACCGCGGCGCCTCGTCGGCGTCGAGGAGCAAGGCGCTGGCGTCAGCGGCGCCGAGGGTCTCGTTCGCCTGTGGGGCCACGTGCGGCGGGGGCGTGCGCGGCGAGCTCGCGCTCGAGGCGGGCGCGGACCAGGTCCTCGGCGTCGAAGAAGCGCTCGGCTGAGAGCGCGACATCGTCTCGGGGGCGCCCGTCATGAGACCAGGCAAAGGTCCGCCAGAGGACCAGCGCTGCGGGACCACAGGCCCGGTGGCGGATGCGCTCGAGCAGCTCGTGACCGTAGGCGACCAGCGCGAGCTCTTCACGCAGCTGCGAGTCCGCGGCGACCCGATCGATCAGCGCCTCGCGCCCCGCCTCGCCCAGCGCCTCGACGGCGTCGCGGTGGGAGCCGGCGAGCTCGCGCAGCGCCCGCGCGACCACCGCTCGGGTCAGCGCTCGAGCTTGGCGCTTGTCCGCGGTGGTCGGCTCACGGGTCTGGAGCTCCGCCACGTCCACCAGCCAGCTGCAGAAGGGGCAGGCGCAGCCGTCGGCCTCGTAGAGCCGCTCCTCCGACTCCTCATCGAGGACGAAGGAACTCTCGAGGTAGGTCGCGAAGAAGGCCGCGAACGCGCTCAGGTCGTGACGAGCCGGGCGCATGCGATGAGGCAGCCGCGCCCAATGCTCGCGGATCCAGGCCTCGGCCCCGGCGGCGAAGGTGTCGGCGCGATGCTCGGTCTCGACCTTGACGAAGCCCTCCCTCGCCGCGTCGACGAGGTACATCAGCAGCTCGTATGCGCGATCCGAGAGGTCGAGGGCGCGACGCAGTGTAGGCCCGTGCAGCATCGTCTCTGGCCTCAGCTCCCGCGGCTCATTTTGGGCGCTTGGGCGGTCTCCCTTTCTCGGCGCGGCGACGATGTTCGCGTACATCCACCATCACCACGGCGTTGTAGCGTCGAAGAGCCACCGGGGCAATGGGCGGCGTCTCGACGAGCCGCTCCCCTCGTTTTTTGAACCCTCTACACGATCACCCCAAAGGGAGACGATGCAACTGATTGAAATAAATTGTCAATTTAGACTATTTGCTTTGGCCAACAATGTGCATGCTCCTCCACCATGAGCATCCGCACCCTTCGCACAGCCCTCATCGGTCTGATCATCGCCCTGCTCTTCACCTCGGTCGCCGAGGCCAGGCGAAGCCGCATCAAACGTCGCCACCGTCAAAAGGCGCGGGTGACCCGCTGCCTCACCCTGCAGCGCCAACAGGGCGCGCAGACCCCGCAGGGACAACCCCTCACCGACGCGCTCAAGGCCCTCCCCGGGGCGACCCACTTCGTCCGCGGCGGCAAGCTCCACGTGGCCGTCGAGGACGGGCAAGCCTGCAACACCCAGCTGATGAAGCTGCCCAACACCGTCGAGTTCTTCGCCAAGAAGGGCTACATGCACCTCTTCGTGCGCGTAAAAGATCACACCTTCGACCGCCACACGAACGTCAAGAAGGTCGGCTGGGACCAGTTCGAGTACAAGCACGTCGAGCAATCGGGCGTGCTCCTCGAGCTGCCGAAGCCGCTCTATCAGAGACTCGTGGCCCACCTCGAGGCTGCGCACAACGATCCCAAGGGCACCGTCGGCACCTTCCTGATGGATGGCGGCAAGTTCCCGCAGCAGAGCAACTGCACCAGCTGGGTGACGCTGGCGAAGATGGGTGATCATGCGCAACCACGACAAGACCAGCGCCGAAGAGGCGAAGATCGACTTCACCGTCGGCCAGCGCGCGCTGGTGCGCTAGAGCGCTGACCAACTGACCTCCCGTCGCCGCGCTGGTCTGCGACATCACAGCGGTTGTCGCTCGTCGGTTGCGTTCTACCAGCAAGCCCATCTCGCTCCTACGCCGTGATTCCGCCTCTTTCGCGCAGCTCGGTCCGGTAAGCTGATCAGCGCTCTGCGGCCTGTTGATCTAGCCCTCCCGTCGCGACGCTGACATCGCCGTGGTGTGACCGCCAGGCAACGCTCGGCGCCGTTGATGCGCTCGAAGGAGCATGTCCGCAGGGTGCCGGCGGCGTGCTTGGTTGGGGGTGTGGGTGGCCATCTCCATCGCGGCCCATGGGCCTCTCTGCGCCCTCGGTTGGGAGCTGCCCCTCACCCCTCCCGAGCGCCTGGTGGAGCTCGAGCTGCTGGTAGCACCTCGCACCCCAGCGTCGACGTCCCCGGTCGAGAGGACGCCCCCCAGCGCGCCCCAGGGCCGTCACAGGCCCGTCGTTGGGCGCCCCGCGCAAGACCGCGCCCCACACTCAGGCCGCGGCAAGCCCGCGGCGAAGGCGAGCGCGCGACGCCCAGCACCGAGAGCGGCACCCTCGCAGGATGCGCGAGGTGCTCCGCCCGAGCCCTCGACGCCGACGCTCTCTTTGTCCATGCGCGCACCACCGCGACTCTCGGAGTTGCTGCCCCGGTCGGCGGCCCTTCGGCCCAGTCGACGCCAGGCGTTGGACGTGCCGAGAACGCGCTCAGCTTTGCGACGCCTCGCGGGTGAAGGGCCTAGGAGCTTGATTCGCTACGCTCAAGTCGACCAGTGCGCGCGGAGCCACGAAGCAGCCGCAAAAAGAGCCCGAAGGCCCCAGGCAGGAGGGAAGCGGCGCGTTTGGCGAGGGCAGCGTTCGAGCGGAGGATGTTGCCGAGGCGGCGCAGGTTGTAGCTGAGAGCTGAGAGACTGGCGTCGAATTGCACGTTGTCGCGCCCAAAGCGATGAGCGGCGCTGATCGAGCTTTGTGAGGAATTCGGGCTGCTGTCGCCGCTCGAGGTGGTCGCGGATCAGGCGCTCTTCATGCTCGACGATGAAGACGGTGCGACCGTTGTTGGCAGCAGCCTTGGGGGAGATGCATGTCTCGCGCATGGGGCAGCCCGAGCACTGCGAAGCGGAAAAGGAGAACAGGCGTCCCTTCTTCTGGTGGCGCTTGTGCCAAACGAATGAGGCTTCGTGGCCGTTGGGGCAGCGAAGACGGTGCTGCTCGAAATCGTAGTCGAACTCATCTTTGGTGAAACGCCCACCATTGGAGGGGCGGGCCATGCGCGCGATGAGTTCGCCATGTCCGCCTGAGGCGAAGAAGCGATGGTTGGCGAGCGTTCCGTACGCGTGGTCGCCGACCCACCAACGTGGCGTCACGCCCTGCTCCGCGAGGTGTCGAGTAAGGTCTGGCAGCATTGCCCCGTCGTGCTCGTTGGCCTTGAAGACCCGAGCGACGACAATGAAGCCATACAGCATCGTCGCGACGACCTGAGCCTTGAAACCTGCAATGAGCTGAGAGGCGCTCTTGCGCCCATGGCGCATATCCCGATCGGTGATGGAGATGCGCCGGTCATCAGCGGCTCGCTGCACGATGCCTCGAACGATGCCGTTGTCATCTCGTTCGACATCCTGCTCGATGATCGCGTCAAGGGCCTCCATCGCGTCCTGTGGGGCGCTCTGAGCGTCGTCATCTTGACTTGAGGGCTCGTCATCGTCGCTCGACGCGTCCTGCATCAAGGCTTCGCGAACACGCAGGGCGTCGTCGACGAGCTGCGTCAGAAAGGCCAGCTTGGAGGCTTCACTGCTCCAATCGACCTCGAAGCGCCCTTTGATGGAGCGTCCGAGGTAGCGGTCCAGTCCCAACTCCGCAGCGATCGCTTTAGGAGCACGGTCTCGTGAGCGTGCCAGC